>Ga0209386_1000857_pt1 | contig 13700 bp, 15 predicted proteins | sample NGEPertwo_FD_184510 | JGI IMG/M metagenome (GOLD analysis project Ga0209386, IMG submission 184510) | Arctic peat soil microbial communities from the Barrow Environmental Observatory site, Barrow, Alaska, USA - NGEE Permafrost154B-two... | ecosystem: Environmental > Terrestrial > Soil > Wetlands... | reverse complement strand
CTACACGGGCTGCCGCGGCTGGATGTCCGGGGGCCAGGCGCGCCCGCAAGGCCCCGCCGCCCGCGCGCTTTTGTCGCTGTGCGAGTTGATGCATACTGATGCACTTCGATCGCGCAGTCCGCGAGATCCACTCACACGAGGAGACGACACGCGTGGAACTCCGCCGCATAGACCGCTTGCCGCCCTACGTCTTCAGCATCGTGAACGAAATGAAGGCCGAGGCGCGTCGCAGGGGCGAGGACATCATCGACCTCGGCATGGGCAACCCCGATCTGCCCACCCCTCAACCCATCGTGGACAAGCTCACGCAGGCGGCCCAGAACAGCCGCAACCACCGCTATTCGGCATCGCGGGGCATCGCGAAGCTGCGCCTCGCCCTCAGCGACTGGTATGACCGCCGCTTCGACGTCGAGATCGACCCCGAGCGCGAGGCGCTCGTCTCCATCGGCGCCAAGGAGGGTCTCGCCCACCTGATGTGGGTGCTCCTGCGCTCGGGCGACACCGCCCTTGTGCCCGAGCCGTCGTACCCTATCCACCAGTTCAGCTGCATCTTCGCCGGGGCCGAGGTGAACAGCGTGCCGCTGACGCATGACACGGCCGACTTCTTCGCCGACCTTACCCAAGCCTACGAGCGCACCTGGCCGCGGCCGCGCGTCGTCCTCGTGAGCTTCCCGCACAACCCCACAGGCCACTGCGTGGACCTCGATTTCTTCGAGCGCCTGGTGCACTTCGCGCGCCAGAACGAGGTCCTCGTCGTCCACGATTTCGCCTACGCCGAGATCGTGTTCGACGGCTACAGGGCGCCGAGCATCTTCCAGGTGCCCGGCGCCAAGGACGTGGCGGTCGAGTTCGTGTCGCTGAGCAAGAGCCACAGCATGTCGGGGTGGCGCCTGGGCTTCGCGGCCGGCAATCCCGAAGCCATCGCCGGCCTGCAACGCCTCAAGAGCTATCTCGACTACGGCGTCTTCCAGCCCATCCAGATCGCCGCCATCACCGCCCTCAACGATTGCGACGACGTGCCCCCGCTCGTGGCGTCGGTGTACGGCCACCGTCGCGACGTGCTGTGCGACGGCCTCGCACGTATCGGCTGGCCCGTGCACAAGCCGCGCGGCACGATGTTCGTGTGGGCGCCGATCCCCGAGCCCTGCCGGAGTCTCGGGTCACTCGAGTTCAGCAAGCTGCTGCTCACGGAGGCCAAGGTGGCGGTAAGTCCCGGGGTCGGTTTCGGCGGCTCCGGCGACGGCTTCGTCCGCTTCGCGCTGGTTGAGAACGAGGCCCGCATCCGTCAGGCTGTGAGAGGCATCCGCAAGGTGATGGAGGCGGCCCCCGCGACCGCCTCCACCGACGCGAAGGGATAGGCACGGTGCAACTCGGCGGCATGGCTCTCCGGAACGGCGTTCTGTTGCAGAGCGAGCGGTTCTGGGCCGCCGCCGTGCGCAGCCCCGGCGGCGGCGTCAACGTGACGTCCGGCGAGAAACCGCGTATCCCGGCACGCGACAGCTTGCAGCGCGTCCCGCTGCTACGCGGTCTGCTGCGGCTCGGCGAGTCCCTCGCCGTTCTGCCCGCCGTCCGCCGCTCCACCGGCGGCCCCGCGCTCCCGCACGAAGACCCGCGGCTGCTCGCGGCCACGGCGGCGAGCGCCGTCGCGACGCTCGCCCTGCGCAGCTCGCGCCGCGGCTCGCCGCTCCTCAAGGAACTTGCCGCGGCCGGCGTCTCGCTGGCTCCCATCCTGCTGCTGCTGCGCGACTCGCGTCTGGCGCGCTACCACGGGGCCGAGCACAAGAGCGTGGCGGCCTACGAGAGCGGCCTCGACCCGGCGGCGGCCGACAAGGAGCACGCGCGCTGCGGCTCCAACCTCATCGCGCCGCTGGTCGTCACCACGGTCGCCAGCAACCTCGTGTTGCGGGCCGCCGGCAAGGAGCGCCAGCCGGTGGCCACGTTCATCGCCGGATTCGTGAGCATCGGCACGGCCATGGAGCTGTTCTCGTGGATGGCGCGCCACCAGGATCACCCGCTGTCGCGTACGCTGAGGCGTCCCGGCCTCGAGATGCAGCGGCTGTTCACGACGAGCGAGCCCACGGCAGAGCAGCTGGACGTGGCAGATCTCGCGCTTCAAGAGCTGCTGAGGCTCGAAGAAGCGGCGCCGGCGCCCGCCGGCGCCTGACGTCCCGGCGCCGCCTGACTGTCGGCCGGCTGGCGTTCGGCGAGCCGCTTGCGGCGTCGCTCCTCAGCTTCGGCGTACCAGTGCTTCTGGTCCGGCGTCTCGGGGCACGAGGCGGGTCTCGCTGCCGCGCGGCAGGCGATCGTTCATCGTGCCCCTCGGGTCTGCCGGGCGTGTCAGATGTCGAAGGCGCCGGGGGTACGGCGGTGCCGACGGTCGCGTGTGCTGCGCGCGCCGCCACCCGAACGGTCGCCACGGCGTTCGCCGTGCCGGCGGTCCATGATGACCTTGACGTTCGGGTTGTCTTTGTAGTGCTCGACGAGGCGGCGGTAGGCCTCTTCGCCGAGTTCGGGCGGCACGACGCAGTAGATCAAGAAAGCCTCCCCGTAGCTCAGCCAAACGGTAGCACATGCCCAGATGGGTCGCCAGAGGAAAGGGGGAGGGCCGGGACCGGCTGCTCTTGCCGGTCCCGGCCCTCTGAAGGGGGTACCGCTGAGGAGTATCGGCAGGGGGTCGCCGGGGCTTTAGCTTTCGGCTGCGGCGGCCCTTTTCACGAACGCGCCGCCGGTGGGCGGGTCCCGCGCCGGGCTCCGCGCACCCGTCTGGTAAGCTGACGGCAGGGCCACGAGAAGGGAGGTGCGCGGTGTTCCCGAGTCACGACGCGGTCGTCGCGGCCGTGCCCGACTACGACCGCTATCCTCACCTGGACGAGCTCGCCGGAAGACCTCGTGGGCAACGCGGACGCGGCGCTCTACAAGGCCAAGCGCGCCGGCAAGGACAGGGTCGAGAGCTACGGCTGAGGGCCGGCCCGGGCGTCGGCTGCCCCGGGCCGGACTAGATGCGGCCCAGGGCCGGGAGATCGTCCAGATCGGCGGGGCGGCTGCCGGCGACGTGGAGCGCGGCGCCCGTGACGCGCGCGGTCATGGCGTCCACGAAGTAGCGGGCCGCCAGCAGCTTGCGCGCGTCGTCCTGCGCCGCGCGGAGCATCAGGTAGCCGCAGGACACATCGATGGCCATGTCCACGAGCCGGCGCGCGTGGAAGTCGCGGTAGCGCACGTCGTCCTGCTCGCGCACGCGGGCGATCGCCTCCGCAAGGCGCCCGCGGGCGTGTCGCACGCGCTCCAGCAGCTCCGGCGTCGCGCCGAAGTCCTCGGCGTCGTACTCGTCGAGCCGGGCGGCGAGAGTGCCTCCGAGCACGCCGCCGATGGCGGCGACGACCTGCAGCTGCGTCGTGCCCTCGTAGATGTTGGTGATGCGCGCGTCGCGGCTGTGACGCTCCACGGCGAAGTCGCGCATGTAGCCGGAGCCGCCGTGGATCTGTAGCGACTCGTAGGCCACGGTGTTGGCCATCTCCGTGCAGCATGCCTTGGCCAGCGGCGTGAAGAGCGTCGCCAGGCGAGTGTACTTCTTGAGCTCCGCGCGGAGCGCCTTGACCTGGTCGGCGGAGCCCTCGGGGCCGGCGGCCGAAGGCCCTCCGGCGTCGGCTCCCGGCGCCGTGATCTGCGCGATGCGGTGCTCGAGCACTTCCTTCATGTCGACGATGGGCGCCGTCTCGTACAGGAGGGCGCGCGCCGCCTCGAGGCTCACCTTCATGTCGGCGAGCATCGCCCTGACGGCGGTGAGCTCGCCGATCGGCGCGCCGAACTGCACGCGCTCCTGAGCGTACTTGGCCGCGGCGCGGTAGGCGGCCTCGGCGATGCCCTGCGCCTGCGCCGCGATCGCGAGGCGGGCGCCGTTCATGAGGCTCATCACGTACGTGGTGAGTCCCCGCCGGCGCTCGCCGACGAGCAGCGCCGGCGCGTCGTCGAACTGCAGCTCGCAGGTGGGCGAACCGTGGATGCCGAGCTTGTCCTCGAGGCGGCGGATGCGCATGTGCTCGTCGCGCTCGTAGAGGAACATGCTCAGGCCGCGGGCGTCGGTGGTGCCCTCTTCCGAGCGTGCCAGCACCAGGCTGAGCTGGCCGCAGCCGTTGGTGATGAACCGCTTCACGCCGTTGAGGCGCCAGGTGCCGTCGCCGGCCTGGGTGGCCTTGAGCTGCACGTTCTGCAGGTCGCTGCCGGCCTCGGGCTCGGTGAGCGCCATGCTGGCGGTGACCTCGCCGCTCGCGAATCTCGGCAGGTACGCCGCCTTCATCTCCTCGTCGGCGAACTTGTTGACCGTCTCAGCGATGTCCTGCAGCCCGAAGATGTTCATGAGCGCCGGGTCGGCGCGGCTGACCATCTCGACGATCATCACACTGACCGAGACCGGGAAGTTGAGGCCGCCGTACTTGCGCGGCAGCGTGATCCCCATGAGGTCGGCCTGCTTGAGGCGTTCGAGGCCCTGGGCGATGCCCGGCGCGTAGCAGACCTCGCCGTCCACCAGCTCGCTGCCGGCGCGGTCGACGTCCTCCGCGCGCGGTTCGACGAACTCGCCGGCGATGTCGCCGACGATCGCCAGCGTGCGCTCGTACGAGTCGAGGGCGTCCTCGAAGTCGCGGGGGGCGTAGGCGAACTCGCCGGCCTGCCGGTACTCGTCCTCGCGCAGGCGTACGACGCGCGCCAGGTCGAGGCGGCGCAGCGTCGCCTGCAGGTCCGGATTGTCGCTGTAGAAGTTGCTCATGCCTTCGTCCTGTAGGCCTGGATCAGCAAGGGGATGACCTTGTGCAGATCGCCGGCGATGCCGTAGTGGGCCACCGAGAAGATGGGCGCTCCGGGGTCGCTGTTGATGGCCAGGATGCGGGCGCTCTGGTCCATGCCGGCGCGGTGCTGCACGGAGCCGCTGATGCCGCAGGCGATGTAGAGCTTGGGGCGCACGGTGGTGCCGGTCTGGCCGACCTGGTGCTCGTGGCCGACCCAGCCCGCGTCCACGGCGGCGCGGCTGGCGCCGACCACGCCGCCGAGCGTGCGGGCCAGCTCCTCGACCAGGGCGAAGCCCTCGCGCGAGCCGACGCCGACGCCGCCCGAGACGACCACCCGGGCGCCCTTGAGGTCGACCCTCTTCTCCTCCTGTACGCGCTTCACGAGGCGGACAGCGAAGTCCGCGTCGGTGAGCACCACGCGGTCTGCCGGGGCGACGGGGGCCGACGAGCGCTCCACCGGCACCATGACCACGGCGCCGGTGCGGCTCTCGTCGGCCTCCGGCATGACCATGACGCCCTCGCGCACGGTGGCCATCTGCGGCCTGTGCCCGGGGCTCACGATGGTGGCGATGATGTTGCCGCCGAACGCCGGGCGGATCTGGAAGAGGAGGTCGGCGTAACTCTCGCCCTTGGCCGAGAAGTCGCCGATGCGCAGGTCGGTACAGTCGGCGGTGAGGCCGGTGCGCAGCGCGCTCGCCACGCGCGGCGCCAGGTCGCGGCCGGTGGTGGTGGCGCCGTAGAGGACGATCTGCGGCTGGTGCGCGCGGATGAGTCCGGCGACGAGGCGCGTGTACGGCAGCGCCAGGTAGTCGCCGAGGTCGTCGTGGTCGGCGAGGTAGACGGTGTCGGCGCCGCGGGCGATGAGGGCGGGCGCCAGAGCCCTGACGGCCTCGCCCGCCCCTGCGAGCACGGCGCCGGCGCCGACGCCGAGCCTGTCGGCGAGCTCGCGGGCGCGGCCGAGCAGCTCGAGGCTGACCTCGGCCGCCGCGCCGTCGTGCTGCTCGACGACGACCCAGACGTCGTTGCCGCGGTGGCTAGCCAAGGATGTGCTCCTCGATCAACTCGTGGACGAGCGCTTTCACGCCGGCTTCGTCCGGCTCCACCATGCGCGCTTCGCTCTGCGCGAGCACCACGCTCTCGATCTCCTTCACGCGCGTAGGCGAGCCGCGCAGGCCGAGCGCCTCGCGGTCGGCCGCGAGGGCGAGATGGTCCCACTGCACGACCTTGGCGCGGCACACGGGCTTGCCGTCGCGGCCGAGCATGCAGACCTCGGCCGTGTCACTCTCGGGGTCGAGGTAGCTGTCGTCGTACTCCGGCAGTGCTTCTGCCGCGATGCCCTTGTAGGTCATCACCAGCTTGACGCTCGCCGGCCGCGGCTCGTTGGCCTCGCCGGTGACCGTGAGCAGACAGGGGAGCGAGGAGGTGAGCGTCTCGAAGCCACCCTCGATGGAGCGCGTGGCGGTGATGGCGCCATCCGCGCCGCTCGCCGGCGCCACCAGCTCGTCGATGCGGCTCACGCAGGTGATCTGCGGATAGCCCAGCTTCTCGGCGGTCTGCGGGCCCACCTGCGCGGTGTCGCCGTCGATCGCCTGGCGGCCGCAGAGCACGAGGTCGCCGCCGCCCAGCTTGCGCACCGCCAGCGACAGCGCGTAGCTCGTGGCCAGGGTGTCGGCGCCGGCGAACGCCTTGTCGGTGAGCAGGATGACCTCGTCCGCGCCGCGGTACAGTGACTCCCGCAACACCTGCACGGCGGCCGGCGGTCCCATGGTGACCACCGTCACACGGGCGCCGTGATGGTCCTTGAGGCGCAGCGCCTCTTCCAGCGCGTTGAGATCCTCGGGGTTGAACACGGCCGGCAGCGCCGCCCGGTTGATGGTCCCGTCCTCCTTCATGGCGTCGCCCGTCACGTTCTGCGTGTCCGGGACCTGCTTGACGAGGACGACGATGCGCAGCTGGGACATGTCGGTCCAGGCTTCCCGTCGTCGAAGATAGCGGAAGCGGTACGGTACCAGAAATGGCATGCTTGCGGCAAAAGTGACGGCGGACGAGGCACTCGCGGCGCTCGTCTGCGCCGTCGTCGCTGCGGCGTCGCTCGCCGGCGGGGTGCGGCCCGACCCCGACAACCCCGGGGATCGCCGCGCCCACGTGCTGGCCAAGGTGCGGTTCGCCCTCGCCTGGTGGAACGATCGTTCGCCGGCCAGCCCCTAAACGGGCTCGACGTTGTCGCCCGAGACCCAGCCTTCGTGCCCGCTGCTCGTGCGGCAGCGCAGCCGGCCGCCGGCCTCCTCGAGCACGTCGAGGAGTTCACCCGGCCCGACGGTCAGCTCGGTGGCGTCGTAGTCGCGCAGGGCCGTGGCCTCGTGCGCGCCGGTCATCTCGAGGTAGAAGGCCGGCACCCAGCCCGCGTGACCGGATTCGTCGGTGCACCACACATACGACCGCCGCTGCTGGTCGTGGTGGCCGACGCCGAGCACGTCGCCGGCGACGAAGCGCACGGGGTCTGGAACGCTAGTGATGTGCGATCGGACGACGCGCACTGTCTTGGGGAATCCGTTCATCCGGCCATTGTAGACCTACCGCGCACACCGTGCTCCGGGGGCACGCCGGCGGGCCGGGCGGTCAGGCCGCGGGGACCGCCCGATGCGGTATCATGGGCCGCCGATGAACGAGCAGTCACAAGCGGCGGCCCCAGGCCGCGTCGTCGTCCGTTTCGCCCCATCCCCTACGGGCTACCTGCACCTGGGCAGCGCCCGCACGGGCCTGTACAACTACATCTTCGCTCGCCGGTACGGCGGGTCGTTCATCCTGCGCATCGAAGACACCGACCTCTCGCGCAGCACCGACGAGGCGATACTCCAGATCATCAGCTCGATGCGCGAGATGGGGCTTGAGTGGGACGAAGGCCCCGAGCTTCCCGGCCCGCATGCGCCATACCGCCAGACCGAGCGCCAGCCCATCTACCACGAGTACATCGAGAAGCTGCTCGCCAGCGGGCACCTGTACCCGTGCTTCTGCACGCCAGACGAGCTCGAGGCCGAGCGGCAGGCGGCCCAGGCCGAGAAGCGCGCCTGGGCGTACTCGGGCAAGTGCCGGGCGCTCCCCGCGGAAGAGGTGGAGCGCCGCAAGGGTGCCGGCGAGCCCTACACGTTGCGCATGCACGTGCCGCCGGGCAAGACCGTGTTCCACGACATGCTGCGCGACCCTGTGGAGTTCGACAACGACACCATCGGCGACTTCATCGTGCAGCGCAGCGACGGCACCATCACCTACAACCTCGCCGTGGTGGTCGACGACGTGACCATGGGGATCACGCACGTGATCCGCGGCGACGACCACATCAGCAACACGCCCAAGCAGGTCGTGATCTACGAGGCGCTGGGCGTCCCCGTGCCGGAGTTCCTGCACATGCCGCTGCTCTTCGGCACCGACAAGAAGAAGCTCAGCAAGCGCCACGGCGCGACCAAGCTCGAGCAGCTCACGGCCATGGGCTATCTCGTGGAGGTCGTGCGCAACTACCTCTGTTTTCTCAGCACCGAGTTCGATGAGAGCATGATCACCTGGACGCTGGACGACCTCGTCGAGAAGTTCGACGTGCTCAAGCTGGGCACCAGCGCCAGCATCTTCGACCCCCAGAAGCTGCGCTGGATGAACGGTCGCTTCATCCGCCAGCTGGGCGATGTCGCGCTGGGCAAGCGGCTCGAGGAGTACCTCACGCGGGTCGGCTTCTACGGCGAGCCGGCCGCCGTCGAGGAGCTCGCCAAGCTCGGCCCCGAGGCACTTGCCGCGGAAGTCGAGGGCGCCGAGACGGCGCATGCACTGCTCGTGGCGCCCGACGTGGAGCAGGAGGCGCTCACGCGCCGGCTCGCGCCGCTGGTGCGCGAGAAGATGGACGTGCTCGCCGACTTCGTGCCCATCGCCGGCTGGTTCTTCCGGCCGCTGGCCTTCTCCGACGAGGCGGCCGAGCGGCTGGCCGGCACGGCCGGGGCCGCCGACACGCTGCGCATGGCGGCCGTGGGCCTCGCCGAGCTTGAGACCTACGACGTCGAGCACATCGAGGCGCTCGTCCGCGATCTGCCGGCGCGCCTCGAGGCCAAGCCCAAGTCCGTGTTCGCCGCCTTGCGCCTCGGCATGAGCGGCCAGAGCGTCACCCCGGGTCTCTTCGAGTCTCTCTGGGTGCTCGGCCGCGACGAGGCCGTCGGGCGGCTGACGACGGCCGCGGCGCTGCTCTAACCGCGCGCTGCCTACCCGGGCTCTCCGTGCGCCGCCGGCGAGGGGGAAGGCGCGGACAAAGCCTCAGTCCACGAGGACGAGGGCGAAGAAGCTGTACTCGTCGCCCTCGTCCTGGACGACATCGAGCTCCCAGCCGGTGTTGCGAACCGTCGTGAACACGTCGATGCCGCAGCCTTCCATCGAGGGCCGGGCGCGCTCCGGGGCCACGCACGGCCCGTCGAGCTCGCAGGTGCCGCAGTAGTCGCAGGGGCCCGCGCCCATCATCCAGGTCTTGAAGAAGCCGGCCAGGAAGAGCTCCCCTTCCAACTTGAGGGCCGCGTCGTTGAGCTTGCGCGACATGGGGTCGGAGTTCTGACGCCCGCGGTGGGGGCCACCCCTGAGAAGCACGGCTCGCCGGAAGCCGTCGACCAGGCGGCGGGTGTACGCGGGCTCCGGCGAATTGGGCGGGCAGGTGCGGTAGCTGCCGTTGTCGTCGCAGCCGTACAGGCACTTCATGCGCACCCACTCGGCGGTCACGATCCTGCTGGTGTCGATGATGGTCGCGGCGTCGGCGCCGAGCTCGACGGCGCGGGCGCACCAAGCCTCGGGATGACTCAGGTCCATCGGGCGGCCTCCGTGGTGGACGGGACTCAGCGCACACTAGCCCGCGCGGCGCGGCGGCGCAACGGGCGCCGCGCCCGAAAGCCTCGCGAGCGTCTGTGGCAGGTCGGCCAGCTTGCGGATCTCCGCGTCCGGCGCGGCGGCGCCGTCGGGGCGCCGCGCCTTGGACGCGTTGAGCCACACGGCGCGCAGGCCTGCGGCCCTGGCGCCGGCCACGTCGTTGGGCCACGAGTCGCCGACCATGACGGCGCGCGCCGGCGCCAGCGGCAGGCCGGCGCGGCCGGCACGCAGCAGGGCCGCGCGGTAGAAGAACGCGTCGGGCTTGCGGGCGCCGACGTCGCGCGAGCTGACGACGCCGTCGATGAGCTCGTCGAGGCCGACACGGGAGAGCGCGGCCAGCACATCGCGCTCGCCGGAGTCGTCGGCGTTGGTCGCCACGAGGAGGCGGTAGTGGGGGCGCAGGCGGCGCAGCGCGTCCTGCGCCCCGTCCACCTCCTGGACCTCGGGCCACGCCGCCATGGGCCCGTTCTGCGCCCCGTCGTCCACCATCAGCGTGTTGCCCCAGTCGAGGAAGACCACCTCGACGGGGGTCGCGGTGCGTCTCTTCGGCGAACGGCGCAACCTCCGCGCGGTGACCGATTCCATGATCAGATACGCCGCCGCAACGACGGCCACCGCGAGCACCCATCCAGCGAGCACGTCGGTGAGCCAGTGCACGCCCAGGTAGACGCGGGACAAGCCCATGAGCAGCGCGAAGGTCGCCGCGAAACCGGCCACAGACCACCGCCAGCGAGTCGGCCACGCGATGACGGCAAGTGCCAGGGCGAAGGTGGCCGACGACATCGCGTGACCACTCGGAAAGGCGTAGCCGTTCACGCTCAGTACCGCGAACTCCGCCGGGGGGCGGACCCGCTCGAAGAGATGTTTGAGCGCCAGGTTCAGGAGCGTTGACATGGTCATGACGATCAGCAGGAAGACGGCTTCGCGGCGGCGGGCGCGCCACGCGAGAGCGGCGAGAACCGCCACTGTGGCCGCGGTGAGGACGAGCCACTGGCCCAGGCCTGTGTACCCCGTGAAGAAGGTCGTCAGCGCGGCGGCACGATGCGCCTCGACGATGGCATTGACACGCCCGTCGAGGCCGCCGGGCGTACTGGGGTGCGCGAGCAAGGCCAGCGCGAAGAAGCAGAGGAGCGACGCGACGAGGACCGCGGCCGGCGCGAGAAGCCGCCGGCGCGCGCCGGGGTCGGAAGACAAAGCTTCGTCAGCAGCCGGCACAGGTGAGGCCGCCGAGCGCCGCCGGCAGCTCGTCGAAGTGCCTGACGATGAGATCCGCCGTGGAACGCCCGGCGTCGTGGTTGTTGGCGCCGATGAAGTGCACGGCGGCCATGCCCGCGGCCTGCGCGCCGGCGATGTCGGTACGCTGGATGTCGCCGACGTGAGCCGCCTCCGGCGCCCGCACGTCCAGCGCCGCCAGCGTGTGCTGGAAGACGCGCACGTCGGGCTTGCTCATGCCGTGTTCGTTAGAGAAGTACAGATACTCGAAATGGGCCAGCATGCCGTTGCGCTCCAGCAGCTCGCGAAGCACGCTCCCCGGCGAGTAGCCGGTGTCGCAGACCACGGCGAGACGGTAGCGCTCGGCCAGCGCGGGCAGCGTGTAGGCGGCGCTCGGCATGGGCTCCGGGGGCAGGTCGAGCACCAGCAGCTCGAAACGGCTCACGAGACGCTCGCGGGCGGCCTCAGGCAGCTGCGCCCCGAGCACCGCGAGGATGCTGTCGACGAGCTCGCCGCACGACGGCGTGCGGTGCTCCCTGATCCAGACGCGGTCGAAGAAGTCGAAGCCGGCCCGCAGGGCCTCATTCAGCGCCGTCTGCGGGACTGCGCGCCCAATGGCCTCGAGCTCGGCGCGCAGGATCTCCGCGCGGCGGCGTTCGCGGTCCTGCCCGTGGACGTCGACGAAGAGGGTGTTCCAGTAGTCGAAGGTGACGGCCTTCAGCATGCGTCTAGGGTACCAAACGTGACCGCCGGCTTCGGCGGGAATGCCGCGGAGAACTGCTGGTACTCAGGAAGCGCCGGCGCCGCTCTTGCGCCACCAGTCGCCGGCCCTGGCCGGCTCAGTGGCGCGCATCACGATCCGGAGGGCGTGGTCCACCCTCACGATCGTCAGGTCGATGCTGCCGCAACTCGGGCACATGAGCGCGCGCGCGTTGCTCGCTTCGCCTTCCGGGGTACCGAAGCGGTGTCCGCAGTCGCCGCAGACATAGTCCCTCCCTGGCATGGTCCTCCCTTCAAGGCCGTAGTCGTAGTGTACCGGCTCACCAAGGATTGTCCTTCAGGTGAACACCGGGTTCGAGGCCGCTGGTACACTGCGCACATGGCCGCCGAGTCCAAGAGAGCCGTGGTCGCCGCGATCATCGGCAACGCCGCCATCGCGGTCATCAAGTTCATAGCGGGCAGCATCACGGGCAGCTCGGCCATGATCAGCGAGGGCATCCACTCGCTGGTCGACACCGGCAACGGCGGGCTGCTCTACCACGGCCTGCGCCGTAGCGCCCGGCCCGCCGACTCCAATCATCCCTTCGGGCACGGCATGGAGGTCTACTTCTGGAGCCTCATCGTGGCCGTGAGCATCTTCGGCATCGGCGGCGGCATGTCGATCTACGAGGGCATCATCCACATTCAGCATCCGGCGCCCCTCGAGAACCCCACCATCAACTACATCGTCCTCGCGTTGGCTGCCTTGTTCGAGTCCATCTCATTCAGCGTGGCCTGGAAGGCCTTCCGCACGACCAAAGGGTCGCGGCGGACCTTCGCCGCGATCCACCACGGCAAGGACCCGAGCCTGTTCACCGTTCTCTTCGAGGACACGGCGGCGCTGCTGGGCCTGGCGGTCGCGTTCATCGGCGTGTTCGTGAGTCACCAGCTGGAGAAGCCGTTCATCGACGGCCTCTCGTCGGTGGTGATCGGCCTCATCCTCGTCTGCGCGGCTGGCTGGCTGGCCTACGAGAGCAAGAGCCTGCTGGTCGGTGAGGCGGCCGACCCGGAGCTCGTGGCCGCCATTCGCGAGATCGCACTGGCCGACCCGGCGGTGATCGGCCTCGGCGTGGTGCTGACCATGCACTTCGGCCCCGACGACGTACTTCTCAACATCGAGGTCCAGTTCACTCCGGGTCTGCCCGCGGAGGCGATCCACACCGCCGTGCATCGCATCGAGGAGCGCATCACCGGGCCGTACCCCGAGGTGAGCCGGATCTTCATCGAGGTCGAGGCGCTGCGCGGCGCCGGTGCGGAGGCGCCGGCTTCCTGAGCGGCGGCCTGTTCGCCCACGTCCGCAACCGCATCTATTCGGCCTTCATCTTCCTGGAGTGTCCGGGCCTGGCGCTCCTGGCCTGGTCGTGGCCGGGCCTGGCGCTGCCGCTCGTGGCCTACGCGCTGTACCGGCGCTGAATCCCTCTCGAGGAGGCGCGTCTGCAGCAGCGCTTCGGCGCGGAGTACGCCGCCTACCGGCGGCGCGTGCCCGCGCTGGTCCCTGCCCTACGCGCCGCGCGCCGCGCGCGGTAGGATGGGCGCCGAGCGGTGGGCGAAGCGGCACAAGAGGCGGCCAGCCGATCCGGTGCGCCGCCGACGTAGCCCAGCCTGAGCGGAGGGGGACGCTGTGAAGAAGACGCTGCTCCTGCTGGGCGTCGGCTGCGTGCTTGTCGGCGTGGTGGGCGTCGTGATGCTGATCATCGACGGCGATTGGAAGCTGTTCGCGATCGTCAACGGTGCTCTGGCGGTCCTTCTCCTCGTCCTCTTCAGGGGCTCGGTGACGGGCGCCGACAAGAACCGGCCGCCCGGCGTGGCGCGCGTCTCCGCCGCGCGCTGGGCCGGCCCGACCGACCCGGACAAGCTCGCGGCTCAGGAGCGGGCTCTGCAGCCGGACAACGAGGCCGCCGCCGCCGCGAGGGCGGGGGAGCTATCGACCGGCTTCGGGTTCCTTCTCGCCGCCGTGCCGCCGGCCGCCGCGGCGATCATCTGCGTGCTGACGGTCCTGTAGTCGACCCGCCCGCCCGCCGCTCAGAAACGGCGGCTCGGGTGGGGTCGGCCGCCGGC
>Ga0209386_1000856_pt1 | contig 13708 bp, 10 predicted proteins | sample NGEPertwo_FD_184510 | JGI IMG/M metagenome (GOLD analysis project Ga0209386, IMG submission 184510) | Arctic peat soil microbial communities from the Barrow Environmental Observatory site, Barrow, Alaska, USA - NGEE Permafrost154B-two... | ecosystem: Environmental > Terrestrial > Soil > Wetlands... | reverse complement strand
TCGAAGGACCGATGGCAGGCGGACATCTGGGGTTTGCTTTCGATGATGTAGTCAATGATACAGCTCCAAAACTTGAACTATTGGTGACTGAACTGGTTGATTATGTGAACACACTCGAAGAAACCATTCCGGTTATTGCGGCCGGCGGGATATTTGATGGACATGATATCGCTAAATTTTTATCGTTAGGCGCATCGGGTGTTCAAATGGCAACCAGGTTTGTATGTACGAACGAATGTGATGTTCACGACGATTTTAAGCAAGCCTATATCACAGCAAAAAAGGAGGATATCAAGATAATCCATAGTCCGGTCGGATTGCCTGGCCGGGTTATTCTGAATGAGTTTACCAATAGAGTCACAAAAGGTGAGACAATACCTTTCAGGTGTCCTTATCACTGTCTTAGATCGTGCAATCCACGTACGGCCCCTTACTGTATTGCCAAAGTATTGGCTGATGCATCTAAAGGGAGGTTAAACAACGCGTTTGTATTTGCCGGATCGAATGCCTACCGGTGTACAGAAATTGTATCGGTAAAAACATTGATCGATCAACTGAAAGAGGAACTGGTCAATTCGTTGTAATCGTAATTACTTCGTTATTATTCAATTTTTGGCGCTATGACGTTTGGTATGGGTAATTGAATTGTGTAATGAATGCTGCTGGCTATTAGTGGCTGGCGACTGGTAGACTCGCTTACTAAAAAATCTGGAATTATCTTAAATATAAAAGGGCAATGGCCAAATAGTTAGCAACATCATGCAGGCAGCAAGTTGCCAATAGCAAGCTGCTCATTGCATAACTCATTTGAGAGCTGTTTGCAAATTTTACCCGTACGATTCGTCTTAGAACCCAATTTTTCAATATATAAGTGATCTATTACTCCACAAGGTAACTCGCCCTTCCGGCCCCAATCAAATTATTGACAGAAGCCCCATTAATGATAATTACGACCGGACCATTGTGATTCAGATTGGTATATTTAATTTTAACAGGTTCTTTACCATCAAAATAAACTTCCGATTCCCATAAAATGGTAGCACGACCTTGAAGGGTTGGATCAGTATCAAGATCAAATTTGGTCGGGCTGTAATACTCAATCGTTTTACGATAGATATCAATGGGCACGAGCATTTTGTCTTTTTTATTTTGTGAAATCCATTTCGTACGAACTTTCATAAGTGAGGAATTCAGGTCTCTTGTAATGAAGATTACGCCAAATTTTGCTCTTTCTCCATATCTGGCAAATCCGCCTTTGCCTTTAAGTACAGTAATGGATGATATTTCACTCATCGGTATTGTACTTATCAAGTCAAATGGTTGATCATACAAAGGTTGACCATCTAATACGATAAGTAATCCACCCATTCCCAGATTCGCCTGATTCAATGCTGAAGTCAAATCAAAGGACGTCCGGAGAATTTCAGGGTCTATACTTATGACATGGCTATTTTTATAACGTTCTTCATATTGATCACGGTAAACTTTCTTCTCTCTTGCATGTCCGAATACTGGAATCTCAGCAAGTTCAATCGTTTTTTCTCCAATTGGAATGTATTTCTGATAAGGAAGAGAGATGTTGTATTCATCAGATAGGATTCCTGGCTGTGGAATAAAAATCTTGTTGCTTTTGAAGTATTGTTCATTGTACGGAATGCTTAGCATTGATCCACTGGCCCTGTCTTTGTTTTTTACATTTGGCATTAAAGTTACGGATCGGGTAATATCCGGAAGGGAATCCAACGGTACCGAGATTTCTCCTAAGTTATTCGTTGTAAGATGCCTGATCGATGGCCCTTCAAGCGAAATAAGGTTCAAACTCCTGTCAGCCCGATGGCTTTTCGAAGCATAAAGGATTCGCATATTGAGTAAATCGTAATTGGCAAGTTGTTTGTCATCACCCTTTGCCGGAGTAAAGTCCCAGTTAAATTTACTCCAGCCATAAACCATTAAAAGCAGATCGCGTTCTGTATCGGTGATATTCTCAAGACCTTTAACCAATACTTTCGGGGGCAGGTTACGCTGAAAGTGTGGGTGATAATTGAAGGCATATTCAATTCCAGGGGTAAACAATCCGGAATCAATACCCCTGACAGAATCCGTAACAGCAATCGAGAAGAATCCTTCTGCCGAATTTCCCTGGCCATCAGTTACCGAAATTGCAAGCTCCGTTTCCTGTCCGGGGTCATAAACTTTATCCGCTTTGATACTAAACTTTAGATGTTTATCACTATTTACATAAACCAAACGTTCTGCAATTGGCGTAAGTTCTTTATCAAACAGCGTGATGTTGGCAACTCCCGCAGGCAGTTGATCCGTATCGATCACAATACGTTGCTTTTTGCTCAGTATGATTTCCCGCGAAAAAACCTGGGTCATGTTCATTGTACCGGAAACTATTACCGGTTCACCATTATAATTATCTGACTGAATTTCAATAGCAAATGAACGGTTGTCGATTGGAGTTACATGAAGCGATATCCCTTTAGCTGCCGGAACAGGAAGTGGCTATTTCTTTGCTGATCCGCCACCTTTGATCAGCTCTACAAATAGTCCGGGCTGAGACTTACACAAGAAGGATCCCGGACCATAAATTCCTGATTTGATAGAGTCAAACACTGACCCGGAACTGTTTTTTAATAATCCTTTAATAAACACAGGTTCGCCTTTAAAGTTTGTGGCGTTAAATCCAATTCTTTGTTCGAGTCCTTCAATCAAAGTTCCGCCTTCAGGTAAAAACCGCAATTCAAAATACGGGTCCTCATAAGGAATCGGAACATCCTTTGTTAGTGATTCTTTATTGGTGTTCTGTTTGGTCGTAACGTTAAACCTGGGTTGCGAAGTGATCGTGTCAGGCAATATAAATCTGATCAATGATTCACCATTTTTGTTTGTTTGCGCTTCATCCGATTCTTTGACATATTGGCCGGTTGAAAAACTGCCGGAGAATTTTTGTTGCTTTACCGGACTTCCGATCGGATCGATTATTTTTATAGTTGCTTCCAGCGTATCGCAGGGAAAGTATTTCTCCTTATTAAAGGTTATTGAAATCTTATCCGGATTACTACTTCGTTTTTTCACATAAAGATCAAGCTGAAACGCATCGGCAGCATCGTAATTTTGCATGGCACTTGTGAACGCAACAAAATGATATTTACCGAATTCCCCCTTGGTTGGGATCGCCATCCAACCGGATGTGGAAGAATTACTTATTTTAAACCGGGAACTGTCAGTCTATGCTTTACTTTCGTTGAGAAGAAGTGCATACATCGAAACACTTTTTGTCTCGAAAATGCCTGTAAACCGGTCCCTATATATACGCCTTGAAATAAATGGTATCTCTTGGTTTGTAGATGTTCCGGTCAAGCTGAACAAATAACTGATCACTGCCTTTGGACTTTTGCTGTGCGGTCAGATATTTTTCAATTGGTGAACCTGCAAATGGCACAGTTTCCTCACCGGCTGAATTGATAATTTTATCATTCAGAAAATCGGATGATTGAGTGAAGGCCGGAATTGAATAAACCAGAAAAAACAAGCAAATCAGGAAGAGGTTTCGTTTCATAGAAGTCAGGATTTTAATACAAACCGAAGAATTAACTTGATCATACAAGAGCCTAAGCTTCCTGGTTGCCCGCTGGAATCTAAGGCTATACAATGTGCTTTTTCGTATTGTTGGATTTGTAAATTTACATAGTTTTTCTCAATTCAAATTTTATTTTTAATAATCAGTTATTTTCAGATAAGTTTGAATTCAGATTTATATTTACCATTACAGTCATAAGATTCCCCGAATAAACCTAAAATTCTATCCGTTAACAGCGTTAAAAAATAATGTTGATTTGCCGGAGGATTTGTTTGCATTTTCAGAAACTTCTTCGTACCATTAGTAATTCAATCAAACAACTGATGAAGCACCCGTAAAACTGTTTCTCGCAAAGAAAATGAAGCAGTTTGGGTGTTCCACCGCACATGTGGAAACCAGATTACCTAAAATATCTACCGATGGAACGCCAGGTATTTATTGATGAATTACAAAAGCAGTCGGAGATTACATGGGATATTGTAGTCATTGGAGGAGGTGCAACCGGACTCGGTGTCGCGCTCGATGGCGCTTCGCGTGGCTATAAAACACTCTTGCTTGAACAATCTGACTTTGCGAAAGGCACTTCATCGCGCAGCACAAAGCTGGTTCACGGCGGCGTCCGCTACCTCGCGCAGGGCGATCTTGCCCTGGTTGTTGAGGCATTGCACGAACGGGGATTAATGCTTAAAAACGCACCTCATCTAACTTACAACCAAGAATTTGTTATCCCGATTTATAATTCCTGGGATGCTTTTGTCTATACCGTTGGTCTGAAGTTCTATGATCTTCTTGCCGGGCCTTTAAGTATGGGAAAATCCTATTTCATCAGTCGTGAAAAAACCCTGATGCGTTTACCAATGCTAAATTCGAAAGGCTTGATTGGCGGCGTTTTATATCACGACGGACAGTTTGATGATTCGCGTATGGCAGTGGCACTTGCACAAACATGTTCCGATAAAGGAGGTACTGTATTGAATTATTTCAAAGTCACGGCATTGTCGAAAAATGAGGATGGCAAAATCAACGGTGTGAAGGCTACAGATGTCGTTTCTGGCGAAGGATTCAACTTTAAGGCAAATCTTGTTATCAATGCAACGGGCGTATTTGCCGATGATATTGCCAGGATGGACAATCCGGCAGCAATACCGACGATAAAGCCGAGCCGGGGCGTACACATCGTGCTCGATAAATCTTTTCTTCAGAGCGAAACGGCCATTATGATCCCGAAGACAGATGATGGCCGGGTGTTGTTTGCCATTCCATGGCATGATGTTGTTGTGGTAGGAACAACAGACCGGCCACTCGACACGATCAGTCTTGAGCCAATTGCTCAAGACAGTGAGATCGATTTTATCCTTCAAACAGCTCAAAAATACCTTGTAAAACCGCCACGGCGCGAAGATATCCTTTGCACTTTTGCAGGATTGCGTCCGCTGGCCGCCAACCCAAATAAACCTGGCTCTACGAAAGCTATATCACGAAGACATAAAATCACCCTCTCACCTTCTGGTCTACTTTCTATCATTGGCGGAAAATGGACGACCTATCGCCGCATGGCTGAGGAAACGATAGATAAGGCAATAAAAGAAGGGTTCCTCGAAAAGCGGAATTGTGTTACGTCGGAGCTTAAGCTATCAACACTAACAGTAGGCTATTCCGCCAATCGGTTGAAGATTTACGGTGACAAGTTCACTGAAATTGGAAAACTGATATTTGATCATCCTAAATTGGGTATCCCGATTGATCCCCGGTTTCCATACACGAGAGCAGAGATTATCTGGATATGCAGGAATGAAATGCCCGTTACAATAGAGGACATGCTCGCGAGAAGAACACGGGCTTTATTTCAGAATGCGCGTGCCAGTTCCGAAATCGCGATTGAAATTGCTGCATTAATGGCCCAGGAGTTCGGGTACGATACAAAATGGCAGGAGGAGCAAATAGAATCATACAATCAATTTGTTAAAAACTATATTTAGAAAGATATGGCAGAATTTATTTTAGCATTCGATCAGGGAACCACAAGCTCACGGGCAATTATTTTCGACAGAAACGGACTTCCGGTCACAATTGCCCAAAAAGAATTCACACAATATTACCCCAAACCAGGCTGGGTAGAGCACGATCCGGATGAAATCTGGTCAACACAAGCGGGTGTGGCTGTTGAAGCCATTACAAAAGCCGGAATCGAAGCTGCAAATATTGCGGCCATCGGTATCACCAACCAGCGCGAGACGACTGTTGTATGGAACAGGAGGACAGGCAAACCAGTTTACAATGCAATTGTCTGGCAGGACAGGCGTACTGCAGACTTTTGTGATCAGTTAAAGAAGGATGGACAAAGCCCGACTGTACTCGAAAAAACAGGTCTGATCATTGATGCCTACTTTTCGGCAACAAAGATCAGGTGGATTTTGGATAATGTGAAAGGTACCCGCAAATTGGCGGAGGATGGTCAGCTTGCATTCGGGACAATTGATTCGTGGCTTGTGTGGAATCTGACACGTGGAAAATTGCACATCACGGATGTAACGAATGCTTCAAGAACCATGCTTTTTAATATTCACACATTGCAATGGGATCAGGAACTACTCGAAATGTTCAACATCCCTGCAAGTATGCTTCCGGAAGTCAGATCATCCAGCGAAATATATGGTAAAACTTCCGGTCAGCTTGGTTATGGTATCCCCATCGCGGGAATTGCCGGTGACCAACAGGCATCGTTGTTCGGACAAATGTGTATTGAACCTGGTATGGTAAAAAACACGTATGGCACTGGATGTTTTATGATTATGAATATCGGAGATAAGCCAATAACATCTAAAAATCAATTGCTCACAACGATTGCATGGCAAATAGGAAATGATACTCAATATGCACTCGAAGGTTCAATTTTTATTGCAGGAGCTGTGGTTCAGTGGCTGCGCGACGGATTGGGAATTATAAAGAAATCGGAGGATATTGAGAAACTCGCTGCTAAGGTAAAAGACAGTGATGGCGTTTATTTCGTTCCTGCTTTCGCCGGACTTGGTGCGCCGCATTGGAACCAACATGCCCGCGGAACGCTTGTAGGTATTACAAGAGGCACAACATCTGCACATATTGCCCGTGCTGCTCTCGATAGTATAGCTTATCAGACCTTGGAAGTATTGCTGGCCATGCAAAACGATTCGGGGATTGATATCCGCGAACTGAGGGTAGACGGCGGGGCAACAGTAAATAACCAGCTCATGCAAATTCAGTCTGATTTATTGCAAGTGAATGTAGTTCGTCCAAAAATTACTGAAATAACGGCTTTGGGAGCAGCTTATCTTGCGGGGCTTGCGGTTAATTACTGGAGCGATATTAACGAGTTAAAGCAACAATGGCAGATTGACCGTATTTTCTCACCCAAAATCGAATCCGAAGAAAATCACTCACTTATAAAAGGGTGGCACCGTGCAGTAAATGCTGCCAAAGCCTGGGCAGATGACGCAGGATAGCCGACAAAGGAACTGATTGACTGTTTTATTGCAACCGGCGTTTGGTGGCTGGCGACTGGCAAAATCAAGATTACAGTATCTTTCAGAATTTAATTCCGTAAATCTATATTACTTATTTTGAGCTCTTAAAAGAATCCTTTTATTGGTAAATAGCAGTTTTGAGATTAATCAGACAGTCTCGGAAGACAGTTGAAAGCAACCAATTGCCAGCGGCTATTTTCATTCTTAAATGCAGAGTATCACGATCTATTTTAACTAAACGTTTAAACATTTAAACTATGAATGCATTTTTTGCTGAATTTTTTGGAACCGCCATGATTCTTGTATTTGGGGGCGAAGTAGTTGCAAATGTTGTTCTTAACAAAACCAAAGGAAATAACAGCGGTTGGATTGTGATAACATTTGGGTGGGCGGTCGGTGTATTTACAGGAGTATCTATTGCAGCACCTTATAGCGGCGCCCATTTAAACCCTGCTATCACACTTGCACTTGTAATGGCGCATAAGTTTTCTCCTGCACTGATGCCTATGTACATCCTTGCCCAGACACTTGGAGCAATGTTTGGTGCTTTCCTCGTTTGGCTAGCTTATAAGAAGCATTTTGATGTTACCGAAGATGGGGATTCAAAACTGGCCATCTTCTGCACATCACCCAATATCAGGAGTTACTTTTATAATGTTATCACTGAGGCAATCGGAACATTTGTCCTTTCATTCGCAGTCCTTTACATGGCCGCACCAGAAGTTGGACTTGGTTCGATCAATGCATTACCAGTGGCCCTCGTTGTGCTTGGTTTGGGCTTGTCATTAGGTGGTCCTACGGGTTATGCCATTAATCCGGCCCGTGATATTGGTCCCCGTATCATGCATTTCCTGCTGCCGATCCCATTCAAACGCGACAGTGACTGGAAGTACTGCTGGGTTCCGATTTTAGGGCCAATGCTGGGTGCTGCTCTTGCAGCAATTGTGTTTGTATTGTTTTCCTGATCGATTGAATCTACATATTCCATTTCTACTGATACAATTACTGACTAAAACGAATAAAGAAAAAGCCTTTGCAATTAAAAAATTGTCAAAGGCTTTTTCGTATAAGCAGTAAACTTTTAAATCTCAATTTTGGCGCCCATCACTTTCAGAAATTCCCTGATAAAACTTGGGTGGGCAGGCCATGCCGGTGATGTGACCAGGTTGCCATCAACATAGGCTCCATCTACCGGAATGCTTTGAAATTCACCTCCTGCCAAAGTAACTTCAGGTCCGACAGCAGGATAAGCAGTTAATTTTCTACCCTTGACTACACCGGCAGCGGTTAAAATCTGAATACCATGACAAATAGCAGCAACAGGTTTGTTTTTTGAAAAGAAATATTTCACGATTTCAATTACTTTCGGGTTTAGTCTTAAATATTCGGGAGCCCTGCCACCAGCAATGACCAATCCGCTGTAATCCTCAACTTTAACATCGCTAAAACTATAATTCAATGCAAAATTATGACCCGGCTTTTCACTATATGTTTGATCACCTTCAAAATCATGAATGGCTGTTTTGATGGTTTCTCCCTTTTTTTTATCAGGACAAACGGCATGAACTTCGTAACCTACCATTTCGAGCATCTAAAATGGAACCATTGTTTCATAATCCTCTGTAAAATCTCCGGTCAAGAATAGTACTTTTTTCATTTTCTTAAATTTTACGTTTATAAAAATTGTTGATTATACTTATTGCTTTCTACTCAAAAAAAGCCGCAGAGTTTCCTGATACTTTTTATAAGTGCAAACGAAACGTTGCCGCGACTATAGATTCCCCGAAATTTACGTAGTTTCTCACTATTTCAATTCAACAATGACGTTTTTTTATTGTCCTAAGAATAATTCCACCTCAAAAAGATAGACTACTCATCCGTTTTATTCGCAGTTTTTGGGTGTAAAAGCCACAATTGAAATACAATGGCGACAACAACAAAACCCGCCAGCATCGCGATATCCCGGCTTAGATTTCCTGAATCTGCAGACTTACCCAGAATAGTAGTGATCAAAGCGCCGGCTGAAATGCCTGCCATGTTCATCAATCCATATCCCGTTGCGCGAAAACGTGGAGAGACAAACTGGCACAAGATGGGCATGTTATTGACATCGAAAATTCCAAAGCCCAAACCGAAGAGCGAGGCACCGCACCAAATAGCTGCAAAACTACTGCCACCAAATCCCAGCAGCATAACAGCCGGAATTGTAAGTGCCAAACCAACAGCGCCCGTATAAATACGTCCGCGAAGGTTTCGCTGCATCCATCGGTCAGATATTATTCCACCGACAAGTACGCCGATCAGCGCAGACATCGCAATTGTGATGGTAGATAATGGCCCTGCCTGCTCCATATTGATATGAAGATTGGTTGAAAAAAGCGTAGGGAGCCAATTCTTTGTTGCCCAACCAGGCAGGCTTGGTGCCGAGAAATAGAACAATATGACCCAAAAGGAGAGATTGCCCAATAACACACCCACTCCTTTAAACGCTTCCGTAAATCCCTTAACAATAGAATTTGAATCTTCAGGTGCGATTGTATATGCTTTTTTCTCCCTTAAAAAAAGGATGAGAATCACGCTGTAAAGAACACCAACCAAACCGAATACGTGAAATGTAGTTTGCCAGGAAAAATTAAAAGCGATTGTTGCACCAAAACCTCCCAGTGCCTGCCCGAGATAGATACCGGTCATGTGAATTCCCACTGCCAGCGAACGGTTTTTCCCCTGATGATAGTCGGCTATAAGTGCTAAACCAGCCGGCATATAAAATGCTTCGCTTACACCCATAATTGCGCGCAGTGTGTAGAGCTGGTCAAATGTTTTTGCATAACCCATCAGCAATGTAACAGCAGACCATATGAATAAACTACCCACAATGAGCCATTTTCGGTTGAGCCGATCCGCAATAATGCCTGAAACAGGACTCATCAAAGCATAAATCCATAGAAATACGGCCATTAGTCTGCCAAAATTGGCAGCAGTTTCCAATTCCGCAATATCGATCATCATAGATGGTTTCATCGTAGAGAGCATCTGCCGATCAATATAATTGAGCAGTGCTACAACCCACAGTAATCCAACTACGATCCAGGGATATATCTTTTTTTGTTGCATATACTTGCGTTTATTTCAGATATTTTGTGAAGAAATCGTTCATCTTTAGCTGCGAAAAGTCATTTACACGCTGTACGACATCCATCGCATGAGGCCATAATGGAACTTTATAATATACGTTAGGAACGCCCAAAGCGTCGAGTTTTGCTTTTAACAGATCGGACTGGCTGATTGGAACAAGGTCATCAGATGTTCCGTGAAGGATCATAGTCGGAGGATCGCTTTTATCAACGTAATTAACAGGAGAAGCTTCTCTGTAAAGTTCCGGAGCCTCTTTATAGGAGTGAGCTATGAAAGAGGTAACAAGTGACTGATGTTGTGCATAATCAGTGGTCAGATCAATCGGACCATAGATGTCGACAACCGCTTTTATCCGATGCCGGGGTTCAAGTTTTGCAATACTATCAATCGTGTCATGCGGTTTTTTCCACTCATAAGCAGCAAGAAGCGCCAGGTGAGCTCCCGCTGAACCTCCTATCAATGCAATCCTGTCCGGATCGTAACCATATTTTTCACCGTTCCCGTAAAACCATTGAACAGCATCTGTGATATCTTCTGCACATGCAGGATAAGGACCATCTTTCAGCAAGCGGTAAGAAACAGTGGCCGTCATATAGCCCTTTTTTGCAAAGGCAGTCAGGTAAACCAGGTAATCTGAACGCTTTCCGCCCTTCCATCCGCCACCATGAATAAAGACAAGCAAAGGAAGAGGTTTAATGCCATTCTTTGGCCGGTAAATATCCAACTGGAGCGATTTTCCATTGATATTCTTGTATTCAATATCTTTAATCTCCTCAATATCTGCAGGAATTTCAGGGTTCATATTGATCAGCTTTTCCAGCCCAATACCAATAGCCACGTAACCAGGAATTGTAAAATGATAACCAACCGGAGGTTTTTCCGGATTCATAGCAGACCATATCCGCGGTGTAATCAACAGAAGACAACCAACAACGAAGATAATCAGAAGACTAAAGAGCAGTCGTTTTAGAATTTTCATAGAAACCTGTATTTAATTTTGACTGTAAATGCGGGAAAATATAATGGAATAATTGATTTTAGTTCAGGTATCTCTCAAAGAATCCGTTCATTTTATCCTCCGAAAAACGATTCACACGTTGAATGATGTCCATTGTATGAGGCCATAAAGGAACACGATAGTAAACATTTGGAACACCAAGGCTGTCAAGTTTTGATTTTAACAGATCAGACTGACTGATCGGAACGGTCTGATCGGATGTTCCGTGAAGAATCATCGTCGGAGGATTGTCTTTATTCAGATAATGAATGGGAGATGCCTCTGTAAAGAGTTCAGGAGCTTCCTTGTAGGTATGTGCAAGAAATGAAGTTACCGTTGAATTGTTCCTTGAAAATTCGGTCGTAAGGTCTGTCGGCCCATAGATATCTACTACGGCTTTTATCCGGTGATGAATTGTATCAGCAACCGCAAAATCAAAATCTGTTCCGGATTTCTTCCAACCATAGGCAGCAAGAAGTGCCAGATGTGCTCCGGCAGAACCTCCAATCAGGGCAATCCGGTCCGGATCGTAGCCATAGGTTTCACCATTTTTATATAACCACTGTACAGCATCTGTAATATCTTCGGCGCATGCCGGATATGGACCATCTTTCAGTAACCGGTACGAAACAGTGGCAGTGACATATCCTTTTTTAGCAAAAGCAACAAGGTAGACAAGGTAATCAGCCCGTTCGCCGCCACTCCATCCGCCGCCATGAATAAATACCAGTAAAGGTGCAGGTTTAGTGAGGTTTCGGGGTTTGTAAAGATCCAGTTGCAACGATTTTCCGTTAATATTCTTGTATTCAATGTTTTTAATTTCTTCGATATCTGCAGGAATCGCAGGTGTTTTATTGATCATCTCTTCCAGTCCTATCTTTATTGCCAGGTAAGTTGGTGCCAAATAATGATAGCCAACAGGTGGTTTATTTGGATTTAAGGCTGACCAAATCCTTGGCGTGACCATCAGCAGACAGCACAACAGGAAGACAATCAACAAACCGGAAAGAAGGCGTTTAAGTAGTTTATATTTCATAAGTTAGTCAAAGATTAGTTTAACCAATTTTACTCTTCTCAAGTTTCGCTTTGCGGCGCATACAACAGTAATATTCCAACTAACTTTTGCAGATGCACCTTTTTTTGTCGTTTAGTTGCTACCCCGGGTTACGCTCGCTTCGTTTGCTCACCCGGGGTTATTAAGATTAAACCCTTTCAGGGTTTTGCAGTTTAAATTCAATAGATTTATGAATCGAACAATGTTCTGGAACTTTAAACGCTCTTTATTTCTTGTCTCACATTCGATTTTCGCTCATTTTCAAATTGCCGAATTTATTTTCCATTTAAAATGGACAACATCTCCTTCAGGTTTTTATGCAATATGGGAGCCGTTTCAGGTCCTGTTGAATTTTCTTCTCCATACGGAGCGCCATCCTTTTTATAGGTAAACGGTGCCTTTTCATCCCACTGACTTTTAGGAATGATGTAGCCAATTTCGTCGTTGGCAAGACCAAATACAAACTTGTATTTTCCCTGCATCATATCGCGGACTGCAGGTACCTCAACGGGTGCAATTTTATAGTCCTGTCCTTCGGGAGCCTCAATTCCCCCATTCAAAATTTCAGGATAAACTTCACCAGGCAGTGTTGCAAACGAGAGCGGACCGATGTTGAAAACTGAAACTTCAGACCGCATCTTCATCCAGCCGGTTGTCCCGCGATTGAGAACACCAAATGTGGTTCCAAGCTCAAACATCACATTCTTAATAGGAATAAAAACTGTTTTTACAACCAAAGAAATTCCGGCAGAATCAATTTTCTCTACGGGATTTTCCATCGCATTCAAAGAAAGTAAAGCCAATTGTTTCCCTTGCGCCTCAGCCTTTTCAAAGGTCGGTTCTTTAAATTCCTGTCCTGTAAAAGGGTCCTTCACTGCCAGTCGCGGATGGGTGGTCATCAACCCGCCAACAGCGCCATTGATGTAAACAGCTACGCCGCCAATACCCGGTTTTGCAAGACTATCTCCATTGAAAACGCCTTTCTCAACCCCTTCACGCACATAATGACAAAAATCGGAAGTAACCAGCAAATTATCACTCCATAAAGTTTCAGGGTGATCGGCCCAGGCGATCAATGATCCCAGGGTAGCACCATTTTCTTTATCGATTGCTTTGATTAACCGTAGACCTGAATCGAAAACTTCCGGCTTTCGGGTATCAATAGCCAAAGGAATTGCACCTGTAAGGTCCTGTGATACTTCCAACCGGGCGGGACGGATCTTCTTCACAGCTTCAAGAACCGACTTTACAGTCTGGGTCTTCACATACTCCATGTATTTCTTGTTGATACCGCTTTTAAAATGCGAATCACCCCAAAGTCCCAATAAGTCCGGACCTTCGTGTGTGTGCGTTGAGGATATAATTGCATAGGTGACTCCGGCATCTTTTGGTAAACGTCCCCTGATATCGATTACATCGTCGTTCATAAACCC
>Ga0209386_1000855_pt1 | contig 13709 bp, 9 predicted proteins | sample NGEPertwo_FD_184510 | JGI IMG/M metagenome (GOLD analysis project Ga0209386, IMG submission 184510) | Arctic peat soil microbial communities from the Barrow Environmental Observatory site, Barrow, Alaska, USA - NGEE Permafrost154B-two... | ecosystem: Environmental > Terrestrial > Soil > Wetlands... | reverse complement strand
CATCCAAGACGCTGGAAGACAGCGTCAAGGACATGCTGCGGCCGATGCTTCGTCAATGGCTTGACGAGAACATGCCGCGCATGGTCACCGCCGCGCTCAAGGACGAGCTGGGCACCGACTCCATGGACGGCCGGCGCGACTAAAGCGCTCGATAAGTTGACAGCGCCGAAGCCGAGAGCGTAGGACGCGCGGCGACCCCTTTTCCGCCAACCGTCCGCGTTCCATGCTCGATAAGACCTATCAACCGCAGAATTTCGAAGGCGACATCTATCGCGCCTGGGAAGACGCGCGCGCGTTTGCCGCCGGCCGTGGCGATCGCGAAACGGCGCGCCCCTTCGCCATCGTCATCCCGCCGCCCAACGTCACCGGCTCGCTCCATATGGGGCACGCCCTCAACAACACGCTGCAAGACGTGCTCGTGCGCTTCGAGCGCATGCGCGGTCGCGACGTGCTGTGGCAACCGGGCACCGACCATGCCGGCATCGCCACGCAGATGGTGGTCGAGCGGCAATTGATGGAGCGGGGGGAGCCGAACCGCCGTGCGCTCGGCCGCGAGAAATTCATCAAGCGCATCTGGCAGTGGAAGGAAGAGTCCGGAAACACCATCGTCGGCCAGTTGAAGCGCCTGGGCGCGTCCTGCGACTGGTCGCGCTTACGCTTCACCATGGACGAGGGCCTGTCAAAGGCCGTGCGCAAAGTGTTCGTCGAGCTTCACCGCGCCGGGCTGATCTATAAGGACAAGCGCCTCGTCAATTGGGACCCCGAGCTTCTGACCGCCATCTCCGATCTGGAGGTGGAGCAGATCGAGACCAAGGGGCATCTCTGGCATCTGCGCTATCCGATCGAGGGGAGGGCCTTCGATCCTGAAGATCCCTCGACCTTCATCGTCGTCGCCACCACGCGGCCCGAGACCATGCTCGGCGACACCGCCGTTGCCGTGCACCCCGAGGACGAGCGCTACACGGACCTGGTCGGCAAGAACGTGATCTTGCCCATTGTCGGCCGCCGCATCCCCATCATTGCCGATGAATATTCCGATCCCGAGAAGGGCTCCGGCGCGGTGAAGATCACCCCGGCGCATGACTTCAACGACTTCGAGGTGGGCCGCCGCCACGCCCTGCCCATGATCAACGTGCTGAGCCAGGACGCCTGCCTGTCCTTGCAGCCGAACGCCGAGTTCACCCAAGGTGTCGACCTGACGCCGCAACTCAAGGCAACGATTCTCGAATTCAACGGCGTGTTCCGCTTCGCCGCGCGCAACATGATCGTGGACCGGCTGGAGGCCGAAGGCCTGCTGGAGAAGATCGAGCCGCACCTTCACGCCGTGCCGCACGGCGACCGCTCCGGCGCCATTATCGAGCCGTTCCTCACCGACCAGTGGTATGTCGACGCCGCCACGCTCGCCAAGCCGGCCATCGAGGCGGTGAAGCGCGGCCGCACCACTTTCGTGCCGAAGAACTGGGAGTCGACCTACTTCCACTGGATGGAGAACATCCAGCCCTGGTGCATCTCGCGCCAGCTGTGGTGGGGCCACCAGATCCCCGCCTGGTACGGGCCCGACGGCACGGTGTTCGTCGCCGAGACGGAGGAAGCGGCGCGCGCTCTTGCTCTGGAGCACTATAAGGCTGATCACCCAAAACTTCGGATGGTCACTGTCGAGAAGGACAATGTTGCGACTTGGTCGCATGCGACTCCTGAGGAGACCGTTGGACTCTCGCTCAGGCGCGACGAGGACGTGCTCGACACGTGGTTCTCTTCCGGGCTGTGGCCGTTCTCCACGCTGGGCTGGCCCGACAAGACCCCGGAGCTCGCCCGCTACTACCCGACCGACGTGCTCGTCACCGGTTTCGACATCATCTTCTTCTGGATCGCCCGCATGATGATGATGGGCCTGCATTGCATGGATGAGGTGCCGTTCCGCACCGTCTACATCCATGCGCTCGTCCGCGACGAGAAGGGCCAGAAGATGTCGAAGTCGAAGGGGAACGTCATCGATCCCCTGGAGCTGATCGACAGCTACGGCGCCGACGCGCTGCGCTTCACGCTTGCCGCCATGGCCGCGCAAGGCCGCGACATCAAGCTCTCCGGCAGCCGCGTCGAGGGCTATCGCAATTTCGCGACCAAGCTGTGGAACGCCTCACGCTTCGCCGAGATGAATGACTGCGTGCCGCAAGCGGACTTCGATCCGGCATCCGCGCGCCTCACGGTCAACCGCTGGATCGCCGGCGAGGCAGAGCGCACCGTTGCCGCCGTCACCGAGGCGCTCGAGGCGTTCCGCTTCAACGAGGCCGCCGGCGCCATCTATCATTTTCTTTGGCACATCTACTGCGATTGGTATCTCGAGCTCATCAAGCCGGTCCTCATGGGCGACGACGAGGCGGACAAGGCCGAGACCCGCGCCATGGCCGCAGTCGTGCTCGACCGCGCGCTCAAGCTGCTGCATCCCTTCATGCCCTTCGTCACCGAGGAGCTGTGGGCCAAGCGCATGCCCGAAGGCGAGCGCCGCGACAGCCTGCTGATGCTGTCGGAATGGCCGACCCATCTGGGCTTGCAGAATGCCGCTGCCGACGCAGAGATCGGCTGGCTCATCAAGTTCGTGACCGAGGTGCGCTCGGTGCGGGCGGAGATGAACGTGCCCGCGGGCGCCAAGGTGCCGCTCGTCATCGCTGGCGCCAGCGATGAGACCAAGGCGCGCGTCGCCGCCCATGACGAGACCATCAAGCGGCTCGCCCGTATCGACACGCTCGATTTCGGCTCGCCGCCCCCGGGCTCGGTGCAGATCGTCCTCGACGAGGCCACGCTTGCCATGCCGCTAGCCGGCGTCATCGATATCGGCGCGGAGTCCGAGCGCCTGAAGCGCGAGATCGACAAAGTGGGCTCCGAGATCGCCCAGATCGACGCCAAGCTCGCCAATGAGAAATTTGTGTCCCGCGCACCCGAACACGTGGTCGAGGAGCAGCGCGAGCGGAAGTCGGACGCCGAAACCACAGCCGTCAAGCTCGAGCAGGCCCTGAAGCGCCTCGAAGCGCTCTAGGCTCCGCTTTTCTTGTCATTGCCCGGCTTGACGGGGCAACGCTCAGCAACCCCGAGGCAACGAGTCTTGGGCATAGTGGCGAGCGTTAAGGCGAATCTTTGCAACTGTATCTAAACTGCAACAGAGTGAGGCATTTGCGCCTCCTTTGCGCCATAAAACTTTGGGACATCGAGGTCAGTTAGAGGATCATTGGCCACGGAAGACACTCGCAAAAATTAGAGCGAGGGGGCGGGCCAGGGAGCGACCCGGCTTGGACGTATTGAGCGGCGGCGGAAGACCCCGCCCGCCGATCCAAGCGCCGCCGGAAGTTGTAGATGGACGCAAAGACCTTCGATAAGTCCCGTTTGCCGAGCAGGCATGTGACGGAGGGGCCATCCCGCGCCCCGCATCGCTCATATTATTACGCGATGGGGCTGACCCGCGAGCAGATTCACCAGCCCTTTGTCGGCGTCGCCACCTGCTGGAACGAGGCGGCTCCGTGCAACATCTCGCTGATGCGCCAGGCCCAAGCGGTGAAGCAGGGCGTGGCCGCCGCCGCCGGTACCCCGCGCGAGTTCTGCACCATCACCGTCACCGACGGCCTCGCCATGGGGCACCAGGGCATGAAGTCCTCGCTGCCCTCGCGCGAGGTCATCGCCGACAGTGTCGAGCTCACCATTCGTGGCCATAGCTACGACGCGCTGGTCGGGCTTGCGGGCTGCGATAAGTCGCTGCCCGGCATGATGATGGCGATGTGCCGGCTCAACGTGCCGTCGATCTTCATTTATGGCGGCTCGATCCTGCCGGGCTCCTTCAGGGGCCGGCCCGTGACCGTGCAAGACCTGTTCGAGGCGGTCGGCCAATATTCCGTCGGCAAGATATCGCCCGAGGATCTCGACGAGCTGGAGCATGTGGCCTGCCCGTCGGCCGGCGCCTGTGGCGCGCAATTCACCGCCAACACCATGGCGACGGTCTCCGAGGCCATCGGTCTGGCGCTGCCATATTCCGCTGGCGCGCCCGCGCCTTACGAGATCAGGGACCAGTTCTGTATGATGGCGGGCGAGAAGATCATGGATCTCATCGCGCTCAACATCCGGCCGCGCGACATCGTCACCCGCAAGGCGCTGGAGAACGCCGCCGCCGTGGTTGCGGCTTCGGGCGGCTCCACCAATGCAGCCCTGCATTTGCCGGCCATCGCGCATGAATGCGGCATCGAATTCGACCTGTTCGACGTGGCCGCGGTCATGAAAAGAACACCTTATATCGCGGATTTGAAACCGGGTGGCCGTTATGTCGCCAAGGATATGTTCGAGGCTGGCGGTGTGCCAATCCTCATGAAAACCCTTCTCGACCACGGCTATTTGCACGGCGACTGCCTGACGGTCACCGGCCGCACCATCGCGGAGAATCTTTCCAAGGTGAAGTGGAACCCGGACCAGGATGTCGTGCGTTCTGCAGACAACCCGCTGTCGCCCACGGGGGGCGTTGTGGGATTGCGCGGTTCGCTCGCCCCGGAGGGCGCCATCGTCAAGGTCGCCGGCATGAAGAACCTGAAATTCAGGGGACCCGCCCGCTGTTTCGACAGCGAGGAGGCCGCCTTCGCCGCCGTGAGCGCCAAGAACTACAAAGAAGGCGACGTCATTATCATCCGCTACGAGGGCCCCAAAGGCGGCCCCGGCATGCGTGAGATGCTGTCCACCACCGCGGCGCTTTACGGCCAGGGCATGGGCGACAAGGTGGCGCTCATCACCGATGGGCGCTTCTCCGGCGCCACGCGCGGCTTTTGCGTCGGCCATGCTGGCCCCGAGGCAGCTTTATGCGGTCCCATCGCGCTGGTGCGCGACGGCGACATGATTGTGCTCGATGCCGATAAGGGCATCATCGATATCGAAGTCTCCGCCGAAGAGCTGGCGGCGCGCGCCAAGGATTGGACGGCGCCCGCCGCCTCCGTGCAGAGCGGCTATTTGTGGAAATACGCGAACGAAGTCGGCCCGGCCCGAACCGGCGCCGTGACCCATCCGGGCGCGTCTGCGGAAGTGTCGTGCTATGCCGATATTTAGCGCAACCACAGTGGGGAGCGCGCTTGCCGCGTTCATTATCCTGACGCCGGCGGCGGTCAATGGCGCGGACGAGCCGCCGCCTTATGCCTCGGCCACCGAAGCCTATCGCCAAGGCGCCAGCGCCATGAAGTCCGGTCAGACGGCGGCCGCGGTGCCGGCGCTGGAATATGCCGCCAAGCGCGGCGTGCTCGGCGCCCAGCTCAAGCTCGCGCGCCTCTACGCGGCCGGCCGTGACGTGCCCAAGGACGACACCAAGGCCTTCTACTACTTCCAGCACATCGCCGATCAGTTTGCCGAGATCCCATCGTCGAGCCCCATCGCCAAATATGTCGGCGAGGCCTTCGTCGCGCTCGGCCAATACTACTGCGACGGCATCCCGGCGATGCCGCTCATGCCCGACCCCGCTTACGCCGCCGGATTGTTCCGCCACGCGGGCGCCTATTTCGGTAATGCCGAGGCGCAGTATCAACTCGGCCGGCTCTATCTTGCCGGTGCGGGGGTGGAGAAGAACCCGACCATCGCCGCCAACTGGCTGGCCATGGCCGCGCGCAAGCAGCATCCGGCGGCGCAGGCCGTCCTCGGCGAGTTGCTGTGGCGCGGCGAAGGTGTGAGCCAGAGACAGGCGAGGGGCCTTGCCTTGCTGACGCTGGCCAATGAGAACACCAAGGCGAGCGAGCGTGAGCCGGCGTGGATCGGGCAGCTCTATCAGGAAGCCTTCGCGCACGCCGACAACAGCACCCGCAAACAGGCCGAGGCCCTGCTGCCGCAATTGGGTGGCTCCACGCGGGCGACGGCCGCGACCGCCGCCAACATCACCCCGAAGAATTTGATCGTCACCCCGTCCACCCGCGCGCTGGCGAAGCCGGCTGCACCGGCGCCGTCGCTGGCCGCGTCCGCCGTGGATGAGCCGCGTCTTGGCCCGGTGGACGTCGTTCCGCCGGCCGCCATGGGCATGTCCGTCGGCTTCGGCGCTTCGGGCGACGCTGGGGCCGGGCTCACGCGCTAGAGCGAAAGCTCCACGACAATCGGCACATGATCGGACGGCTTCTCCCAACTCCGCGGGTTGGCGTCGATCTCGCACGCGATGAGCCGGTCGGCCGCTTGCGGCGACAAGAGCAGATGGTCGATCCGGAGCCCGTGGTTCTTCTGCCAGGCGCCGGCCTGATAATCCCAGAAGGTGAAGCGGTGCGGCTCGTCGTGGCAGGCGCGGAATGCGTCGGTCAAGCCCAGGTTGAGCAGCGCCTGGAAGTGGGCGCGCGTCTCTGAGCGAAACAGAGCATCATCCATCCAAGCGCTCGGATTGTAGACGTCCTCGGGCGCGGGAATGACGTTGAAGTCTCCGGCGATGACGAAGGGTTCCTCATAGCTGAGCAGCGTCCTCGCCCGCTCCTTTAGCCGCGTCATCCAAGCGAGCTTGTAGGCGAACTTCTCAGGGGCGCCGTTCCCGTTGGGCAGATAGATGTTCACCACACGCACGACCCCCGACGGCACCGAGACGACGGCCTCAAGATAGCGCGCCTGCACATCGTCCGCATCGCCGGCAAGGCCCGGCGTCACTTCATCGAAGGGAAGCTTCGACAGGACCGCCACGCCGTTGAAGCCCTTCTGGCCATGCACGGCGACGTTATAGCCGAGGTCCTCGAAGGCGCCGGTAGGGAACGCCTCGTCCATGCATTTGATCTCTTGCAGGCAGGCGATATCCGGGGACTCGGACTTGAGCCAGGTCGTCGCGGTGTCGATCCGCGCCTTGATGCCGTTGATGTTCCAGGTGGCGATCTTCATGCGGGGAGTGTCGTACACCAATAGCGTCCGTCATGCCCGGACATCTTGCGCTCAAGCAGCGAAGCGGTAGCGCACGCGAACCAAATGGCCGGGCATCCAGGATTTTCTTTGCCCGCAAAGACGTGGATGGCCGGACAGGCCCGGCCATGACAGACGAATTGCAGTAGGAAAGGGAAACTAGATCGAGAAGCTGGTGCCGCAGCCGCAAGACGCGGTGGCCTGCGGGTTCGTGATCTTGAAGTGGGCGCCGATCAGCTCGTCGACGAAGTCGATCTCGGAGCCTTGGACGTAATCGGCCGACACCGGATCGATCGCCACCGTCGCGCCGTCCCGCTTGATGAGGATATCGTCGGGCGCGGTGTCGCTCGCCAGCTCGAAGCGGTACTGGAAGCCCGAGCAGCCGCCGCCCTCGACACTCACGCGGAACAGGCTCGCGGCGGTGTCTTCGGTGACAAGTTCGACGATGCGCTTCGCAGCACTCGCGCTCAAGGTGATGGACGGTTCGCTCATGTTGGGTGTAGCCAATCTATTATAGGTAAGATTAGGACGACCAAGGGAGTTGTCAATCAGCCAACGCCATAGCCCAGGGCGGGATTTTGACGCACCGGAGGGAGCCGATAGGCCGCCGGACAGGGTGAGTCTTGCGGCCTACGCCGTGGATGAGGCTACGAGCCGCGGGCGGCTCATCCCTGAGGCGCCGAGCCCAACCCGGTCCCCTTTCGCCCGGGACCGCGACCGCATCCTGCACTCGACCGCTTTCCGCCGCCTTAACTACAAGACTCAGGTGTTCGTCTATCACGAAGGCGATCACTATCGCTCGCGGCTCACCCACAGTCTCGAAGTGGCGCAGATCGCCCGCAGCCTCGCGCGCTCGCTGCGCGTCGACGAGGACCTGACCGAGGCCTTGGCGCTCGCCCACGATCTCGGCCATCCGCCTTACGGTCACGCCGGCGAGCGCGCGCTCGACGCCGCCATGACCGATGCCGGCGGTTTCGATCACAATGCCCAGTCGTTGCGTGTGGTCACCGCGCTTGAGAAGAAATACGCAAGCTTCGACGGGCTCAATCTCACCTGGGAGACGCTCGAAGGGCTGGTGAAGCACAACGGTCCCTTGCTGGCGGGGGACCATCCCGTGCCGGAGCCGGTGCTGGCCTATTGCCGGAAGCAAGATCTCGACCTGGCCAATTTTGCCTCCGTGGAGGCGCAAGTGGCCGCTTTGGCCGACGACATCGCCTACAACAACCACGACATGGACGACGGCTACCGCGCCGACTGCTTCACCTTTGCCGATCTGGCCACGGTGCCCGTCGCCGGCCGCCTGCTCGCCCAAGTGGATGCGGCCTATCCCGGCGTTGAGGGGCCAAGGCGTCTCTACGAGGTCAACCGGCGCCTGGTCACGGCAATGATCGACGACGCCGTCGCGCAGTCGCGGGCGCGGCTTGCCGCGCTCCAGCCAAAGAGCGCCGACGATGTGCGTCATGCCGGCCGCCCCGTGGTGGCGTTCTCTGAAACCATGCAAGAAGAGCTCAACGCGCTGCGCGGCTTTCTGTTCGCCCGCGTCTACCGGCACGAGCGCGTCATGCGCATCATGGACGGCGCGGAAGCCGTGGTCGCGGACCTGTTCCGCCGTTACGCGGCGGACGTGAACGCGCTTCCTGCCGAATGGCGGGACCTGGCGCCCGCGACCGGCACGCGCGAATATGCTCGGCATATCGCCGACTTCATCGCCGGCCAGACCGACCGCTACGCGCTCGCCGAGCACCGCCGCCTGTTTGACGCCACCCCCGATTTGCGATAGTCGCGCGCCAAAGCATGATCCGGAAAAGTGGCCGCCGGTTTTCCGGTAAGATCATGCGCAAAAAGGCATGATCCGGAAAGGTGGCCGCCGGTTTTCCGGTAAGATCATGCGCAAAAAAGTCTTTCCGGAGCATCCATGGACGTTTTCGTAGGGTTTCACGGTCACGTCTTGGCGGCCGTCCAGCAGCTCAAGCATGACGGCGTCGTGCCTCATGAGGCGAGCGTCGAGGCCATCACCTTGAGCGCGCCCAAGGACCCCAGCCACGGCGATCTCGCCACCAACGCCGCCATGGTGCTGGCCAAGCCCGCCGGCATTCCGCCGCGCGCATTGGCCGAGCGCATCGTGCCGATGCTCGCCTCCGATCCCGGCATCGACAAGGTCGAGATCGCCGGCCCCGGCTTCATCAACCTGACACTCGCCCGTGCATTCTGGCCGAGAGTATTGCGCATGGTGCTGGAGCAGGGTGATGCCTATGGGCGGAGCGCCATCGGCAAGGGGCACGCCGTGAACGTCGAGTACGTGTCCGCCAACCCGACGGGTCCGATGCATGTCGGCCATTGCCGTGGCGCCGTGTTTGGCGACGCGCTGGCCAATCTGCTCGCCTTCGCCGGCTTCGACGTCACCCGCGAGTATTACGTCAACGACGCGGGCGCCCAGGTCGACGTGCTCGCCCGCTCCGCTTATCTGCGCTACCGCGAGGCGCTTGGCGAGGACATCGGCGACATCCCCGAAGGGCTTTATCCCGGCGACTATCTGAAACCCCTCGGCGCGCAACTGGCGGCAAATCACCAGACATCGCTTCTCGAGCTCACCGAGGACCAATGGCTACCCATGGTCCGTGCGGCGGCGGTCAAGGCCATGCTCGCCATGATCGAGCAGGATCTCGCCCAGCTCGGCATCCGCCATGACGTGTTCTTCTCGGAGCGGTCGCTGATTGACGGCGGCCATGACGAGGTCGCCGCGACCATCGCCGACCTCGAGGTCAAGGGACTGATCTACAAGGGAAGCCTGCCGCCGCCCAAGGGCAAGATCGACGAGGAATGGGAGGATCGCGAGCAGCTCCTGTTCCGCGCTACCGAGTTCGGCGACAATCAGGACCGGCCGCTGATTAAGTCGGATGGCTCATACACATATTTCGCTTCCGACATCGCCTATCACCGCGACAAGTTCAGACGCGGGTTTAAATCCATGATCGATGTCTGGGGCGCCGACCACAGCGGTCACATCAAGCGCATGCGCGCCGCGCTCAAGGCGCTGACCGACGGCGAGGCCGATCTCGACGTTAAGATATGTCAGCTCGTCCGCTTGTTTCGCGCCGGCGAGCCTGTCAAAATGTCCAAGCGTGCCGGGACCTTCGTGACGCTGCGGGACGTCGTGGACGAGGTGGGTGCAGGCCCCGTCCGGTTTATGATGCTCTACCGGAAGAACGACGCGCCGCTCGATTTCGACTTCGCCAAAGTCACCGAGCAGTCGCGGGACAATCCGGTGTTTTATGTTCAGTACGCCCACGCCCGGGCGAGTTCGGTTCTGCGTAACGTGCGTGAGATGTTTGCGGACCTCGATCTTGGGGGGGATGTGTTGGCGCAAGCTGACCTAGACCGGTTGAACGACGATGCCGAGATCGCTTTGATCCGCCGCATCGCGCAATTCCCCCGTATTGTCGAGGGTGCCGCGCAAGCACATGAGCCTCATCGCCTCGGGTTCTATCTTTACGATCTTGCCGGAGACTTTCATGGTCTTTGGAACAGAGGCAAAGACTTGCCACAATTACGTTTTATTTACGAAGATGACCGAGAGTTAACCCGTGCTCGCATTGCGTTAGTGACCGCCACTCAGCGGGTCTTGGCATTGGGTTTGGGGATCCTCGGGGTTCAAGCCGTGCACGAGTTGCATTAGCCGGCCGGGGCAGGGGTGGTTCGAGGGAAGTAACCATGTCCACGCGTAATAGCGGGCTCGCCGGGCAAGCCGGTCGATCCCCTGGATTTGAATCAGATTTTGCCGAGAGGCAGAACGCGCCGAATGCTCCGGGTAACCAGTCCTGGGGTGCGAATGCGGCAACCACCCAGAAGAGTGAGGTACCTTACATGGTTCAAGGAGCGGATCGGCCCGGACAACCAATTATCGGACAGCGCTCGATTTTCGGAAACGGGGGCCCGGCCTTTACGCAGATGCCGAGCTACACGCCGGTAACGCGCGCGCCAGAACCGCCGGAGCCAGGGCCCCAACCCGCCTATAACCCCTACACGCAGCCGACCCAGCCCGCCGCGCAGCCGGCAGCAGCGCCCAGTCAGCCGGCGCCCCAGGCCGCGGCGCCGCGCCCCCAGGCCCCTTCCGCGCCAGCCTACCAAGCGCCGCAGCATCAGCCTCAAGGCTTTGGCGGCAATCAGAATTATCAGCCGCAAGGCTACCCCGCGCCGAACCAGACCAGCGCGCCGAACCAGGGCTACAGCGATCAGGATCTCCCCGATCTGAGCAACGCCGACCCGGGATTTCCCGAGTCTATCTTTGGCGACTTCAACGCCGCCAGCACCGCCGACGCCAGCTTCGGCGAGCCGAGCTACGACGATACAAGCTTCCCCGAGCCGGACGATGCGAGCATCCCGGAGACAAACTACGCGGCAGGCCCCGACTACGGTCATGGAGCCGTGCCCGGCGGCGACCCGCGCTTCGCGCCCTTGAACGAGGCCTCCGCGCAGAATTACGCGATGCCCTCGCATGGCCAAGGCGCCGGGCAGCCCCAGGCGCAGATGCCTCAGGCCTACCAGGCCTATCAACCGCAAGCCCCGCAGCCGCAAGCCCCGCAGCAGGGCGATCCGAGCCGCCAGCTCCAAGCCTTTGATGCGGTCTACGACCAGCCGCCGCAGATTGCTCTCGGCGGCCCGCAAGCGTCGTCCCTGCCGCCTCGGCCTCAGGAATTCTTCGAGGCCGATCGGTCCGATGCCGACTTCCTCGACGAGAGCCAGGTCCTACCGGCCGGCCGCTCGAAGCTGGTGTCCCTGAAGGGGCGCAGCGCCTTTATGGTTGGCAGTGCGCTGCTCGGCGCCATCGCCCTCGGCGGCGCGCTGGCCTACGCCTACAAGCAGAGCGGCGGCGGCATGGGCAGTGAGCAGCCGCCCATCGTCCAAGCCGATGCCCGCCCGGTGAAAGAGGTCCCGGACCAGCCTGGCGGCAAGGAATTTCCTCACAAAAACAAGCTTATATACGATCGTCTGACGAACGGAAATGAGCCGGAATCCGAGCGCCTCGTGCCCCGTCAGGAGGACGTGGCGGTGCCGGCCCTGCCGCCGGCGACAGACACGGCCGGTTTGCCGGCGTCCGTCGCCACCACCGATCTTGCCAATCCCGCGACCACCCAGGCCATCGACGGCGCCGAAGAAGGCGATGGCGGGCCGCGCAAGGTCAAGACGCTCCGTGTGCTGCCCGACGGTTCGGTCGAGGCGCCGCCGCCAGTCGAGACGGCTGAGGCCGCTCCGGCCGCTGACGCTCCAGCTGAGGCCGCTGCACCTGCGCAACAGGCTGCGGTCATGCCGGTCCCCGCGGCGCAAGCGCTGGCGCCCGCACCCGCTGCCGCGCCGCAGCAGATGGCCGCCGTCGATCCGAAGCCCGCGCCGGCCGCCCCCACCAAATATGTCGTCCAGGTTGGGGCGCATAAGAGCCAGACCGATGCGCTGGCGAATTACGCCGATATCCAGCAGAAGAACACGAGCCTGCTCGGCAACTATCCGCCCATCGTGCAGAAAGTCGCTGTTAGCGGAGGCTCCATGTACCGCTTGCGCGTCGGCCCGATCGACAGCAAGGCGGAGGCTTACAAGCTGTGCGGCGACTTGAAGGCTCAAGGCACCGACTGTTTCGTCGCCACGCAATAGGCAATCACGGAACGCTTGACCGCGGACCGCGTCAGGACTAGCCCCCGGACGTGGATTTCAAAGCCTTCATTTCAGGCTGCGCCGGTACGGCGCTGACCGGCGCCGAGCGCGCGTTCTTTGCGGCGGAGCGGCCCTGCGGTCTCATCCTGTTCGCCCGGAACGTCGAGAGCCCGGACCAGATCCGCGCACTGATTGCCGATTTCAAGGACGCGGTCGGGAGCGAGCAGGTCCTGATCCTCATCGACCAGGAGGGCGGCCGCGTGCAGCGTCTGCGTCCGCCTCATTGGCTGAACATGCCGCCCGCGCGCTGCTACGGCGACCTCTACGCGACCGACCCCGAGGCGGCGAAGCGCGCGGCATTTGCGAGCGCTCGGCTAATGGCCGCCGAGCTCCATGACGTCGGCATCAACGTCAATTGCACCCCGTGCATCGACGTGCCGCAGAAGGGCGCCCACGACATTATCGGCGACCGGGCCTTCTCGACCGATCCCGACGTGGTCGCCGTGCTCGGCCGCGCGGTGATGGACGGCACGCTGGCCGGGGGTGTCCTGCCGGTGATCAAGCATGTGCCGGGTCATGGCCGGGCGCATGCCGACAGCCACAAGGCGCTGCCCCGCATCGACGCAACACAGGAAGAGCTAGAAGCCGTTGATTTCCGGCCATTTCGGGCGCTTCACGACGCGCCTTTGGCCATGACAGCCCATGTTTTGCTGCCTGTTTTCGATGACCGGCGACCGGCGACCGTCTCGCCCGTTATAATGGGGCAAGTGATTCGAGATTGGATGGGATTGACCGGCTTGGTGATGAGCGACGATATCGGCATGAAGGCGCTTCAGGGCCCGCTTGCGGAGCGCACGCGCGCCGTGTTCGAGGCGGGCTGCGATGTTGTGCTTCATTGCAGCGGCAAGTTGGCTGATATGGTCGAGGTGGCCGGCGCCGTGCCGCTGCTTGAAGGCAAGGCGCGGGAGCGGTTCGAGAACGCACGCGCCTGCCTGCACGCGCCGGAGCCATTCGACCCAGCCGAAGCCATGGCTCTGGTGAGCGAAGCCGCCGCGACCCGCGTAGCAAGCCTTGGCCCCGACCCGACGGTACAGGCATGAACGATGTCGAGACGCCCATGACCGAAGACCCGCAAGTGCCCGAAGAGCCGCGTGAGCCGCGTGAGCCGGAAGAGCCGCGTGAGCCGGAAC
>Ga0209386_1000854_pt1 | contig 13718 bp, 11 predicted proteins | sample NGEPertwo_FD_184510 | JGI IMG/M metagenome (GOLD analysis project Ga0209386, IMG submission 184510) | Arctic peat soil microbial communities from the Barrow Environmental Observatory site, Barrow, Alaska, USA - NGEE Permafrost154B-two... | ecosystem: Environmental > Terrestrial > Soil > Wetlands... | reverse complement strand
CTAGGACTCCCATAATATCGTCAATTACGTGCATGTATTCGGCAGCGCTAATATTCATTCCCTGATGGGTGGTTGGCATATCTCTGCCCTTGTATTCAACTGAACCACCGCTTCCGGCGCTAAAAAATTCGATGGTATGTTGTCTGATTTCTGCAAACCGCTCCGGTTGGTCCTTATAAGGTTTAAAGCGCGCATTAATTGCCGGATTATTCATGTGCGCTTCAATTACATCGTCAACAATGGCGGTTATACCAGCTGTTCCACCCAATCTTTCAAAGAGTGTTTTTGTTTCCGTGGGTGGCGTTTGTGCACTTGTTAAGCTTGTGATGGTTAAAAGTGCAAATAATAATTTAAATGCCTTTTTCATGAGAAATACTATTAAATGTTTAGATAACAAATATATTGCAACTAAATGTCATTCAATAGCATATTTGGTTCTTCCACTAGCAGTTTTAGTTCATTGAATTCATTAATAATGAAAATAAGCAGGTTTATTGCTGCACTAACGCGGAAGGTATAATTCCATATTTTTTACGGAAGCATCTGGCATAATAGGAAGGACTGTTAAACCCTGAATCGAAAGCTACTTCTGATATATTCCCTTTTAGCGTTTGCAATAGTTGTAATGATTTTCGCAGCCTGAAATGAAGTAAAAAAACTTGCGGTGATTTTCCGGTTAGCCGGATCATCTCCCGGTAGAGTTTTGATTTGCTGACACCTATATTTTTCTCGAAATCTTCAACTTTCATTTCGGCATTTTGCCATTCTTTTTCAGTGAATTCCATTAAACTAATAAGAAATTTTTCGTCCATTGGTGTTAGCATGTGCATTTGGTTTTCGTTTAAAATTTCCCCAAAATTCTCGCTTTCAAATAACTGCTTTACTTCAGTTGTTATAACAATTTCAGCCCTGGAAATAAAACACATCCGTTGAGCCAATTTAATGGTATCTTCAAAAATCGATTTTTTATCGGTTACCGGAATACCGGCATTCAATCCGATTGATAATTCCGTAAAATTAATTTGGTATTGGGTTCTGAAAATCCTATAATTTTCATGAATCTTTAAAGCACATAAAACAGCTTCTGTAACTTTCCGAAATGAAATTAAAAGACCATCGTCGCTTTGCTGAACAATATTTCCATTAAACGATTTCAGAATGGTAATTATCTGTTTGTAAATTTGTTGTAAATCTGAATGAACAGAATGAGGATCGAAATATTTAAAAGAGTGATTTTCTATAGTAACCACCATTATTGTCCTAAAGGCCGTATCGTTAATGATATTCAGGGTTGTATTCTGTGCTTTTTCAGGGTCCTCTATTCTACCTAAAAACGACTCAACGATGGTTTTATCAACTTCAATAATTTGATGAGGCACATTGCCATGAGCATGATGATGCATCTCATTAATAGCATTTCTGTCGGGTGCTTCAATCAAACAAAAAGCTGTTTTCCGTGCATCATCGAACCAATATGTTAATCCCCTACAATCAAATTTATGCTGAATTTTTAAATCTTCCTGGTGTATTTGCGCAACAAATTCGGCAGTAACAGTTTCAGAAACAACGTGACGATCCATAAATATTGGCATACCCTATGTATTTTTTAAGGTGATAAATTGAACTTTTATTCATGTCATACATGATTATAACAACTTCTTTGCTGGTTTGTTGAATTTGCCCGCAACGTTCGGCTGGATGAAGCGCATGGGGCTTTACGAGCAAACCTCCCAAACCTCACAGAGCTAAAGCTTTTATTATGCTTAAGCTTATTTATTTCAACCGCCAAATCACAGATTTGGGGGGTGTTAATTTTCTTTGCTCAACTCAAAAAACCACCGAAACCCTTATGTTTTAGGCCCATTGTGTGTGCCTTGAATGGTAACATAATCAAGTTCTTTGAATAATTAAATTTTGAAGAAAGTCCGGAGGGTGAGAGTCCCCGTTGCTGCGGATTTGTAATCATGGGTGGAATTTCAAAAGTCTAATAATTCTCCCTGATTTATCATTAAAAATCTTTCGACCACCCATGATTCCAAATTCCTCATCTGAAAGGCGCGGATTGCAATTGAATTGAATTGAAAATCAACCAAGTTAAAATCAGCGTAAGCTAAATCCGCACCAGCTCGGGAGCTGATGTTATGCGTTCGTGATTTATTGTCAATAGTTCAATATGTCTGGTTTGTCCTCAACTATCTCAAATTATTATATTTTGCAACTAATCTCATGTCGCTTATCTTTGTTTTAGCATCACGCATAACTGGTTAATATCCCGAAGTTATTATCCTTTTTCAGCAAGAACATTTACTCCGTTTTTGTAATTTGCCCAATCGGTACCAATTCCAGTTTTCTAAATTCAACTTCAGAGCCTTCGGCTTGTACGGCAATCTGGCCGCGGGTGGCGGTACATTTTGTTCCGAAATTTACCAGTGTATTGTTTACCCATACTTTTATCGTGTCAGCCACACATTCAACTACCATTTTGTTCCATTCGCCAACAGGTTTTTCTGAGCCGTCGGTGAGGTTGGGGATGCGGCGCAGTTTACCTTCTGTAATTCCCCACTCCTCTTTTGGACCGCGGCGGGCTTCCATGTCGGGCACAACAATATCCTGAACAATGCACCAGAAGTCTCCGGCATTTTCGTGCAACATTTGCACTTCGATCGATTTCGGGAACATTCCGTACAATGCCCGCGGAGTGGATGCGTGAACCAGCAGTCCGCAGTTTCCAGGGACGCCGGCAAAACGATATTCGGCAACAATCCGGTAATTCTGGTAAACCGAGTCGGTAATCAGGTGGCCGCCGGGTGTGCCAAGACTTACCAGCATCGAATCGCGAACAATAAACGGGTTAATGGTGTCGGGATGCTGGTCCATCGCCGGAACATCGACATGCCAGCCGGTTAGATCGACACCGTTAAACAACGATATCGTTTTTGGTTTTTCAGGAGTTGTGCAGGCAAACAGGGTTGCCATCATCAGAATTGTTAAAGTCAGGTTTCTCATAATTTCTCAGTTTAATACATTTACTTTTTATCGTTTAAAAGCGCAATTTTATATTTTGATACTGGTCAAGGAGTCCTGAAGGTCGTCTTTTATACATTTATTCAGGTTGTCATAAGCGTAAAAATAAAAACCAACCTGAGGTTTAACCTCAACTATCTCAAATGTCAAATTACCATATTTTGCAACTAATCTCATGTCGCTGAATTTGTTTTAGCATGACGAATAACGGTCGCAACTACACGCAGGGCGGGATTTAATCGATGAACTTCCTACGAAATGCTGCTTTTTAATATACTCTTTCCTGTAAAAGAGGTTTCAAAACCCGACTAACCTTTGGAACGCCTGTGCAAAAGAAGTTACCAGGCGATGCTTACGCATTACGGAAAAATTGCACTTCATGTTAACGAACCGCTGAATACGAGAACCGTACGCACAGTGGTGTGAGGGGCTCTCGCTGCCAGTGTTTACTGGCTGCGTGGGCTACTCGATTGGCAGCAGTTTTTCTTCTAAGTCAGTCAATTATTTTATTAAAATCCCTCTGTCCACACTTTCGCTTAATAAATTCTCGGCATAGTTCCAAATTACAGTCGAACCGTTTTTAATTGCTTTTTTCTTGTCATAAACTTTCTGATATGGTACGTTAAATTCCTTCCAGGTCCCACCATTATTTGAAGTGTTTTGTAGCAAAGGTTCAAATCTGTCCATTGATTTTGCAAATTTTGCTTCATCGGTCGTGCTTTCTTCAAATTCTTTCCAAATTGCAATGAATTCTTCTGCTTGTTCTGTCGGTAAAAGTCCAAAAATTCGTTCGGCTGCAATAAGTTCTTCATCTGTATTTGTGTGACTTTTTGTTAAGTCGTAAATAAAAGTGTCGCCTGCATCAATTTCTACGATGTCATGGATCAAGACCATTTTCAAAACTTTATGAACGTCTATTGGTTTGTCCGAATGTTCTGCCAATACAATTGTCATCATTGCTAAATGCCAACTGTGTTCAGCGTCATTTTCTGGTCTGTCGCTATTGAATAATTTAGTTTTACGTTGAATGTATTTTAATTTGTCAATCTCTTTTATGAAACTTATTTGTTTTGATAAATTGTCGGTCTGCATTGTTCTATAAGTTTTGTGAGAATTTCATTGTTAATTTGATGTCTGTTAAAATTGCCACCAAAGTCTCGCAAATATACGCAGGGCGGGAGTTTCCCGATGAACTTCTTACGAAGATTTGCGCTTTAAATTACTAATTTCCTGTCAACAAAGCACCGAAACCCGGCCAGGGGCTGGCTTGCTGTTAGCGGCTCGTTGTTTTTTCGTTTGTCGGTTCATAGTAAAGCGTTACTGCACCACCACTAAAGATTTTTGTCTTTAAAAGTTTAAGAATAGTCCTGTCATTTATGTTTTCAAATAATGGCAAACCGCTTCCTGCAACAACAGGGTGAACACAAAGTTGGTATTCATCAATCAAATTAAGTTTCATTAGCTGCAGAATTAAACTCCGACTGCCAACAAAAATGTCTTTACCCGATTGTTGTTTGAGTTCTAAAACTACATCTTCAATAGCTCGGCTTGCCAACTTTGCACTTTTCCATTCTACATTTTTCAGCGTGTGGGAAAAAACAATTTTTGGAACGTTGTCCATTATCAAAGCAAATTCGTCCATTGCTTTGTTGCCGGTAGGATTTTCTACCACAGTTCGCCAAAACTCCATAAGTTGATACGTTATTCTTCCATATAGAACGGTGTCTGCCGTACTTAACAGGTCAGCGTAATGTTGATGTATTTCATCATCTGGAATTATTGCCGTGTGGTCACAAAACCCGTCAAGTGTCATATTGATTGCTGCAATTATCTTTCTCATATTTTGTCTTTTATTGTCATCCATTATTGGCCGTTTGCGAATAACATACAATGATCGCTAACGGTTTGGATATGGTGCGCTTGACGTTTATAAACACTTCATTATAAAACTGTAACGATTATTATTTAAGCAGCAAATGTTCATGTTTTACTCTAATTGCCAAATGCACTATATTTTTTGTTAGGGGCTGAATTTTTATGGTACAAACTCTTTGAATATCTCTTTTATTTTTCCTCTCCAATTCTTTCTCCCATTTTTACAGTAGTTTCATAGCCCTTTGCTGTATTGATCAATAAATCCTCATCAATGTGGATTTTATTTTTTTCAAACAGCAGTACTACCGTTGAGCCTCCAAATTTAAAGTAGCCTTTCTCTTCGCCTTTATTTACAGAACTTCCCTTAAAAGTTTGTACGATGCTCCCTACCATGGTGGCACCAACTTCGGCCATAACAACATCACCAAACAAAGGATTTGAAAGGATTGTATATTCTCGTTTATTTAGACAGAATATTTCAGCCATTTTACGCAAAGCATAGGGGTTGACTGAATAATAGTCACCATCAATCTTTTTGTTTGGAGATGAATTTCCACTGACTGGAAAATGAAAACGATGGTAATCGACCGGGGCCAGCCGAAAGATAAGGAGGGCGCCATCATTGTACTTTTGTGCAAGACCAGGATTATCCAAAAAGGAGGATACATCAAAGCGATATCCTTTTATGATAAAATCGGTGTTGCTAATATCGGCATAAGCCAAAATTTTCCCATCGGCAGGTGATACAACAATATTAGAGCTGGTATCAATCGGTCTTGCATCATCCTTTAGTTTTCGGGTAAAAAAATCATTGAAATTATTGAACTCCTGTTTTTGAGCAACGCTCATATCAATATCAAAATCTTCAATAAAGGGATGTATTTTTTTCGCTGAAGAAGTGCGATCCATCATATTACCATAGATCGATGAAACCAGTTTTCTTTTCGCCAACGTCCACAAGGTTGCTTCTCCAATTGGATTGTAATACAACCAGACCAACCACTTTTCTCCGGCCACCTTTTCTGTTTTTATTTGCCCACTTTCTCTTTCAAAATATTGAATGGGATCTTGAGACGGTAGTGGATAAAAGCCCAGGATGATAATTAGCGCAAGCAACAGCAAAATGAAGCCCCACCTCTTTTTAGTTTTTGTTATTTTCATTTTTGCTTTGTTTGCCTTGAAAAGCAAATATAATACAATATCCTATATTTTAACCCACTATCCATTAATCAATAAACGCTCAACAAAGTGGGCTTCTTTCCGAAATCCAATTCTTTTAACCAGACGAATATAATTTTTATTGTTATGGTTTATGGATGTAATAATCCATCGCTTATTCAAGGCTTTAAATAAATAGTCAAATCCTCTTTTTACAGATTCTGTTGCGCAGTTTGGTTTTAATTGTTGCCGCTAACGTTCTGCAAATACACGCAGGGCGGGATTTAACCGATAAACTTTCTACGAAGTACTGCATTTCAAAATTTCAATTTCCTGTCAACGAAGCACTGAAACCCTACTTGCGGGCATTTTGCTGTTATAAACAAGTGCTTTATTTTCTGTGGTTTATCTGTCTGTTTACTTTTAATTATTTTTTGAAATACTTTTGTATTAGCGAAAGTAATTCATCTTTGTTAATGGGTTTTGAAATATAATCGTTGCAGCCAGCTTCAATTGCCTTTTCTCTATCGCCGGATAATCCATAAGCTGTCTGTGCTATTATGACAACATTCTTATTGAACTGACGGATTTGTCGGGTTGCTTCAAGACCATTCAAATAAGGCATTTGAATATCCATTAGAATTAAATCAAGGTCAGGATTAATGCGGCACACTTCGATGGCTTCATTACCTGTTCTTGCCTTTAGAACTACTTTGCTAAACTTGTTGACGGTTATTGAAATCAACAATTCCGACGTTTCATCGTCTTCGGCAATTAATATTTTTAGGTTTTTAATATGATTCTTTTCGTCTTGCACCGAAACAACTTTCCCAAAAACTTTTGTTTCTTCCGGTTCAACTTTGTAAGGTAAGGTGAAATAAAATGTAGAGCCAATGCCTACTTCACTTTCTACCCATATTTTTCCGCCAAGCATATTCACAAATGCTTTAGTAATTGACAAGCCCAACCCTGCCCCCTGACGTGCTTGCATGTCTTCAATATCAGCCTGAATAAAACGTTCAAAGATGGCTTCCTGACGGTCTTTTGGGATACCTATGCCTGTGTCTTTTGCATAAAATTGGAGTTCCTTTAATTGAGTTGGTGATTCAATCAAATAATAACCAAATTCTATTGAGCCTGCCGGTGTGTATTTAATGGCATTTTTTACGAGGTTGGTAAGAATGGCGTATAGTTTTTCACGGTCGGTAACGATTATAGCTTCTTTTGCTGGCAATGAGTTTTTGAATGAAAGCTCCATTCCTTTAGCTTCCACTTCAGATTTGAAGAAAGTATAAATATATTCGATTTGCTCGTTGATATTCGATTCTTTCAAATTCAATTTCATAAGACCGGATTCAATTTTAGAAATATCAACAATATCATTGATGATATTGAGCATTCGTGCTCCGCTTTTTTCAATAATTCTGATATACTCCTGTTGCTGTTCACTTGTCAGATCAGGATCTTTCAATACTTCTGCAAATCCCAGAATCCCGTTCATCGGAGTTCTGATTTCGTGACTCATGTTGGCCAGAAATGCTGATTTTAAACGATCGCTTTCTTCCGCTTTTTCTTTGGCTTTAATTAATTCCTGTTCAGCAAGCTTGCGCTCATCAATGTTTCGGGTGATTCCCAAAATACCAATGGGCTGTTTGTTCTCATCTAATAAAATAGAAATTGAATTTTCAGTATAAATGGTGCTGCCATCTTTTTTGTATTGTTCCAGTTCAATTACGACGGAAGGTGGATCATAGTCAGCCATATTTTTATTAAGTGCTCTGTATTCTGCTATCAACCTAATTGTTTCAAGAAATGAAGTTGGACTTGGATTCTGATTCCGGGCAGATAAATCGCTATCATCTTTTTTCTCTTTTATCTCATCTGTCACCGAAGGTGTACCAGCAGTCAAAGTACTTCTGATACGAGCGACATGTTCAGCAAAAAACTTAAATGTTTTAAGTAGAGAATCAGGTGTAATCACCTGATCGATGGTTTGATTCATGGCCTCTTCTACAGTAAATCCACGGAGTTTTAAAATTGCCGGACTTAAAAAAGTAAATTTCAAATTCAAATCCAGACTCCAGATCACATCAACCGTATTTTCTGCAATTAATCGGTATTTATTCTCACTTTTAATCAGGTTAAGTTCAGCCTGCTTGTGTTCTGTGATATCCCGGGCAATAAACACCGTGCCGAGAATCATTCCATCTTCATTTCTCAAGGGAGAAGCGGAATAAATTATCGGAACTATTTCGCCGTTTTTTGTTTGTAAATTAATGTCATTGTTTTTTATAACTTCTTCATTCGTAATCCGTTCTAATATATTTTTATTCATATTATTTTCCTGAAGAAGCATTGTAACAGGCTTTCCAAGCAATTCGTTTTGTTGATATTGCAGTGAGTTTAATGTTGCTTTATTAACCGTAAGAATATTTCCCTCCTTATTTAACAGGATTAAGAGTTCATCCATAGAAGAGATGATGTTTTCTGAAGCAGTAGAAGGAGTTATCGTTAAAAATCTGAATTTTACAATGGCATAAAATAGGCCGAGTGCAAAAACAAAAACAAAAAGATCTGCTATGGTTGGAAAACTGTATTTTCCCAATTCCGGAATTACCACATCGAATAGTGTTCCAACCAGGAGGCTGGCAGATATAGAAGATACAATAATTTTTGCCTGTTTCTTTTTATGGATTTTTTTTGTTTTTCTTCCATGGAAGTATATTAACAGTATGGATGTCAGTGTAAAGAGGAAATAATAGCTGAAAAACAAATAGGTCCAGATTGTATCAGCCCATTCATACGACCAGCCATAAGGTTTTCTTACCGGGTTTACAGTCAAACAATTGGTAAATTGTTTATACAAAAAAAACAACGGCAATAAGATAAGCAGGAGCAGAAACCATTTTTTCTTCAGGAAATTTTCTCTATTCGAAAAGACAAGGGAAAAACTGAGGATGGCGCTGGAGAAACTTAGCCAACCGACAGCAGCTATATTCTGCCAAACGGAAACCATGCTTTCAGTAATTGTCGGGTCGGGATTTTGAATAATGATATCTCCAAAATTCCACAGGGCAAAACAAAGCATCAGAACCGAAGTTGTTTGGTTAAGTATAGATTTGTGATCTCTGTATAACACAAAAACAGCCAGGTATAAGCATACAAGAAAAACCAGAAAATGTAGAAACGGCAAAAAAATCATAAGTTTATCTCCTTTATTGTTGTTCTAAAGTAAATTAGTACCTTCTCCCAATATTCATCCAACTATTTACTTTATGACCTGGTATTTGTTAACAAGCTCAGTCAGGTTGATTAATGGATTTGGAAATATAGTAATTATTTTTTTTCGGTATAATAAAGTGCAGATTATTTCAGGATGCTATGAAAATTCATCAAAGGCATTAATACATCAAAAAAAGATCCTCCTATTAAAGCTAAACTCAGCGAAGGAACAATCATTTTTGCTTGTTTTTTCGCACTTATGTTCGGTGAATTTTTACCGTACCAGTAAATAAAGTAAATGGATATAATTGAAAAAGAAGCATAATAAACATGAAAAATATAGGTCCAAATCGTATTTGCCCAACTATAAGTCCATCCGTAATCTTGTGGCACAGGATCTATTAACATGTTATTTGTCCACTGTTTGTACAATAAAAACAAGGGTATAGTAAGTATAATGAAAATGAGAATTTTAGATCTGTAAAGCTTCTCTTTTTCAGATAAGAAAATGGAAAAACAAAAAAGTGCACTTGGGAAAACGATCCATCCGAAAGAAGATATATTCTGAATTAAATTCACCGTTTCAAGTGCAATATTAGTTGGCGGCAATAGATACATTAAATTCCAAATCGAGAATAAAGCCATCAAAATAGCAAGGGCTTTATTTAATGGGGATTTCGGGTCCATATATATTATGTAACCTGCCGTAAAGGCATACAAAATAAGACAAAAGAAATGAAGGTAGGGTATTAAAAACATTAATTTAATTCTTTAGATTATTATTAAAGCGTCCCTTTAGATTATTCAATTATATTACTTTATTTAATATTTCTCCTTACATTAAAATCGATTTAAAAATTTTGAAATATAGTTAAAAATCTTCATTAGTAATTTCATCCTAAAATAGTAACGTTGAAAAATAAATCTTCTATCGGGAGGATCGGTTTTCCTGCTTTAGTAAGATCAATTATTCTATAAGCTTTTCCTTTAAGATATTAGTATCTATTTGATACATAACATTTGCAAGTTCTTCATTCGGTGAGCTTACTGCGTGAAATACCATGATATTATTTTCTCATAGTTTTATAACTACATCATTTACAAGAATTTCATTTTTACTTATCCGTTTTACTTCGATCTTTTCTGTCATGATAATTCATTTTAATGGTTTGTAGCATTGGCTATAACGTCTCGCAAAATACAAGCAGGGCGGGAGTTTCCAGACAAACTTCCTACGAAGATTTGCATTTCAAAATTTCAATTTTCTGTCAACGAAGCACCAAAACCCGGCTTGCGGGTATTTTGTTGTTGTAGGTTTGTGCCTTCTATTTTACATCATTGATGCCATTTACTGTCATCAATAGAAAATCCAAGCTTTTACTATAATCTAAATCCTCGTATTCTAACCCAAGTTTTTTTATGTTCGAATAATAGTTTTTGATATTATTGTAGTAGTTCTTTTCTAATTGAACTGAAGTGGCTATTTGTCCAATCTTTTCAATTAAAAACCATTTCTCAATTAATCGCGCAGTTCTCCCATTTCCATCCTGAAACGGATGTATTTTAACAAAAACTAAATGAATTAATGAAGCATAATAAAAAACTTCAAATGGATTTAAATCGTTCTTAATGAGCAAGTCAATATCTTCAAATAATTTTTCAATTTCTCTTTTCACAATTTCCGATCCTGCGGCAACATATTCAATTTTATCGTCGCTATTAATTACAACCATTGGATTTGTCCTGATTAGTCCTTGCTGACTTTTGGGAAGAAGTTTTGAACTAAGGATTGAATGAGCTTTTTGAACGTTTTTAAGATTTAAAACATGTTTGTCTATAAAATCATATGCTGCAAACAAGTCGTCAGCTTTTCTTGTATAGTCAGGTCTGAATTTTACGTTTAGAAATTTATGCTTGAAATAACTATCAAAGTCAATGTCTTCCCCCTCAATCTTAGAGGAATAAACAGATGAAACGGATTTATAAAATTGAAAGTAGTCAACAGGCATCTCGACTTTCTCAACTCTATCTAATATATCTAATGGAGACTCATTCACTTTCTTAGTGAAATCGTCAAGAAGTTGAAAAGTCAATATTTTAAATTCCATAATAAGTTGTCGTTTTTACAAAGATAACTTTTTCTGTTACTCAATTCTCTCAAGCAAATTCCACACTAATGATGAACGCTCCTGGCATTACCCACAACGTTTCGCATATGTTTTGTTGGGGACTACGGTGCAGTTCCTTATCCCACGTTACAAATTTTGTTTGGAACAAGAACCTTGAATCAGGTAACTCGACCCCAATAAAATATATGCATTGTTGCACTAAATCCCACTCTCGTGGGATAGCTTTTCTGCTCAAATATACCTAAAATGGTACTGAACGGGAGGAACGAACTCCCTAAAAACTAATTTCTTAATTTTTAAAGTTCAGTACCATGAAAAAGAAGGTCGAATTTACGATTCTTGAGCGAGCCATGCAAACTGTTGAAGGCTTCGACAAAGTGTTTCACAAGATGCAGCAACAAACGATTCTTGGCGGCAGGAGTCAAAGTACATTGGAAAACTACATTCGGCGGATAGCCTTAGTCTGTCTGGAATTTAACCGTCTTCCTGAAAATATTTCTGAAGACGAGATCAATGAGTACCTGACTGGTCTGGCTCAAATGTCCAAATCTCCATCACGGAGCAGTTTCAAACATGCCGTTTATGGCTTGCGTTACTATTTCCGACATATCGGGCAAAATAAACGCGCCATCGCTTTGCCGTCAATGAAAAAAGAAGTAAAACTTCCGGTGATTTTCAATCGCAGTGAGCTTCGCCAATTGTTTAAGGCTCCAACTCTTTTAAAGCATCGCATTGTGCTGACTTTGATCTATTCGGCAGGGCTGCGTTCGCAGGATGCCATTAACCTGAAACTTTCAGATGTCGATTTTGAGCGCAAAACCATCCACATCCGCCAGAGTAAATACAAGAAAGACCGGATTGTGCCGCTGTCCGATTATATTGCCAAAGGACTGATAAAATACATTTCAGCAGAACACCCGCATATCTGGCTGTTTAACGGCAAAGAACCCGACGGACACTACAGTGTGAAAGGACTAAGCTGGATCATACGCGAAAACCTGAAAAAAACAGACATCAAAAAGGATGTTTCCCTCCATTCACTGCGACATAGTTACGCCACCCATTTGCTCGAAGATGGGGTAAATATTGTTACCATCAAGGAGTTGCTGGGCCATGCCCATATTACGACGACGATGATCTATTTGCATGTTGCACAGATCGCGCCGGGCGGTGCCCATAGTCCTTTGGATACATTGTATCCACAAAAGTAGTGGAGCGTCCAAAGTATGAAGTTTCCCATATCATCAATCGGTTTGGGTGGCAATATATTAACCAGTGCCAGCCCAGCAGCTTTGTGGTGCGTACGCTCGATGCTTTGCATAAATGCCGGACATCGGCCCTGGGCGGACACAAAGATGCCTGCGATTGTTGCGGCAAAGAGCGGATCAGTTACAATAGTTGCGGCAACCGCCACTGCCCTAAATGTCAGTCAAACAAACAGGCACTTTGGGTTGATGACCGCATGAATGAAGCCATGGATGTGAAATACTTCCATGTGGTGTTTACCGTTCCGGAAGCATTAAACCACGTGTGCCTTCTCGACAGCAAACGCTTCTACAGTGCCATGTTTGAGTGTGTCTGGAGCGTGTTGCAGACTTTTGGCTACAGCCACTACGGAGTTGAAAGCGGAGCCATTTGTGTGTTGCATACCTGGGGCCAAAATCTGAGCCTGCATCCCCATATCCATTGCATTGTTCCTGCTGCGGGGCTCACTTTAAAGGGGAACCTGAAACACATTACCCAACAAGGGAAATACCTGTATCCGGTGCGTATGCTCAGCGCCGTGTTCCGTGGTAAACTGCTCGAAAAAATCAAACGACAGCTCAAACAGAACAATCAGTTACGGCAATATCAATCGCTGCTTGATGATGTGTGGAAAAAACCATGGGTGGTATACTGCGAGCCTCCTTTGGGCAATGCGCAGCAGATTGTAAAATACCTGGGACAATACACCCACCGCGTAGCGATCAGCAATCAACGGATACAAAACATCGAAGAGTCAGGCGTTAGTTTCTTTTATAAGGATTATAAAGATAACAGCAGGAAGAAGCTCACGAAGTTATCCGGCGTAGAGTTCCTCCGCCGATTCTGCATGCATATATTGCCATACCGGTTTGTAAAGATCAGGTATTATGGAATATTGAGCAGCAAACAAAAGAATCAGGTTAAGCCGTTTGCAGTTAAAAAGACCGAAACAAAACCGATAGAGAGCAGGCAGGAACGTGTTTCACGCCTTACCGGGTTCGACCGGTTTCAGTGTCCTTTCTGCAAAGAAGGGTTTATGCATACAGTTGAATTACTGCCCAGAAT
>Ga0209386_1000853_pt1 | contig 13728 bp, 13 predicted proteins | sample NGEPertwo_FD_184510 | JGI IMG/M metagenome (GOLD analysis project Ga0209386, IMG submission 184510) | Arctic peat soil microbial communities from the Barrow Environmental Observatory site, Barrow, Alaska, USA - NGEE Permafrost154B-two... | ecosystem: Environmental > Terrestrial > Soil > Wetlands... | reverse complement strand
TCTTAGTGCTTTTTAAGTAGCCGCTAATCTCGTCTATGTTTCCTTCAGCTATCGATTTGTATATAATGTTTGACTTTGGACCAAATATATTCCCAAACAATTTCATATTAACCTCCTTTTTGAATGCTTTAAATAACAATTTAAACTTATATTTCCTCAAACATTTGTTGCGCTAAAAAAAGTTATCCATATTTTTTCTCCAGCAGTACTACTGTATCCATATGCGTTGAGTGTTGATTACAAAATAGTGTTATTCTGAATTTATAGTTAAATCAAAGCCTATTAAGACTGTAAATAGATTTCAATCCGCTCTTTTCCTTTGCCCACATTATTTCTTTTTAAGTATATTTCACCTATCTCTCCAGTTCTCTTTAAATGCGTACCACCGCAAGGAACTTTAGCAAACCCCTCTATTTCCCAATATCTTGTTTCAGTCTCTTCATCTTCAAAATCACTGATTATTTCTAGATTTGAAGTTATTAAACCATTCATTTTATCTACTAGCACAGGAAATATTTCCGATATATTCCCTTCCCAAAAGAAATCTACCCTAGCCTTTTCTTCCGTTATATTGGCTCCTATTTTTTTAGGGTGATTATAATTTTGGTAGACCAATTCAAGTATTATTTCTGCAGCAAAGTGCAATCGCATAAGCTTATATCTTTTTGACCAATCAATGCTCAAAACCACGGTCTGATTCAAACTCAATCCATTGTTTTGTTCAAGTGTATATAAAATTTCTTTTCCATCTTTCTTTGCTTCAATAACTTGACATCCCCCTATTGTTCCGAGATCCGATTCCTGTCCACCTGAGAATGCATATATTATAGTCTGATCAAGTGTAACAACATTGTTTTCAATGCTTTTTATTTTGGCATCTAATTCAGTTAAATATGGGTTTTCCCAAAATATTTTCTTAACAGCCATTGCCCTACCTCTTTTCTTCCAACTTTTTCTTAAATCACCTGATAATAGTCTAAACATATCACTATGATTTATCATACTTGATAAATCTGAACATCAATTAAACAATATATCTTTGGCAAATGAACGTTTAAGTAAAACGTATCCCACGGGGGTAATCGTAGGTAGATTATAAACCATTTAGTTTATGAACTTATAATGTCAATCCTACCTTTTTCACCATTGATTCGAATAGTCTGACCGTTGCGAAAACGTTTTATAGCATCCGTCACACCTGCAATAGCCGGAACACCATATTCCCTTGCGACTACTGATTTATGAGATATTGGGCCTCCTGTCTCCGTAATAAGCCCACCTATTTTTAAGAATAATGGTGTCCAGGCAGGATTTGTTGATTTAGTAACAAGAATGTCACCCTGCCATAACTCACTGCATTCTTCAGGATGATTAAGTATTTTTACGCGTCCAATGCAAACTCCAGGTGATACGGGAATACCGCTATATTCGTGGTCATTTCCTTCCTCTAATACAGAGCAAATAATCTCTCCTGTACTGGTCACCACTCTAGGTACTTGATTTCTTAATAACTCTTTCTGATATGTCTTTTTGTTTTTCTCAACAAGTTTTTGAAGTTTTTCACCGGATTTTATGTCCTTTAAAGTTACAAAGAAGATATCCCGTTTGTCTTCCAACTTCTCGTCCATCTGTAATGTTTCCCCTATTTCCAGAAAAACCTTTCTGAAGATACTAACACCTTTTGTCATAATGAATTTAGGCAACTCCCTGGCTCCAAACATTTTTCTATAGTTTATCAGTAACTTTTCTACACGCCTGGCATCCCAATGGGCTTCTTTTTCATGAAGTTGATTTGCTATTGTTTTTACTGCTTTATCTGCATCATCCATGTCTTTCTTACATCTCGCTGTTCAAGACTGGGGACTTCATCTAATATGTCTAACTTTTTGGCGATACAAAGAAGTTCCATGCCCATCTCAGTAGTAACATTGTGGGGAACTGCTTTTTTAACTTTATCCAGTTCAATGAGATTATCCAAATGTTTTGCGATTATTTTTAAGGCTTTATCCATATATGTAAAGGACATCATCACATAATAAAGTATAGAAAGTGGTAAAAAATAAAGAATGCTCGCAGCTTCTTTTTCAAGAAATTCCATTTTATCCTCTATGGTCTCAAGCTTCTGAACCTCTTTCTCAATTGACTGTATTTATTTGTTTCCATATTCAAAAGCTTTATATATGGACTTTTCAGGTGGAGATAAAATACCATACAGTACCTTGGGAACCGATGTTACCATAAACTTAATAAGTGAAGGGTTAAGCTTTACGAGCAATCCGGGAACTATTTTATATAGTGGTTTTCTTTGTGCTGAAAGCTCGTCTATATCTCTTTTTATAACTTGTAACATGGCTTTTGTTGTTGTTGGATCCATATCAGAAGGATTGTTTAAAAGTTTATCCCACCCTTTTTCAATTCTTGAGAATTCAGTCACATCTATAAAAAGTCTTCCAGCAGCACTTTTTATCCAGCCACTACATTTTTCTCGGTTCTTTCGATTAAATATAATACTTATAAGCGCTCTTCTCCACATGTCCTCCCCTAGAGGAGTAAGAGTTTCATGTGTTGCTTGATTACTCATTAAAAAATTAATATATATGTGTAATCTATCATCATTATTCTCTGGTTCAAGTAATGGAAAAAGTGAAGTTATTGGTCTTGACTGAACTATATAGAATTTACCTTTATAGAAAGCCCATTCAATATCTTGTGGACAGCCAAAGTGTTTCTCTAAATTTACGCCAAATTCCAAAAGATCAAGAACCCCCTTATGACAAAGGGTCGCTTGTTTAACCTTATCTTTTGGCACTAACACTAGCTCTATACCATTTTGTTTTCTTGCCGTCATTACTTCTTTATCAGCAATAATCTCATCTACGATAATCCGTTTCTTTTTATCTACTATCCATTGGTCTGGTGTCACATCTCCATCCACTATGGCCTCACCTAACCCCCACGAGGCATTCACTATAGCTTGATCTCGCCTACTATTAATTGGGTTGGCAGTAAACATAACACCTGACTTTTCAGAATTGATTAACCTCTGGACTGCAATACCCTGCGCTAATTCCACCCCAAGTATTCTGTTCTTTAATCGGTAGTATAAAGCTCTATCATTCCAGAGAGAAGCCCAGCACTTTTTTATAGCGTTATATAATTCATCCTTCCCTATTACGTTAAGGTATGTTTCGTATTGACCTGCAAATGAGGTGTCTGGTAAGTCTTCAGCAGCAGCAGAGGATCTCACAGCAACTTCTGAATAACCTATCTGACCATAAGCTCGATCTATTTGGTCTACAATATCAAAAGGAATTTTACCCTGTATAAAAAGATTTTGCATTTCATGTGAAGCCGATACAACCTTTTCATAATCGTCACAGTTCAGGGTGTGTAAAAATTGTTCTATACAAACATCAATTTTATTATCTGAGATGAAACGCCTGTATGCATCAACTACCACAACAAAGCCTTCAGGTACAGGAAATCCAGCCTTCATCATTTCACCAAGGTTGGCTCCTTTGGTACCGATACGGCCATTATCCAGCTTAGAAACATTTTTAAGTTGCTCGATATACTCAATATTCATTACACTTCACCTCCATTCTTATTGACAATTATTAGTATATCATAGGTTTAGTCATTCCTAAATAGCCTTTTCTCCTGTCAACCATTAATGCGGGGAATCAGAATAAAAGTATCAAAAATCCGGACTTTAGCAACTTCATTTCTGAGTAAGTCTTCATCATATACTCCGTTATGGCAAACATCTTTGCCAAGAACACCCTGTATCCATCCTTCATCCAAAGTAGGGGAGTGCGGGCAGGCCTCTTTACCCTTTTCAATCCTTGTTGCACAGCGCCATACCACCTTGCCGTTTTCTTGAGTATTTTATCCAGCCCGTTTCTTCCGCTTCGACGCAACCCGCTTTCAATATCATGGAACACTCCGGCAAAAAGCCAGTTGGGATGGCTTCGTATCATCTTGGTTTAGGCTTTTATCTGAATTTCAAAGCTGCGCAGTTGTTCCAATCCGGATGTACTGACCCGGTAATAGGCGGCAACCTTGAGCTTTTTATTCACTTTGGGCATAGCAAGTATGATCCTTACATTTTTCATTTGCCTTCCAAAGTCATCTATTTAAAATGGGTAAGCCCATTTACATTCTACCAAAAAGAAAAGACGTGAAAGCATCCTCTCACGCTAAAACATATTTTCATTCATAATCCCGCAACCCTTTTATTTATTAATTCCACAGTTGGGCTTTAGTCATAAGCCGCATAATTGCAGACGTACATTTACACCTATAATGATATTGAACTTTTATAGATAGCAATACATTTAATCTACTGTTAGTTTCGTGTAAGTTGTACGTTAGATATGCATGTATTCTAATCAGTTTAATAGATCTTTGAAAAACAAACAAGCCCCCAAACTGTGTAGCTGGAGGGCTTGTGCTTTGTGATTTTCTACCGTTTCGAGAACTGGCAATCAAGCAAAATAGCCATTTTTAGCGCAATTTGTTAGTTGTATGTTAGGTTCGGGATAATCGGCATAGCGTCTACTCAGCATTGGCGCGTTTTGAATATTCCCAAAATCCAAGAAATCGCCCTCTCACTAAACAAGCATTTAACCTAATTAGCAAAGCATACTTTTACAGACCCTAGACCTTCCCCAAAATGTGCATAAAATATATCTCCAGCCTTTACCTCATGCATAAGACCTATAGACCCTGTTATGATAACTTCATTTTCATGAAGTTTTTCTCCAAATGTTGCAAGCTTATTTACTAACCATACTATTGACTCAACTGGACTTCCTAAAACAGAAGCACTACAAGACATATCTATTGGAACACCATTTTTTTCTATCAATAGTCCGATAGTTCTAAAGTCTATATCAAACTTTGTAGTTAATTTATTTCCAAAGATAACTTTTCCACAAGCTGCATTATCACATATACTGTCTTGTATTGTCTTCGATAATGGGAAGCAACGTCGTTCAACAATCTCAAACGCTGGCATAATTCCTCCTATAGCATCCAACACTGCAGCACACGTCATACCTGGCCCCTTTAATTCCTTTTTTAGAATGAATGCAATTTCCGCTTCAATTGCAGGAGATATCATCAATTCTGACATTTTTAAAGGTATATCCTGCCTACCTATATGAGTATCCATAATATGACCATAATCCGGCTCTAAAATCCCTCGTACTTTCTGAACTGCTGTATTTGTTAGTCCTACTTTTTTACCTATTACTCGCTGTCCACTTAGTTTACGTATGTCAATTGAAGCGAGTTGTATTTTATATGCTTCTTCTAAAGTTAAATCAGGGTATGTATCTGTGATAGGTAGAATAGGAACCCTTGTTTTTTCTGAATTAAATAATTCATTTGCTATCTGTGTTATAGTATCATTATCCATAATTATCTTTTTATAATGCAAGTGCACTATATTCTCCTTTTTTCTATAATAGTTAATTAATTGTATCACATTTGCACTTTGCAACGTAAATGCTCAAAAATCATACAGTAATTTTCAATAATATCATAACAAATCTTCTATTTCTTAAAATCAGTTACTGAAGAATGTCAGTTTTACTCATATAGATCTCTTTTAAACATATCTACGACCTCATGTTCAACTCCTATAATGTGGTTTAGAATTGCTCTTTCAGCCCTATCGCAATCCTCTTCAAGAAGAGCATCTATAATGTTTAGATGTTCTTGTTTGATTTCCTTTGCATTTTCCTTTAATGTACGACACGTGGCTGTTATACGGCTCATTTGAGCATTCATATTTTCCATATAACGAATAAGAATATCATTGCCTGTACAGTTAATAATTTCACTATGTAAATTCTGCCCACATTGAAATGCACGTTCCATATTAGCAGTATCATCTAATCCTTCAATTGAAACCAATTCCTCCCGAATTTGTTTAATCTTCTTTATATTAATATTTTTACAAGCTATTCTGATAGCAACTCTTTCTAAGCCTTCTCTTACTTGACATATTTGCACAATCCTGCTTACGTCTAATCTTATAACCATAGCCCCTCTATTTGGAAATATGCGAATATAACCTTCGCTTTCAAGCCGATTTAATGCCTCTCTTATAGGGGTTCTACTAATTTGAAGTTCTTTTGCTAATTCATTTTCATTAATGATTTCACTATCTGTTAATTCATTTGCCAATATCATATCTCTTATCTTATTAAATGCAATATTTTTAGCTGATAGTTTATTGTTATTCATATTGTCACCATATTTCTTTTAATTTCGAATTATTCATTTATTCGAGAAGTTAAAGGCTAATAATTATCAACCTTTTTATGCAGTAATTAAAATAATTCAAGCTTAATGATCTATTTATTTAGATTATTAAATCACTTGATTTGTTATTATCTTTATTCGTATTTATATTTGTTAATAAAATCATGATCAAATGTAATTCCAAGACCAGGTGTGTCATCAAGCTTTATTTTACCATCCTTTATTTTAGGTGCTTTTTCAAATACACCTGCCCACCATTCAGGGACATTCTCTAAAATTGTTCCTGTCGGTGCCGCTGCAATTAAATGTGCACTTATTTCCGTAAAAAGGTGTGACGAAACAGGTATTCTAAAAGCAGCAGCCATGGTTGCTACATTCATAAATTCAGTCACGCCACCGCAACGTTGGAGGTCAGGATTCAATATATCTACGCCTCTTCTTGTCATAATCTCAAGATGCTCTGTCTTAGTAAACAGTGATTCCCCTGAGACTATGCTAATATCTGTTAGATTTACAAGTTCTGCATTAGCCGAATAATCCTGTGCAAATACGGGTTCTTCAAACCACGTAACATCCATATTCATTAGTTCTTTACTAACAGAAATAGCTTTTTTAATAGAAAGCCCTTGGTTCGCATCAACCATTACCTCAATATCATCACCTAAAGCTTTTCTAACTGCGGCGACTCTCTTGATATCTTCACGATAATCTGGAGAACCTATCTTCATTTTGTATTTTTTAAATCCTTGTTCTTTGTAGTTTATTGCTTCTTCAACTAAACTCTCAAGTGTTCCAAGCCATCCTCCGCTTGCATAAACATCAACTTCATTTCTCATAGCTCCTAACATCTTATACAATGGAAGCTTAGCTCCTTGCGACATAATATCCCAAAGAGCAGTATCAATTGCAGATAGCGCAATAATTTGAAGTCCTGTTTGTCCAATACTATTTATTCTTATATAAAGATCATTCCAATGTTTTTTAACTAAATCAACATCTTTTCCTATTAAAGACTCACAATAGTTATCGACGAGAATCTTAAGGCTTTGTGCATGACCCGGTGAAAATGAATAGACATAGCCAATGCCTGTGAATCCTTCTGCATATATTTCTAGCAGTACATGTTCCATATTTTCAATGCAATAAACACTATTAACAAGCTTTTGTTTTAAAGGTTTTGATACGTGATAAGATCTATAACCCTCTATTTTCATTCTAATTCCCTCCAATTATTAATATTCAATAACTAATTAACCCAATAGGCTTGGTAACCACAAACTGATCTGAGGAAGATATGTTATTATTAACAAATCAGCTATAAAAACAATCAAGAATGGCCATATCTGTGATATTATATTTTTTAAAGGTACTCCTGATATATAACTGGCTACAAATAGATTAAGTCCTACAGGTGGAGTAATCATGCCGATTGCAAGATTTACAATCATTATAACACCAAAATGGATAAGATCTATACCAAAGAATACAGCTATCGGGCATAAAAGCGGAGTCAATATTATGATAGCAGCGCTTGATTCAAAGACCATACCTACTAACAACAACATAACGTTAATCAATAATAGGAAGACATATTTATCACTTGATATTGATATAAATAACTCCGCAAGTCTCTGCGGCAACATATCCCTAGCCATTAATAGCCCAAAAAGGTTGGCTGCAGAAATTATTATCAAAATACTAGCAGATGTAATTGCCGAATCTAAAAGTATTTTTGCCAAGTCTTTGTAAGTTATCTCTCTATATATAAACATACTTACAATAAACCCATAAATAACAGCAACAGCGGCAGCTTCAGTAGGTGTAAATATACCTCCATAAATTCCTCCCAATATTATAAATGGCATAATTAATGCTAATAATGCATCTTTAAAAGCTATCAAAATTTCTTTGACCGAGTACTCCCTAGTACCCCTGTATCCTTCTTGTTTTGATCTAAAATAAGCTACAAACATTAATGTAATTCCAATAAATATACCTGGTATTATTCCTGCTGCAAAAATCTTTCCTACACTTACGCCAGAACCTATACAAAACAATATCATAGGCACACTAGGAGGAATTATTATGCCGATAGCTGATGCTGAGGATACAGTAGCTGCAGCGAAACTATCTTTGTAGTGATTTCTAACCATACTAGGAATTAAAATTGCTCCTACCGCAGCAGTAGTGGCTGCACTTGAGCCAGACACGGCTGCAAAAAACATTGCAGTTAAAACCGCTACAAGAGCTAGTCCTCCTGATAATTTTCCTAATAGAGACATGCAAAAATCTACAAGACGCTTTGATATTCCTCCCGATCCCATTAGGTTACCTGCCAATATAAAGAAAGGTAGTGCTAAGTAAGGAAATGAGTCAATCCCAATAAACATACGCTGTGCTACTAATATTAAAGGTGTACTTCCATCAATTATTAGTGCAATTACTGAGGCTCCTCCTATAGCAAAGGCGATTGGTACACCTACTATAAACAGGACTATTAGCGCTATACCTAATGCCATCCCCATTATAGTATACCCCATCTTTCCAGGGAGTTTGTTATTGCATTAATAAGCATAAGTACTCCACCAACAGGAAGTGCTGCATATGCCCAGCCCATACTTATATTTAATGATGGTGCAATCTGAGCGATTCCAAGTTTTAGGAATAAAATTCCACAATATATAATTGTAACTATAAATGCTAGTGTTAAAAAAGAGGATACTTCAATGACAACTGTTCTTATTTTTTTAGGAACTGCATTAACAAATGTATCAAGGTTTATTAGCAAATTTCTTCTAATAGCCAAACTTGATCCAAGAAAAGCTATCCAGATAAGTATATATCGCGCTGTTTCCTCAGACCAAGGAATTGATATATTTATAATATTATTACGACACAATACTTGAAAGAACACCAATACAGATAAAAATGCCATCATCAGGACTAATATCCATGATATTAGTCTGTTTATACTATCAACTACCGGTATTATGTATTTCATTATAACCCCTCCACTGATACAAAATATTACTTTAAATAGGCCTATTTCTATGGAATAATTTACATCTGATCCCTTAGAGCAAATTATAAGATGTTTTAATCTAATTTTCTCAATTATAATGTACACTCTTCGGAATCAGCTATAAATTATTAATATGAAAATCCCTAACTGTTAATTAGATATCAGTATTCTTAATTTGATCTATAACATCTTTACCAAAGGTAGGTTCATATTTCACATATATGGGTTTAACAGCATCAACGAACGCTTGATGATCTACTTCATTAAAGACAAGTCCTTTTTCTTCTAAGAATTTAATGTCACTTTGCTCAATTTCTGAATACAATTTATTATTTAATTCAGCAGCTGCTATTCCTGCTCTTGAAACTATATCTTGTTGTTCAGGTGTTAATTTATCATACGTAACCTTGCTAATCCCTATTAAAATAGCACTGTATGAATGGCCTGTTTTAGATATGTATTTTTGCGCTTGATAAGCTCCATTATTTTTAGTTGCAGTTATAGGATTTTCTTGTCCATCAACAACTCCTGTTTGTAGTGCGTTTAAAAGTTCACTAATAGACATAGGAACAGCTTCAGCCCCTAATTCTTTCCATGTCTCAATTTGCACAGGATTTTGCATAACTCTTATTTTAAGTCCTTTTACATCCGCAGGTGTGTAAACAGGCCTTATATTATTAGTAAGATGCCTAAATCCAAAATCCGCAAATGCAAGGGGAATTATCCCTATGCTAGTAATTTTTTCTTTAAAGCTCTCTCCAATAGGCCCGTTTAAAACAGCCATTGCATGTTCCGTACTCTTAAAGAGAAATGGAAGATCCAGTACCCCCATTTCGGGAACAAATGAAGCAAGAGGTGAAGTTGTTGAGATAGCCACATCTATAGTACCTGCTTGCATACCTTCAAGAGATTCTTTTTCGCCTCCTAATACTGCGTCAGCGAATACTTGTACTTCTATTTGGCCATTACTTTCAGCTTCAACAAGTTCTTTAAATTTATTTAATGCTTGATCAAAACTAGAACCTTTTGCCATAACATGAGATGCCTTTAATACAATTTTTTCTGTACTTGGCTCTCCGGTTTTTTCTGATTTTGTTCCTCCACACCCTACTAGAGTTAACGCCGTTACCGCAATTATCAAAACAACACTCAAAATCTTTTTCATTTTATTCCTCCCTGTTTTAATCACCAAACTATAAATTATTGAGTAAAATGAGAATAGTGATTTTATTTAATACATAAATTAATTAATCTAAGAGTAGTACTCTCTCATGTTAATAGGCTTTCTACTAACAGAATTTCTCGCAATTACTTTCTTAAGGTTCTCTGAATTTCCATAATTAAACATAAGAGTTGCCTCCTTTCTCATTTTATTTTTCAGTATTTATGATTGTTTAATGTAATACAAATTTTGGATGATAATGAAAAGGTGAATTTAGATCATGTCCATAATACTGATTGTATACAAACTATATTATACCAGTTATTTTTAACTGTCAATGTAATTTATAAATCTTTATAATCTGGCAAAATTATTTACAAATGCTTAAATTTATAAACAAATCAAAGAAATTTTACAAAAAATCTGAATTTATTGAAGAATAAGCCCTAGAAATTTGTCATGATAGAAAGGTTTTCAATAATCATTGTATTTTCATTGTATTATATGTGTATTTTATATTGACTTAATTCCAATTATGCTATAACGTAAAATTAATAAAATTCGCTAGGGAACTTTCATTAGGATTTGTGCCTAAGCGAAACGAAAGGAATGTGAATTATTTTGAGTAAGAAATTTTTAGACAACACAATGGCACAAAAGCTCAGAAACAAAGAACCTGTATCAGCAGCATGGGCGCAGCTAGGAAGTAATCTTAGTGCGGAAATTCTAGCAGAAGCAGGTTTTGATGTTTTAGTTATCGATATGGAACATTCTCCCGTACATTTACAAAGCCTTATTTCAATGATTCAAGCTACAAAAGGAACAGATTGTGTGCCTTTTATACGAGCTCCTTGGAACGATATGGTCTGGATTAAACAAATTTTAGATTCTGGTGCTTACGGAATACACATCCCATACGTGTCAACTCGAGAAGAAGCAGAGTATGCTGTACGAAGCTGCAAGTATCCGCTCTCAGGCATAAGAGGTATAGCAAGTAACCATAGGGCTGTTAACTACAGTTTAAACAAAGCAGAATATTTTAAAAGAGCGAATGACGATATAATTGTTATGGTTGCAATAGAAACTCCTGAAGGTGTCAAAAATATAAAAGAAATTGCGAGTGTTCCAGGTATAGATGGGATTTTTATTGGTCCTTCTGATTTATCCACTTCTATGGGATATTTAGTAAATCCTTCAGCGCCTGAAGTACAAGCTGCAATTAAGAAAATAGAGGAAGAAGTTTCAAAAACTGACAAATTTTTAGCCACTATTGCACCTAATTTTGAAGCAGCTGAGAAACTATATGAACGAGGATACAGCTTGATCTATATGATGTCTGATGTTACTGATTTAGCAAACTTAGCTTTAGCTACTGTAGCCAAGTTTAATAAGTATGAAGGCAAATCAAGGCAAATTTAGGGTATATAATTAAACCCGAAAAGCTAGATAAAATTTAATCATGTAGGTTTTAGAAAGTGAGCTCTATTTTTACAGGGCTCATTCCTTTTCGTTTAGACTTTATACGGTGATTGTTGTAGTAATTTAAAATCACCATAAAGGTTTTAACAATTAGCGTTTTAATCCAAAGTAATTGCTTCGTATGAAATTTTTAGCTTATTTAAATTTTCCGTGTCCGCACTTTTATGGACTGGCAACACTTTTATTTATTAATTCCACAGTTTGGCTTTACTCATAAGTTGCATAATTGCAGACGTACATTTACACCCATAATGATATTGAGCTTTTATAGATAGCAATACATTTAATCTACTGTTAGTTTCGTGTAAGTTGTACGTTAGATATGAATGCATTATAATCAGTTTAATAGACCTTTGAAAAACAAACAAGCCCCCAAACTGTGTAGTTTGAGGGCTTGTGTTTTGTGATTTTCTACCGTTTCGAGAACTGGCAATCAAGTAAAATAGCCATTTTAAACGCAATTTGTTAGTTGTATGTTAGGTTCGGGATAATCGGCATAGCGTTGAATCAGCGTTTTTTTGGTAGACAGTATTATTTTCCAAGGTTCAAAAAAGTTAATGGTCGAAAACAACCCTGTCCATTCCAGGCTTTATACTCCACGGAACAGATTTTTCTTGACATATGGTTAAGGTGATATATAATAACGCTACAGACTGAATAGTCGGTAGCGTTAGAACCATTCCTATACGAAAGGAGGTTTCTATAGAAAAATCATTAAGTCCAGATCCAGACATATTAACAAAATAGCTATGGAAAAATTCTATCCTTTAATGAAGCAACCTTTAAGTATATTTATTTTGTTGTTTGCAGGATTCAAGAAGTTTATCAAACCAAAGCATGAAGTCATTCAGTATTCCCGGGTTATCCTTAGAATTTTTTAATGTTCATTAATTACAAATTCTTTTGAAAGGTTAACGTTACCTACTGGGATGATAAAACTGGAGTTCAAAATTTAGTACAAGGAGAAAATTATATGAATTTGATACGAAAACCCATTGAAATCATCAGAGAAAATAAAAAAGTTTTCATTATCTTCAACGCGATCTTCTACGGTCTAGTCATCATTAGCATGATTATCACCTCTTTTTATCCCGAATTACAGAAGGATGCACTTGAAGGTGTTAATAAAACGCTTTCAGCAGGTGGATTGGCCTCAACAGTAAGCTCTGCATATGGTAACAGTAATCTATTAGCCGCAATGGGGCTTACATTTTTTATAAATATTGCAATCGGTGCATTCCTAACTATGACATTACCATCGTTAGTCATACCATTTAGTGGCCTGTTAATGGGATTATACCGCGCAATTTCTTGGGGTATCATTTTTTCGCCGATTACTCCCGATATGAAGGCTATAATGATTCCACACTATTTGACTCTGCTTATCGAAGGGCAGGCTTACATCGTTGCTATGTTCGCGATATATCTACAAGGGAAATACTTTTTGTTCCCAATAGCTATCGGCATGAAATCTCGATTGAACGGATATAAACAAGGTCTAATTCAAACATCATGGTTGTATGTGCCGATAACTGTTCTTTTATTGGTCGGGGCCATTTATGAAGCTATTGAGGTGATTTTACTTGTACCGTTGTTTAATTGAAAATTATATATACGTGATTCAGCATATATGCTAGATGAACACGTAAAAGCTCTCACAGAAAGTGAGGATTTTTATGTGTCAATTTATGAGGCATGTATAGTGCATAATTAAAAAGGGAGAAAGAGAAAAAAAGGAAATCCCAAAAAGTGAAATAATTAATCCCATTAAATGAAAAAAGTCATTGAAGGC
>Ga0209386_1000852_pt1 | contig 13755 bp, 13 predicted proteins | sample NGEPertwo_FD_184510 | JGI IMG/M metagenome (GOLD analysis project Ga0209386, IMG submission 184510) | Arctic peat soil microbial communities from the Barrow Environmental Observatory site, Barrow, Alaska, USA - NGEE Permafrost154B-two... | ecosystem: Environmental > Terrestrial > Soil > Wetlands... | reverse complement strand
CGCCGTCCTTATATTTATAATAAGCACTTCTGCTAAGCCCTACCCGTTCCACGGCGTCGTTGATCGTATAAACTTCCCCTTTCACAAGGAGCTCTTTCGCCATAGCGGTCTTCAGAATCGCTTCTGGTAAGATATTTTTACTGACGATCAAAAAATCATTTGTCATGCCAACCACCAAATCGCTCCTATCTATCTTAACGATCATTTTTTATAATCTTTAGATGTATTATAAGCCGATTTGTGTGAGTATGGCAAGAATAAAAGATGAACAGACCTCGAGAGAACCTGTGATAAAATGCTGTGATGCACAGTCGATTCTTTAGAATTTTCTTATCATATCCCCACTCTCATTGAAGATCATCTGTTGGGGATCCCCCACTATGTCTAGCCTGGGATCCGACCCTGCTTGGTCAAGGAGATGCTCAGAAATAAGGATTTCATCTAATCTTAGAGTATTCTTGATCCTGATCATTCTAAGCTTCATATGGCCCCCCTTTTGAAAACGAATTGTATACCGTTAGAATCAATTCCCTACCAACACTCCATCTAAAATTTTAGCTCCATTTCCCTGTTCCAAAACCGTGACTGGGTTGATATCCAGACTTAAGAGGGTTTCCCCTGCTTCAACTGCTAACTGACTTACACCCATGAGTATCTCTACCAAGGCTTCTAAATCAACGGCCCGTCTTCCTCTAACACCATTCAAAAGAGCGGTCCCTTTAATCTCCTGGAGCATTTTATATGCGTCTTCTCTGCTTAAAGGCACAGGTTTCAAGACCACGTCTTTGAGAACCTCCACAAAGATCCCACCCAGACCAAACATAATCTGCGTACCTAAAACTAGATCTCTTTGTAGGCCAATGATTACCTCTACTCCCGCCTGCACTTGTTCTTGCACTAGGACTCCATTGATCTTAGCTTGAGGATTGTAAACCAGGCCTTTTTCCATAATTTCATTGAACTTAGCTTCTATTTCCTGTGCCGAACTGATATTAACGGCAACTCCGCCCGCTTCAGTCTTATGCAGGATATCAGAGGAATCTATCTTCATGACCACGGGATAGCCCATTTTTTCTGCTATAATCACCGCTTCTGCCCCACTCTTAGCAACGTATTCTTTGGTAACTGGGAGCCCGTAAAGTTCTAACAATTCCTTGGTAGCATGTTCACTAAGTGCTTTAGTATTTTCCCTGAGGGCCAATTGGATTTTAGCTTGTCGAATTTGGTTTATTTCGGTGGCTACAGGTACTCTCCAAGCACGTTTAAAAATGGAATAGCGATATAAAGCCCCCAAAGCTTTAGCCGCCCTAGCTGGAGAGTGATACAAGGGGACTCCTGCATCCTTTAGGACGTCAAAGCCTGGCTTAGCTACTTGGCCAACACTCCAACTGACAACTAAAGGTTTCTCTGTCCCTAAAGCTGCTTCGACAATGTCCTGGCCAATTTTTTCCGCCAATTTACCAGTAGCCATAGTGATAGCAACGATCAGCATATCCAATTCCTCAGAGGCTAAGAGGATTTTCAAGCACTTCTTAAACTCTTCTCCTTGGTTGAGCGATTGGGCTGTGACATCAACGGGGTTTTGGGCACAACCAAAGGCAGGGATGACCATGCGTACCTCTTCCTGTAGAGTTTCGCTTAATTCTGGTACTTGCAAACCCCATTCTTCTGAACGATCAGCAAGCAAGATTCCTACCCCACCTGACATAGTGACAATTCCTACCTTAGCTCCAAGAGGCAATTTGCCAGGCACAAAGGCTTGGGACAAGTCTATCACATCATCACTGTCTTTAGCTTGGATGATACCCATTTTGTCAAAGTAGCTTTTGTAGGCTGCTCCTGAACCAGTTAAAGCTGCCGTATGAGTGGCTGCCGCTTTTTCGCCACTTGCAGAATTACCGACTTTTAAAGCGATAATTGGCTTTCCAGCCTCTGCTGCCTTTTCTGCAGTTTTTTTGAAGGACTCTCCATCTCTTAAGCCTTCCAAGTAGGTAAGAATTACCTTAGTGTTCGGATTTTCCACTACATAGGCCAAGCTTTCCCCCACAGTCACATCCGCTTCATTACCCGTAGTGACAACAAAGTTAACGCCAACCCCGGCCTCTTGCAGTAGATTAAACAGCATAAAACCCACAGCACCACTTTGGGATACTAAGGCTACTGGGCCCGCCTTGATGACATCCACTTCCATTGAAGCACTGAAAGAAGCGATCAGTCCAGCAGAAACATTCAAAATACCTAAGCAGTTTGGGCCAATTAAACGCATCTGGAATTCTTGGGCAATCTTGTTGATTTCTTCTTGGATTTCCTTACCCTCTGTGCCAGTTTCAGCAAAGCCCGAAGAAAAAATGACCGCTCTTTTGACTCCTTTGGCACCGCAATCCCTTAATATCCCAGGTACCCGAGCGGCGGCCACGGCAATCAGCGCTAAATCTACTTGTTCTGGAATAGCCCCTACCGAAGGATAACAGGCCAGTCCCTCAATTTCTTTGTACTTTGGATTAACTGGATATATTTGTCCTTTATACTTATGTTTTAATAAATATTTTAAAATTTTTCCATTTATAGTCTTTAGGTCCTGGCTAGCTCCAATAATGGCCACACCTGTTGGTTCCATGAAATACTGCATTTTTTTCCCCTCTCACCTAAGCCTTTTCTTTGAAATGAGTTTAGAAGCCCACCAGTTTCCCTACAGGCTTTTAGGCTTAAAACCTGATAGCTTGTAATGTCGTTTGTCATTATCCCTGCGCCTCTTCTGAACTAATATTAGACACTGATTTCTTTAGTATTTGCGGAATTACGCTGAAACCGTTGCCATAAGAACACCGTTATTAAGATCGAAATACCGACCGTATCTGTAAGCAATCCGGGCTTTATTAGGCCAAAGGCAGCTACAAATAATAATGTTCGCTGGAACACATTAGTAGTTTTCATCATATACCCCTGTACTGCACAGGCTAGCGCAATAACCCCCACTGCAGCTGTTATGAGTGAAAAGATAATCTCACTTACACTACCCTGTGCTATTAAGGCTGGTGAATAAATCCACATGTAGGGAATAATAAACCCAGCTGCGGCTAAGCGAGCTGCCGTCCATCCCGTTTTACTAGGACTAGCACCAGCGATCCCAGCCCCTGTGAAGGCAGCCAAGGCAACCGGTGGGGTTACATTAGAGATATTGCCAAAGTAGAATACGAACAGGTGAGCTGCCAAAGGCGCGACCCCCAGTTTGAGGAGAGCAGGGGCGGCAATGGTAGCCCCCACGATGTAGACCGCTGTTGTCGGCATTCCCATACCCAAGATTATGGCAGTAATCATCGTCAGTACCAAGGTGGGAAATAAGTTGCCGTGAGCAAGGGCAATGATATTGTCCCCTAGCGTAATGCCTAAGCTAGTAAGAGAGGATACTCCGACGATAAAACCCACTACCGCCGTGGCAATTGCGACACTAACAAAAATCCGTGACAAAAAAAAGGCATAACTTCTCCCTGCACTCGCGCATAATATATTATGCCATTTATCAGATAATACTACACTTGTCTGAATATTTCAATAGACTTTTTTTTGCAAACGCATAATATACGGGTACATTGACAAATCAAACCCCGGCGCAACTTGTCTTCGTCGTGCCGGGGTCTTGACCATATACGTTGAGTTTATTCGCCTTAGCCGTATGTACTGAATGAGATAACCATGACCTGAACCACAAGGGCACAACAAACCTATCCTGAAAAGACCTTTGGAATCAGATTAAGAAGATGATCAGGAATTGAATAAATGTAAGGTGCTGCCTCTTCATAGAATTAACATTTCTATGTTGAGACGACCCCTTCCATTTATAGTTTACAGAAGCTTAATTATCTCTTACCGTATTTTTATTGACATATACATCCATATGATCTTTAATAGCTCTCGGAATTATCATTTGATGTACTGGACAAATTGATTTTGGATTTTGATATACTCCGCCTACAAATGCCTTAATATAGTTACGTAATGCCGGCATCTTAACGATTTCATCAACGAAACCTTTCTTAGCACAGTATACCGGTTTAGATTTATCATTGTATAACTTGATTAGGTCATTCATCTTGGCAATGGTACCATCTAGGGATTTACCAGCATCTTGATCTTTAACCAGTCTGCGTGAATACATAGCTGCAGCAGCAGTTTCCCCATGCATTACATAAATCTCAGTTGCTGGAGTACCAATACTAAAAGCATTGGTCTTACCACCTTGAGGTCCACCTAATACATAGTGAGCAGCAGCGGTACCCTTTCTAAGGGTAATTTCCATCTGTGGAACATCAGTGTTCTGGATGGAATAAATCAGAGACTGCCCTAAGCCTAGCACTTCAGCTGACTCTGCAATATCCCCAACATCAATACCAGTAGTATCCTGAATCCAGACTATCGGCAGTTTGTCGCGATTACAGAGGGTTACAAATTCGCTCATCTTGATCAGACCCTGATGATAGAGTTTACCACCAACACCTACATATTCTTTGGTATATTCTGGATATTTCATCAATACGCCCTGTTTGTTAGCAATGAAGCCACAGAGTAAACCATCGATTTTGGCTATCCCAGTGTACATTTCTAAACCATAGTCAGGTTTATATTCACTATGCTCACTGTTATCAAAGAGGCGCGCCAATACTTCGTATATATCGTAGGGTCTCTTCTGATTAGCAGGAACGATACTATGGAGATCTTCACCAGCAAATTTCGGTTCAGCCGGCTCAGCAACTCTGAAGAATTCTGGATTATATGCGGGCAAAGCCCCTACATACTTTTTAATTCCATCCAGAACAGCTTCTTCACTTTCAGCCACTTCACGGAAGAAACCAGTAACATCACGGTGAATTTCAACTCTTCCTGGAGTCGCTGAAGTTAATTTGCGGGTTGCATCAATTAATGCCTGAGCAGCTTCTTCATCAACAAAACCCTTCGGACTCATACCGCCAACAATGCCAGCACCACCTACAGCCATATTAGCATTTTTATGCGCAATCAGAATGGTGGGGCTGATGCTATGATATCCTCCACCCGCTGGATTCGTGCCGTAAATACCTACGATCACTGGGATACCCAACTGTTCCAGTTCATTATGTCTATAGAATGGAGTTCCTCCACCGATACGATTCGGGTATACTTCTTCTTGGAAATTCAGCTTAACACCACTGCAGTTTAATATCCATACTAACGGCAGATTCATTCTCTTAGCTATGTCAGTTACTCTTGTAATATTATCAGCCTGTCCTGGAATCCAAGCACCCGCCAAATATTTATTATCAGAAGCGATGATCACTGCCCATTTACCGTTAATTTTACCAAGTCCGTCAATAACCGCAGTAGTCCCCTCTTCGTTGAAGGTAGGATCATAAATGGTATGCAACGGGCACCAAGTACCTGGATCGACCAAGTATTCAATACGTTGCCATGCCGTCCATTCTCCACCTGCATTTACCTTAGCTGTAGGTTTTCCACCAGTTTTAACCCGATCGACCTCAGCGTCAATTTCAGCTTCAACTGCTAACAATACATCGGCATTTTTCGCGTTTACCTTCTTTAATGCACTACCAAGATCATCCATCTTCTCAAAGTATCTAGGCATAGAATAGCCAAATTCACTCACAAAAAACACTCCTTTCAAGTTTCGATAGTAATAATACTATAATAAAGCTTGTTGCTTTAAGCACATCCAGGTATATAGCAGATTGGAAGTTGAATCTGCATTCAACTTCCAAATCATTACCTATTATCTCAAGTAACTATTCTAGGACGACTATTACATCGCCTTCCTCGACTTGTTGGCCTATGATAACTTTGATTTCTTTAACTACGCCACCTTCGGGTGCGTATACAGGGTTTTCCATTTTCAAAGCATCGAGAATAACTACCTCATCATCTTCTTCAATGGTTTGTCCCACCGTCACGAGTATTTGAAAAATTTTCGCAGCCATTGGACTTTCAATATTAGTCATTATAAAATTCCTCCTTCAAATTGTTTTTTATACTAAAGATAAAGAAATACCCTCTGCATATGCGCAGCTTTGAATAAAACCTTAACCTCAGGATCAAATATTAGTTTACTTCAAAATGCTTAGAAACATACCGGCTGCCACCGCAGTGCCGATAACACCGGCTACGTTAGGACCCATGGCGTGCATTAAGAGATAGTTCTTCTTATCTGCTTGCGAACCCACTTTATGAACTACCCGAGCTGCCATAGGAACAGCTGAAACACCAGCGGCACCAATTAATGGATTGATCTTTTCTTTTAAAAACAAGTTCATGAATTGTGCTAACCCTATACCACAGGCAGTAGAAAAAGCAAATGCTACGGAACCAAGAGCAAATACGCCGATAACCTTACCCGTCAAAAACACCTCTGCCGGCATTGTGGCACCCACTGATATTCCTAAGAATATGGTCACTATATTCATCAATTCATTTTGAGCCGTAAGACTTAAACGATCTACTACCCCAGACTCTTTCATCAGATTACCAAAACAGAACATACCCATCAGGGCAGCGGCATCTGGTACAATTAGGACAATAACTATAACCGTGATAATCGGGAAGAATATTTTTTCCATTTTGGATACTTTACGTAAGGATTTCATGCGGATCTTTCTCTGAGCTTCCGTGGTAAGTAATTTCATCACGGGAGGTTGAATAACCGGTACCAGGGCCATGTAAGAGTAAGCAGCCACCGCGCAGATACCCATCATTTCTGGAGCTAGTTTAGATGCTAGAAAAATAGTGGTCGGGCCGTCCGCCCCTCCAATAATTCCGATGACAGCCGCCTGGTCAATATTAAAGCCCAAAAGCAGAGCCCCAAAGAAGGTAACATATACCCCACCCTGAGCACCTGCACCTAGGAGCAGAGTCTTGGGATTGGCAATCACAGGACCAAAATCAGTCATTGCTCCAAGGCCCAAGAAGATCAGGGGAGGAATTACGGCCCACTCTTCGCCATAGTGGTAGAAGCGCCAAAGCAGTCCTTCCCCAGGCGTCATTATTTCTGAGGGAAGATTAACTAAAAGAATACCAAAGGCTATTGGTAATAAGAGCAGGGGTTCATAACCCTTCTTAATAGCTAGGTAAATAAATATAAACGATATGACCCACATGACAACGTTGCCCCAGTAGAGGTTATCAAATGCCATGGATGCCCACAGGTTTTGAAACAGTTCCATTTATGCGATACTCCCTTCCTTATCCTTCTAACTTTTGTTTGGCAGATTCCTGTTTCTTCTCTATGCTAATTACAAGTTTAGAGCTCAACGTAATCATGATCAGTAAAAAGATCATCACTAAAAAAACTCCAGATATTCCTGAGATAAATACCGTTAGCGGTAACGACATATACTCCCCCCCTTTCCTGGTTCAATCCTTTATTGCCTAGAATACCATTTAAACCATTAATCGCTGGGGATCTACCTTCTTCAAGAGAATATCGAGAATCTCTTGACTAGGAGGTTCAGCTGCCACAGCTCTGCTTAAATCCATTTCAAAACCAGTATTTTCTTGAATTTGCTGAGGGGTAACTCCTGGGAAGTATTCAGCTAAATACATACGTTTAGTTTTTTCGTCAAAATGCATAATTCCAAGTTCAGTAACCACGGCTTGCGGCCCAACTTCGGGCAGACCAGTCTTCTTACGACCATCCGGTCCATCTATCCAACCAGGGCTGGTTAAATAATCAAGTTTTTTACAGAAACGACGTTTCTGGTGCTTCATCATAATGACTGTATTACAATTAGTAGCAATTCCGTTGGCTCCGCCACTACCGGTGAATCTGGCCGTGGGATGCCAATAATCACCTATGCAGGTCGAATTAAGATTGCCATAGGCATCTATCTGAGCACCGCCTAGGAAGCCAATATCAATCGTTTTTTTCTTATAAGCATTGGCTTGAAAACCAAAATAGCGATATTGGGGCCATAAGGCCGAAGCATTGTAGGATATTCTCATATCACTTACACTAGTAGGAACTTCAATAAGACCCCCATCCATCATTCCAGTTTCAAAGCAAAGACATACGTTAGGAGCAGTGCTGTTCTTTGCCAAACTAGCAGCTACCAGAGGTAATCCTGTCCCAACAATAATTGTAGTTCCGTCTTTCACCTGGCGTGCCATAGCCACCGCCATCATTTGACTACTAGTATACTCGGTCACAGCTCTCATCTCCTCTTCAGTCCCGGTACATAGTTAAATCCATTCTTAATCTTTAGTCCAATCAAACGGCTTGCACCAAGTTTATCCAAATATTCACTATGGTCTTTGGTACCGCGAATCCACTCATTAAGAAATTCTTCGAAGAGTTCATCATCTGCGCTAACCTTGTCATACATACGCATATACATAGGATCATAATCATAATAGTTTGCACACTGGCTTGGATGAGCACCATAGGGTACTTCAACCACCGCATCAGGTATTACATTAGGTAACTGATTTCTCCACGGCTCATCCCGCAATTTATTAGGATGCACGATTTGCTCACAAGTTACAATACAATGGGTTGCTGCCATGGCCACATCGGTGTCTAAAAAGATAGGTCCATCAATTCTACAGGTCCCATCAGTAGCTGCCTGTTGTACATGAATAATACTGACATCAATCTTAGGAGTGGGCAATAAGCATACTTTTTCATCGGGATTAAATGGGTTTGTTTCTACTTTTAACTTGAAAGGTGGAAGCTTGGGATCGCTCTTATAAACTTCTTCCGGAATACCCCATTTATCTATTAGGCTTGATCCGAGCATATTTTTAACAGCGACATAGGGCAGCCCCAAAGCCGCTGCATGGTACATAATTGGTTGAACGTCTAGTGTGTAGTCTTCCCAGAGGATCTTACCTTCCTCTATAAATTTGCGGAAACGACGACTTACCTGTGTAAAACCAGAATTGGCCATATAGGAATTAAAGAGTACCTTGACACAGCCAGCTCCGATAAGCATGTCAGTGTCTCCTCCACCAGGCCCGCCCTCTAGATACAGTTCTTTAATACCCTGCCGAATAATCTCATGCACTGCTGCATACGGTTTTTTGTTCGTTACGAATCCGCCCAGCGCAATGTGATCTCCATCATGGATATACTTACTTACCGCTTCCTTCATCGTCATCACTTTACTTTCAGAACTCACACAACTCACTCCAATCTAATTAAACCATCTCTCCATAAAATAAGGTTTTTATCCTAGTTATTAAGCAATGCCCCTATAATAAATCCTTTCTATAAAGGCCAGATTCTTGACGAAAGTATTCCAGTCAGTTAATCCATATAGTCTCGTTATTGTCATAGAACGGAAAACAACGGTTAACATAACAACAGTGCCTAGAGTGAGCTAAACGTCCTTTCTTTACCTCCCGCAATATATTTATCAGCCTGCCAAAATTATTACTTCTATGTCCTATAGATATAATAATGCAATATACATGCCACTTATAGTGTATATCTATATAGGGATGTGGTAGTAAGTGATTTACATGCAACTTTGAGGTAATTTTTGTTTTTTTATCGAAGTATATTGTTTTTGATGACTGTATATAGTCATCAAAATTATCTCTGTACCCGCAGGGTGTAACGTTTACAAGTTTTATACTTTCTGATACTAAAATATCATCAAATGGGATGCTTTTCAAATCTAATTATGACCTTATTTCCAGTAAGCTATAATACTTACGTTTTTATCCTGTCCAGACCGTTTTCAAGAAAGCAACCTAACCTACTGTTGTGTTTTCAGGACATATGTCCGGCAGTAAAAGCACAAAGTACCTGCTAATTGTTCTTTTTCGAATGTCCTTAAAATACGAAAAGAAGGAGTCTCTGCAAGCAGAGGCTCCTTCTTTCCTTTTTACATTGCGTGATGCTATTTTCTGTCCAATGCCCGAATTAATCCTTAACGTTCTACAATTATGGCGATCCCTTGTCCTCCGCCGATACATAGTGTGGCCAATCCACGATGGGCATTTTTACGCTTCATTTCGTGCAATAGGGTCACAAGAATACGCGTTCCAGAAGCACCAACTGGATGACCAATGGCGATAGCTCCACCATTCACATTCGTCTTCGCCATATCAAGTTGTAACTCTTGAGCAACTCTTAAAGTCTGAGAAGCAAAGGCTTCGTTCGCTTCCACGAGATCGATATCTTCAATTATTAATCCCGCTTTTTTTAATGCCTTACGGCTAGCTGGGATGGGACCGGTTCCCATAATGAGCGGATCTACACCTGCGGAACCCCATGATGTAATAGTAGCAAGAGGGGTTAATCCTAGCTCCAAAGCTTTCTCTTTCGCCATAACAACGACGGCAGCACCCCCGTCATTAATGCCCGAAGCATTTCCAGCCGTAACGGTTCCATCCTTCTTAAACGCGCCTCTTAGTTTAGCAAGTCCTTCATAGGTTGCGCCAAAACGTGGGAATTCATCCTGAGAGACAACGATGGGATCTCCCTTGCGCTGGGGAATGGTCACGGGTACAATTTCCTCTTCGAACTTACCAGCTTTAATGGCCGCCTCTGCACGATTTTGACTCGTTACTGAATAACGATCTTGTTCTTCGCGGGAAATACCAAACTGATCTGCGATATTTTCAGCCGTTACGCCCATATGAACATTGTGCATGGCATCCGTTAATCCATCATTAATCATGATATCCACAATACTACTATTGCCCATCCGATACCCTGTACGAGCTTTAGGAAGCGCATAGGGCGCTAGAGACATACTCTCCATCCCGCCTGCTATTACAATATCAGCGTCCCCGGCTATAATGGCCTGAGCGGCACAGACGACCGATTTAATTCCAGATCCGCATACTTTATTAAGTGTCCAGGAAGGAACTTCCTGAGGAATTCCGGCTTTTATAGCCGCTTGACGTGCGGGATTTTGCCCCAGACCACCCTGTAATACATTCCCCATAATAACTTCATCAACCTGTTCAGGGGTAATCCCTGCTCTTTTCATCGCTTCCGCGATGGCAAGTGCACCTAGCTCTACGGCAGATATTTGACCTAATGCACCTAAAAAGGATCCAACTGGTGTACGTACAGCACTTACAATGACAACTTCTCTCATTATAGCAACTCCTTAATTAATAGTTATAAAAGCCACGACCAGATTTCCGTCCCAGCCAACCCGCTTTAACGTATTTGCGGAGTAAGGGGCATGGTCGATACGCTTCACCTAGATTTTGATGGAGGGTTTCCATAATGGATAGGACTGTATCCAGCCCAATTAAATCAGCTAAGGCCAACGGACCCATCGGGTGATTCATACCCAGCTTCATAACATTATCAATTGCTTCTACAGAGGCGATCCCTCTGTAGAGGGTACGCACGGCTTCATTAAGCATGGGAACTAAGATTCGGTTAGAGACAAATCCAGGAGCATCATTGACTTCTACCGGCGTTTTACCGAGATCAAAGCTGAGTGTTTCGATGGCTTTATACACTTCATCACTAGTAGCCAAGCCACGGATGACCTCAACAAGCTTCATCACAGGAACGGGATTCATAAAGTGCATCCCGATGACTCTTTCCGGCCTTTTAGTACATGAACCTATCTCCGTAATCGGTATTGAGGATGTATTACTTGCCAATATCGTATGTTTCGGACAAATGACGTCGAGCTGAGAGAAAATTTGAGCTTTAATCGTCATATTTTCCACTGCCGCTTCAATAACCAGGTCAGCGGATACAGCATCTTGCAGGGAAGTTGATTTAGTAATACGGCGTAAAATTATGTTCTTCTCTTCCTCCTCAAGTCTCCCCTTTTCGACGCCACGATTGAGATTTTTCTCAATAAGTGCGAGACCCCGCATAACAAATTCATCTTTAATGTCATTTAATATGACAGAATAGCCTGCTTGGGCGGCAACTTGTGCGATGCCTCCCCCCATTTGTCCAGCCCCTATTACCATAATTGTTTTCATACGTACCATCCTCTTTATTTTTCTAAGTTCTCAAATGCTTCGCCACAACAATTCTCTGCAACATTCGTTAATTTTAAGAATATCCACTTAGTCATACCCCGGGTTTGACTGCAATTTTTCAGTTAAGGGCTTGAAGATTGAATCCAACTCGGGTTATACTATGAGTCGACTACCGGTTAGGTTGGTAACCGAGTTCGATGCCAGAGATAATCTGCATATGAATATTGGAAGTTCCTTCTAGAGTTTCAAACTGTTTGGCATCGCGGAGCCATCTACCACAAGGATATTCCGTTGAATAACCATAGGAACCGTAAATTTTCATGGCCATGTTGGCACCATGAACTGCGGCAATACTGCCGGATAACTTAGCGATCGAAGTTGCTTGCTGACTGGGCAGATTATTATCCTTTAACCATGCAGCGCGATAAACGAGATGTTTGGCGGCTTCATCCTCTAGTATCATTTCAGCAATTTGCGCCTGTATCATTTGATATTTTCCGATTGGTTTACCAAACTGAGTACGCTCATTGGCGTATTGAACACTACCGGCCAAGCAAGCTGCTGAAAGCGCTGCTGAACCAGTTGCGCAACCCATGCGAGTGTTGTTCAACATCCACATGCACATCACGAAACCTTTGTTTAGCTCACCCAAAAGGTTTTCCTTCGGGATCACTGCGTTTTCAAATACCAATTCCGAAGTTGGAGCAGGAAACATACCGACTTTCTTGAGTATAGGATTTCTGGTAACACCAGGAGTATTATTGTAGTCAACGATAAAACAAGATAATCCTTTAGAGCCTACTCCTCTTTCAGTGACGGCATAGAGAAGTCCGAAATCGCAGGTGTGCCCTCCGGATATCCACATTTTGCTACCATTGATCAACCAATGGTCACCTTTATCTTCAGCAAAGGTCTTCATGCTACCCACATCTGAACCTGAGTTGGCTTCAGTTATAGCAAAGCTACCCACTGCTGTACCAGCTACCAGTCCGGGGATGTACTTTTGCTTTTGCTCTTCAGTACCATACTGATTAATCGTCATAGCTGGACCCCAGCAGTTACCGCTGACGCTTAGTCGCCAAGAAGTATGAACCTTCGATATTTCATAAAGAGCTAGAACACCCTCCATCCAACCCATACCATTTCCGCCGTACTCTTCCGGTATACTCCAGCCCAACATGCCCAAATCGCCCAATTTAGTTAGTATCTCCCTGCGGTAGAAGTGGTTCTCTTCATCCTCTTCAACAAAAGGGGCAATTTCTTTCTCAGCGAAATTACGAGCCATATCTTGTATCATTCTTTGATCTTCAGTTAATCCAAAATCCATTATGTTTCACTCCTATCATTATTTTTAATAACTTTATTTATGATGTAATGCGGAATTAAAAGTCTTCACGAATTTAGCCTTAATTTCACCCCCATCGTATATTAATGTCGACGTTTGCTGTAGGCCCAACGATTTGGTGGTGAACAACCACCGTTGCTTTTTATTAATGCAATAAATGTGCCAACTATTGATTAATGAATTGTTTACTGGATAAACGCCCCTAAACATCCGCTAAAATGCTACTATTTTATAGTATTGGTCTCCTTAGCTGAATCACAATTAATTGTATGTATTGTATGGTTAACTACACAAGTTTCCAGTTTTACAAACACACTTGGTGCGCAGCTTTAGACAGAGCTGAAGCATGAAAATCTAATGCTTGCATTGCAAGGGTTGTAGAGCTGTTCAAGAAAAACTTTTTCTTGAACAACCTAAAACATACAAATTATATGCTTTAATATTATTGTATATAATGTCTT
>Ga0209386_1000851_pt1 | contig 13759 bp, 15 predicted proteins | sample NGEPertwo_FD_184510 | JGI IMG/M metagenome (GOLD analysis project Ga0209386, IMG submission 184510) | Arctic peat soil microbial communities from the Barrow Environmental Observatory site, Barrow, Alaska, USA - NGEE Permafrost154B-two... | ecosystem: Environmental > Terrestrial > Soil > Wetlands... | reverse complement strand
CTGCCTACCAAACTATCCAGCAGATAGCTGACAGTTCCACAATGTGCTGTTCTTAGTACATCCTAATTGGGAATATCTGGTTCACTAAGAAACTGAAAGTCTTTGTCTTGACAAGGAGGACATCATATTCATCCATACCACTCCACTTATTAATAGATGGTTTCGCTTGAACAAATTTGATTACTTGGTTCTGAGCAGGTACAGTTTCAGATACTAAATATTCTTGATAAGCTTGCCCTTCAACAGTTACTCCATCCATTCCATAATTTGCTCTTTTCAACAATAGTGCATGATTTGTTCCTTTACTATTTGTAATGGTCACTACTGTGTACTCGTTCTTGTCTACATTAATTACCACTCTGTATTGAAACGAATATTGGTCATTCACGGTAAGTAAATTGTTATCAAAATTCCAAGTACTCCCCACACCATCTTCTTTCCCAGTTGCTTGCCAAAATCCTTCGATAGTTAAATCATTTTGAATAGGTTCAGCAGATATACTTGATGAAGCAACCGAACTTGATTGAATATCTTCTTTAGCCAAGCTTGAAGAAGCACTTGTTAACTTATCAGCATTATGAATCTCCTTCATAGATTCACTATTTGCCTTGCATGAAGTTAACATCAATATTATTCCGATTATAAGCGTAATTTTACCTATATTCTTTCTTATCAAAAATAACTTACCTCCCTCAATTGCTCTGCCGATTGACTAGGGTATGTCAAGGACGTATAAGTCCATCATTTCCTCAGGCCTTCTAGAGACATTTAGACATTTAAATTTATTTTCATCCTCATTCTGCGGTACTGACACATTACGTTCAGTTGAACTAATAGTAATGCTTTTCCCCGAGGCTGATTTACCAAATTCCTTTGAGATTATAAACTGTAATGGTCAAAATATTGCCGTTCAACATTATTTCATAATTCTTCATATTAATGTTCCGCCTTACTCATTCAGCGTTACTACTTCGTACAAACCGATAGAAATTGGCATCCCACCTGGATTTCTGCTCAGAAATTAAAACATCATGCTCTGATTCGATCAAAGCCGTATCAAACCATTCTTTCAGGGATATATTGAGTAATTTGCAAACTGCTTTTAGTCGGGCTTTGACTTTCTCTCCACTGGGAAAGCTATGTACATTTAAGTCACCTCTACTCAAAAGAATGTCAGGGCCATAATTCACCACTCATTCTAGGTTCTTCAATAAGTGCTAAAATCCTCCATAAATTCCGCTAGCAATAAAAAAAGACGCTTATGCAGCGTCTAAGCGGTGGGCGGAACGACAAAGTTCTTCTACTCAGCTCTATTTTTAAGAATCAACCAACCCAGAAAATCACTTAATTGCCCCACTTCTTTACTAAGCTGGGACGAGGTCTTATTCTTACGTCTCTTCAGCGATCTCAGCAGCTTGCTTATTCATGTATTCTTTACGAATTTGCGTGAGTGTCTTACCGCTTTCTTTATGCACTGAGAAATCATATGTCGCAACATTTGACCATCCATATACATCTTTAAGCCAAATCTGCATAGACAGCTCTTTACCAACGACTGAGACATGACCATTCTTTAAAAGTATCCCTTCATCTTCCCGGCCTTTTGCCATAATAATATCTCCCACTTTAACAACACCCCAGTCGAGCATCGCATCGATTTTAGGTAATGATCGCCGTGTGAAGTCTTTACTCTGCTTTAATACAGGAGATGTCTTATCCATTAAATTTACAAAATAGTCGTCATATCCAGTTAAAGGAAGTAGTTTTTCTGGTCTTAGAAATACTTCGTTATTAATTTTGAATGGAGTAAGCTTAAAACAGCTTATATTAACACTGTTGTGGTTTAACCAAGCTACTGCTGAAAGTGTTTGTTCATCATAGTCCGATGCAACAAGAATAATTTTCTGTTTTTTATTGAAGTTATTTTCTGCACCGTTAACTCTCAAAAACTCGTTTAATTTCCTTATTCCAAGCTCATTTGAAGTCAGGTCTCCAATTTCAAATTCGCTTCGATACTTTTCTATATAAGGTGCATAGACCTTCATAACAAGATCATCTGGGTTTTCAATAGTGGCATAGCTAGCAGCATAGCGAATAGCCTGAAATTCAAAGGCCTCTTTGCGATTCAGAATATCTTTTCGATCCCGCTTTATCTCGATCAAAACTATATTTCCGTTATTATCGACTGCTGTAAGGTCGCTTCTACCAAGTTTCTCATTCTGAACCTGACGGCCAACAATAAGCATGGACTCTTCTTCATCACAGAGCATGTCAATACTGCATCTAAGGATTTCTTCTATATCATTTTCTAGCATTCCTAGTTCTGAAAAGGTAACTGCTTCGAGTTTCACAGCCTTTTTACTTTTTATGTTATACATTTCATTCCTCCGATTAGTTTACAGACTCAACCCAGGGAATCGATTAACTACCCCAGATTCTCTTTACCAAGCCGGTACACCATTCCCTAATCAGGGAATGGGCTTGGCGAGCATTCGTATAATTCAATTTTCAGGCATCCTCAAGTGTAAGCTCTCAGCAGTTTTCAACGACCGCAAACCAATTTGAACCCACAATGATATGGTTGCACGGGAATAATAAAAAAGTATGTGCAAAATTAAAATGTTTAACCCTGATATGTTTCCTTTTAGCGGTTGGCCCGAGTTTTCATTATTGATGTCAGCGTGCTTGGGAACAGGTAAACCGTTTTTTACGTTTTTCGCGGTATGCGAGAACATATCAACGGTTTTAGGGTTCTCGGGAACATATCAATCAAAATATGGATTCATCACATAGCCCGCTGGATATGACTCAATATAGTCCTCAAGCGGTGGAAAGTGTGAAAGCACATTATCTACAAAATCATAAAGATGATCAATATCATCCAAAAATTCCTGTGGAGTTCCAATATCTCTGAATCTGAACGAATGAATTGCATTCCTTTTATGCTGTACAGAATCAACCCAAGCGTACTCCGGTGAATTTACATCATCCATAGCTTTCCACTACTAAAGTCTTTAAGATTATCAAACGACGCTTTTTCCGGCTCTATCATTTTGCCTTTATTATTTGTAATCGGGCTCTTACAATAATCTTCATAATAAACACAGTAAAAGAATTTAAGCCACGATTCAACGACTGCACCAAGATTTGCACGTGCAAGAATCAGCTCACCTGTAGTCATTGTAAGACATTTATCAATCCAAATTTTCAATGTTTTAGTTAATTCGCTTTGCCATTCGAGCATAGCATCGTCCAGCTTATCTGCCGCCGAATCCGGCGCTATCCCACGAGCTTCTTTCCATATGAGAGCCGCGTTATTTGTAAGAAGAACCAGCGCAGCATAACGATCTCTTTTAGCCATTAGTTTTCCTCCAATATTTATTAGCCTTATTAATAGTGTCAAACATTTTAGCTGGTGATAATTTACTTAGCTCCCTGTTGTCAGCCAACGCGCGTGTAGCTTTATTGTGTATAAACACATCAGCGTCATGTTCTTCAAAGCCTTTTTCTAGAATCAGGTATTGATACAATTCTCTACAAGGGTACAACTTGAACTTTTCATTACGAAACGCATTAGTTGCTTCCTCTCTATCTACATCACATACCCTCATCAATACTCGCAGGATTTCTTCGTCCTTAACTTTTGCTTCATACAAAGCAGCAGTTACAAGTTTTATTTCATTGCATCTAGCTCGACGTTCCTCTAATGATCCCAAATACATATTCATTCCTCCCGTAATTAATCCCATGTCTTAACATTAAGTAACTCAGTAATCTCCTGTGTTTCAGGCAGCTGCTCTGCCTCCAGAATTTGTGTCAAATCAAATACTCGTGAGTCCATTGGTGCTCTTAGAGTTATCTCCTTAAAATCAGTTTCATTGATTTTTATGGTTCCCGTAAACATATCAAAACTTACTTTAAATGTTGACCAACCATCATTATAAAATCATCTTTGCGCCGACCGATCGTTATATCATCCTGATAGGATTTACCATATCAACCAAATTATTTTGTCGATTTATATGGAGTGAAGGACTCAAAGCGCTACCTCCTGTTTGTTGGCTTGCTTTTTCTTTCCATAGTTCTTCGGGAAGTAGCTTTTCCCAAGCTGCCATACATACTGGTCGATTTGCTTCAGGTTATATTTAGCCAAGTCATAGAAGGCGCGGAAATCAATCAATACGCCTTTGAATTTAGCATAATCCTTCAAATCACCATCCTGGAAATCTGAAAAGCCATCACGATTTCTAAAGTAGCGAAGCAGCACATCCACGTAGCTATCATAAATTGGATAGTCGAGCGGATTGTGATGGTTACAATACTTTGAGGCAAAGGAGTAAAAATTCTTCTCTATATTGCCGATAGTTACATACTGGATATCTCTAACAAGGGTAACATCACCGGATTTAAGTCTCGAATCAATATTCAGAGCACAGATGTGCTTAGCTACAGGATAGGTTGAGAAAATGTTTGTGCTATAAAAGTCATTGAGCGTTGATGCTTTCAAAAGAATATCAATAACATCTGTATTCTTCGGGCATAGCTCAAAGAACAGTTTATTAAGCGCATCCTCCTGCAGATGATAGTTCTCAAGTCCGTCCCACTTTGTAAGATATAATTCAACCTGCTCGATTGATGGGTCAGGAATATTAACGTCCATTTTCTTTTTACGAGTATATGTATAATCAACAGTCTTCTCCTGCTTAGGCGTAGATGGCTCGGCAGTTCCATCAGAAGCTAAGAACAAACGGAACCTTCTAAGATGAGACAAGTAACCACTAACAAGTGAATTAACATTACCGGTCGAGTTCTCAGAAAGAGCCTTTATTAATGCATTCTTTGCCTCATTCTCGAAATCAGTAGCAGTCACTGTATTCCAGAACAGGTCTTTGCTTCCTTTTCTCCAAAGGTAGAAGGTATCCACATAAGCAGTATTGATTGTTGCTTTTGAAATGTTCTGGCTATGTAGGAAGTTCCTATATAAAGCACGTAGCTCATCATACGATAGAGCTATCATTTCATTTATATCCAAAGTCGAACCTCCTTTACTCTATACTATTTAATCTTTCAAGCCACTTCAATATACAACCATTGCCTCTTTATTTCTGGAATAGTTCAAAACCTGATTTTTGTATAAGTAGTAAACCGACCAACACGCTTTGCTTTCTCTAATATTCACATATAACTGAGCACCGATTGTCCTTGAAGGCGTTTTCCCCGTTGTCCTAAACTGCTGAGCGTAGCCGTACTCTATTTCTCTAGTCCAAATCTCATCAACCGTTAATGGCCCCTTAGCCTTTTCAAGTGTAAGCCGAGCCAATTCTAAGAATGTCATTTTGAGTCCTCCCAAGCAAGATTCATTTTTCTTAACTCAAATTACGCAGCACCCGTGGCACCATTTCTTAAAACTTCTCATCATAAAAAATTCCATAATTCACAACTTCTACTATTATTCTTCGAAAGATTCCAAATACCTCCATTAATTTCGAGGGCAATAAGAAAAGACGCTTATTCAGCGTCAGTGTGTCGGACACACAGACTAAGGTTATATATTCAGCTCAAATTCTAGAGATTCAACCCACCCAGCAAATCCCTTCACTTCCCCTATTCCTCTTTGCCAAGCGGGTACACCCTTGCCCCAATCTTGCGATGATCCAGCGACCTATAATATCATCCTTATTCCAAAGTTGCTTGTCCATTTATAAGCATTGGCAATAGCCAGTCACGGAGTTTTATGAGTTCGATGTTTGTAACATGTATAACGCCTTGCTTGTTAATCAAAGGAAGAATTAAATCACTACACGCATTCAATACATTTAGCGGTGGAACAGGTAGACTGTGTTGCTGCTCATAATTCATTCAGGATTAATAGCACTCAGTATTTTTTTTACTGCAGTATTAACTGTCCAAAATAGAGCAACTAAAGCAGGGTACCGTGTCAACTGTCATTACCAGCGTGAGCGGGAATTCATGCCTGGACGGCCAGAGGGCGGAACTAACACAGACTGGCTGCATCTTCCCTTACGTGCAGCCAGTCTGTGTTTATATTTATAAACCCACTTATATGGTGGTTGAAGACAAAATCATTACCTCAGCCCTAACTAAAAGTACAGAAATATTCATTTTTCTCTACTTCCCCCGTTCCCCCATAAACTCAAATAGACTTTAGCTAATATTTCTCTTCTTCTTTCCTACCTGTCAGTTGGTCTGTTTGATCCATCATTATCCCGAACATTAAACTATGTGCCGCCCACTCAGTCTTCGTCATTGCTACATGCCATTGACAATCCCATTGTTCACATCTTCGATCGCACTTCACACAAGGTCTATTTGGATGAGTTTCAAAAAACTCATCTCTAATGTCAGCTTGTTCTTCATTATCAAACTGCGTTAAAAAGCAACTAATAATAAACACGGCGATAGGAAGTATCACTACGAAAAAGATAAGGATTTGCCCTACCCCTTGTCCGCCTTGGTGCCACCACCAGTAATCAAAAGTTCCTGGAGCTGACTCAGTAAGCATATAATCACTACTTTCTTATAACTCAAATTCCGTCTTAAGTTAAGAAGTCGTTACTCTAATTCCACTTACCACATTTAGATACACGTTCCTGAACTTCCTCAAGAGTATGATAAGCTCCGCTATTAATAATGTTCATTAATTCTGAACCAACCTCATTTAATCTCTCAGCATTATCTGTTAACTCAAGTCCCGTGAACCTTTTGTACCCATCAGCTTCAGCCTTTAATATTGCCTGTTGATTTGATGTAGTGCTTTCAGCTGTCATACTGTCCAATTGAAGAAGAAGACTGACTAAAAATTGAGAGACACGAACTATTTTCGAGGGAGATATCTTTTGGAAGGTATCGTTGCTAGAATGGTAATTGGGTCCTATACCACAGGACAAGAAGAGAAAGGGTCTATGGTTGAGCGCAAAGACATGGTGATCGGAGTAGTCTACTCCAAGAACCCGATTTCGAACTGGGTAAACTTGAATACTTGGGACCTCTTTAGAGGCATTGTTAACTGCTGTCAATAACCCTCCCGCGGTTTCAGACCCCATGACAAATAGTCCATCTTCTCTATTATTAACGAGTAGATCATGTCCAACTAAATCCATTACTATGGCACAGCGTATCCTGTCAACAGGGATAGGTGAGTGATTAAAAAAGTACGTGCTCCCCATAGTATCGGTGTGAAAATTTGGCGGTTCCTCTACATCCGGGAATAACACCAAAATATTGCAGTCGCCGCTCCATCCTTGTAATTGATTAATTACTTCCAGTGTAATACCAATTGCAGCAGCATTATCTTCGGCTCCAGGGCTTCCTGGAACCGTGTCATAGTGAGCAATTAAAGCGATATATTGGTCATTTCTCCCCTTTAAAATACCACCAATGTTGTTGCCAACTATTTCACCGGTAGCGCTTGTAATTGGTTGTGTCCAATGATCATCGAATGCCGGAACAAGATTAAGCTCTGCAAGATGTTTGACTAACAATTTTTCAGTTTCTGCATGACCGGATGATGCTGGTGCACGATCTGCATGTCGCGAAAGCTCGGCAACTGGCCCAATTAGATAGGTTGAAGGTGAAACTGATGGGGCCGCCAATTTTTGCCCATTACTCGATAATAACTGAAAAATCTCGAACAACTCTGGATACTTTTCAAAGTTTACATGATTGTGCATGACTCTAATAAGATGAGCACGATGTCTGAATGGCAATTCAGGGAAATAAGCCCTTTTGCCTTCATTCTCTTTAGTCATATTTCCTACCCCCAATACTAATTTGTAACGAATTTCAGATCTTACCGTTATTCTTCTTGTCAAAACAATACAATTGCTCGTCGACTTCGTATAGGTTTAGTTTAAATTTGTCTCTTATATCATAGATTTTTTCCACATAGTCCAGATAGGTATCAAACATCAGCTTGTTAGGTGGCTTTACTCCATAAAGGACTCGGTAGGCACGCACATCGATTATCGGAAAAACATCAGATCTTAAAAATTTTAGGATGGTACTTGCCATGGGTGCACGCATACCACGGCACTGAACTCCTATTAACAACTCAAACACTTCTTTGCATATGGGATCGTCAAATTCTAAGTCTTTTCTGGAAACTAGGTCAGTAAGCTTAGACAGAACGTTTTCTGGTATTTCAATAACCCTATCTAGTTTCCACAAAGCGACTCTACGGATGTCGTCGATCGTAAATAATTTTCCTCTTAACTCAGAACGGAGTGCTTTCGTTTCTTCCAAATTGAAGTCAATCTCATAATTTAACCCATCTTTATCGATATCGAGCGTTGTATACATGATCTCATCACTCCTTAATTTTGAATTCTCTCACATTTTTCATGTTCCACTATATATCCATTGATAAAGCTTTGTGGCTTTCTACTTGCTTTTCTCTTGGTACTTCCCTCGAACTGACTACAGGCCTCTTCTGCCTGTTGGACAATGTACTCCAATACATCAGATAAAACCTTCGAGCGATCCATGTCTTTCGCTGGAACTTCGATTGTATACTCGAAGTTCCAGTGTCTTACATCAATCTCGAAATTCCACTCCTCCCTCAGCATTAGGACTAAGTCCGTTTTCTTAACCAATTTGTGTCCAATGAACTTCTTCGTGTTCCTTGCTATTTGCACATTGATGTTCTTATCGCTGCAAACCGAGATAACTAACTTTTCAACTGCGTATGCCACGCTGTCGCATACTTCCTGAATTACTATTTCTTGAGCCTCTCTATGAAACAATTCTGGTTTTTCTAAGATTTGACTTGCAGCTTTGAGAGCGTCATGAAAGCTAGACAACTGTATTTTCTCGGTGTACTTTTCCAAGTAGAATTGACTGATCCATCCATATTCGAGAAAGTATAAGTCCATGTCATTCCTAAATTGATCAATCTTAGTCAATTGTCTTCGCTCCTTTTTCTCATCTAACCCCCTTGTTCTATCTATAGAATACAACAGGACCGGTTACCACTTAGTAACCGGTCCTTCGAGTATCTTGATTAGATTTATTTCAAATGACGATATAGTCCAGCAATCGTTATTATATTGAATGAACGATTATCTCTCCAAATATAGCCCTCTGAACCAGTCTCTAATACAGTCTTGATGTTTTCTTTATAATATTTTTGCAACTTACCGCGAATTATTGAAATATATTTCTTAATGAGATCATTATTTTTTGATTCCGGCCACAAGTTTTCTCTAATAAAATTGCTTGACACTGCTTTTTTATTCACCATCAAAAAAGCTAATAGTTCTGCCTCTTTTGATTGAAGTTGAACATTATCCTCTGATGGTGAGACAGTAAAGCGACTCGAATGAGGGCGTAATGGGTGAGTATATGAACATGAGAATTCCGGTCTAAGATCCAAGATCACGCTCCGTTCACTTGATTCATATAATTGATCTGCTTCAAACTCCGTAATAACCTTACGAGCATCTTCAGTAATAACTACTAATTGGCTTTCTTCAAAATAGCGGCTAATCCTAGGCCCTTCGTGCCTTGTCGTTCCGTCGGTTGAATCATTCCGTCGCTTATTATGGTGAGCGAGCCTAGCCGCCTGCTCGCTAACCATAACTTCAGCAGTTATTATTTCAACATAAGAGATATTTTCGCTTAACATTTCAGCATGTTGCAATGCTTGAATAGCCGTAGATATATTACCGGACTTACTGTAACATACCGCTTGTACACAATACGCTCTTATTTTTTCATCCCGTGTTAAAATCGATCTATCTATTTCAAAATTAATATAGTCATAAGCTCGGCCCCATTGTTTCTCTATTGCGGCAATTATACCTAGATAATATTGGCTTCTTAGATTGCTTGGTTCTAGGTTTAACGATTCCTCTAGCAAATTTCTGGCTTCTGGATAATTCATGTGCACACTCTTTTTTGTATACGCTCGATATACTAAAGCTTTAGCGAGATAATGTTTGTACTCAATATTATTTGGTTCATATTCGAGAAGCTTTCTATGTAACCTTTCTCCTTCTTCATTCCAGAGTCTTTCGTCGCCTATTCCCTCCTGATCCAGCCATAGTTGCTGCAACTGTATTAATTCGTTAAACGTTTGAACATTACTTATTGTAATCACCCCTCCCTCCTAATCTATGGCTAAAGCTTTATTCGCATTTTATTTTGCCCTGCACCTAAGCCTTTTTTGTATGCTGCGGTATAGTCCAAGCTAGAAATAGAGCAAATAAAGCAGGGTACACTTTCAACCCGCAGCGCATCCAGGAATCCCAAGCAATTCATTCAGCCATACCCAACAAGTATCTGACATTAATATAATGCCACCATTCTCCAAGACCTGGGAAACGATCTAAAGGAAATTGTCCAAAAAGCTCTTCCGTATACACACTTAAAAATCTATTTCCTTTAACAAAGCTTTCCCAAGTCTTTGTCGCAGTGCCCTTAGATAATCCGATAAGCCCTGGAGAGGTAATGGTGTAAAAGTCCCGGTTACTCTTCGGTGCAATATGTAGAACTGTGACAATAGATGCTCCCAATTCCTTTGCCTTCTCCATCTCATGCGCCAATAATTGTTGACGCATTAACTGATCAAAGGGATCAAAAAACAGATCATCAAAGCTTGGAATCACCTGACTTGCAATTGGGCTGCATCGGTCCTCATAAAAGGGTGCATATAAAATTGATCGGTCCGTTCCATAAGGGGATATTTTCTTGGATTGACTCTTATAGGACTCCGTGTACTTCCACTCAATCAGAACAATCTGACGTGTACCATCTTTATGCTCAAACATAACCGCAGCATCTGCGCTAGTCGAAAACTCACCCCGCGGACGCTGACCGTACATAGTTTTTTCATGAAGGTAATTTGTAAGCCCATTCCACTCAAAGGAAATGTATTCTCCTTCATCCTCCATCGGCAAAACTTTTACAAGTGTTGGAAAAACAGGCTTAAGGAGCTTAGCCACAGCCTCCGAATCGTATCTCAACGGAAAAAGGAAATTTAGACAACAAACCTGTGAGTCACATAAATGATTGCTGGGCTTTACTTTCAGCTTATCATTATCGTGCCAACGTATACTATATTTCGAGAAATAATCAAGCGCCGGTTGACGAATAGATTCATATAGATTCTCCACTTTGAAATCTTCATGTAGGCAAAATGCTCTGGGTTTGTTGTTATATAGGCCCTCTCTCAGAGCCTCTTGACTAAAAAAGTGGTCTTTCATCAAGATCTGGTACTTTTTTTGTGTATCACGATAGCTCATCTTCACATGCCTTTCTTTATTACGCCGATCAGCATTCCAGTCCTCTCCTTTGAAGTGGATAGATAATATTAGGCGGATGCCCGCAAGCTTTCTTTATTTACTTTTCCCTCAACAATAAATTATCCAGGTATTCTTTCTCCCCTATTCTGAAGAACGCTCCAAGAATCTTCTTCGATTATCTTTTTTCTCATGCTGTCATCTTCGTATACATGAGCCGTCCAATAATCCGCATAATGAACTAGTAAAGTTAATGGGCTCTCTCGATGCGCAACAATCTTATTTTCATCTATATATTGACCATCGTGGTACGCTATAGCTTGTGCCTCATCATCCGTCAACTTTAGAAATTGTGAAATTAGATATAGACTCCTAACGGCTAGTCCCATCGACACCGAATCCGGATTATAATGATAACCACTTTCATTTTTGAGATATAGAGGTTTATTAGGCATTCCGAGTTTTCCAACATCATGAAATAAGCCGATAATAATACACACTTCATCGTCTATCTGTGGCAACATAACCCTTTTAATCTCAATTAAATTATAAGTAACTCCCACTGAATGAATTAGCAACCCTTTTTCTACTGCTAAATGATATTTAGTACTGGCTGGTGAAATCAACCAAGTTGTCTCTTTTTCTAGGAACTCGGTGAACGCATTAAACTCAAGTTTTCTTTTTACAACCATCCTTTTTAAATCCTCATACATTTGGTCTACATTTTCTATGTTTATATATAACAGAAGAATCACCTCCCCTAAATTTAATATTGGCTTATTCTGCACGATGATATATTTCTCCACTTTTGAACATTTCATATAATAAATACAACCTCTGAGTGAATTCCGTATCCATATCACGGTCATCTGGAAAACATTCAGCCCCCATATCCCACAAAATAGCGGCATACCATTCATAATGGCCTCTTAAATACTGTGTTATAGCCGTACCTCTAAATTGTTCCTGGCATAAATCAGGGTGTTTTTCCAGCCACACAATAAATTCGATTAATTCTATTGAATACTCCATACCTTGCCCTCCTACAAATCTTAGTTACCAAGCGAGTCATCTCCCTCTGCGTGATAGGTCCTAGGTTGCTTTAACCTGTTTACAGATATTGTTTGAGAGACAACGTATGAATAGGAATAATCCTATTCAGCTTCACGTATGGACAGCCTTTCTAGCATCCGATTTCTCCTGGGGCTTTGGAATATATTTGTTTGCAAAAGCACTTCATAAAGTCGTCTAACCCATAAATATTTTGTGTATATAACCCGTAACCCATGAAGTTGCTTGTGGCAAATTTCAGCTCAAATGGCAGATCATTGGCGATAGCCTTTACTTCTTGAAGTTCATTGTATAATATTTTTGAATCTGGGTCATGGTTAGCAAACACAAAAATGTATTCAGGTTTTAGGCCGTTAAATTTTTCGATATGTTTCTGATTATCAATTAACTTCAGTGCTTGCTTCTGGTTGAAGACCCTTTTCATTTCATCTTTTAATAACGCCAGATTTTTCCGGACAGGGTCAAGATAGTTCTTCATATCTACAATATGCTTTCGGATACCGGCTTTTGCCGTCAACGCCCCGTCCATATATTTCATCTCAATTATGGCCAATCCAACATTTATATTATTCTTACGCTCCGCGCCGGATGACGGCCAATATGCCGCTATTAAATCAAACCGCCCCATTGAAAAGGTATACTCAATGTCGCAGATAAAGTAGTCAGTTCCCTTCCCAGCACCTTTGAAATTGTTTTCGCGAACCATCAACTGTTGAAATTCTCTTTCATTTTTAGGATTTTGTCCAAACCACAAATCCATTTCGTGCTTTAGAAGAGGTATTGCAACAAGCCATTCCGTAACATCTTCATCGGTAGATAGAACAGAAGGAGGTAGTTTCTTTAATAAATTATCGGTAATATATTTTGCGTCAAAATGCGCGGCAAATCGTCCCCTATCTTCCGAAATCTTCATCAGATTCCCACCACGATAGTAAATGTTTATGTAATCTTTTCTGATTTCTAAACACAAAGTTGAATCACGCTTAACTAATTTCAATATTCGATCAAGCCCCAGTCCTTTATCGTTCTCTAACGCATCGATGAACAGCTTTGATATTCCTCTTTCAAACTTTTCTTGGGTCCGAGGCACGGTCTCCACGTCCTTAACTTCAAAAATTCTGGCTTCTTCATACCAATATTCAGTGATAGATGCAAACCTTTCAAAGGGAAAATCATCACTGGCCAAAAAAACGAAGCCTGATCCTTCAGGTATTTTATCCTCTGGTATGTCCCGGTCATATCCGCCGTTTAAACATGCAACATACAAAAAGGCTCGCAATACTTCGATATCTGTATTCTGGTCAATTCCGTCCACTAGAATCACTTTTCTCTTATCATGCGGCCAATATGCAGGCTTTTTCCGGCAATAGGACGGCTGATCACTGCCATATACAATCTCTATCTCCCCCCGAATATCATCAGAAGTTAAA
>Ga0209386_1000850_pt1 | contig 13763 bp, 15 predicted proteins | sample NGEPertwo_FD_184510 | JGI IMG/M metagenome (GOLD analysis project Ga0209386, IMG submission 184510) | Arctic peat soil microbial communities from the Barrow Environmental Observatory site, Barrow, Alaska, USA - NGEE Permafrost154B-two... | ecosystem: Environmental > Terrestrial > Soil > Wetlands... | reverse complement strand
AGCGCGAACGTTCCGACGCGTTCGGCGCTGATAGGTCCGCCTTGGGTCGATGCTGTCGAAAAACGTTTTTCGAGGCGCGCGTGAGCAACATTTGATTCAAAATAGGAGTCTGACGCGCAACATTGATTCAAAGAACGCGGCGCCTGGATTCGATTGTTGCTTGTACGCTGCCCGCCACCGACTTTATCGACAGCATCGGTCATTAGCCGACATCGGCGAGCGGATCAGGGATGTCCGCTTCACCCCCAACGGCAGACATCCTCGGCGCCGAAATGGCGTGGGCCGAACGGTTCTTCAATTGAAAGCCTGCTGAAGCGGTATCGTCGCCGCGCCGACATTCTATTGTTTGCAGACAGCCTAGCGTGGTCGCCGATGCCCCATTGTGAGCGTCGTCACAATGCCCAGTGATGTCCGCTTCTCTAATCGGCCGTTCGGGGTCAAGCGCTTTCAGACTATCCACCAATTCAGTGTCGATGCCGCTCGCGGGCTCGTGCTTCTCTTCGGAATCGGCACCAAGGCCCTTCCATCATGGGATTCGAAGACGAGGTGGAACAATCTTTGGGGCGGCCTTGCCGTTAGACGAACGGTAGGTCCAAGCGGACATACGATCTCACCTCATCCATCGTCCCGCGAGGGACATCATTCCACCGCTCAGTGGAACTCGAGTTTCCTCCTATCGCATTTGATCCCGCGCCGCTCTCATGCCGCTGCGACTTCCCGGGTCCAGCGGAACTCGGTGCCGTCTACCCATATGCGGTGCATGATCACGGCCAATCGACGCGCCAAGGCCACAATCGCCTTTTTTAGCCCGCGGTGCCTGGCGATCTTCATCGCCCAGGCCTTGAGCCATGACCATTTTGCCGAACGCACCAGCATGATATGGGCCGCTTCGTAGAGCATCATCCGCATCATCTCATCTCCGCACCGTGATATTCCCCCAGTTCGGTTGCTCTCGCCCGATTGATGCTTAGAGGGCGTCAGTCCAAACGCCGCCCCGACCGCCTTGGAGTTTCTGAAGCGGGATGGCACGTCGACGGTGGCGCGATAAGTCAGCGCCACCACGGGGCCGACACCAGGGACCGTCATCAGGCGCCGGCACACGTCATCATCCCGGACGATGGCCAGCAAGCGGCGGTGCAGGATGCCGATCTGCTCACGAAGGACCCGCCGGACAATGAGTAGCGGTTCGACCAGAACGACCAAGTCGGGAAGGTTCTCGACGAGCTCCTTGATGCGCGCCTCGAACTTTACCGTCCCCACCACGCCTATCTTGAGACCGAAGTTGCGCAAGGTGGCGCGCAGATCGTTATCAATGGCGATGGCCTTCGACTGCATCAGCTTGCGGTGCGTCAAGAGCATGCGCAGTTTCTGGCTACGCAATGTCTTCACATGCACCGGACGATAAAGCCCCACTCGCATCATCTGCGCGATGCCGCGCGCATCGTTGCGGTCCGTCTTGTTGATCTGTGCCTTCAGCACCGCCCGCATGTGCCGCGTCTCGACACAGATCACCGGCAAGCCCGCTTCGGCGAGAGCATTGAACAGCCATTGCGACAGCGGCCCAGCTTCCAATCCAATCCGCTTGAAGTGGCAGGCGGGGTTCGTCAGCACCGCCAGCAGCGCCTCGGGTTCGCTCGCAACCTTCACTTCCCGCACGATCCTGCCCCCTTCGTCCACAATGCAGACGCTCGTCTCCTTGACCGAAACGTCTAGTCCAGCAAAATGGTCCATGCTGCGCTTCTCCTTCTGATGCTTGAGGCCACAAACGTGGACCTCGTTTCACCATCACATCAGTCTGAAGCGCAGCACCCCAAATCTTCAGCTATCCACAAGTCGGCCGGCCGATTACCCCATCTTGGGGTCATGAGCGGACCTTCCATACGCTGATTAGGCATGTCCGGTTTACCCCCACAAGCAGACCAAGGCTGAGGCGTGCAGCGGGACGCCGGCATTCCAGCAAACATCCCTTGTAGCCAAAAGGATTGCCGCACTCCTTCGGAGACCTTCGCGCCGGGGCGGTTGGTATCCGTAGAACGGCATGCTGAGATCCCTGAACAGCTGTGAGCGGTCTCTGAGGACGGCGGCTCGAAGATCGTCGAAGGCCTTTATCGGCGTGCCCGCCGGATTAGAATCCTTCTTCAGCATGATCGGGGGGACGGCACCGATCAAAACCGCCTTGGCCACTCTCTTCATCCCATGGCGACCGATATATCGAGCGATCTCTCCACCTCCGGTCGAGTGACCGACATGAATCGCATTCTTGAGGCCAAGGGCTTTGACGAGCGCCGCGAGATCATCGGCATAGGTATCCATGTCGTTCCCGTTCCACGGCTGACTTGACCGGCCATGGCCACGCCGATCATGAGCGATGCAGCGATAGCCGCGCGACGCCAAGAAGAACATCTGATCTTCAAACGCATCGCCGCTGAGCGGCCAACCGTGACTGAAGACCACGGGCTGACCGTCACCCCAATCCTTGAAGTAGATTTTTGTACCGTCCTTAGTGGTCAGCTTGGGCATCGTGCGCTTCCAATCGGATGCGTGAGAAGATTTTGGCCTTGGCGTCGGTTAGAATTCGTGCGTGATCGAGCCCTAGCGCTACTTGGCGCGTGTCTAGCCACTCGGCGCTCGTCGCATCCGATCCGGCCCTTGGCAAGGCATCACTTGGGAGGCGGGTCGTATAGGCAACGCTGACTATGTGGCCGCGGGGATCTCGGTTTAGGTCGGAGTAGACGCCGACGAGGGTGAGCTCGTTCAACTCGATGCTGGTTTCCTCGCGTACTTCGCGGCGGCAGGCATCCTCCACTGTCTCGCCGACTTTGACAAAACCACCCGGCAGCGCATGGCTGCCGACACAAGGCGCATGCTTCCGGCGGATGAGAAGCACACGCCCGACTGGATCGAATATAACGCAATCGGTCGCCAGCGCGGGGGTTCGCGGTAGTGCCATTCTGACCTCTCAATCGCCGCGATGCGGGGCATCAGTATCTGTTGTACCAAACACCCGGGCATGACGCGGTCTTCCCTCAACCAAGCCCTCAAGTTTGGTACGCAATTTCGGTCTAGAAAAAGCTGCTTTGCAAAATATTCCCTTCGCGCGAGACGGCCACTTCACCACTAACCAAGCGGGATATGTCATGGAGATCGATCTAATTGGTATAGGCGCCGGCCCGGCCAACCTTAGCCTCGCCGCTCTCCTTACGACAGCAAGAGAGCGCGGACTTTCATCCTTGAATTCAGTCTTTCTCGAAAGGAATCCAGCGATATTTTGGCATTCTCAACAGATGTTCCCGGGAACTTTGATGCAGACGGAATTTTATCGCGACCTGGTAACGCCTATCGATCCGACCAGCAGATTTTCGTTCTTGAACTATTTAAAATCGAATGCTCGATTGGAGCAGTTTTTTTGTTCTTCCACCATTTGCCCCACGCGCCAGGAATTTGAGGATTATTTTAATTGGGTCGCCACACAAATAGCGGACATTGTTTTCGCGGTGAATGTAAATTCTGTGGATTATGATCCCGAGACAAACTTATTCATCGTGCAAGCGGACCCGCAGAGTACGTACACGTCTAAGCACATTGTCTTGGGGTGTGGGGCAGAGCCGAGATCCGCGGTCGAGACGGAGCCCAAGAGCAGGGTAGCCGACGTTTCCACACTGCTCGCATTCAATTTTCCAGACCCCTTGCAGCGCGTTCTTGTCGTGGGAGGAGGTCAATCGGCAGCCGAGTGTGTCAACTACCTTTTGGACGAATATCCTGACTCTGAAACGCAAATAACATGGGTTACCAGTGAGACCGCATTTCGCGCTCTGGATATTAGCAACTTTTCGCGAGAGGCGTTCTCAGCAAGCTACGCACACACGTTCGCGGCTCTTCCGAGAGTGCTTAGAGAGAAAATCATTCATGACGATAAAAGCATAGCGAACGGTATCTCTCCTGTCGTCGCTCAAGTCCTTTATCAACGATTGTACGGGCTAAAATATTTGACACCTTTCGGCATGCGCAAGCCATCGGTTCATGTACAAGCTAATACCGAAGTGTTGGAAATCGTCGAAGATGCAAAAAACGTTTCGGTAACCGTGCGCACTTTGCCGACGGGGCAAACAAGCGTTGACGCGTATGATTGCGTCATTTTGTGCACCGGCTTGGACGATGAAACGGTACTCGATTCTCCCATAATGGGGCCTCAGCTGAAGGGCCGCATTAGCAGGAATGAGGTGCCCAACGGGTATGCAATAGCGTGGGATGGGCCCAATGATCGAATGATATTCATCCAATCGCAGAACAAGAAAACTCACGGGCTCGGTGACGCAAGCTTTGTAACAGCGCCTGGGAGAAATGCCTCCATCCTAAATTCCATTACAGGAAAAGAGGTTTATCGAATTGACGACAACGACAGATTGGTCGCTCTCCGATAACTGAGGACGCCTCCCTCAAGTTTGGCTGAGGGGGTCAAGGATTGGAACTGGGCGCTTCATGCCTGATGACCCGCTTAAGTCTTGGAGCGATGGATTCACAAAATCTGCCATACTGAATTTTGTTTCTCGCGTAACGAGAGAGGGAACTCCCGATTTCGTGCCACCCCCGAAGCGTATTGCCGCCTTCGACAATGACGGCACGCTTTGGCCCGAGCAACCTACCTATATCCAATTCATCTTTGCGTTCGACAGAGTGAAAGCACTTGTTCCCGAGCATCGGGAGTGGAGGACGAGGCAGCCATTCCAAGCGGTGCTTGAAGGGAATATGAAGGCGCTTGTGACGTTAGGTGAAAAAGCGCTGCGCGAGATCATCACAGCCACCCATTCCGGCATGACTACCGATCAATTCAACGCGATCGTTGCCGACTGGCTTGCCAACACCCGGGACAGGCGATTCAAGCGTTTTTATACAGAACTCGTCTACCAACCCATGCTGGAGCTCCTTGCCTATTTGCGAACCAACGGGTTCAAGACCTTCATCGTCTCGGGTGCCGGCCAGGATTTCATACGTGTCTTCGCCGACAAGACCTATTGTGTCCCACCGGAGCAGGTCGTGGGTTCGAACACTGTTACGGAGCTTCAGGTGCACAACTCAAGCCCGGTCCTTCTAAAGATGCCTAGTGTAGAGCCCGTCGAAGAGGGACCGGGCAAACCTGTGGCCATTAACAGGTTCATTGGGCAGCGCCCGATCTTCGCTTTTGGCAATTCTGACGGAGACAAGGAGATGCTCGAATGGACGGCAGCGGGCGTTGGCTTACGCTTCATGGGTATCGTGCATCACACCGATGCAGACCGCGAATGGGCCTACGATCGCAAATCCGATGTGGGCCGTCTCGATAAGGTTCTCGATGAAGCCAATGCTCAAGGCTGGACTATCGTCGATATGAAGAGTGACTGGAATTTAGTTTTTCCTACCGAGGAGCGATGAGCACGATCGCTACGGTGGTTGGCCTCGCTGCGGCAGTCTGCACGACGGGAGCCAATTTGCCACAGCTCAAGAAGGCGTGGACCACCGGTCAGACTGACGACATCTCTATGAACATGCTCTTGGTGCTGGCCTCGGGTCTAGCGCTCTGGGTGGCATACGGCGTGCTGAAAGCGGACATCGTCATTATTTTAGCCAACGGCATCAGCCTGACCCTCATTGGTGGACTCTTGTATTTGAAGATGACGCAGATTCGCTCCTGAAGTCAGGAGGCCCATGTTCGCTACAGTTCCACTTATTAGAGTTTGACTCAGGCATAACGAGGTTGACGGCCCAATTGGGGTAAGCGTCGAAACGACTTGGGCTGGATCGCGTCGCCTCGCTTTGATCAAGCCGATCGCGCGTTCTCGGGCAGGGGTAGAACCCTCGGCAGCAGCCCATAGCCGAACGGAACTTCCACGCCTCCAACCTGTTTCGCGTACACTCTGCCGCGATCCGTTAGACCCAAAGCTAGCCGATCCGTTGCTGCGCCTCGGGCGTCTTGGGCGCCGGGAGGTCTTTCATGCCACCACGCTTCCCGATTTTCAGCTCGTCGAGTTCAGAGGTGCGGAGCGCGGCTCTCCTGCTGAGCGGGGCAATCATCATTGCCGGGCTCTATGTCGGGCGCGAGGTGCTGCTGCCGCTCGTTTTTGCTATCCTGTTGAGCTTCGTGCTCACGCCGGCGCTCCTTTTCTTGCGCCGGCTGAAGGTCCCGCGGGTGCTCGGCGTGACTATCGTCGTCGCCTCTGCCTTCGCCCTCATCTTCGCTCTTGGCTGGCTCATATCGCAACAGGCGACGCAGCTTGCCGAGGATCTTCCGCGCTATCAGCACGTCCTCGCCGACAAGATCGTTGCTTTGCGCAAAAGCGCCGCAGCCTCGCCGGTATTCGAGAAGGCCGCCGACGCGATGAAAGGACTGGAGCGCCAGCTCGCCGAACCCGAAGCTGATCCTGCCGCTGGTACGGCGCTCAACTCGGCCGCTGAAGGCAGGGGGCCTGACCAACCGATCCCGGTCGAGGTCCGCGAGCCGGAGCCGAAGCCTTTCGAGCTTTATCAGAGGATCGCCGGGACCGTGCTGCCACCGCTCGCCACCGCCGGCATCGTCATTCTCTTCGTTATCTTTATCCTGTTGCAGCGGGAGGATTTGCGCGACAGGGCGATCCGTCTGCTCGGCGCCTCGGACATGCAGCGCGCCACCTCCGGTATGAACGACGCCGCGGAGCGCCTCAGCAGGTATTTCCTGAGCCAGGTTTTAATTAATTCTGCTTACGGCGTCTTCATCGCGCTCGGGCTTTGGCTAATCGGTGTGCCGAGCCCCATCGTGTGGGGCATCCTCGCCATGCTGATGCGGTTCGTACCCTATGTGGGCCCATTCATCGCCGCCGCCTTTCCCCTGCTTCTCGCAGCGGCGGTAGCCCCGGGTTGGACGACCTTCCTGCTGACCTTTGGGCTGTACCTCATCTCGGAGACGCTTATGGGCCAGGTGGTGGAGCCCCTCATCTATGGGCACGGCACGGGACTCTCCCCAATCGCTGTGGTTGCCTCCACCGTGTTCTGGACGTGGCTATGGGGTCCGCTGGGCCTTCTGCTGGCCATGCCGCTCACGGTCTGCCTCGTGGTTCTCGGCCGCCATGTCGAAGGATTGAACTTCTTCGAGGTGCTGCTCGGAGACAAGCCGGCGTTTACGCCGCAGCAGAGCTTCTATCAGCGCGCGCTCACGGGCGATTCAGCGGACGCCACCTATCAGGCCGAGCTTTGCCTGAAAGAGCAGCCGCTCGCGACCTATCTCGACCACGTGGCCCTCACAGGGCTGCAGCTTGCCGAGCGCGATTTCGAACGCGGCGCCCTCGATGAGGAGAATCTCAAGCGCATTAGCACTACCGTCAAAGACATCATGGACAACCTCGCCGATTTCGAGCCTCGGCGCTGGTTCAGGAAGGTAGAGCCCGCCGAGAAGGAGGAGGAGTCGCAGGAAGCGGAGACGGGACTGGCTTCTCTCAGCACCATGGATGAGGTGGAGGAGGACTCGCTTCCGATTCTTGAGCCTGCCGATCTCGCGCCAGGCTGGGAAGACGAGGAGTCAGTCCTATGCATCGGTGGCCGAACGCCCCTCGATGAGGCAGCCGCTGCCATGCTTGCTGGGCTGCTGAAGAAGCACGGCCTGAAGGCGCGCCTCGCTGAAAGTGAGGCGATCTCGGCCGGTCACATCGCCTCTCTCGATGCCGCCAAGACCAAGCTCGTCTGCCTGTCTTTTCTCGGCATTGGAAGCAGCTCAGCTCAGGTGCGATATCTCGTGCGGCGGCTACGGCGCATCCTCCCCCCAGGTTGCCTGATCCTTGTCGGCTACTGGGCCGCCGATGCGGCAGGCGCGCCCGTCAAGGCCTTGGAAGAAACGGCCGAAGCCGACGCCTATGCCACCTCGCTACAGCAGGCCTCGGAAATCGCGGTCAACGCCGCGCGCCGTCCAGGGCTTGAATTGGTTACGTCGCGTCTGTACCCCGACTCAGAAGCCAACGTGATGAGCAATCGAGACAAGGCTTTCGTGGCCCCTGAGGTGCCGCTCAAGATTGTACCGCGAGCTCCAGATGACCGCCCTAGTCGGGGTGGTGCCAAGCCTCGAAAACATTAGAATGGCTGATGATCTTGATTTCGGTCATGTGGCGTGGATCCGTTGACGTCAGACTAGCGCGGATGGTTGCTCGCCTCTAGGCTGACACCAATCAAACCGCGACCGAGGCTACCGAAGATCAGCCTAGAACCAGCGTCCCCGGCCGTACCAGCCGCCACCGAAAAGAACAAGCACTACGAGGATGATGATGAGAAGTGTCGTGGTGTCCATGTTGCCTCCTGCGCATGCGGCTGCGAACGCGAGCCGGCTGCCGAATCAACTAGACTGAGGATCGACCAGTTCCTGTTTTCCCGCAACCGGCTCTCTCAACGGAACCACAAGTTCGGCGCTGCATTATGCTTTTCGACGTCAGCGTTCCCACGCTTCCTCATCAACCATGAACCGCAAGCCCGATCCTTGCGGCCGCGACGCGACGCGTCCTTACCACATCCCGCTCAAAGGTTGGTGGCAAGTGGCTCAAAGGGTGTGGAGTGGCTTCCAGGAAGATAGCAGGCCCGGCCGTCCGTTCCCGTCGTCTGCAATTGCCTCGGGCACGCGCGTGTCACTAGCATCCGCGACGACATCGATAGAGCTGGCCTCAAGAATCTGCACAGGACGTTAAGTGGAGTTTCTGCCTGACGGCGGGTAAGATTGGCCCGCGAATCAGGAGAGACGATGAGCAAAAGACCGCGCCGGAACCACACACCGGCCTTCAAGGCGAAAGTGGCGCTTGCCGCCATCAAGGGCGAGATGATGCTGTCTCAGCTGGCAGAGCATTTCGACGTCCACCCCAATCAGATCACGACGTGGAAAGCGCAGCTTCAGGACGGGGCTTCCGACGTGTTCGGTCCCGGCGGCGGCAACGGAGTGGCACAGCCAGCCGTCGATTTGAAGTTGCTGCACGCGAAGATCGGCGAGCTGACGCTCGAGAATGATTTTTTAAAAGGGGCGCTCAGCAAGGCCGGTCTGCTGAGCGCAAAGCGATGATTGACCGTGAGCACGATCTGTCGATCAGCAAACAGGCGACGGCGCTGAACATCAGCCGTGGCAGCGTCTACTATCTGCCTCGACCGGTGTCTGCCGCAGACCTCGCGCTCATGCGGCGGATCGACGAGCTGCATCTGGAGTTTCGAGGAATACGTGGTCGATCTGAACGCGACGAAGGCGGCTCAGAGTCCGTTTGAGAATGTCATGGGTGGCTGATGCGTCTGATGAGGAGGCTTCCCATGGCGATGAAGATCATGGCCTCGGAGACGTCGAGGCGCCGCTCGTAGTCGCGCACGAGGCGGCACCGTTGTATAATTTGCTCAACGTATTCCTTTTGCTCGTCATCGCGGGGCTGTTGCTCTGCTTCGCATACTTCGTCTTTTGTTTCGTGATGAACGCTCTCGGATACACACACACACGATGAACATGACGCCAGAACTGACCACGGAGCGCCCAAGATGACATTCAACAAGTTTGCCGACTGGCTAGTGTGGGGCATCGGGCACCCGATCGCTTTTGCCCTCGGGTGCGGAGCAACTCTGGTGTGGGCGGTGTCCGGGCCCTTCTTCGACTACAGTGACACATGGCAGCTCGTGGTCAATACCGGCACCACGGTCGCGACGTGGCTTATGATCTTCGTGCTGCAGCATTCGCAGAACCGTGACGCGGCAGCCATTCAAGCCAAACTAGACGAATTGATCAGGTGCAGTCCGGGATCTAACGAACTGATCAGAGCCGAGACTTTGCCCGAGGCCGAGGTTGAGAAGCTGCGACCATGAAGCTATGGCAAAGCGAATGGGCTTTCCAGTACGCAAACCTGGCCGACAGGAGTGCCTGATGACTCACATTTGGCTCGGCGGTGCGTTTGCCGTGTTCGGAACTGTGTTACTGGCGTCTATCGTCGCAATTGAATGGTTGATGCCATGACAGCGGCGGTAATTGTGCAAGCCCGTATGGGCCGCAAACGGTTTCCCGGCAAAGTTCTAGCGGATCTCTGCGGGCGACCGATGTTGTGGCATGTCCTGACTCGCTGCCTGATGATTGACGGTGCCGACATGGTGGTGTTGGCGGTTCCCGATGAGCCAGAGAGCGAGCCTCTTGCCGTGCTTGCCAAGGGGCTAGGTGTCTCAGTGTTCAGTGGCCCAGAGGCCGACGTGCTCAAGCGCTACGCCTGCGCTGCAAGACTGTTCGACGCCGACATCATCATGCGGATTACGGGCGACTGCCCGCTGATTGACCCGGTGATTTGCGGTGAGGTTCTCGCGGCCGTAAAGCGCCCCGGCATTGGCTATGCGTCGAACCTGATGCCTCGGACCTTCGAACGCGGATTGGACTGCGAAGCGTTCACCCGGAGGGTCCTGGAGCAAGCCGCGCACACGGCCATGTCTCCTTACGATCGTGAGCATTGCACCCCGTGGATGCAAAGGTCTCGCTCCGTTCTAAAGGTGAACATTGAAAGCGTCGAGGCGGCGAATGACCTCGATGACGAAGTCGAGATAGGCCGCCTTGTCGAGCAACTGGCGGCGGTCGTATGCGCCATCGGCGAAGAGATGCTTGACCCACGGCCAGCGCTTGCGGATGGCATCGAGGATCGGCTGCGCGCCGGCGCTGTCGGAGATGTCGGCGGTCGTCAGATTGACCATCAAGAGGCGGCCATCGGTGTCGACAGCAATGTGCCGCTTGCGGCCCACTACCTTCTTGGCCGCGCAATAGCCTCGCTCGGCGGCCAGCGGCACCTTGACCGACTGGCTGTCGAGGACGCCGGCGCTCGGGCTCGCCTCGCGACCGGCCCGCTCGCGGTCGACCATCACCGCCAAGTCATGGATGGTGCGGAACAGAAGCAGCCGTACGAAGCGCCGGAACCACCAATACACCGTCTGCCACGGCGGAAAGTGCACCGGCAGCATCCGCCACTCGCAGCCCGAGCGCACCATGTAGCGGATCGCGTTCACCACCTCCCGCAGATCCGTCGTGCGCTTGCGCCCCCGCTTGGCCGGTTGCGGCAGCAACCCCTCGATCGACGACCATTCCTCGTCGGTCAGGTCGCTCGGGTAACGCTTGGTCTTCTTCTCGATCCGGGCCATCCGGCCACGCGTCGCTTGGGTCCACATCCCAAGCTTGAATCACGCCGCGCCAAGAGCCTCAACCTTTTTCAAACAGCCTCTAAGCGTGCATTTGAAGGGCTGGGTCCTGAGGCCCACCGTGGGGTGGGTTCGCCGAATGTCCGTGGGTCGATGCTGTCGATAAACTCGGCGACGAGCAGCGCGCGGGCAACAATCGAATCCAAGTGCCGAGTTTCTTGAATCGATATTGCGCGCCAGACTCCTATCTTGACTCAATGTTGCCGTTCTGGGGAACCATGACAACAAAAACCCCGGAGCAGGGGCCGGGGTTCTTGCACTAATGTCTGCAGGGACCGCTTGCGGGGGGGCTCGCGGTCCGGTCTGTAGTTTAAACCGCGTTGGAGGGCTCTGGTTCCCCGCCAAAGAAAATAGCCCCAGGCATTTCTGCCCAGGGCTAGTCCGATCAGGAGATTATTAATCCCGCATTTCCCAGATGAAGCACTGAGTTGCGCAGCCCTCGCGCCGATTCAGATATAAGATTCAGCAGCTTATATCATTGGATCGAGGGCAATCATGGCGCACCCAACGGGTGAATCGAAATCGAACGCTCCTCGGCTCAATTTCGACCGCCGACTCAAGCTCGAGTTCCACGGCCCGATATCACCTCCGACGCCGGCTTGCTGGCCTATCGCGAGCTGGACGATGCCCTCGGACTGATGGAGATCGGGTCAGCACCTGGCCGACACGCGGACAGGCAGGAACGGTCGGCATGATCTGATCGGGATGCTGCGGCAGTCTGTGTTCGGTCGCCTTGCCGGATACGAGGACGTGAACGATGCCGACCGGCTCGGGCGTGATCCGGCGATGCGCTGGATCGTTGGCGGTCGTGCTGCAACGAAGCAGGCAGCCTCTACCAGCCAGATGGGCCGGTTCGAGACGGAGTGGCTCGCGAATAATGAGAACTTGGTCGCACTCGCCGATCTCTCCGGTCATTGGATCGACCGGGTCCATAGCCGCCGCCCGGTGAAGGCGGTGGTGCTGGACATGGACTCGAGCGTGAGCCCGACCTATGGCGACCAGGAAGGCACCGCCTACAACGGCCACTTTGCCTGCACCTGCTATCATCCGCTGTTCGTGTTCAATCAGTTCGGCGATCTGGAACGCAGCGCGCTGCGTCCGGGCAACGTCCACTCGGCGGACGGTTGGCAGGACGTGCTGGAGCCGGTCGTGGCCCGATATAGGAGCAAGTTCAAGCGCCGCTACTTCCGCGCCGATGCCGCCTTTGCAAACCCGGAGGTCTACGAGTTTCTGGAGGCTGAGGCCTTCAAGTACGCCATCCGACTGCCCGCCAATCAGGTCCTTCAACAGAGGATCGCATATCTGCTCAAGCGACCGGTCGGTCGCCCGCCGAACCACGTGCAGCGGTTCCACGCGAGCTTCAGCTATCAGGCCAAGAGCTGGAGCAAGAGCAGACGCGTAGTCGCCAAGGTCGAGTGGCATCCGGGCGAGCTTTATCCAACCGTCGGCTTCATCGTCACCAACATGACGAGACCGGCGGAGCGGGTCGTCGCCTTCTACAATCAGCGCGGCACGGCCGAGCAGTGGATCAAGGAAGGCAAGAACGCCATCAAGTGGACGCGGCTGTCATGCTTCTCCTTCGCCGCCAACGCAGTGCGGCTTCAGCTTCATGCGCTGGCCTACAATCTCGCAAACTTCATGCGGACGCTGGCGTTGCCCGAGGCGGTCAAGCAGTGGTCGCTGACCAGCCTCAGGGAAAAACTCGTGAAGATCGGGGCCAAGATTGTCACGCATGCCCGCTACGTCATCTTCCAGATGGCCGAGGTCGCGGTGCCGAGGGAATTGTTCCAGGAAATCCTGCGGCTGATCGACGGACTGCGACCAAGACCGGTCCCAGCGTAGGAACTGGAGGGGCGGATACGTCACCACGACGGGAGGAGTGTGTCTGAATGACGAGGAAAAAGGCCAAATCGGCGGATCAAACGTCGTTTGGGACGCCAGGGACGATGGAAACGCCGGGAGCACTGCGCAGCCCGCCCTTGTGGCTTCCGGGGAACCCCGCCGTCTGCTAGCGTCTACGCCGTTCCAGAGTTCATCTGGGGAATGTCGGCCTAAAGGAAACAATATGAAATCCGCCCGCTCTCCCCGCACGGCGGCGATCCGCGGCATCAGCGTGCGCAAGGATGCCGAAAAGCATCTGGCGCAGATGGAGGCCAGGTACCGTGGCCTGCTGGAGGCAGCGCCGGACGCGATGGTGGTGGTGAACCAGGCTGGGGACATCGTCCTGCTGAACGTTCAGGCGGAGAAACAGTTCGGATACCCCCGCGATGAGCTCGTCGGGCAGAAGGTGACGAACATCATTCCGGAGGGCTTCGCGGAACGGCTGGTCGCCGACGATCTTCGATCCGCGGCTGAGGCGCTGGCGCAGCAGATCGGTACCGGGATCGAGCTCATTGGACTGCGGAAGGATGGAAGCGAGTTTCCGATCGAGCTGATGCTGAGCCCGCTGGAAAGCGACGAAGGCATCCTGGTGACGGCAGCGATCCGCGACATCAGCGTGCGCAAGGATGCCGAAAAGCATCTGGCGCAGATGGAGGCCAGGTACCGTGGGCTGTTGGAGGCGGCTCCGGACGCGATGGTGG
>Ga0209386_1000849_pt1 | contig 13768 bp, 14 predicted proteins | sample NGEPertwo_FD_184510 | JGI IMG/M metagenome (GOLD analysis project Ga0209386, IMG submission 184510) | Arctic peat soil microbial communities from the Barrow Environmental Observatory site, Barrow, Alaska, USA - NGEE Permafrost154B-two... | ecosystem: Environmental > Terrestrial > Soil > Wetlands... | reverse complement strand
TACACGGGCAGCGTAGTCGGCACGGGGCCAACGTAACCCGGCTCGATGCCTTGGGCAGCGAGCACCTCGGCGGCCGTCGCCAAGCGGAAGTCCGCGCCCAGCGCCTTGCGCAGCTTGAGCTCGCTGAGCTCGTGGTCGCCGCGCAGGAGCACCATGACCTGGCGGCCGGCGCCCGCGCCCCCGGACGTGTCGTCGCCCTCGACGGTCACGACCAGCGCCTTCATGAAGGCCCGGGCGGGCAGGTCGAGGAAGCCGACGACCTGTTCGATGGTCCTGGCGCCGGGGGTGGACCTGACTTCGTCGACCATGAGGTCGACCGCTGAGCCGGCGCCGGTGTCGTCCTCCGACTCGCCGGCGCCCGCCGCCGCCTGGACCTCGCTGTGTGGCGGCTCGCGGTCGGGGCCGGCCAAGGCCATCTCGACGTTGGCCGCGTAGCCGCACTCGCGGCAGAAGACGATCTCGTCCTCCCCGGCGTCAGCGTGGGCCATGTATTCGTGGCTCACCGAGCCGCCCATCATGCCCGAGTCGCCCTCGACCATCATCGCCTCGACCCCGCAGCGTGCGTAGATGCGGTCGTAGGCGGCGATGTGCTTGGCGTAGCTCTCCTGCAGGGCCTCATAGCTCACGTCGAGGCTGTACGAATCCTTCATGATGAACTCGCGAGTGCGCAGCACGCCGCTCTTGGGCCGCGCCTCGTCGCGTTCCTTGGTCTGGATGTGGTACCAGAGCTGCGGCAGCTGCTTGTAGCTATGCACCTCGCGGGCGGCCAGCCAGGTGATGACCTCTTCGTGGGTCATGGCCAGCGCCATGTCGGCGCCCTTGCGGTCTTTGAAGCGGAAGAGCTCGCCGCCGATGGCGTCCCAGCGCCCCGACTGCTGCCAGATCTCCGCGGGGTTGATGACCGGCATCAGCATCTCCTGGCAGCCGATGCCGTCCATCTCGCTGCGGATGATGGCGGCGATCTTCTGCATCACGCGCCAGCCGGCCGGCAGGTACACGTAGATGCCTGCCGCGAGCTGGCGCACGAGGCCGGCGCGCACCATCAGCTTGTGGCTGATGGCTTCGGCGCCGGCCGGATCCTCTTTGACGGTGGGCAGCAGCAGCTGACTGGCGCGCATATGACCTCGCGATGATGACTGACGGACGACGCCCTATGCTACCAAGCCGGCGCGCCGGGCGCAGGGGCGCGCTTCGGCTGCGACCGAGCCCCCCAACCGAGGGGTTTCCCTGCCCGTCATGCGTGCACGTCGTGCTCAAATCGCGTATGTTTTGTACGCAATCATCTTTTCGTACACGATTTGATGAGGTTTCGAGTGACTCCCCCATGGGACCTTCGCAGGCGTGTCGACGAGGCCGATTTCGACGGCGCCGAATTCGTCACCGTCAAGGACCTCCGCATCGGCCTGGCCGAGATCCTCAACCGCGTAGCCTACGGCGGCGCGCAGGTGGTCGTGCGACGTCACGGCAAGGCGCTGGTCGCGATCGTCCCCACCTACGACCTTCAGGCCTGCCAGGCCCTCGAGGCCCACTCGAGTTCGAGGGTGGCGGAGTTCAAGGAGCTGGCGGACGTCGAGGGCGAAATCGACGAAGACGGCGCGGCGTGGGACGAGGTCACAGACAAGTACGGACCCTGGTGAGGATGGCTACTCCCGGTAACTCTTGACGTCGAAGCCGCGGCGCAGGTTGAGCTCGTCGCGGCGCGCCTGGCCGAGGTCGTCGGCGACCATCTCGCGGACCAGGTCGCCGAACCCTACGGTCGGCGACCAGCCCAGGCGCTCGCGCGCCTTGGTGGCGTCGCCGATGAGGCTCTCGACCTCGGTGGGCCGGTAGTAGCGGGGGTCGACCCTGACCAGGGTCACGCCCGGCTGCACCGGCTCGTCATGCGCGGCGGAGCCGTCGGCCGCCGCCGCCGCGGGCCCGTAGCCGTCGCGCGCGGCGGCGAGCCGGCCGGCGTCGACGGAGTCGACCACGCCGGCCTCCTGCGCCGCGCTCCCCTCCCAGCGCAGCGCCACGCCCACCTCGGCGAACGCCAGGTCGACGAACTCGCGCACGCTGTGCTGCTCACCGGTGGCGATCACGTAATCGTCGGGCTGGTCCTGCAGCATCATCAGGTACATGGCGCGCACGTAGTCGCGGGCGTGGCCCCAGTCGCGCAGCGAGTCGAGGTTGCCGAGCCAGAGGTCGTGCTCAAGGCCCAGGGCGATGCGCGCCACGGCGCGCGTGATCTTGCGCGTCACGAAGGTCTCGCCGCGGATGGGGCTCTCGTGGTTGAAGAGGATGCCGTTGCTGGCGTGCATCCCGTAGGCCTCGCGGTAGTTCACCGTGATCCAGTAGCCGTACAGCTTGGCGGCTCCGTAGGGGCTGCGGGGGTAAAACGGCGTGGTCTCGCGCTGCGGCACCTCCTGCACCTTGCCGAACATCTCGCTGGTGGAGGCCTGGTAGAAGCGCACCGTGTCGCCAAGGCCCAAGATGCGCATGGCCTCGAGCAGGCGCAGAGTGCCGAGGGCGTCCGAGTTGGCGGTGTACTCGGGCGTCTCGAACGAGACCTGCACGTGGCTCTGGGCGGCCAGGTTGTAGAGCTCGTCGGGCTGCGTTTCCTGCACGATGCGAATCAGGTTCGTGGCGTCGGTGAGGTCGCCGTAGTGCATGAAGAAGCGGCCGCCGGGCTGGTGCGGGTCCTGATAGAGGTGGTCGACGCGGTCGGTGTTGAAGAGGCTGGCGCGCCGCTTGATGCCGTGGACTTCATACCCGGCGCCCAGAAGAAGTTCCGCCAAGTAAGCGCCGTCCTGCCCGGTGATGCCCGTGATCAGCGCCGTCTTGCCCATGTGCCCTCCGTTCGCAGCGCCGGCCGGAGGCTCAGGCGCGGTTCTCCAGATACCAGTCGTAGGCGCGGCCGATGCCCTCTTCGAGGCCCACGGTGGGCGCCCAGCCGAGGCCGCGCAAGCGGCTCACGTCCATGAGCTTGCGCGGCGTGCCGTCGGGCTTGGACGCGTCCCACTCCACGGGGCCCTCGTAGCCCACAACGCGCTGCACGAGAGCGGCGAGCTCGCGGATCGTGAGGTCCTCGCCGCAGCCCACGTTGAGCATGCCGTCGGGGACCTCGGCGGCGCGCACGAGCTCGAGGCAGAAGACGACGGCGCGGCCGACGTCGTCGACGTACAGGAACTCGCGGCGCGGCACGCCCGTGCCCCACAAGCGGACGGGCCGGGCCGGCTCACGCCCGCCGGCCTTCCCCTCGTGGAACTTGCGGATGAGCGCCGGCAGCACGTGGCTCGTGTGCAGGTCGTAGTTGTCGCCGGGGCCGTACAGGTTGGTCGGCATCAGCGACAGGTAGTCGGCGCCGTACTCGCGGTTGAGGCTGCGGCACAGCTCGATGCCGGCGATCTTGGCGATGGCGTACGGGCGGTTGGTCTCTTCGAGCGGCCCGCTGAGCAGGTACTCCTCGCGCAGCGGCTGCGGGGCCTCGCGCGGGTAGATGCACGAGCTGCCGAGGAAGATGAGCTTGCGCACGCCGGCAGCGTGCGCCTCGCCGATGACGTTGGTCTCGATCTGCAGGTTCTGGAAGACGAACTCCCAGGGCTGCTCTGAGTTGGCGAGGATGCCGCCGACCTTGGCCGCGGCGACGATGACCGCCGCGGGCTTCTCGGCGGCGAAGAAGCGCCGCGTGGCGTGCTGGTCGGTGAGGTCGAGCTCGCTGAAGTCGCGGACGACGAGATTCTCGTAGCCGGCCTCGTGCAAAGCGCGCAGGATCGCGCTGCCCACGAGGCCGGTGTGCCCGGCCAGGTAGATGCGCGTGCGCTTCCCGGTGTTGGCTTGCATGCGGGAGAGTCTATCAGGCGTCGTTCTCTTCCCCGCCGATCGCCCGCGCGCGTTCGTGCGCGACGGCGCAGAAGTACTCGATCCACTCGTCCGGTCAGTCGCTGGATTGGGGCTAAGCTACGGCGCCTCTGGCGCCGCTGAGCGTCCACCAGGGCGCGCGGCCAACGTCACCCTGCGCCCCTTCTCCGACCCTTCCCCACGACTACCTCCGGCCGCTACCTTCTGGACGATGACCTTCATGCACCCAAAAGCCGAGCTGCCACCCACTGGCCGCCAGGCGATCGATGTCCCTGACCCCTGCCCCGCTCCTTGCGCGCTTCCAACCACGTGATTACAATGTGGCTACAGGGAGGTGCCGCCATGCGAACGCGCATCGTCAAGATCGGCAATTCACAGGGGATCCGCATCCCCAAGGCCCTGCTGGCACAGACGGACCTGCACGGCGAGGTCGAGATCAGCGTGCGACACGGATCGCTGGTCATCTCGGCGGCCGCGCCGGCCCGAAGTGGCTGGGACGACGCCTTCCGCCAGATGGCAGTGTGCGGTGACGACCGCTTGCTCGACGGGGACGTCCCCTCGCCGGAGTCCTTCGACACGAGGGACTGGGAGTGGAAGTAAGGCGCTTCGATGTGTTCCTCGTCAACCTCGACCCCACCGTTGGCAGCGAGATCCGCACGTCCCGCCCGTGCGTCGTCGTCTCGCCGGACGAGATGAACCGGTACGTTCGCACTGTGGTCGTCGCGCCACTCACCACCTCGAGCCACCCTTATCCATCCCGCGTGGACGTGCGATTCGCCGGCAAGGACGGCCAGGTCGTCATCGACCAGCTCCGCACGATCGACAAAGTCCGCCTGGCGAAACGCCTGGGCGTGCTCGACGCGGACGAAACGGCGTCGGTGCTGGAGGTGCTCAAGGAGTTCTTCGCTCCGTAGACCGTGTGCGCTGCAACGCCCTCGTCTTGCGCTCTCGGGTCCTCGCGCCGCGCGCGGCTGCCCGGACCCCGTCAGCCGCCGATCGACCGCGCCGGCGGCGTGAGCACGAACAGCATGTGGAGTGTCGTCACCGTCGTCTGCTCAGGACGGGGCGTTCGCCACGAAGAGCAGCGCCAGGCCCGTGAGAAAGACGAGTACGCCGGCGCTGACGGCGAGCCGCCCGCCGGCGTCTTCCCGCACCGCTTCTACCGCGCGAGGCCGTTCCCCGCTCCGCATCCGCTCCATGACCTGCCTCCTGGGCTCGCGCTCTTCGCCGCCTCTGTGAATTGATCATCGGCAGACGCGGCGCCGGACTTGCTGGTACAGCCGTTTGGGGAAGGATGCCCAGGCGGCGCGGGAAGGTCGGGATCGGGTGAGGGGCGCGGCGGCGCGGCGGCGTAGCCGCTCCGCGCCGGGGCGTCAGGCGCGGGCGGCGCGGATGCGCGCGAGGAGCGCGTCGACCAGCTGCCCTTCGGGCAGCGCCTCGACGCGCTCGCCGTGGTCGAACAGCACGCCCTCGCCGGCCCCGGCGGCGATGCCGTAGTCGGCGTGCCGGGCTTCTTCGGGCCCGTTCACGCGGCAGCCCATCACGGCCACCGTGATGGCGGTGCCGGCCAGCGCAGCATCGCCGGCCAGCCGGCGCTCGACCTCCTCGGCCAGCCCCACGATGTCCACCTCGGTGCGCCCGCACGTGGGGCACGAGATGACCTCCGGGCCACGCCGCCGCAGATCGAGCGCGGCGAGGATCTTCCAGGCGACCCGCACTTCTTCCACCGGGTCGCCGGTCAGCGACACGCGCACGGTGTCGCCGATGCCCTCGGCGAGCAGGGCACCGATGCCCACGGCGCTCTTGATCGTGCCGCTCCACACGGTCCCGGCCTCCGTCACGCCCACGTGCAGAGGCGCATCGCTGCGCGCCGCCAGCAGGCGGTACGCATCCAGGGTGACCGGGACTCTCGAACTCTTGACCGACAGCTTGTAGGCGCGGAAGTCCCACTCGTCGAAGCGCGCCGCCCAGCGCAGCGCGGCCTCCACGAGCGCCCCCGCGGGCTCGCGCTCGGCCCTGCCGCGCAGGTCCCGCGGCAGCGAGCCGGCGTTGACGCCGATGCGGATGGCGACGGGCGCCTCTTCCCCGCTCCCCGCAGGCACGCGCGCCTCGGCGGCCGCGCGCACGATCTCGCGCACGTGCTTCTCGGCCATCGTCCCTGGGTTGATGCGGATGCCTGCCGCCCCGGCATCGATGGCCGCCAGCGCCAGGCGCCAATCGTAGTGGATGTCGGCGATGATCGGCACGGGCGCTGTGCGCTCCGGGAGCGCCGGAGCCTCGCGCACAAGGCGCGCGAACGCCGGCGCCTCCTCGGCCGTGGGCAGGCTCACGCGCACGAGATCGCAGCCCGCGGCCACGAGCGCCCGCACCTGCGCGAGCGTCGCCGCGGCGTCGCCGGTCCTGGTGCACGTCATCGACTGCACCGCCACCGGTGCGCCACCGCCGACCGGCACGGAGCCGACCATGATCCGCCGGGCGCTAGGCACGTGGCCTCCGGCCGGGCGCCGCAGGCTCCCCGGCCCGCTCCCGGTACCACGCCCACGTCTTCTCGAGGCCACCGGCGAAGGTCTCCCCCGCCTCCCAGCCGAGCACCCACTTCGCGCGCCCGGCGTCGGCCCGCGAGTCGCGGATGTCGCCGGCGCGCGCGGCTGCGAAGCGCCGTTCGATGGGGCCGCCCGCCAGTTCTTCGAGGCGGCCCAGGACGTCCAGGACGCTCGTGGGGGTACCGGAACCCACATTGACTACCGAGACGCCACCGAGGGGCCTCTGGAGGGCTCTCACGATGGCCTCGACCACGTCGCCCACGTACACGAAGTCGCGCGTCTGCTGTCCGTCACCGTATACCGTTACCGGCTCGTCCGCGGCTGCGGCGGCCATGAAGCGGCTGATCACGCCGGAATACTCGGAGCCGGGATCCTGGCGCGGCCCGTAGACGTTGAAGAAGCGCAGGCAGACGGCCGCGAGTTGCCGGGCGTCGGCGGCGGCCGCGCACGTCTCCTCCGCCGCGAGCTTCGCCTCCGCGTAGGGACTCAGCGGCCGCGTCGTGGAGGTCTCGGCGACGGGCAGCTGCGCCGCGTCGCCGTACACCGCGCAGCTGGATGCGAGCACGAAGCGCGGAACGTCCGCGTCGACCGCCATGCGCACGGCGTTCACGGTGCCCCCGTGGGTCACGCTGCCGGTGCCCACGGGGTCGGCCAGCGACTGCGTGACCGAGGCCACGGCTGCGAGATGGCACACGGCCGCGCAGCCGTCCACGGCGTCGCGCATCTTGAACTCGCCGCGCACATCGCCGGCGATGAGCTGAAAGTGGCCGCCGTGCGCGGCGGCCAGCGCTTCGGCGCCGCGCAGGTTCTCCTGCTTGCCGGTGCTGAAGTCGTCCAGAACGCGCACGTCGTGCCCCGCCGTGAGCAGGGCATCCACGAGATGCGAACCGATGAACCCGGCGCCGCCGGTGACGAGGATAAGGCCGTCCATGCGCCCATCTTACTGCGCCAAGCCCGCGGGGCCGTCCCCGCCGCTACCCGCCGAACAGCCTCTTCACGTCGTTGAACGTGAGGAAGATGAACAGCATCACGAGCAGCACGGTGCCGAAGGCGATCATGCGCTCCAGCACCTTGGCGTTGATGCGCCTGCCGCGCAGGCGCTCGACGACGTTGAGGGCGATGTGCCCCCCGTCGAACGGCAGGATCGGCAGCAGGTTGATGAGCCCCAGGTTGAAGCTCAGGAACGCCAGCAGGATGGGGTACCAGCTCTGCTGCACCGCCTGCTTGCTCACGTTGATGATGCCCACGGGCCCGACGGCGCCGTCAGGGCCGGTGGCGCTGATCTTGCCGGTGATCAGCCACCAGAAGCCGATGAAGGTGCCGACCACGACGTCCCTGAAGCCGACCAGGCCGAGCCCGACCGCGCGGATCGGCCCCGGCCGGTCGCGCACGACGCCGGCGGCGACCCCGAGATAGCCGTTGCCCGGGGACTGCGGGTTCTCGACGAGGGTGACCTTGACGGTCTTCTCGGCGGCCGCGCCGGTGGCCCCGGCCGGCCGGTACGTCAGGGAGATCGTCTTGCCCATGTTGGCGCGGAAGTAGGCGGACGCCTGGTCCCAGGTGGTCCAGCGCTGACCATCGGCGCCGACCAGCGTGTCGCCGGCGACGAGGCCGGCTTTGGCGGCCGGTGCGCCCGCCACGATCTCATCCAGGGTGAGGCTCGCCGTCGGCACACCCTGGATGCCGATGAACAGGATCATGATGACGGCCGCCGCGAGGAAGTTCATCAGCGGTCCCGCGGCGATGGTGACGTTGCGCTTCCAGACCGCCTTCTTGTAGTACACGCGGTCGCCGGTGCCCTCGGGCACCTCTTCCTCGGGCAGCATGCCGCTGATCTTGCAGAAGCCGCCCAGGGGGATGATGCCGATGCCGTACTCGGTCTCGCCCCAGGAGCGCCGCAGCGCGGCGGGCGGGAAGCCCACGTAGAACTTCTCGACGCGCATGCCGAACGACTTGGCGGCGATGAAGTGCCCGAGCTCGTGCACCATGATGAGCAACGCGAGGCCGAGGATGGCGATCAGCCACACCCACTGGCCGAGCAGGAGGGTGATGAGGATGGCGCCACCCAGCAGCAGCGACCACGGGCTCAGGGCGCGCTTGGGGGCGGGGGCGGCGGCGCTCCCTGTCGCCGTGCCGTTCTGCTCGTCAAGCTCGGTCATGCAGTCTCTTTCGTAGGTGATGGCGCAGTAGTTCCCGGTGAGGATACCCGGCCCATGTTGAGGCCGGATTAACTCCCGCGTGGGCGAGGTCGCCGTCGGGCCGGGTTCAGGCCGGCCGGCCGGCGGCCTCACGGGCGAAGCGGCGCGCCTCCTCGTCGCAGGCGTACACGTCTTCGAGGCTCTCCACCGGCTCGTCGCCCAGCCAGGTGAGGCATTTCTCCACGATCTCCGGGATGGCGAGGAAGGCGATGCGGCCGTCGAGGAACGCCTGCACCGCGATCTCGTTGGCGGCGTTGAGCACGATGGGCGCCGCCACGGTGCGCGGCGCGCAGCCGGCGGCCTCGGCGTCGCAGGCGACGATCGCCGCCTTGCGCCCGGCCTCCTCAGCCAGCGTCAGGCAGCGGAACGTGACCGTGTCGGGCTTGTGGAAGGCCAGCTGAGTCGCGAACAGGTCCAGGCGCTTGACCATGGGCAGCGACGGCCGCTCCGGGTAGGCCAGCGCGTAGCCGATGGGCGTGCGCATGTCGGGCGCGCCGAGGTGCGCGAGGATCGCGCCGTCGGCGAAGCGCGCCATGCTGTGCACCGTGCTCTGCGGGCTGATCACCACGGTGATGCGCTCGTAGGGCACCCCGAACAGGTAGTGCGCCTCGATCAGTTCGAGGCCCTTGTTCATGAGCGTGGCCGAGTCGATGGTGATCTTCGGGCCCATCGACCAGTTGGGGTGCTTGAGCGCCTGCTCGGGCGTGACGGCGGCCAGCTCCGCGGCCGCAAGGCCGCGGAAGGGGCCTCCCGACCCGGTCAGGAGGAGCTCCTCGAGCGCCGCGCCTTCTCCCCCCGCCGCGATGCACTGGAACAGCGCGCTGTGCTCGCTGTCCACGGGCAGGATCAGCGAGCCGCTGCGCCGTGCCGCCTCGAGCACGAACGGGCCGCCGGCGACCATGCTCTCCTTGTTGGCCAGGGCCAGCGTCGCGCCGACGTCCAGCGCCGCCATCGTGGCACGCAGCCCGGCGGCGCCGACGATGCCGTTGAGCACCGTGAGGGGCAGGCCGGCCGCGGCCGCGTCGGCGGCGGCGCGGGAGATGAGCTCGCGCACGCCGGCTTCGCCGGCGAGTACCACGAGCTCGGGCGCCCGCGCGGCCGCGTCGGCGGCGGCCTTCGCGTCGCGCAGGCACACGTTTTTCACGCCGTGAAGCGCCGCCTGCTCGAGCAGCAGCTCGACGCTCAAGCCGGCCGCCAGACCGACGAGCTCGCAGCCCGGGACGGCCGCGAGCACCTCCAGCGCCTGCCGGCCGATCGAGCCCGTCGACCCGAGGATCACCAGGCGTCTGGGGGCTACCGCGCTCTCGCGACTCCGATCCATCACTCCACCGCCTCATCGTGATTGCCTATCGGCTCCACCACACCGCCCTCTTCAGTCTGCCACACCCGCGCGCCAAGGACCCTCACTCGCGCGGCAACCTCGCCAGCAGCTCCGCCGTACTCACGTCCGCCGGCTTGCGCTGAAAGGCATAGTAGGGCCGTACCAGCGTGGGCGGGTAGTCCAGCCCGCCGCAGGCAGCCTGCAACTCGGCGTCGGTCATGCCCGCGGTCGATATGAGGTGGACGACGAGCGTCGGCACGATGCGGTGCCGGCGGTAGTAGCTGAACGTCGCCTGGGGCAGCGGAGCCATCACGTCGGCGTTCGATAACCAGTACGAGTTGGCGGCGATCTCGCCGTTCCAGAAGAGGTAGTAGCCGCAGACTTGATAGAAGACCAGCAGCGCGTCGTCCGGCCTGCTCTGGGCGCGCAGGTCGCTCGCCAAGCTGTCCAGCAGCCGACGCCGCTCGGGGGTGACTTTGATGCCCCACCACGGGCCCGAGTCGAAGCGGCTGGTGAGCTGAGCATACGGCATCTCGCGCTGCTGAAACTGGAACTGGAAGACGACGGTCACACCCACTACTGCGACGAGTACGACCAACGCGAGCCACGGCAGCCGGCCGGAGGACGCGGCGCTGCAGGCGACCGGCTCCGGGCTGGTCACCGCCTCGAGCGCCCAGGCCAGGAAGACACCACTCACCATAAGAGCCGCGGTGAAGCCCACCGGGGCATTTAGGTAGCCGGCCGCGCTGGTGAACGCCGTCATGGCGCCCGCGATCATGGCCGGCGCCCAGACCCAGAGCAGCAGCTTGGCGCCAACCTCGCGTCTGGCGCGCGGCACGAACAGGAACAGGTATGGCGCCAGGGCCGCGTAGACGAGCACGAACCCCGCCGCGTCGAGCATCGAGCGCTGCCCTGCCAGCCACAGGGTCAGGGGCAGGGCGGCCAGGAGCAAGCGCCCCGGCATGGGCCAGCGCCTGTAGACGATGAAGATCAGTAGCGCCGCCACGATCAGGTACGGTCGCGACCAATAGAAGCGCCAGAAGCCCTGTGCGACCTCGTAGGCTTTGGCGGCGCCGCCGAGCTGGTCCAGACTGCGCGCCACTTCCATGGTGAAGGCCCAGCAGCGCTGCAGGTTCTTGAGGCCGAAACTGAGGATCAGCAGGCTCACCGGCGCTAGGACCGCCACGCCGCCCAGCACCCAGAAGCTGAGGGCCCGCCAGGCCGGGTGCCCGGTGGGCGGGCCCTCGGGGTCGGGTGGATGCGCGAACGCGAAGTCGGCCACCATGCCCACGGCGCGCCGCCCGAGGGCGAAGGCGAGGAAAACGGCGCAGAACGGCACGATGAACAGCAGCGTGGGGTACGCGACGACGGCCAAGCCGTACGCCGCGCCGGCGGCGAGGGCCCAGACGCGGCCGCGGCCCTCCAGAACGACCCACAGGCCCAGTGCCGCACCGAGCGTGAGAAAGGCGGCGCCCATGGTGTTGTGGCTGAGCTGTGGCGTCTCCCAGAAGATGTAGGTGACGTAGACGGACGCGACCGGCAGGGCCAGCTCCCAGCGCACCACGCGACGCAGGATGAGAAAGACGGCCACGGCGACGCCGAGCATCATCAGCAAGTACAGATGCCGCGTGTACAACACGAGGCCCGTGACGTCGTAGTCGCGGAGGATGCCGAAAAGCTTGATGAACGGGTACTCGAGCAGGCCGCTGACCTGCGCCAGGTTCTGCTCGTTCACGAACGGCGTGTCCCCGAGGGCCCAGCGCCACGGCGCCACGATGTAGAAGCTCTCGTCCTGCAGGTCCATGCCGACGAAGAGACGCTGCCAGGTGAAGACGACGGCCGCCGCGGCGCTCGCGAGCGCCGCGGCGGCAAACACGACGGGCGCCGCTCCGCGGCGCCCGTCGGACCCGCTCGTCGTGCCCGTGTCAGGCGAAATTGATGCGCTCCTTCTCGACCACCAGCGGCCGCTGGTACACCTGCGTGCGGATCGACCCGCTATTGACGACTTTCACTCGGCCTCCAGGCATTCGCGCCTCTCAGCCTCTCATCGGCTCTCTGGGCGCACGGCAGGAGCCCCGAAAGCCGATTCCTCCAGGATTCGACGACTACACGTGGGAACCGAGGCCAGGCCCTCTGCCAAGACCCTCAAAACTTGAGCACGACGGTCAGCAGAAAGTACGCCGCCACCGACGACCACATGAGCGCGTCGAAGCGGTCGAGCACCCCACCGTGACCGGGGAGGCCGCGTCCCGAGTCTTTGATCTGCACGTCGCGCTTGACGAGGCTCTCGAAGAGGTCGCCGAGCGGCCCCACGACGGCGATGACGGCGCCGAGCGCGAGCGAGTCCGCCGGCCCCAGGTCGGTGTACAGGCCGACGAAAACCACCAGGAGCACGGTGCCGATGGCGCCGCCGGCGAAGCCCTCCCAGGTCTTCCTGGGCGAAAGCTTGGGCGCCATCGGCGTGGAGCCGAAGAACTTGCCGGTGAAGTACGCCATGGTGTCGCCGGCCCACGTGCCGAAGATCACTGTGAGCACCGCGGCGGCGCCGATATCCAGCCGCCGCAGCAGAAGCAGCGCGCTGAAGCCGAGCCCCATATACAGGAGCCCGAGGAGCGTCACGCCCATGCGCACGCTCACGCCGTGCTTGGGCCCGATGAGCAGCCCGAGGAGCGCCACCAGCAGCACGGACAAAGCGATAGCGCCGAGCAGTCCGAAGGGCGTGCGGAACCACGCCATGTACATCATCACGGCGACGGCGATGAAGCCCGCCAGCGGCAGTGGCCTGTACCTCTTGACGAGCCGGTAGAACTCGTTGAGGCCGATCAAGGCCAACGCGAGCATCACGAAGAAGTAGATGGGCCCGCCGTGGATGACCAGAACGACGGCCAGCACGGCGAGGACGGCGCCGGTGATGACGCGCGTCGTCACGACGCGCCCACCGCGCCGGCGCCGCCCGCGGCGCCGGTCCCGGCGCGCCCCCCGAAGCGCCGCTGGCGCCGCGCGTACTCGGCCAGAGCCTCGTCGAGCGCCGCTTCGCCGAAGTCGGGCCAGAGCTTGTCGCTGAAGTACAGTTCGGAGTAGGCGCACTGCCAGAGCAGGAAGTTGCTGATGCGCAGCTCGCCCGAGGTGCGGATCAGCAGTTCGGGGTCGTGCATCTCGGGGGCGTACAGGCGCCGGCGGAGGTTCTCCTCCGACGCCTCCTCCCCGTGCGCCGCCAGCCCGGCGGCCGCGTCCAGCAACTCCCTGCGGCCGCCGTAGTTGAAGGCGATGTACAGCGTCATCCTCGTGTTGGCTGCGGTGAGCGCTTCGGCCTCCTCGATGCGGCGCACCAGCTTCTCCGGTACGCCGTCACGGCGCCCGACGAAGCGCACTCGCGCCCCGCGCTCGTGCATGTCGGGCACCTGCGAATCTATCATCTCCACGAACAGGTCCATGAGCGCCGCCACCTCTTCGGGCGGGCGGCTCCAGTTCTCGGTGGAGAACGAGTACACCGTCACTTCGAGGATGCCGAGGTCGAGCGCGTGCTCGAGGACGCGGCGCAGCGTCTTCGCGCCCGCCCGGTGCCCCGCGGCCACGGGCAGCCGCCGGCGCTGCGCCCAGCGCCCGTTGCCGTCCATGATGATGGCGATGTAGCGCGCCGTCGCGCCGCCCGCCGCAGGCTCGGCGGCGCCGCGCGCGCCGCGCAGCCGCCAGCGTGCAAGCCAGGTGTGCCACGAAGCCATCAGTCGTGCCCCACGTCGTCGGCTCCGCCCGAGTCGTCGGCCCTGCCCTGAGGCGGAGCGTCAGACCTCGAGGATCTCCGCTTCCTTGTGCTTGACCAACTCGTCGATGTCGTGCACGTGGCCGTCGGTGAGCTTCTGCAGGTCGTG
>Ga0209386_1000847_pt1 | contig 13796 bp, 17 predicted proteins | sample NGEPertwo_FD_184510 | JGI IMG/M metagenome (GOLD analysis project Ga0209386, IMG submission 184510) | Arctic peat soil microbial communities from the Barrow Environmental Observatory site, Barrow, Alaska, USA - NGEE Permafrost154B-two... | ecosystem: Environmental > Terrestrial > Soil > Wetlands... | reverse complement strand
GTTCCCTTGTACTCTTTTAAAAATTACGGGATTCTTTCAAGACTGTTTAACTGTGTTTACCGATATAGTGTGGATTTTTATGGGCGATTTTTATCGTAGAACTTTTGACTGTCAAGTTATTACCAGCTCGTTAAAACTAGTGAATTCATTTAAACCTTCTCTATTGCCTAAGGCATCAGGAAGTTGTGAACTTACCATGGTGCACGGGTAATATTTTAGTGGAGGTTTTTTATATGTTTAATGAAAAAAAATTAAATTGCAAAGAATGTGGTAAGGATTTCGAATTTACAGTCTCTGAACAAGAGTTATTTGCTCAAAAAGGGTTCACAAACGAACCTGGCCGTTGCCCTGAGTGTCGTGCAGCTAGAAAAGCAAAAAACGGAAACCAAGGTGGCGGTGGTGGATTTTCCCGTGGGCCACGTGAAATGTTCCCAGCTGTTTGCGCTACTTGCGGGAAAGAAACCACGGTTCCTTTTCGACCGTCTGGTGACAAACCGGTTTATTGCCGCGAATGCTTTGTACCCAAGCCACGTAACGATTATTAAATAGCTACTCCCAATGAAGGTGAAATTGATGATTACTTCTGCTGGTATGACTCCAACAGAAGTAATCGAATTGTAATTTCTTGATCATTTTATTTCTCTAGATATGATACTAAGGCGGTAGTGGCTATGGCCGTCAAGAATGCGAAATATTCCCAGCAGTTTGCGCTACACTTGCGGAAAAGAGACGACTGTTCTCTTTCCGACCGTCTTAGAATAGACCTGTTTATTGAAAGAGAATGCGATAATGCTATGTACCCCAAGACCGCAGGGGGAGGGTTTTCTGATAGTAATAGGTGAAACTTTCCAAGAAACCAATCTTATGATAAAATAATTGGGAATAGTTCCCTTTAGCAGGGAATAACAATTTTGAGGAGGATACATTATGATTGCTGAAGTAGACCAAGAAGAGTGCATCGGGTGTGAATCATGCCCTGAATTCTGCCCTGAGGTATTTAAGATAGGGGCAGACGGATTAGCCATAGCGTATACAACCCCGGTTCCCAGTGAGTTTGAGGAAGCCGCCAAAGAAGCAGCCGAGGGCTGCCCAACACACTGTATTAGCATTACTTGAACAATGATGAAAGACTGCCTTATTAATTAAGGTAGTCTTTTGCTTTGAGTTGAATGAGGCACCACAATTATTCATTATGTCTGTACATTCGAAAATAAATAACAAAAGGACGGAACTTTTTAGAGTTATCCTGCATCTAGAAGACAGATGCAGGATAAAGACCGGAGACTAAGACTACAAGGAATTGAAAACGGAAGGAGAGTGAGCAAATGAGTGTGGAATTAGCGAGTATCCCCTGGAGTTTAATTATACCTATTATTATTCTTCAAGTAATACTACAAGTGGCTTCGTTAATCAGTTTGGTGCGAAGTGATGGAGTTCAGCGAGGGAATAAAGTGATTTGGGCGATTATCATTGTGGCATGTAGTATGCTAGGTCCTATTTTATACTGGACTCTCGGAAGGGAAAACCAATGATTGAATGCAAGACAATTAGTAAGAAGTTTGGAGCGTTTAAGGCCTTAAGTAATGTCAGCTTTCGTGTGCCAAGCAAGACGTGCTATGGCTTCTTGGGCCAAAATGGGGCTGGTAAGACCACGATTTTGCGCATGTTAGTGGGTTTACTACGTCCGGATGAGGGGGAGATCCTCGTTGCAGGGCATTCTCTCCGGACTGAATGTGAGCAGGTTAAGGGGTTGTGTGGTTATCTCCCGCAACGACCGGAGTTTTATCCGTGGTTAAGCGGTCAGGAATTTCTTAGACTTAGTGCGGAATTGGTGGGTGTGCCAGCACGCCAGGCAAAAAATGCAGCGGATAAGTATCTATCGATCGTGGGTTTGACGGATTTCACTCGTCGTAGGGTGGGTAAATACTCGGGAGGCATGCAGCAACGATTAGGGTTAGCTGCAGCTTTGATCGGAGACCCTCCGGTGCTCTTATTGGATGAGCCCGTGTCAGCCCTTGATCCACAAGGTCGCGATGAAATGTTTACTTTATTGAAAAAGCTAAAGCAGGAAAAGACTATTTTTTTATCCAGTCATATTTTGCATGATATTGAGCAGGTTTGTGACGGGGTGGTAATAATTCATAAAGGGAAAATCAGGGCTCATGGATCTCTGGCTGAGTTACTCAAGCAAAGCGGGGAAAGCAGCGTTGGTGCGCAGGTTCAATTCGAGGTTGATAGTCATCTGATGAACCGGTTGCAGGCAGAATTTAGTCGTGCAATGCAGGGTATTGGCATTCCCGTTAGCAAAGTAACCTGGCAAGAGCAGGGGTTGGAACACTACTACTACAAAGTAGTCAATCAAACGGAAGAAGCGCAAAGCCAAAACTCAGTTACTGGTCAAGGAGGGTCTGCAGATGGCAACATGGCTCGCTAAAGAGGCCAAGGAGATGGTTAGACTTCGACGATGGGTACCACTGGTAGCGGTTTATCTATTCCTAGGTATGTTACAGCCCATAACAATGAAATTGATGCCTGTAATTTTGGATTCTGCCAGCAATTTGCCAAAAGGCACAGTGATTCATATTCCCACGCCCGCCGTGGATCAGGTGCTTTACGGAATCATTGGCCAATATAACCAGTTAGGTATTCTTGCTCTCATCTTGGTGGGAATGGGCATGATTGCGGGTGAACGTAAACTTGTCGGTGAATGGCTATGGAGTAAACCAGTGAACGTAAGCCACTATGTTTTGGCCAAGTATAGCGTGTTCCTTCTGGTGGCTGGTAGTTCCTCACTGATCGGGCTAGGACTAGGAGCTTATTACACGGCCCAATTGATCGGACCAGTTAATTGGACTGTTCTTTGGCAAGGTGCTTTGCTTTATGTTTTGTATCAAGCATTTTTGATCAGCGTGATCCTGTTGGCTAGTGCTCTTGTTACAAGTCCGAGCTTGGCTGGTGGCGTAGCTTTGATTATTATTTTGCTAGTCAATGTTCTGTTGCCGATGGTTTGGCAGGGGCATTTTGTTGCTGGCCTTTTAGAGTTGATCCAAACGACCTTTAGTCAAACCGGCTGGTCAGGGTATATGGCTGTTTGGGAACCGATTGTCACCACGTTGATGGGGACTGCGCTACTCATAGGTCTGCAAATTCCCTTGCTGGCTTGGAGGAGAATGTCCCACTAGGACAGAAGAAATTAAATGAGCTTATACTCCTATAAAATATATTTCTCACTAGGGAGCTGTTTCAAGTGATTGAACAAAACAAACTGATTAAGAAGGCTCAAGCTGGCGACCTAGTGGCGTGGGAGTCTCTGCTAGCTCAGATTTATCCCCCCGCCTTGAGCCAGGCGCGGGCACTGTTGCGTGATGCAGATCTGGCAGAGGATGCTGTGCAAAATGCATTGTTTAAAATTCATACTCATCTCCATTCTCTCGTCGAAATCGCGGCCTTTTCTGCTTGGTGGCGTCGCATTGTGACGAACGAAGTTTATATGATTCTCCGGCTCAAACAACGAGAAACTCGAGGTCTTGACGAAAGAATGCTACAGAAAATAGGTCTCGCGGTGGATGAGCTGGTCGTCTTGCGTTGTGAACTGGCTCGGGCTCTCCAGCTATTACCAATAGCTCAACAACAGGTCGTGATTGACGTGGATTTGTTGGGAGTTAGTTTACTCGAAGTCGCTGGACGGCACCAGATCCCCGTAGGTACCGTCAAATCTCGATTGTTTCGTGCTCGAGCAAGGCTTCATTATGAACTGGAGGTATTTAGGGAAGGGCGAAAGGAGAAAAGGACCATGAATGATACAATGGCGCGTGATTTAACAGGCCTTTTTTATAACTATTTGGAAGGAACTATGGATGGGGGGGAGCGGGCAAGGTTTGAGCTTAATTTGGCGAGACACCCAGAATGGGCGAGGGAGCTTCAACGTAATAAGGATTTTCTGACGTTGCTCCATACATTGACTGGTAAAATGACGCTCACGTCAACTGAAATTATTGGAAAAATTCAGGCGGTAACTGCAAAGATCACGGATTATGAACAAGTCGCTGATGACACATACTTTGAGCAAGGCACCCCACAAACGTTGACATCCCACAGCTGGTTTAAAACACCGGACGTGTACCGGGTGGAATCACATCATCCTTTGATGGGTGAAGCTGTCGTTGTCGTCAGAGGAATGGAAGTACTTACCTATATGAAAGCGGCTAAGCAGGCAGTTAAAATCAAAGTCAGTGAGGAAGTTAAGCAGCAAATGGGCCTAAATTTTACAGATTCTCTGAAGTTGATGGCTGCAGACAAAGGTAGTCGTCCGCTAGGAACTGAATACATCAATGGGCGCCCAGCCCTGCATCTTCAATTCAACCAGAAGGTGAGTGGCAAGGAAGCTGTGGTGACCCATTTATGGATGGATAAAGACACTTGGATGCCACTGGTAACAGAATTGTACAATGCCGACCATGAATTGGTGCAACGTAAAGTCGTTCGTGAACTTCGTTTGAATCAAGGTTTGTCTGATGACCTTTTTACTCTATTATTGCCGCCGGATATCAAAGTGCAGGATCACACGAAGGATATCATTCAACCTATCGAGGAGATAACACTTCAGGAAGTGCAGGAACGCTTAGGTGAGCAGCCATATCTCTCCAAGGAAGGTGAAATTGGCGGGATCTACAAGGCTAAGTACCAATGGGCTACAACGGGGGGGAAAGGGGTATTATTGACTCAATACTTTGTACCTGGAGATCCACTGCCGAAACTTACAGTGACGCAAGGCACCGCTTCACATTCTAATTTGCCACCGCAGTTGCCAGTATCGCTTGTCAGCTTTGATTTTGCGGGTACTGAAGTTGAGGGCACTTACCTAGAATTCGGGATAAAACCCGTCAAGGCAATCCTGGTATGGAGGCATGCAGATCGATACTATACGGCAGGCGGTGATTTTGACCAAAAAGGACTCTTATTGGCTGTGGGTGAACTTTCCTTAGCGGGATCATAATGATGAGAGCATATAATTGGGGACGGTTCGTGAAACGTCCCCAATTCTTTCAAGGTCTGTTTCGCTAGAGACTTTTGCGATATAATGGGGAAATAGGACTTGATCCTAGGTTAGGAGCTTGGTGATGGAAGTATTATCTACCCGTATTCGCAGTGTAACCACTTTTTGTCTGGCCATTGTTTACTTAAGTAATCTGTATATCAAATCGGATTTAATAATGGATCTTAATCTAATTCTTCTAGTCATCGTTATCTTACTTAGCATGCCAGTCATCACCGGTAGTGCAAAGGTGATCGGTTATGTATCCTTTGTGTTAAGCATTATACTACTATTAAGTTATCGTGCTCCGCTAAGCATATGGGAGCAGGCTTTGCAGGGGAACCTTTACCTGGTTGTTATGTTCACGCTGGTGCCGTTGTTAGGGATGCCTCTTCAATTCGGGGGTTATTTTGAGTCTTTACAAGGTGTATTCAGGCGCCATGTTCATACAAACAGCCGTTTCTACTTGCTAGTGAGTTTGATTTCTGCGTTTATCGGCGTTTTGGTTAATATGGCAGTTGTGCCCCTAGTGCATCAAATTAGCCTGGCCAGCGACAAAAGTTCTAATAAAAAGTTGCTCAGCATGGCCATTTGCAGAGGGTTTACCACATCCATGTTTTGGGCGCCAACAACAGCGACCATAGCCTTGGTCATCCAATTAACCGGTGCTAAATGGCACTTGTTTTTCCCTTTCGGCATATTATTCGGTTTAATAGCAGGTTTAATTGGATATACCATGATGATCTTAGAAGGAAGAAGAGAAGACAATAGTCTGGGTACTGTTGTGAACGTTGTTACTTCAGAGGATACTGCTGAAAAGCTTAAACCCAATACAGAAATCGATTTTCGGAAAGTGGTTGAGTTAAGCGTTTTTGGTATTGCTTTAATAGCTCTCATAGCCATAGCATCCCTTGTAACAGAAATCTCAACGATTAATGTGGTATCCATTACTTCGTTGGTTTTTCCTGTCATCTGGCTTGCTCTGATCAGGCGTTTGCCAGTTTTCCCCAGAGAGTTCAAGGGGGACTATTTCACGAAAAGGCTCCCAAGATTGAAAAATGAAATTGTCCTTTTTGTCGGAGCTGGATTATTTGCGACGAGTATCTCATACTCTCACCTAGGGGATTATGTGCCGCAATTTCTAAACCTAATCGTGGGCAGTAACGCTTTGTCGCTGACCATCGTTATGATTTTCGGTAGTCTCATTTTGGCATTTTTGGGTGTTCATCCGATTGTTACCGTCACCATTCTTGGAGGGACTGTTAAAGCTGCAGCCTACGGTGTGAGCCCTACGTATATGGCCTTGATTCTGGCCATTAGTTGGGCGATGGGGATATCGGTATCTCCTTCTGCCGCTAATGTGATTGCGATAGCTGGATTAACTGGGCAATCTCCCACCCAGATCGGATTTCGCTGGAATGGATTATATGTTGCGGTTGTATCGACCGTGCTAATTATGATTATGACTCTTTTTAGAGCAGTCGGATTATTATAGTGTGTTACTTCTTTCTGGTCTTCTGGTTTATCGGTAGTCATTGGCCATTATACAAGTGGCATGATGGTTAATTCCATGGGTTGTCTAAACGATAAAGACATATTAATTTTGCAGAATGGATGGAGAAGAACATAACAATGGATGCATCAAATGATTGTTTAAACAACTCAGTCAGGATACAAACTCTTCCAGTACTATTATTGAGCTGGTATCAAGGCGTAAAGAGGGATCTGCCCTGGCGGAAAACAGGAGATCCCTACGCGATATGGGTGTCTGAAGTCATGTTACAGCAGACCCAGGTGAAGACGGTTATTCCATATTATGAACGCTTCCTCCAGCGATTTACCGGAGTTGAACAACTGGGCCGTGCAAATATTGATGACGTTTTGACTGAATGGCGCGGCCTTGGATATTATTCTAGAGCCCGTCGATTGTGGGAAGGTGCCAATTACCTGATTGACGTATGTGGAGGAGAAATGCCGCAGGACTATGATGCTCTTATACAGGTTCCCGGGATCGGAAAGTATACGGCAGGAGCTATCGCTAGTATCGCCTTTGGGCAGAGGGTGCAAGCAATTGATGGCAATGTATTGCGAGTGATGTCTCGTCTTCTGGCTTGGTCTGAGCCAGTAGAAACGGCGCGCAGTTATCGTCACTTTAGCGACCATCTGGCCCTTTGGCAACCTGCTCTTCAACCCGGAGACTTTAATCAGGCGTTGATGGAGTTGGGGGCTTTGGTTTGTACTCCCTCAAAACCAAACTGCGGGGAATGTCCGCTGAACCTAGCCTGCAAGGGCAACCTTCAAGACGAAGTCTTTCACTACCCTGTGAAAAAGATCAAAGCAAAGCGTCAAATAGTCACCCGTTTGACCTATGTTCTGCGTAGAGGAGACAGGGTGTATTTACAAAAACGTCCCTCCCAGGGGTTACTAGCAAATCTGTGGGAATTTCCAGGTGTAGAGTTAGCTGAGGATAATGTCTTGAAGGATAGCCTACCGTTAATTACGGGTAGTGAGTGGTTTAATTATTTTCAAACGGCAGTCTCCAATCGGGAGTTTGACGGGTGGGTGAGGGAGCATTTTGAGAAGGAGGCCTCACCGCACGGTCCAGTCTGGTACACTTTTAGCCACCGAAAGTGGAAGATGATCTGGATTATTGTTGATTTGCCCGAGCATTCTGAACTGGTGCCTGAGAAGAGGAACATGCTTAGAGAAGCCAGCGAGCAATATTGGGGTGTCTCCGAGGATTGGATTTTTTTACAAGACTTAGCCTTCATCGCATTACCCGTGGCATTTGCTGCCATTGTTGAAGATTTGAAAAAATAGATTTCTCAGTAAAATTATATTGCAGCTTTATTTTGGACATAATTTAAAGGAGCTAGAGGCATGACGCCTAGCGAGCAAGGATCGAGAATTAGGCGTACAAAAAAGACAAATGGAGGGAAACAGTGAATAGTGTCTGTCATAAACGGATTGATTAAACAAATCGAAGAATTACGCACAGATTTAGTCAGAATTAAAGTGGGGAGAGCCTATACTGATCCCAAGGTTGTTATTGCAAGTCAAAAGTTAGATCAAGTCTTAAATCAGTACCACGAACGAACGGGTAAAAGTTGATAAGAGTGATTTTGGGATTAAAGTGGAGTGGCCCTTTGGCCAAAGTTGGGTGGTAACGCGAGATATAGCTTCTCGTCCCTTCAGGGATGAGCGGGCTTTTATTTTTTGTTTAAACTTAGACCCAAGCTCAATAGACTGCCTTAATAACGTCATTAAGCACTTTGATGCTTTATGATATTATCCCTCTTATGTAGACAGTTAGGAGAAAGTCCTATACAGTCTACATAAGAGGGATAATTTTTATGAGTTCCACAGCCATATAATAGGAATGATCGGGAAAGGTGGTTAGTGTAATGGCACCAAAAAATTGGTCTATACAGGATTCAACAAGAAAGCTTGGTAATATTGTAGAGTTCAGATTAACTAATAAGCAAAATCATGCGCAATTAGTCGTAACATACACCAACGATAAGTTGCTAGAGGGTGGAGGGGCGGACAGCTTACCTCCTTACATTATAACGGAAATGCAAAAGTACCTTGCTAGCATAGCCGTTTTTAGGTGTCGTTGCCTAGGGTTATGTAAGTACTGTGTCAAAATAGAAGGCGAAGGGGCCATTTTCTCCGGTTCAGGGGTCTGCAAACATTATGCAGGGCTTGCCTGTAACGTATCTGCCGGGGACATATCTATAAAAAACAATCCCAGAGGGTACAAAGAGATGGACCGTTGTAAACTTGCCGTAACTAAAGGAAGCTAAGGTTATCAGAGCATATAAAGTGCAGATATAATATCGCTAAGACTGTAATAATAGTGCAGTCTTTTGTCATGTTAGAAAGCGAGACTTAAGGATGGTAATAGATCTAGATCTTTAAATGACCCGGATAAGACGCGAAACGACATGTTTCCTGAAGGAGTTGGAGTGCTTAATGTTGAATTATCTCATTTGGATGTTGTAACAAACATCATCGGGATGGAGAAAGCAAAGGACGAACTTGGAATTCTTCATTTTATGAATAAGCCTTTTAATGTGTTTGAGCTGAGAGAACAGGTGAGGAAGATATTCTAGCTGATCAATCAAAATCCACCGTACCTCTATGAGGGCCGGTGGATATGTCATTAGCTCAAACGTTCTGTAAACTTGATTTATATAGAATTATTAATTCATTAAATTGCTCGGCTGGGGCAGAATGGTGAATTAACATCTGGGCTTTTTGGAATAGGTGTTTATGCACATCTTCTCGATTCCCTAAGAAACTGATCATCTTTTTGAGACCGGGGTCATTAGTCATCGCGAAATGCTGATTGTATAGAATTCGTGCCCGAACCTCTGCCTCAACGTCTGCCTGAAGCATCGCGATGGGATCTAAGCTTTGATCGACATAACTCATATTCCAGGGAATCCCTTGCGAATTAACATAACAGAGAGGGGGACCTCCTAGCTTGTTTATTGCGACTGCGATCATTTCCATGTGACCCATTTCCTCGGCGGCGATAAGGCCTAAGAGATCACGAAGATAGCGGTTACGCATATTGGAACGATGATTTAGGTACTGGGATGCCGCTGAATATTCACTGTCTTTTCCACCATAGTGTTCCAGCAATACTTGGCCAAAAACAGGGTCTCGGAGTTGAACGTCAACCGGGTAGAACAGTGGCTTGCTATAACTGAACATTGCTAGACCTCCTCATAACAATAGAATTCACATTTCATTATATGATTCCAGCAATCTATTGGTTAAGGCTATAACCCTTGAGTAAGCAGTAACATCTCCAATTTCTTCACATTTGGATTGGTTATTTCTGGTTAGAAGACTTATAATAATCAGTGTATAGTTCCATTAGTAGATTGGAGGTAGAAATATGTTAAATATTGTTTATAGACGCCGGAGCATCCGCAAGTATAAAGCGATGAAGTTAGAGCCTGCAACAGTCCAGCATCTTCTGAAAGCAGCATTACTGAGCCCATCGTCCAGAGGGCATAAACCCTGGCAATTTGTAGTAGTTGAGGACACCGCGATCCTGGAACAATTATCACTTGCTAAAAAGGGCGCGGGATTTTTAAAGAACGCCGCTTTAGGTATTGTAATCTTGGCAGACCCTGCGATAAGCGATGTTTGGGTGGAGGACACTGCCATCGTGGCTACGATTCTTCATTTGACGGCACAAACTTTGGGATTGGGATCGTGCTGGATTCAAATCAGAGAACGACAGTTCACCGAAACCGAAACATGTGAAGACTATGTGCGACGGATTTTAGGGATTCCAGAGAATCTGAAGGTGGCCTCTATTATTTCGGTTGGATATCCTGATGAGTCCAAGCCACCTTATTCTGATTCCGACTTGAAGTTTGATAAGGTTTACTTAAATAGTTATGGGTCTAGATTCTAACGTCACGCGATTGTTGCAGGTGTTATAGCCATGGGTAGTTCCGGAAAGGAACTGCCCATTTTAAGCCAAGTGGCATCATTTTTCACCTATTAAGTTCGATGACAAGTTTGGCATAAAAACTATAAAAAGAAGGGGGATGGAACTCCATGGTGACACAACTCTGGGACCTGCTAATCGCTTTTACGAGAGCTAGTAACCTCGGCTTCGGCGGTGGACCAGCAGTTATTCCGCTGATTAAAATCGAAGTTGTGGAGAAGTATCATTGGCTAACGAACGCTGAATTCACAGATGCGCTAGCCGTGGGAAATGCTTTGCCGGGACCAATCGCAACTAAGTTAGCAGGCTATGTAGGTTATCAGGAAGCCGGATGGCTAGGAGCCTTGGTGGCAAATATTGGGGTTATTCTACCGACTGTTCTCGCAGTTATTCTATTGGCGAGTTTTTTGATGAAGTACTCGAATTCCCCGGTCCTAAAAGGCATGCTTAAGGGCGTGCGACCGGTCGTTGTGGTCTTAATTGCCAAGACTGCCTTGGACATGGGAATAGGATCTTTCCCGAACTTAACGACTTGGGGTATTGCTTTAGCGACGGTGGTTTCCTTATACTGGTTCAAGTTACATCCCGCGCTAATTATAGTTATATCGATGGTCTTCGGATTGCTCGTTTTCCGATAAATTGTAATAAATTAGTCCAGACTAAAACAGAGTTAATGGGGGGTGGACAACGTGCTTAGAAAGCTATGGAACTTATTTATAGGCTTTACCCGCGCTTCAAATCTAGGCTTTGGCGGAGGCCCAGCACTCATTCCACTTGTTAAAGCGGAAGCAGTCGATAGATATCAGTGGCTGGATGATCAAGAGTTTACGGATTCCTTAGCCATCTGCAATGCCTTACCTGGACCGATTGCCACTAAAATGGCCGCTTATATAGGTTATAAAATAGCAGGCTGGCTGGGAGCATTCGTTGCCATAATTGGAACGGTCGTACCCACGGTAATCGTTGTTATGTTATTAGGTAGTCTAATTATGAAATATTCTAACTCACCGGCACTCAAAGCGATGCTTCAGGCTGTTCGCCCCGTGGTGGTTGTTCTTGTAGCAGTAACTGCGTATGATATGGGCAAGAAATCCTTCCCCGTGGCCAGCTCATGGGGTATTGCAGTTGTAGCCGTCGCACTACTTTACCTATCCAATATTCACCCAGCATTTATTATTGTGGGCTCTATGGTATTTGGTTGGGCTGTGTATGGCCGTACGAAGAAAGAAACATAAATTCCACAGACGCGGAAACTTTATGGGGAGTAGGCTACAGATTTAATGCTTAATCTCGTTTTTTTTGAGGAAACGTCTATTACATGTTATAGTTAATGATAGAAAATAAGTAAAAAGTATCATTATTTGCATATTCAAGCGTACTTTACAAGGTGTTGGTTCACTGAAACCAGTGCCTTTTTTCTATGAAAGGAGCGAAAAGCATAGCCGTTGACTTAGCCGTAAAATAATTTTAGAAACGAGTTGATACTTTGAATGATTTTTTAAGCGCCTTGATTTTAGGAATAGTAGAAGGGATTACCGAATTTCTACCCATTTCTTCTACTGGACACCTTATCATTGTGAACCAGTTTGTAGGGTTCAATGAACAATTCGCTAATATGTTTAACGTAGTTATCCAGCTTGGGGCTATTCTCTCTGTGGTAGTTTACTTCCGAAAACGACTTATTCCATCCGGTCATAACTCAATCACTACAAATCATAAAATATTTGACTTGTGGAAAAAGGCTCTTGTCGCAGTCATTCCTGCTCTGGTAATTGGAGCACTGGTGGGAGATTACATAGAAGAACGTTTGTTTAATACAACCGTTGTTGCACTTGCCCTAATAGTCGGTGGGATTATTCTATTGTACATTGAAAATAGGAGACCCTTAAATCGAATTATCTCAGTAGAACATTTGACTTATAAAACGGCTTTATTAATCGGTCTTATTCAATGTTTGGCCATGATTCCTGGTACATCCCGTTCTGCAGCAACCATCATAGGAGCAATGCTTTTGGGCGCTTCCAGAGTTGTAGCTGCTGAATTTTCTTTCTTTTTGGCAATTCCTACGATGGCCGCCGCTTCTGGTTACACATTATTAAAGAGCGGAACGTTACTGACGTCGCACGAGTATCTTATTGTGGCTTGTGGGTTTATAGTATCATTTTTTGTGGCCTGGCTAGTGATTGCGGGGCTCATGAATTACATCAGCAAAAGAGATTTCAAACCCTTTGGTTATTACAGAATTGTGCTTGGAATTATTGTCCTCGCGTATTTCGCTCTTATTTAGGGCGTGGGAGATTAAGTCCAGAACGGTGCCGTCTAGGGCTGTTCTGGTTTTTTATCAGATTCCATTGACCAAGTGGTCAGAGAAAGGTATAATCCTGTTAGGCATAGGGAAGAAAATAACAAGTCAAAGATGCAAGGGATATTTTGAGGACGAATGGGGGAGCGGGATGGACGTTCTTATGGAAGGCACAGAGATCCGCAAGCGTTATCGGACTGGCGAAGTGGAAGTTGAAGTGTTAAAGGGAATTGACTTTCAGATCTTCCAAGGAGAATTCATTGTAATTCTGGGCCAAAGTGGTTCCGGTAAAACAACGTTCCTTAATATTATTGGGGGCATGACCCAAGCGTCAACCGGCGAACTTTATTACAAGGGACAACCTTTGCATTCGATTGACGAGCAACACCTCACACTTTATCGGAGGAACGAGGTCGGGTTTGTGTTCCAAAATTATAACTTAATGCCAAATCTCACAACCTATGAAAATGTCAAATTAGCAGTAGAAATAGCTCTGAATCCACTCTCCGTCTGTGATGTTCTGCGAGAAGTTGGACTTGAGGCCTGGTCGGATCATTTTCCCTCCCAACTCTCAGGTGGACAGCAACAGCGCGTGGCCATTGCAAGGGCAATTGTCAAAAACCCAGAGCTTCTCTTGTGTGATGAACCTACAGGAGCCTTGGATATTCAGACTGGTATTCAGGTTTTAAAATCGTTACAGAAATTAAACCATAATTACCATAAAACAGTGATGATTATTACTCATAATGCCGAAATAGCTAAAATGGCTAACAGGGTTTTTTATTTGAAAGACGGCCTTCTTGATTGCGTCAAAGTGGTGAAGAACCCGCTTGATCCTGAGAGTATCTCATGGTAATGCTCAGGAGAAAGGCCTGGAGAGATATCTTAGAGAATAAGGGCGTTTATTTTGCTTGTGTCGTGGTCATCGCGATCGGTTTGATGGTCTTCACCTCGATGTCTGTTGTGGTGGCGAGCCTGGATAGGGC
>Ga0209386_1000846_pt1 | contig 13807 bp, 15 predicted proteins | sample NGEPertwo_FD_184510 | JGI IMG/M metagenome (GOLD analysis project Ga0209386, IMG submission 184510) | Arctic peat soil microbial communities from the Barrow Environmental Observatory site, Barrow, Alaska, USA - NGEE Permafrost154B-two... | ecosystem: Environmental > Terrestrial > Soil > Wetlands... | reverse complement strand
CGCCGCGCTCGATCCCATCGCCATCAAGATCGCGGGCGGCACAGCGCCGCTCAACGTTCTCATCAACGGGCTACCGTTTGAGACCACCAATGCGCCGCGCACGGTGTTTTTCGAGCCTGACGGGCCGGGCTTCGTTCGGCTCACGGTGACCGACGCGGCCGGCACGGCGGACAGCGTGGTGATCCGGCTGCAATAACGCCCACGCGCTAATGCGATATCTTCGATTTCGACGCGTGCTCGGGCTTCCCCTTACGCTTGGTGGAAGCCATGTCGTCGAGTTCCTTCTTGCTCATGGACTCGTACATGGACTTGGACGCGCCCTTGAGCTTGCTCACCGGGGTGTCGCCGCGCTTGGCGGACAGAGCCGCGCCAGCGGCCTTCTGTTGTGCAGCGGATTTGGCTGGCATGATCGTTCCTCCTGTTTAAACACCGTGACATCAACGCTCTACCGGCGCGGCCCGTTCCCACTTGGCCTCACCCGGCTTTCCCTGTAACGACCACCCATGGCGGCCCCCACCTCGCTCACAGAGCTTGCGGTGCCCTTGGACCTCGAACCCATGGAGGCCAAGCTCGTCACCGAACTGCCCGAGGCGGGTGACTGGCAGTTCGAGCCCAAATGGGATGGCTTTCGTTGTCTGGCTTTTCGTGCCGGGGACGAGGTCGACCTCAGAGCAAAGTCGGGCAAGCCGCTTGCCCGCTATTTCCCGGAGGTCGTGGCGTTCCTGAAGGCGCTGAAGCCGAAATGCTTCGTGCTCGACGGCGAGCTGGCGATTCCCGTCGGCAAGACGCTGTCCTTCGATGCCCTGCAGCAACGCGTCCATCCCGCCGAGAGCCGCGTCAAGACGCTCGCGGCGGAGACACCCGCCGTCCTCATCCTGTTCGATATGCTGGTCGATGCGAAGAACAAGAGCCTGATCGAGATGCCGTTGACCAAGCGGCGCGCGGCGCTCGAGGCCTTCTATAAGTCGGTCGGAGACCAAGAGAGCCTGAAGCTCTCGCCTTTCACGCTCGACCGCGACGAAGCGGAAAAGTGGCTCGCGCGCGCGAGCGGGGCGCTCGACGGCGTCGTCGCCAAACGCCTCGACGGACCCTATCTGCCGGGGGATCGCGCCATGCTCAAGGTGAAGCATCTACGCACCGCCGAATGCGTCGTCGGCGGCTTCCGCTACGGCACAAACAGCGATGAGGTCGGCTCGCTGCTGCTCGGCCTCTACAACGAGAACGGCGAGCTGGACCATGTGGGCTTTACCTCGACCATCACCGATATCGAGCGCCCGGCGCTGACAAAACTCTTGAAGACCATGATCGCGCCGCCCGGCTTCAGTGGCAAAGCGCCCGGCGGCCCGAGCCGGTGGGCGACCGAGCGCTCAAGCGAATGGCAACCGCTGGAGCCGAAAATGGTGGTGGAAGTGCGTTTCGACCAGGTGACCGACGGGGCGCTTCCGCCACGGCACCAAGCTGGTCCGTTTCCGGCCCGAAAAAGCGCCCACGCAGTGCACCTTCGAGCAGATCGCCCCGCCCGGGAAGCCGCCCAAACTGGTCGCCGCCATGCTCGAAGGCTGACCGCTACCGCGGCGCGATGACGCGGGGAATTGCGGCGGATTAGAAGCGTTCAAGCCACGGCCAAGCTTCAGTCTCTGTCAGAGAGTTGGCCGAACGATCAGTGACCGCCGCATTGAGGTGCGACACGCCCTGCGACATCGTCATCCCCGCTTCAGCCAATACTCCGCCGCGTTGTGCGCGTTGAGTCGGCGCGCCTTGAAGATGACCTTCAGGACGTATCAACCAAGGAGTAGTCCAATGAAGAAGTATCTGATTGCAGGCCTGCTCGTTGCCGGGATGGCAACCCCGGCGTTCGCCGCCAGCGAGTTCTACGTGGCGCAGAACAGCAGCAACCATAAGTGCGAGATCGTGGCGAAGAAGCCCAACGGGAAGACCTGGACCATGCTGGGTTCGGAAGGTTACCCGTCGAAGTCGGCGGCGCAGACGGCGTTGCATGGCATGACCGCGTGCAACTCGTAAGCCTCGGCGAGACACGGACGCCCGGCTCTTAGCCAGGCGTCCGGCCAGGTAAACCGCCCCAGGATCCGGCGACTGCGACGTCTTCCAGGGTCTTGGGGCGGTTCCACTCTAGCAGCTTGGCCCGAGTTGTGGAGTCATCCGGTTCGGCTTTCCTCTTGACGAGAACCGGGGCGGGAGCCAACAACGGAGTATGGCGCAAAGCCCCGATCAGCCTTCTGCCAAGAAGCTGCATATCAAAACCTTCGGCTGCCAGATGAATGCGTACGATTCCGAGCGCATGGCCGAAGCGCTTCAGCCTGCCGGTTTTCAGCTCACCGGGCAGATGGCCGAGGCCGATCTCGTCATTCTCAATACCTGCCATATCCGCGAGAAGGCCGCCGAAAAGGTCTATTCGGAACTTGGCCGGGTGCGGAAGGCCAAGGAAGCGCGCAAAGCCGAAGGCCGCGACACCATGATCGCGGTGGCCGGCTGCGTGGCTCAGGCCGAGGGCAAAGAGATCCTCGCCCGCGCGCCGGCGGTCGACATCGTGGTCGGCCCGCAAAGCTATCACCGCTTGGCCCAACTGGTCGCCGAGGCGTCTTTGACCGGCAAGAGCGCGATCGAGACCGAGTTCCCGGCGCAGGACAAATTCGCGCAGCTGCCGGCACGGGCGACCGGCAAGAGCCAGGCCTCGGCCTTCGTCACCGTGCAGGAGGGTTGCGACAAGTTCTGCACGTTCTGCGTGGTGCCCTACACCAGAGGCGCGGAATATTCACGGAGCGCGGACGAGATCGTCGCCGAGGTGGAGCGGCTGGCGACACGGGGCGTGCGCGAGATCACCCTGCTCGGGCAGAACGTCAACGCCTATCACGGCGATGGGCCCGACGGCGCGGTCTGGCCGCTGGCGCGGTTGTTGCGGCGGCTCGCCGAAATCCCGTCCGTCGAGCGCTTACGCTTCACCACGAGCCACCCCCACGACATGGACGAGGCACTGATCGCGCTGTTCGGCGATGAGCCGAAGCTGATGCCGTATCTCCATTTGCCGTTCCAGGCGGGGTCGGACCGCATCCTCGCCGCCATGAACCGGAAGCACACGGCGTCGGACTACGAGGCGCTGATCGAAAGAGTGCGCGCGGCGCGTCCCGACATTGCGCTCTCCACCGACATCATCGTCGGCTTTCCCGGCGAGACGGATGCGGATTTCGAGGAGACGCTTGCCTTGGCTGGCCGCGTCCGGTTCGCGCAAGCCTACTCTTTTAAGTATAGCGCGCGGCCTGGAACGCCCGCGGCGAACCTCGAGGCCCAAGTCCCCGAGTCGGCCAAGAAAGAGCGCCTTGCCACCCTACAAGCGCTGCTCGAGGAGAGCCGCCGCAGCTTCGACCGGCAGACGGTTGGCCGCAGGCTGCCAGTGCTGTTCGAGGGCAAAGGCCGGAATCCGGGGCAGATCACCGGTCGTTCACCTTATCTCCAGGCGGTGCACGTGGAAGCGCCCGAGGCGCTGATCGGCGACATCGCCGAGGTTGACATCTCGGCCGCCGGGCCGAACAGTCTTACCGGTGTCATAGACTCGGGATTTGAATGCCGCGAGCCAATTCAGGCGGCCCTGTGACGAGCAAGGCCAGCGTTCGGAAGACATCTTTGGCGCGCGGGCGTGGAGCAGCGGCGAAGCGCTCTGGGATAGCGCCAGCCAACGGGAGCGGAGAGCCCACCGTCGTCTATTTCGACGATGTCCGGCTCGTGCGCGACCTCCTCGGCGACTATGACGCAAATCTTGCCGTGCTTGAGGACCGCCTCGGCGTCGAGGCCGTGGTCAACGGCAACGCCGTGGCCTTGCGCGGACCCGAGGACGCCTGCGCGGCGGCACAATCCGTTCTTGAGCAACTTTACAACCGTCTGGCGCAAGGCGAGACGATCGGCGTCGGCGAGGTGGCAGGCGCCATCCGCCATGCCCGCGTGGCCCCGCCCGAAGGTGGCGCCGAGCCGGGCGAGACGCTGCCCACGGCGCAGCAGATCCGCACGCGCAGGCGCCTCATCACGGCGCGGACGCCGATGCAGAGCTCTTATCTCGACTCGCTGCAGCACAACGATCTGGTGTTCGCCACCGGCCCCGCCGGCACCGGCAAGACCTATCTGGCCGTCGCCTTCGCCGCAGCGTGCCTCGAGGCCGGTACCTGCGACCGGATTATCCTGTCGCGTCCCGCGGTCGAGGCGGGAGAGCGGCTCGGCTTTCTGCCCGGCGACATGCGCGAGAAGGTCGATCCCTATTTGCGCCCGCTTTACGATGCGCTCTACGACGTGCTCGCGCCGGAACGGGTCGAGCGCGAGCTGACCGCCGGCGTCATCGAGATCGCGCCGCTGGCCTTTATGCGCGGCCGCACCCTGTCCCATGCCATTATCATTCTCGATGAAGCGCAAAACTGCACGGCGGTTCAGCTCAAAATGTTCCTGACGCGGATCGGCGAGAACAGCAAGATGATCGTCACCGGCGACCCGACACAGGTCGACTTGCCGCCGGGCAAGGATTCCGGGCTGACCGAGGCCATAGAAATCCTGCACGGCATCGAGGAGATCGATCACGTCGCCTTCACCAAGGCTGACGTTGTGCGCCGCGAGCTGGTGGGCCGGATCGTCGAGGCCTACGAGGCCGTCCCCCAGAACGGTGGGCGCCCATGACCGAAGACGGCCCTAGTCGCAGCATCGCGGAGCCTACCCAACGGGCGGCGCTCGCGGTCGAGGTCGTCCACCACGGTGGCGCCTGGGCCGACGCGGCGATCAGTGACGCGACAGTGGAACTTGCCGCGCACGCAGCCTTCGCCGAGGCGACGCCCAAGATGCCCGCGTCCTACGAGCTGACCATCGTGCTTACGGACGATGCGGAGATGCGGAGCCTCAATCGCCAGTGGCGCGGCAAGGATGCGCCGACCAACGTGCTGTCCTTTCCGGCGGGCGATACGCCGGGGAGGCCGGGGCCGCTCGGCGACGTCGTGATCGCTTACGAGACCGCTCTGAAAGAGGCGAACGACGAGGCCATCGCGCTTGCCGACCACGTCTCCCATCTCGTGGTCCACGGCGTGCTGCATCTGCTGGGCTTCGATCACATGCAAGACGACGAGGCGGAGCGGATGGAAGGTTTGGAGAGACAGGCGCTGGCCTCTCTGGGCATCGCCGACCCCTATCGCGGCGAGGGAGCCCTCGCGGGAATATCGCCATGAGCGACGGCCCAATAACCGACCGCGAGGACGAGCCGGCGCGCCGCGCCGACGAGGACGCATCCTGGTTCGAGCGCCTGCTTCAGAAGCTTGGGCTGGGCGAGGAGCCCGACCTTCGGGAACTGATCGAGGATGCGCTGGCGCGCAGCAAGAGCGACACGCTGAGCGCGCAGGAGCGCATCATGCTGCTGCGCATTTTGCGTTTCGGCCAGCTCACGGTCGCGGACGTCATGGTGCCGCGGGCCGACATCGTGGCGGTCGACGACACTGTCACGATCGAGGAGTTGATGCGGGTGTTCCGCAAGGCGGAGCATTCCCGCGTTCCCGTGTATCGGGAGACGCTCGACGATCCACGCGGCATGATTCACATCCGCGATCTCATGTCGTGGATCACCGAGGAAGCGAACGGCGACGACGGGCTCGATCTCGGCAAGGTTGATCTCAAACGCAGTGTTGGTTCGATCAACATTGCGCGGGAGCTGATCTACGTGCCGGGATCCATGTCGGTCCTCGACCTTCTGCTGAAGATGCAGACCTCGCAGCTCCATCTGGCCCTCGTGGTCGATGAGTATGGCGGCACCGACGGTCTGGTTTCCATCGAAGACCTGGTCGAGGAGGTCGTGGGCGAAATCGCCGACGAGCACGATGTCGAGGAGGAGCCGCTGATCCGCATCGATCCGCGGCTCGGGCTGATCGCCGATGCGCGCACGCCGGTCGAGGATCTCGAACAGCATCTCGGGATCGAACTGGTCTCGGACGAGCAGGAAGAGGACATCGACACGCTGGGCGGGGTGGTGTTCTCGATCACCGGCCGCATCCCGGCCCGCGGCGAGCTTGTGCATCATCCGAGCGGCGTCGAGTTCGAAGTGCTCGAGGCCGATCCGCGCCGCATCAAGAAATTGCGCATCCATCTTCCTCAGGCGCCGGGCACCGCCAAGGCCGATACCAAAGCGGGACAGAGCGTCTCTTAGTGTCTCCAAGCGGCTCGGCCATAACCCATGTCGCGGCCTGGGTCGGCCGATCGCAGGGAGTAAAGCGCGTGATTCTGGCGATCGTGCTCGGCGCCATCTCGGTGCTCGCCTTCGCCCCGGTGCATGCGTGGCCCGTGCTGTTCGTGACGTTCGGGGGGCTCGTCTGGCTCCTCGACGGCTGCCATGGGGCGCACGCGACGCAGGTCCCGCGCCTGAAATGCGCCGGCCTCACCGGCTTCTGGTTCGGTTTCGGCTATTTTCTCGCCGGGTTCTACTGGATCGCCGAGGCATTCCTCGTGGAGCCGTGGCGCCACGGCTGGCTGATCCCCTTCGTGATGACGGCGATGCCGGGCGGCATGGCGCTGTTCTTTGCCGCGGCGGGCGTGCTCGCCATGGCAATGTGGCGTCCGGGCGCGGCCCGCGTCTTCGCCCTGGCTATCGCCTTTGGCCTTGCCGAGTATGCCCGCGGCCATGTGCTCACCGGGCTCCCCTGGAACTTGATCGGCTATGGGCTTCTCGCCAACGGCCCGTTGATGCAGCTCGCCGCCCTGCTCGGCGTCTACGCGTTGAGCCTGGTGGCTGTCCTTCTCTTCGCGGCGCCGGCGGCGATCTGGAACATTGAGCCTGGCCCGAGCAAAGGGACCGCGGCGCTCGCAGGTCTCCTCCTCGTCGCACTTGGGCTCGGCGCGGCATGGGGCGACCGGCGGCTCGCGGCCGCACCCGACGCGGAAACGGGGGTGCGTCTTCGCATCGTCCAAGCCAATATCGACCAGGCGAACAAGTGGCGGCCTGAGAACAGCGCCGATATCTTCTCCGACTATCTCGAACTCACCGACGCGCCCGGGATTGACGATATCGACATCGTCATCTGGCCGGAGACGGCCGTCCCGTTTCTCCTGGCCGATTCACCCGAGGCGCTCGATTTGATCGGAGAGGCGCTGCCGGACGGCGCATCCCTTGTCGTGGGCGGCGCCCGCGTCGGCGAGACGCGGGACGCGGGGGGACGGCTCACCGCGCGGCGCGTATTCAACAGCCTGCTCGTGGTCGACGCGGGCGGCGAGGTCGTCGGTGCCTACGACAAGATTCATCTCGTGCCGTTCGGCGAGTATCTCCCATTTCAAGACTTCCTCGAGAGCCTCGGCGTCATGCAGCTCACCGGGGTTCGCGGCGGCTTCAGCGAGGGTGCCGGCCCGCGGCTCCTGACAATTCCCGGCGCGCCGCCGGCCAGCCCACTCATCTGCTACGAGATCATCTTTCCCGACGACGTCACCGACAAGACGGCGCGGCCGGGCTGGCTCCTCAACGTCACTAACGATGCGTGGTTCGGATCGAGCGCCGGCCCCTACCAGCACTTCCACCAGGCCCAAGTCCGCGCCATCGAACAAGGTCTGCCCGTGGTGCGCGCGGCCAACACCGGCATTTCCGCGGTGATCGATCCTTGGGGCCGCGTTCTCGCCGAGATTGGTCTCGGCCAGAAAGGACTCATCGACGCAGGGCTACCCAAAGTGGGCCCGGAGACTCTCTTCGTGAAGTTCGGAATCACCGCGGAAATCTTGGGTTTGTTGCTCGCTGTCTTCGGCTGGCTCGCCTGTCGGCTGCGTCAATTCATTTGAATAGCGTTCAATAATCGTCACAAACTTGACGGGGCAATTCGCCCCCCTTATGAACCATTTTAGCGAAGGGGAGTTCCCCACCAAGACTCTGAAGTAACCGTCTTTTTCAGCTTCAAGGATATTACGAGCGCATGGTAGGTAAGAAGCCTAATCCAATAGACACGCATGTGGGGAGCCGCGTGCGATTGCGTCGAATGCTGCTCGGCATGAGCCAAGAGCGTCTTGGCGACGCCATGGGGCTGACATTTCAGCAAGTTCAGAAATACGAGAAGGGCGTCAATCGCATCGGAGCGAGCCGCCTGTTTCATATCTCGAAAATTCTCGACGTGCCCGTGCAGTTCTTCTTCGAGGAAGCCCCTTACGACGGCGACGGCAGTCGCGCACCGGGAATGGCCGAACCCGATTCCGAGACCTTCATCCTGGAGTTCTTGAATAGCCGTGAGGGACTCGAGCTGAACCGCGCCTTCGTCAAGATCGGCGACGCCAAGGTCCGCAAGAGCGTGGTCGATCTGGTTCGCGCCTTGAGCGCGGCGGCGGCTCCTAAATCAACAGCATGATCGCGGGGGCTTGACCTCCAGCCCGACGGTTGCCAGAACCGGGCGCAGCGTCGGGGGCCCCTCGGCCCGTCAATCAGTTTTGGGAGTTCGCCGTGTCCCGGGAAAATTACCTTTTTACCAGTGAATCGGTGTCGGAAGGCCATCCCGACAAGGTTTGCGACCGCATCTCCGATGCCGTCGTCGATCTCTATTTGGCCGCCGAACCCCATTCTCGCGTGGCTTGCGAAACACTCGTCACCACCAACCGCATCGTGCTCGCGGGCGAGGTGCGGGGGCCCGAGAGCGTGACGTCTCAGAACATCGAGGACGCGGCGCGGCGCGCCGTGCGCGAGATCGGGTACGAACAGGACGGCTTCCACTGGAAGAACGCCGAGTTCCAGAACTATTTGCACGAGCAGTCCGCCGACATCGCCATGGGCGTGGATGCCGACGCTGACAGCGACAAGGACGAGGGCGCGGGCGACCAGGGCATCATGTTCGGCTATGCCTGCCGCGAGACCGAGCCGCTGATGCCGGCGCCGATCTATTATTCTCACCGCATCCTGCACGAGATGGCCAAGGCCCGGCACTCAGGCCGCACGCCGGAGCTCGGGCCCGACGCCAAGAGCCAGATGACGCTCGTCTATGAAGATGGCAAGCCGGTGCGCGCCGACTCCATCGTGGTCTCGACCCAGCACAGCGAAGATGCCAGCATGGAGCGCATCGAGGAGATCGTGCGCGGTGTCATCGACGAGGTCATGCCCAAAGGCTGGGTCAACGGCCACACGAAATTCTACACTAATCCCACCGGGCGCTTCGTCATCGGCGGGCCGGACGGCGATGCGGGCCTCACGGGCCGCAAGATCATCGTCGATACCTATGGCGGCGCGGCGCCCCACGGCGGCGGCGCCTTCTCCGGGAAGGACCCGACCAAGGTCGACCGCTCGGCCGCTTATGCCGCGCGCTACCTCGCCAAGAATGTCGTGGCTGCGGGGCTGGCCGAAAAATGCACGCTGCAAGTCGCTTACGCCATTGGCGTGTCACAGCCGCTGTCGCTCTACGCCGACCTGCACGGCACCGGCAGCGTCGCCGAGGAGGACCTGGAGAACGCGCTCCGCAAGGTCATGGATCTGAGCCCGCGCGGCATCCGCGAGCATCTGGGCTTGAGCCGGCCGATCTACGAGCGCACGTCGTCTTATGGCCATTTCGGCCGGCAGCCCGACAATGACGGCGGCTTCTCGTGGGAGCGCCTCGACCTCGTCGAGCCGATCCGGAGCGAGCTCAGCTAGCCGAGCCTACTCAAACGAGATCGCCGATGGCCGGGGCTCGCCCCGGCCATTTTGCGTCTTGGGCCCGCCACTCAGCCGATCAGCCGGATGGTCTGGTAGACGACGAGAATGAGGACGAGAGCGCCAACGCTCACGCCTAGCGTTCTCGGCGAGATCCGTTTCACCACATAGCCTGCCAGCGGTGCCGCGAGCAGTCCGCCAACGATCAGGCCGGCGACGGCGGTCACGTTCTGCGTCAAGTCTCCTGCATCTTCCCAATGTCCCGTCACAAGCGCGGCGACGAACGTGGCCGAGACGGCGGCCGTAAGGGAAGAACTCGGCCGTGTTGACCGTGCCGATGACGTAACGCGGTTGTCCGCCTGCGCCGACCAATGTCGTCGTTACCACGGGCCCCCATCCTCCGCCGCCGACCGCGTCGACGAAGCCGCCGAGGAGACCCAACGGCTCCACCCCGCGCGGTAACTCATGACGGGGCTTGATGGCTCGCAGGGTGCGCCAGACGATGACCACGCCCATGACCGCCATGTAGGCCACGATGAAGGGCTTGATAGTGGCGCCGTCGATCGAGGTCAGGACGAAGACGCCCACGATCCCGCCGACCACACCGGCCGGCGCCAGCCTCCAGAACAGGCGCTTATCCACGTTGCCGTGCCAAAGATGCGACCCGGCGGACGCCAGGGTGGTGAAGAGCTCGGCCGCGTGGACACTGGCCGAGGCACTTGCCGGCGCCACCCCGAAAGATAGGAGCACGGTGGTAGAAACGACGCCATACGCCATGCCGAGCGCCCCATCAACAATTTGTGCGAGGAACCCGACAACTACAAAAATTAAGAAATCTAGTGACATAGCTGCCCCCATACGCTGAGAAGCATCTAATTACTACTAGTCCTACCTATTTACTAGTGATTTAATTGATTAGTGGCGGAGGCGAGCGTGCAAGCCTCCAAAATCCGAGCCGATGCGTCACGGACCTCAAGCAGAGTCGAGCGGATTTCGCACTTCTCCGGATCGGGGCAATCCTTGCAGCGACGGAAAGCCGTACGGCTTGCGCAAGGTGCTAAAGCCAGGGGACCATCGATGACCCGCATGACATCGGCGAAGGAAATGGACTCCGCCGGTTTCGCAAGCTCATAACCGCCAGTCTTGCCGCGATGGCTGAGAACGAGACCATGGGATTTCAGTTCGAGAAGGATGAGCTCAAGGAACTTTCGGGGTATGCGCTCCCCTTCCGCGATGGATCGAATGGGTAGCGGCTTGTCCTCCTGCGCAAGGCAGAGCATCGCCCGCAAGGCATACCGGGCCTTTTGCGACAGCATCTCGTTGGCCTCCCAACCCGAGTTCGAGCATTGTGAATGTCGATAGAATAAGTAGGCTTTAGTGCGCCTATTCGCCATCCCAGGCAAGGGCTGCGCCCGTAGGATGCAGGAGGTGATGCTCGTATTGACCGAAACCAGACCGCTCAGGTCCTATGGCCGGCGCAAGGGCAAGCGTTTGAGCCCGCGCAAGGAGCGGCTCATCGCCGAGTTGCTCCCGGCCCTCCGCCCCGATCTCGAGCAGCCGCCGCCGAGCGACCTTCGCCGGCTGTTCCCGGTGCCGGTGCGGGAGGTCTGGCTCGAAATCGGCTTCGGTTCGGGCGAGCACCTTCTCTGGCAGGCGGAGCGCCACCCGGACATCGGCTTCATCGGCTGCGAGCCCTTCATCAACGGCGCCGCCACCCTGCTCGGGACCATAGAGGATCGCGCGCTTAAGACCGTGCGGGTCCACGACGGGGATGCGCGCGACGTGCTCGCCTGGCTTCCCGACGGCGCGATCGCCCGCGTATTCATCCTGTTTCCTGATCCCTGGCCGAAGAAGCGCCAATTGAAGCGGCGGCTGGTTTCGGCCGAGCTGGTGCGCGCGCTTGCCCGGGTCATGCGGCCAGGCGGCGAACTCCGCTTTGCCAGCGACGATAGCGACTATGCGGCCCAAGCGCTGCGCAGCGTCAAACAGAGCGGCGCCTTCGCTTGGCTGGCCCGCAAAGCCGACGATTGGCGGATACGCCCGGACGATTGGCCGGAGACACGCTATGAACGGAAAGCCTTGAGCGGTGGCAAGCCCGTCTATCTCAAATGGCAGCGTCTCTAACCTCGTTAGGAGAGTTCCCCATGCGCGTATTTGCCCTGGTGCTCACAGTTTTGGCGTTGACGATCCTTCTGAGCCCGGCTGTGGCCCAAGCCGGGACCGACATCGCCACCACCTGCTACACCGCGTGCGAGAGCGCCACGAGCTCGAACCCGGAGTTCAAGGCCTGCCTCTCCCGGGCGGCCGACGCCGCCGATCGCACGCTGAATGAGGCCTACAAACGGCTTCAGACCGCAATCCGCGCCGCAGGCGTGGAGATGGGCCAGAGCCCCAGCCCTCAGCTCGGCGCCCTGACCCGCGCTCAGAAAGCGTGGATCGCCTACCGCGACGAGAACTGCGCGTTCGAGGACGCGCTAGCCTATGGCGGCACCGCGATCGGCGGCAACTCTTCGGCCTGTCTGTGCGCGCTGAGCCATGAGCGGGTCGAGGATTTCGCCCGTATTCGCAAGCATCTGCTGTTCGGCGAATAGTAGGCTGGCCGAGATGAGGCTTTTCGGCCGGCCCGGAATGGCTTGAAACCTCGGAAAAAGCTCGTATATTACCGCCAGAACTCATGATTGGATTTGGTCAGGAGTGGGCTGCGGCCCGCTCCTTTTTGTTAGGTACCTTGCTCCCCGCTATGCGAGGGGCGTGGCCCCACCATTGATGTCGAGCCCTGCAGAAAGTGCCGAGACTGGTGACCGCCGGTTCACCCGCGAGACGGGGCAGGAGCGCGTCATGGCCGATCTCGCCGAGCCGGTGCTCGAGGAGCTGGGCTTTCGCCTGGTGCGGGTGAAGATTTCGGCACGCGACGGCGGCACGGTACAGATCATGGCCGAACGGCCGACCGGTGAGATGACGGTAGACGATTGCGCGATCATCAGCCGGAGACTGTCTCCGGTGCTCGAGGCCTACGATCCGATGCCGGGACACTATCACCTGGAGGTTTCCTCGCCGGGCATCGACCGGCCACTGGTCAGACCGAACGATTTCGCGTTATGGACGGGTCACGAAGTCAAGATAGAGCTGAAGGAGCCGGTCGACGGGCGCAAGCGCTTCAGAGGCATGATCGAGGACGTGGTCTCAGACGAGGTGCATTTGAAGATCGAGCTAGCAGGCCAGGCCGAGCCAATCATCATCGGCCTGCCCTTCTCGCTCATCAGCGAAGCGAAGCTGGTGCCCAACCAGGACGGCTTCAGGGCGGATCTCTCGGGTAAGAAGCCCGCGAATTGACTTAAGTGAGCGGATGCGCGGTGACGCGTGGCCCGCGGCGAACGTAACTATTGGAGGCTAAAGAGTATGGCTCAGGCAGGCGTAAGCGCCAATCGGCTGGAGCTCTTGCAGATCGCCGAGGCGGTCGCGCGCGAGAAGTCAATCGACCGCCAGGTGGTCATCGCCGCCATGGAGGACGCGATCCAGAAGGCCGCGAAATCCCGCTATGGCAGCGAGAACGAGATCAAGGCCGAGGTCGACCCAAAGACCGGCGAGATCTCTCTCGCCCGGCTGCTCGAGGTGGTCGACGAGGTGACCGTCGATGCCACGCAGATCTCGCTCGCCGAGGCGCGGCGCAAGAACCCCGCCGCCCAGGTCGGCGATTTCATCGCCGAGCCCCTACCTCCGCTCGATTTTGGCCGGGTCGCGGCGCAGAACGCCAAGCAGGTCATCGTGCAGAAGGTGCGCGAGGCCGAGCGCGAGCGCCAGTACGAAGAGTTTAAGGACCGCGTTGGCGAGATCGTCAACGGCGTCGTCAAGCGGGTCGAGTACGGCAACGTGATCGTCGATCTCGGCCGGGCCGAGGCCATCGTGCGACGCGACGAGACCCTGCCGCGCGAGAACTTCCGCTACGGCGACCGTATCCGCGCTTTCGTCTACGACGTGCGCCGTGAGCAGCGCGGCCCGCAGATTTTCCTGTCGCGCACCCATCCGGAGTTCATGGCCAAGCTGTTCGCGCAAGAGGTGCCTGAAGTCTATGAGGGCATCGTCACCATCAAGTCGGTGGCGCGCGATCCCGGTAGCCGGGCCAAGATCGCGGTGGTGTCGCGGGACGCGTCCATCGATCCGGTCGGCGCCTGCGTCGGCATGCGCGGC
>Ga0209386_1000845_pt1 | contig 13807 bp, 10 predicted proteins | sample NGEPertwo_FD_184510 | JGI IMG/M metagenome (GOLD analysis project Ga0209386, IMG submission 184510) | Arctic peat soil microbial communities from the Barrow Environmental Observatory site, Barrow, Alaska, USA - NGEE Permafrost154B-two... | ecosystem: Environmental > Terrestrial > Soil > Wetlands... | reverse complement strand
GGTGGTGCGCAGCCAGACGGCTGCATCCTGCTCGTAGGCCTGCTCCGCCGCCAGCAGCCGGTCGATCGCGCGGCTCACTCGGCCCTCGGTGTGAAGCGGCGTCTCGCTGAACCAGTTGTCGAAGGTTACGCCAAAACGTTCCAGTTCCGCGCTCATCTGCTCTAGCACGATCTGGCAGCCACGCTCCCTAAAGAAACGCACGGCTTCGCCCGAGGCGTCTTCGAGGCCGCGCTCGCGAAGTTCCTCGAACCGGCGATCCCCCACCTCCTGCCGAATCTGGGCCGCGATGTCGGCCACGTAGCCGCCCTGATAGCCCTCCTCGGGGACCTCGAGATCCACGCCGAAAGACTGCGCGTAGCGGGCGGCCACCGAACGGCCGAACATGTCCATCTGCCGGCCGTAGTCGTTGATGTAAAACTCGGTGGTCACCCGCTCACCGCTGAAGCGCAGCAGGCGGTCCAGGGCGTTGCCGTAGGCCGCATAGCGCGCGTGCCCCACGTGCAGAGGCCCGTTGGGATTCACGCTCACGTACTCCAGCAGGATGTTCCGGGGCTCCTCGCGCCGTCCGGCCCCGACGCTATCCCCCTGCTCCAGCAGATCAGAGGCCATCTTTACGAAAGCGTCTGAGCGGAGGCGGAAATTGAGGAAGCCGGGACCCGCGATCTCGACAGCCTCGACCAGCGCCGTCGCCTCCGCATCCGCTTCCAGACGGGCTTTGAGCTCTTCGGCCAACTGCCGCGGAGCGCGACGAGCCGTCTTTGCCAGCTGCATGCAAAAAGGCGTAGCGTAGTCACCGTGGGCGGGCTCTGCGGGACGCTCGAAGACGAACTCCGGCGCGGGATCCCATTGTTCTTCGGTCACCCAATTCCGCACCACTCGTTCCACTATCTCAGCGAGCACGCTCGGTCCGTCCTTTCTCGCAAAACCGGTTAGGTCGACGCCGCAGTCGGGTTCGACGCCGCGCGTCATTGTATCGGGGCGGCCGCATTCTGCCGACCGCCCTCAGGAACTGGATCCGTAAAGCCCTTCTTTCCCCCGAGCGGGGATCCGGCAGGCAAACAGCTCCTCCAGGCGGCCGATGTCCCCAGGAGTGCCGATGGCGATCAGAATGTCGCCCTCCTCGAGGACCGCATCGGAGTTGGGATTGGTGTCAAACTCCCCTGTCCTCGCGTGACGTACCGCAAGGATGGTCGCTCCCGTGTTCCGTCGGATGTGCAGCTCGCCGATCGAGCGCCCCACCACCTCGCAGGTGTCGTTCAATGAGAACTCCTCGAGCCGGAACTCGATCTCCCCTCCCCCGGTCACCACGTCCAGGTAGTCGCTGACCAGAGGCTGCAGCAGCAAGTTGGCCATCTTCCGCCCGCTGAGGTCGTAGGGCAGGATCACCTGGTCCGCCCCCGCCCGCTTGATCTTGCCCACGGCGTCCCCTACGTTGGCGCGGGCCACGATCATCAGCTCAGGGTTCAGCTCGCGGGCGGAGAGCACCACGAAAGTGTTGGCCGCGTCGGTATCGAGCGCCGCCACCAGGCCCTGCGCCCGCTCGATTCCCGCTTCCAGCAGCACCTTGTCCTCGGCGGCATCCCCCTCGACCACGGCAACCTCGGCGCGGTAGAGCGTCTCGACTACGACGGAATCTCTGTCGACCACGATGAAGGAAGCTCCGTGACGCTGAAATTCCCGCACGACGTTCTCGCCCACCCTGCCGTGGCCACAGACGATGTAGTGACCGCTCATCCGTTCGATCCGCCGGTTCATCACCCTCCTCCTGAACATCCCGGTGAACTGCCCGCCCACAATGAAGTCCATGACCACACCCAGCCCGTAGAAGAAGGCGGTCACGCCGAAGACGATGAGCCCGATGGTGAAAAGGCGCCCCGCTTCGGATAGGGGCTGCACCTCCTGGAAACCCACCGTGGTGATGGTGGTCACCGTTTGGTAGAGGGCCTCCAACAGATTCATGCCCTCGATCAGAATGTAGCCCAGGGTCCCGACCAGGACGATGGTCACGAAAAGGCCGACCAGAAAGAGCAGGTTCCGCGCCTCCGAGAACAACCCATCCTCCCTAGTAGTGGTACGGCTCCCCCCGCTCGATTCGGATGGCACGGTAGAGCTGCTCCGCAACCACACAGCGCGCAAGCTGATGCGGGAACGTGAGCCGCGAGAGAGACCAGCGCATATCTGCCGCCTGCAGAACCGGGTCGTCGAGGCCCACTGCGCCCCCCAGTATAAACTGGAAATCGCTGATGCCCCTAAGCTTCCGCTCCGCCAGCAGAGCGCTCAGCTCCTCGGAAGAGAACTCCTCCCCCAGACGGTCGAGGGCCACCGTGTGCGCGTTCGCCTTGAGCCGGCCGAGAATGGCTTCACCCTCCCTCGCCTTGACCCGCGCCTGGCCTTGAGAAAGGGGAACCTCGGAGAGCTCGTGCACTTCGAGCTTGACGTAGGGAGAGAGGAGCTTCTGGTAGTGCGCGAAGACCGCTTGGTAGGGCTTGGAGAGCCTGCCCACGCACACCACGCGAAATCTCATCGGACCGGGAAGCTCAGCGGGGTAAAGCACCCCACAGCTCGGGCGGAGATCACCCTACAGGAAGAAGAGCTCCTGGCGCCCATCGCGTTCCGGTTCCTTGGGGCGGTCGAAGGTATGGTCGCGCACGACGGTAGGCATGTTGCGCCAGAGACAGATGTCGCTCTTGAGGTAACGCGCCTTGATCTCATCCGAGCACTCACTGGTGCAGGTCAGGCAGATTTCCTCCTCCACCTGAACCTTCTCTCTGCGGGGACGCTCTCCTTCGTCCAGCCGGCGTGAGGACTCCAGCAACAGGCTCTGCACGTCGATCGACGGAGTGATCGGGAACTTGACGGCATGTTCCGGCACCACAAATTTGAAAGTACCTAAGGTCCAATTGGAGAGCTCCAGAGCCTGGTCAAAGGTCTGCCGGTTGACTGTCTCCTGCAGGGTTGCCCGATCCGTATAGCCTCTCTTGAGCAAAACCAAGCCCAGAGGCTCATTTCTACGCTCGTGACCGTAGCTCAGCAGGCACTCTTTGAGAGTGTCCTGAGCAATGGCGCCGGCGGCAACCAACCGGTTGCCGATCAAATCTTCGGAGAGCGGCAGCGAGATGGCATCAACCCGGCCCCGGGTCAGGTAGATGTAGCCGTATTCTTCGAAATCCTGGATTTCGAGAATGCCCGTCTTTTCGTACAAGGCAATGAACTGCAAAATGCTGAATATCGAGAAATCCTGGATTTTACCCCAGAGGATCATCCCTTCACCTCCTGCTGAAGTGAATCGGCAGGAACGCGGGGCGAGTTGAGTGCTTGGTCCCTCAACGTCGGGCACGCCCAGTGAACCCGGTTCAGGATTCTGAACGCAGCCGGTGCCGGAGGGATACGCGGCCGACCTAGCGGTCGGGTTCTTCCTTGGGGGGCAAAGGAGCCCCGGCTTTACGAAAACGGCGGCCGGCGGGAACGCGCCCGGGCCGGCGTTCCGTATGGTAGCCGCCTTCTGACTCGGGCGGCGGCTCGACCTGAGTGGGGTCCGCTTCTCCCAGTCCGATGAAGGTTTCCTCAGGCCGGATGTGCGCGGCCCGGTGCCGTTCCTCCACTTCGGGCCCGCCATTTGCCGGCTCGCTCTCGGCGGGCTCGGGCGTGCCGTAGAGGGGACCGCCCGCTGCAGGTTCCTCCGCGACAGCGTCGGCTCCGTAGGGTTCTGCGGTTGAGGACCCGGATTCGGCCTCTTGCGGCCCGCCACCAGCCAACGTTTCGCCAGGCTCCCCCTCGGCTGCCGGCTCGGGCCGGGGCGGATTGGCGAGCTGCCAGCCGATGACTAGGAAAAGCCAAGCCAACACGAAGAATACCCCGGCGAGAATCAACAGGGTGACGTTGAAATTGTTGAGAAAAGGCAGGAGCGCAAGAAAAGCGACGCCCAGGAAGATGATGCCTACCAAGAGGCTCAAACCGCCGAGAATGCGGTAGATCAATGCCGTCTCCTCATTGCGCTGTACGAGGGCGGATATGCGTCATGCTTTGGCGGGCCCCGGTTTGTGTGCGCGCGACGGTGCCTGCGCGCGACGGTGCCTACGCTCAGTCTAGAGAAGCGCCGGGGGCAGCGCAAGGACATGCGCGGGCGGCGCAGGACTGATGGGCCTAAAGTCTAATCCGCTCCCTTCTCCGCACGCAACGCCTCCACCTCCGCAAGAACCTCATCGTCGGTGGAAGTCCTATCGATGATCTCCCGGAACTCCTCCACGCTGATCCCCATCTGGCTCAAGAGCATGCGGTCGCGGCCGCAGGGGTGCGCGTAGGTCCCGGGGTTGCCGTGGTAGGTGGCTCGGGCTTTGTCGATCATGCGTGGCAGCCACGACCACTCGCCCAAGCTGTCAGACCCAGGTCTGGGCTTCTCAACGCGTAGATCCATGCTTCCCGGCTTCTTTCACCCGTTGTGCGTGCCCGTGCCTGTTACCCGCGGCTCGGCGTGGCGACACACGAAGCGGGTTCGCGGCTAGCGCCTCGGCTCGAGGGCAAACAGCAGAGCCTTCTCCAGTTCCCGGACGTGCTCGGGTTCGGTCACCTTCTCCCCGCGGCAGTCGGCGACGTAGAAGACGTCCACTACCTTCTGCTTGAGTGTGGCCACTTTCGCCAGCCTGACATCGAGCAGCAGGTCGTCCAGAGTGCGGGCCAAGGAGTAGAGCAGGCCGATGCGGTCCTGGCTATGCACTTCGATCACCGTGAGGGCGTCCGAGGCGTCGTTGTCCACAACCACCTTGGCCACGTGACGAATCGCCGAGGGTCTGGCGAGAGGGTTCCGGGAAGCCTTCTCCGCCAAGCGGAACTCCAGTGCAAGCCTGCCCTCCAGCGCGCGCCTGAGGTCCCGGATGATTCCCTCCCAACGCTCATCTGGGATCCGATCCTCGAATTGGTCGGAGACCTGAAAACTCCGCACCACCAATCCCTGTTCGGTAGCCTCCACCTGCGCGCTCAAGATGTTGACGTCATGGTGGCTGAGCACGCCGCTGAGCCGCGTGAGCAGACCGGGATGAACCGGAGAGCTAACCAGCAACTCCTGCGCTCCGGCGACCTGACCTTCCCGCACCTCGAAGGTGATCTCATCACCGGCCGCCCCACCGGGAATCACCCTGCGGAAGTCGTGGGCAGCGTTGGTCGGGGCGGCGGCGGCAGGCGCGGTTGCGGTCACGGGGGTCGCGGACCCGGGCGGCACTACCTCTGCCCGGCTTTCTCCGATTCCTCCCAGTCTGTCCCCCAGTTTGAACACCAGTTCCTGCACCAGCGCAGAGGTCCAGGGCGTCCAGGAAGCGGTACCGGTGGCGACGGAGTCGGCCACCGTCAGCACGTAGAGCATCTCCAGCCGTCGGCGACTTCCGACCCGCGCCGCCACGCGATCGAGCAACTGCTCGTCCTCGAGGTCTCGCCGGGTCGCGGTATCGGTCAACAGCAGATGCTCCCGTACGAGGAATTCAACGTCGTCCACCACTTCCGGCCGGCAGGCCAAGGCCTGGGCGGCGTCGCGGGCAAGCGCAGCACCGGCTTCGGAGTGGTCGCTTTCAGGCACTCCCTTCCCCAAATCGTGGAACAGACAGGCGAGCAGGACCGTCTCCCAGTGCGGGGTAAGCGCCAGTTCCGAGGCGAAGGCCGCGGCGGTGCGGTCCGCCCCCTGCGACACCGCCATCTGCACGGCTATGGCCGCCGCGTGGAAGGAGTGACCATCGACGGTGTAGGTGTGCAGGCTGTCCCCCCGGCTTAGATAGCGGATCGCCCGCCACCCCGGAATCCACTCGGACAGCAGACCCACGTGCGAGAGGCGTTCGAGCCGGGGCAGTCCGTTATAGCCTTCGCGCAGTAACTCGAGCAGCAGGACGCGGCGTCGTTCCGGGACGAGCGGTAATTCAGCGGGCAGGGACGAGGGGCGCCGGTTGGCCGTCAGCCCGACATCGACCAGAACCGACTCCCATGCGTCGCTCGTCAGAAGGGCGACTGCGTGCGCCGCGTCCGTGATGCCCGCCATCACTTCGGCGACCTCCGGCTGTGCGCGCTCGGACATCATTTGGGCAACCTCTTCCTGAAAGTCCAGGAACAAGCGGTCCACCCGGCGGCCGGCCACGTATTGAAGGGCCGCCCGCGCCCGCAGCAGCACGTCGACCGCAGCTTCCAGACGGGCGACCGCCTCGGAGTCCAGCCAGCCCGCGGCGCCCAGGGTTTCGACTTCGCCGCCGTGCCTGAGGGCAAGTCCCGCCCAAAGCAACTCGTGGACGTCGCGCAGGCCGCCGCGGCCTTCCTTGAGGTGAGGTTCGAGCAGGGCGGCCGAGGCCCCGTAACGCTCGTGCCGGGCATCCCTCGCCTCGAGCAGACGACTGACGAAATCGCGGCCGCCGTCTTGCAGGGTCTGCCGCCTTAGGCGATCCGTGAGATCGCGGTAGAGTTCCTGGTTGCCGACCAGGAAGCGCGCCTGGAGAAAAGCGGTTTCCGCCTCTAGGTTGTCGGCCGCCAGGCTCAGGCACTCCCCGACGGTCCGTGCACCGTGCCCCAACTCGAGTCCGGCGTCCCAAAGGGGGTAAAAGAGGTCCGTCGCCGTCTCCTCGACCAGATCCGATTCCTCCTCACTGTAGAGGAGCATCAGGTCGACATCCGAGTACGGGCTCAGCTCCCGGCGGCCGTAGCCGCCCAAAGCCACCACCGCGAGCCCCGCCTGGCGGAAGCGCCCGCCGGCCAGGATTCGCTGCTCCGTCTCGCGGAAGAGCGAGATGAGTACCAGATCGAGCAGGTCGGCCCGCCGCCGGGCCAGTTCGAAACCACCGCCGCCCCCCTCGTGCAGCCCTCTCAGTTCGTCTAAGGCGCGGCGGAGGAACGCCTCCGGTGCCTCCTCCGGCAGATACATGACGGCGTTCCTAGATCGCCGTTGCACCCCGTTCGCCGGTGCGGATACGGATGACCTCGTCCAAAGTCGACACGAAGATCTTGCCGTCGCCGATCTTCCCAGTCGCCGCTGATTCGGCTATCGCATCGACGACCTCGGCCGCCATGTCCTCATCCACGACGATCTCGATCTTCACCTTGGGCACGAAATCAACCTGATACTCCACCCCGCGAAAGACTTCGGTGTGTCCCCGTTGGCGGCCAAAGCCTTTGACCTCGGTTACCGTCAGGCCCTTGACGCCCAGTTCCTGCAACGCGTCCTTGACCTCATCGAGCTTGAAAGGCTTGATCACCGCTTCGATCTTCTTCATGTAGTCCTCCTCATCGGGGGCGGAAGCAGCGGACAGCCGCCGTAATCCTGTTAGAAGCAAGATACGGTGGATTCCTCCAGATGACCAATGTACCAGGGGCCAAAACGGCCCGGCAGTGAAGTGGACAGGCGGACAACCCCGCCTGGCCGGCGCGACGGCCTCACGGTTCGGCCCCCGCCGAATTCGGTATGTGCACAGGGGAGCGGGTCGCCAAGAAACCCGCCGCGCGAACGGGCAGGAGGAGCACATGAGTCAGGTCGAGAAGCCGCCCGAGGGCCGGCGCCGAGTGATCGTCGATGGAGTCGCCCCCCAGGTGGATTGCGGACGCTTCCCGATCAAGCGGGTGGTGGGCGAAGAGGTCGAGGTCCGGGCCGACATCTTCACCGACGGACATGACGAGGTGTCCGCCTTGCTGCTGTTCCGGCGCGCGGGAGAACGGCGCTGGCAGGAACGTCCCTTCGACTATGTGATCAACGACCGCTGGCGGTCTTCTTTCACCGTGGAGGCGATGGGCCGCTGGGAGTACACCATCGAGGCCTGGGTTGATCATTTCCAGACCTGGGTCGACGACTACGCCAAGAAACGTGCCGCCGAAGTGGACACCGACATCGATCTGGTCATCGGGGGCGGTCTGGTCGAGGCCGCGGCCGAGCGGGCGGAGAAAGCCGCCAGACGCTGCAGGCGCTCAGGAGACCGGGACGGCGCCGAGCGGGCCCGCGAGGACGCGGCCCGGCTCAAAGACCAAGCCCACCTGCTGCAGGACGACAAGGCGCCGATCGACGATCGCCGTGAGTTGGCGCTCTCTCCCGAGCTGTCCGCAGCCGGCCGCGCGTATCCGGACCGCGAACTGTCCAACACCTACGGCCGCCGGCTCGAGGTCTGGGTGGATCGGCCAAGCGCCCGCTTCAGCACCTGGTACGAATTCTTTCCCCGCTCCTGCGGCGAGGGCACCAGGCACGCCGGGTTGAAGGACTGCGAGAAGCACCTGGAGTATGTTGCCGGGATGGGGTTCGACGTCGCCTATCTGCCTCCCATCCACCCCATCGGCGTGACCAAGCGCAAGGGGCCGAACAACCGGGTGGTGGCCGGGCCCGAGGATCCGGGCAGCCCCTGGGCAATTGGGGGCCGCGAGGGCGGCCACAAGTCCATTCACCCGGAATTGGGGAACGAACAGCATCTGCGCAGCTTCATTCGGCGCGCCGAAGAACTGGGGATGGAGGTCGCTCTGGACATCGCCTTCCAGGCTTCGCCCGACCACCCCTGGGTTGAGGAACATCCGGAATGGTTCCACTGGCGCCCCGATGGAACCGTCCAATTCGCCGAGAATCCGCCCAAGAAGTACGAGGACATCTATCCGATCAACTTCGAGAGCGAAGATTGGCAGGCCCTCTGGGAGGAACTCAAGCAGGTCATGCTGCACTGGGTGGCGCTGGGGGTGAAGATCTTTCGGGTGGATAACCCGCACACCAAGCCGTTTGCTTTCTGGGAGTGGGCCATCGCCGAAATCCAGCGTGAGCATCCGGAGGTGCTCTTCCTGGCTGAGGCCTTCACCCGGCCAAAGGTGATGTACCGATTGGCCAAGCTCGGTTTCTCTCAGTCCTATACGTATTTCGCCTGGCGGAACGCCAAGTGGGAGCTCGAGCAGTACTTCTCCGATCTGACACAAACCGAGGCGGTCGAGTTCTTCCGGCCGAATGTTTGGCCGAACACCCCGGACATCCTGACGGAGTACATCCAGTTCGGGGGCCGCCCCGCGGCAATGGTGCGTCTGTTCCTTGCCGCCACCCTTTCCGCCAATTACGGCATCTACGGGCCGGCATTCGAACTGGTCGAGACCGCCCCCCGCGAGCCGGGCAGCGAGGAGTACCTGAACTCAGAGAAGTACGAGATCCGCGACTGGGACCTGGCGCACCCCGACAGCCTGCGCGAGTTGATCACGCTCGTCAATGGCATCCGCCGGGAGAATCCCGCTCTGCACGCCAACCGTTCTCTACGCTTCCACGGCATCGACAACGAACAGCTCATCGCCTATTCAAAGCGCACCGAGGACGGGGAGAACGTCATCCTCTCGATCGTCAACCTCGATCCCCATAACACGCACAGCGGTTGGACGGCGCTCGACCTGAGCGTGCTGAACGTGGAGGCGGACCATTCCTACTACGCCGAGGACCTGCTTGGCGGCGCCAAGTACGTTTGGCAGGGCGCACACAACTTCGTGCAGCTCGAGCCCGGAAGCGCCCATATTTTCCGGGTGCGGCCACAGTTGCGCTCGGAGACCGACTTCAACACTTACATGTGACCGGGCTGGTCCCCCGGCGCCCGCTCCGGTTCGAGGGCCTCGCGCAGAGCCCTGACCTCCGCATGCAGCGCGCGGATGGTGGCGGCGCCGGCCAGTTCGCCGTCCTCGTTCTCGGCGTCCTGGCCTATGAAGAAGGAGGCCAACGCCGCGGTGACGTATCCAAAGACCGCGAATGAGTATATGGCCAGCAGCACGGTGAGAATCCGGCCCTCGGCCGTTACCGGCCAATACTCCGAGCCGATGGTGGTCAGCATCATGGCCGTCCACCACAGGGCGGCACCGTAGCCGTCGAAGGGCTCGCGCCCGTCGACATTCTCCAGCGCCAACATTCCCGCCGCCCCGGTGGCGACCACGACGCCCGTGAAGACGAAGACGTAGCCGAACTGCCGCCTCCCCAGGATCACGCGCAGATTGCGCATGGTCCGGTTGAGCGAAGTGACGATGCGCAGCAAGCGCAGACTCCGCCCGACTCGGGCCAGGCGCAGCAGGCGCACCAAGTAGAAGGCACGGAAAACCCGGAGCGCGGGCAGGATCAACGAGATGGCTCCCAACCAGTTGCTGCGCAGGTAGGCCAGCTAGGCATGCATCCTCGGGACGCGCTCCGGGAAGAGGAATCAACAAATCTCAAGAGAAGGTCCAAAGATAGGAACCTCGGCAAGGGAGAGACGTGAACGAGCGAGACCGCAGTCAGGACGTCAGTCTGCTGGAGAGCGACCCGCTCTGGTACAAGGATGCCATCATCTACGAACTCCACGTGCGGGCGTTCGCCGATTCAAATGGAGATGGACGGGGTGACTTCCGCGGGCTGACCCAAAAGCTCGACTACCTGAAGGACCTGGGGGTGACGACCCTCTGGCTGCTGCCCTTCTACCCCTCCCCCCTGCGCGACGACGGATACGACATCGCCGATTACGGCGACGTCCATCCCGACTACGGTACGCTTCAGGATTTCCGCGTCTTCCTGCGGAGCGCCCATCGGCGGGGCATGCGGGTCATCACGGAGTTGGTGATCAACCACACCTCGGATCAGCACGATTGGTTCCAGCGCTCCCGGCAGGCCAAGCGCGGCAGCAAGTGGTGGAACTACTACGTTTGGAGCGACACCCCCGAGAAATACCAGGCCGCCCGCATAATCTTCAAAGACTTCGAGAGCTCCAACTGGGCTTGGGACCCGGTGGCCCAGGCTTACTACTGGCACCGCTTCTACTCGCATCAACCCGACCTGAACTTCGAGAGCGCCGCCGTGCGCCGCTCGATCTTCCAGGTGCTGGACTTCTGGCTGAGGATGGGCATCGACGGACTACGATTGGACGCCGTGCCTTACCTCTACGAGAAGGAGGGCACCACCGGCGAGAACCTGCCGGAAACTCACGCCTTTCTCAAGCGGCTGCGCCGGCACGTCGACCAGAACTTCTCCGACCGGATGCTGCTGGCCGAGGCCAATCAGTGGCCCGAAGACGCGGCCGAATACTTCGGCAAGGGCGACGAGTGCAACATGGCCTTCCACTTCCCGGTCATGCCCCGGCTCTTCATGGCCACCCGTATGGAAGACCGCTATCCGATCATCGAGATCCTGAACCAGACCCCGGAAATCCCCGAGAACTGTCAGTGGGCCACCTTCCTGCGCAATCACGACGAACTGACCCTGGAGATGGTGACCGACGAGGACCGCGACTACATGTACCGCATGTACGCCCACGATCCCCGGGCGCGCATAAACCTCGGCATCCGCCACCGCCTCTCGCCGCTCCTCGACAACGATCGGCGCAAGATCGAACTGATGCACGGATTGCTCTTTAGCCTGCCGGGAACCCCGGTTCTCTACTACGGCGACGAGATCGGCATGGGCGACAACATCTATCTGGGCGACCGGAATGGGGTACGCACCCCCATGCAGTGGAGCGACGACCGCAACGCCGGCTTCTCCAAGGCAAACCCGCAACGGCTCTACCTGCCGGTCATCATCGACCCGGAGTACCATTACGAGACCATCAACGTGCAGGCGCAGAACAACAACTCGCAGAGCCTGCTCTGGTGGGTCAAGCGCCTGATCGCGCTGCGCAAGCGCTACCACGCCTTCGGTCACGGCGAGATCAAGTTTCTGCATCCGGAGAACCGGAAGGTGCTGGCGTTCATCCGCAGTTTCGAGAACGAAAGCATCCTGGTCGTGGCCAACCTCTCCCGTTTCGTTCAGTTCGTCGAACTCGGGCTGGACGATTACGCCGGCACCGTGCCTGTGGAACTTTTCGGGCGAACCAGCTTTCCCCCGATCGTGGAGGAGCAGAGCTACTTCCTCACGCTGGCGCCGCACTCGTTCTACTGGTTCGAGCTGCAGCCCCAGGAGATTCAGGAAGAGGCCGGGCAGACCCGCGTGCTCAACGTGCGCGACGACTGGCAGCAGGTTTTCGAGGAAAAAACGGTGGACGACCTCGAGCAGGTGCTGATTCGCCACCTGCGTAACCGCCGCTGGTTCAGAGGCAAGGCGCGCACCATCGTGGACGCCGGCATCGAGGACACCATCCCTCTGGAAACCGCCAGCGCGACCACCGTGGTGACCCTGGTGCGCGTGGAGTATGCGGCGGGCGAGCCGGAGACATACGTGTTGCCGCTGAGCTTCGCGGTGGGAGAGCGGGCTGAGCAGGTACGGGAGGAGCTTGCCTACCGCACCGTGTGCCGCCTGCGAGTGCGGAGCCGGGGCCAGGAACCTTTCGAGGGGATTCTCTACGACGCCCTGGGCGAAGGTGAGTTCTCCTTCCTGTTGCTCGAGGCCATGCGTAACCGGCGACGCTTCAAGGGGGTTAAAGGCGCGCTCACAGGCGTGCCGAGCAAGGCCTTCCGCACGCTGGCCCCGGCGGATGAATAGATGCCGCCGCCCAGTCTGCTGAGGGCAGAGCAGACCAACACCTCAGTGAGTTTCGGAGACAAGCTGATCCTCAAGCTCTATCGCCGGGTCGAGGAGGGGGTCAACCCGGACCTCGAACTGGGGCGCTTCCTGACCGATCACGCCGGCTTCGACCACATACCCGCCGTGGCGGGCGGGGTTGAGTACCGGCGTCGGGGGCGTGAGTCGGTTTCGCTCGCCATGCTGCAGGAATTCGTGCCCAACGAGGGCGACGCCTGGCGCTTTACTCTCGACGGCCTGGGGCGGTTCTACGAGCGCGCTCTGGCCGACCGAATCACGGTTCCCGACGGGGCCTTCGTGGGCAGACCGTTGCCCGAACTCGAACAGGAAGAACTGCCTGACTTCATCCTCGAGGCGATCGGCACCTACCTTCCGGCCGTGCAGATGCTCGGCAGGCGAACCGCACAGATGCACGCCGCACTGGCTTCCAACACCCGAGACACCGCTTTCTCCCCCGAGCCCTTCACCCCGCACTACCAGCGCTCCCTGTACCAGTCGGTGCGCACATTGGCCCGGCACGCCTACGACACCTTGCGCGATCAGCTGGAGACCGTGGCGGAGGAGGACCGCGCAGACGCGGAGGCGGTGCTCGAACGGGAGCCCGAGATGGTCGCCAGGCTCCGCCGGCTCCTCGATCAGACGCTCTCAGGGATGCGCATGCGCACTCACGGCGACTACCACCTGGGCCAGGTGCTCTACACCGGCCGGGACTTCGTGATCATCGACTTCGAGGGAGAGCCCGCCCGGCCGCTCACCCAGCGCCGGATGAAGCGCTCTCCCCTGATCGACGTGGCGGGCATGACCCGTTCCTTCCACTACGCGTCGCTCTCCGCCCTGCGCAACGGCAACATCCGGCCCGAAGACAGGAGCCAGCTCGAACCGTGGGCCCATTTCTGGTACCAGTGGGTCTCGGCCACCTTCCTGGGCTCCTACTTGGAAGAGGCCGGCCGGCCGCGTTGGTTACCTAAGACCCCGGAAGAACTCGACCTGCTCTTCAATTTCGTCCTGCTGGAGAAGGCAGTTTACGAGCTGAGGTACGAGCTGAACAACCGTCCCGAATGGGCCGGCGTACCTCTCCTGGGCATCCTAGAAATCCTCCGGGAGCCGCTGCGTGTGGGGGTCTGAGCGGGAACGGCTCGAGGAGCTCGCTCGTCTCTACGGCGTGCAGACCTCCTACCGGGACGTAGAAGACGAATTGCGACGGCCCTCGCCGGAGTCCCTGGCCGCGGTGCTGCGGGCGTTGGGCGCACCGCTGGACTCGCCTCGGGATCTCTCCAGAGCGCTGAGCGCACGGCGGCTCGAGGAATGGAGCAGTCCGCTCCCCCCCGTCGCCCTAGCTCCCGGTTCCGTTTCGATCCGCTTCTCCCC
>Ga0209386_1000844_pt1 | contig 13808 bp, 15 predicted proteins | sample NGEPertwo_FD_184510 | JGI IMG/M metagenome (GOLD analysis project Ga0209386, IMG submission 184510) | Arctic peat soil microbial communities from the Barrow Environmental Observatory site, Barrow, Alaska, USA - NGEE Permafrost154B-two... | ecosystem: Environmental > Terrestrial > Soil > Wetlands... | reverse complement strand
TATGATCGTCAGCATATTTTTGACCCGCTTCATAATTGAATACAATTCTTCCTTCTGCATATTCTTCTTCTACAATCAATGTCGCTGCACCGGCTGAACACTCTTCAGCTGTGAATTTCAGGAATGCTTGCTTCCGCACGAAATTTTCCATATCCCCCTGATAGCTTAAATAACTTACATTTATAACAAGCAGACCTATAAATACAATGAATATTTTCATAATGTTCCCTATATTTTTTCACTGGCGGTGTAGCTGTCAATAACGTATACATAAGAATTTTCTTCCTTTGAAATCCCCAAGAGTCTGCTGCCGGCTATTACTTCTTCTATTGGGACTTCTACCCTGTAGTATATTAACCTTTCATTTCCAATGTTATACCTGAATTTAACGGAATCCTCACTATCTACAATGATTCTCTCCGAAAAGATTCCTGTAGCCTGGCTTATGTTGTTTTTCAATCTGTCCTTTATTTCAGCCGAAAAATATCCTTCCTGCTTCGCTTCTTCTTTTGCCGCATAAGTACTGTCTTGAATCCGGGCTATGATAAGGCTGTTTTTCTGTTCCAAAGTAAACTGCAGTAAAAATAACAGCAGGACAGGCAAAACTGCTATGAGGACTATAAATTGTTTCATTTCAACCCTTCTCTATGGCGTCAGTTTTCTTGCTTCAATATTGTGTACCCATATATCTGAAACTGTGTTTATTATTGAAGTTTCAGTGTCCCCCATTATTAAATTGTAAATAAATACGCCTAGTATAATCATTGAGCAAAGTACGATCAGCTGTTTCATAATGTATTATTTTTATTCAGCTGCAGCTTCTGTATTGAATGCAGATACCGCTTCAGTTCCAACCAAGCTGACGGCTGCAGCCTGCTCTGAAAAGCCCATGACCATTGTCCCGATTCCAATTCCTAAAATAAGCATTGCAATCATTACTATAATTTGTTTCATAAAATACCTCCTTCTTTAAAAAAAATTCATTAACATTTCCTGCTGGTCAAGAAAATATGAAATGTAAAGAAAATTGATAATAATAATCAGGACATTCAATACAACCGGCAAATACACTAAATCACTGATTATTTCATCTCTTCTCTTTTGTTCCGTTATTCTCTTTTCCCTTGATGCCCTTTGTATTGAAGTTAAAATTTCACCCAGTTCGTCGGGGTTAATTTCATCCCACTTAACCAAAAGACTCGCATACTCCTTTCCGCTTGTCTGGCAGTTACTGTCATTAAACGCCAGTACCGCCTCGCTCGCTCTATTTAACCTTAAGTAACCAAGCATTTTAACATAAACTGGTTGTAGCACACCCTTTCTATTCGCCAGTTTTTCTATTATTACGTCACCTCGAATCTGTTTCCCGGTATTCAAAGTCAAAATATTTCTCATAAAAGAGATTCCTTCATAAATCTCTTTTTCGGCTTTCCTTTGTCTTCCTGCCTTCTTAAAGTCAATTCGTCGAAGCGATTCCATGAAGCTTCCGTAATAACTTAATGCTTTGTTTCTGTTGGTGTAATAGCTGAACCTGCTTTTTTTGCTGCCAAGTAATATAAACCCTATTTCCATTAATACAATTGCAGCTATATAGATAACGTATGTAATTCTTTCCATGATCAAACCTTTCTAAGGCAGTTTTTATTAGTGATCAAACCTTTCTAAGGCAGTTTTTATTAGTTCTCAAACCTTTCTCAGGTAGTTTCCATTAATAATCAAACCTTTGGTTATTGACTAATTCTATTATTACGATGTTTATCAAAAGCATAAAGATAATAGCTAACAGCATTGTGAACCCTTGACTGGAAAAAAACTGATTGTGCAAAAAATCCCTTAAACTCATATCAATAACTGAAACCGATAGAAACACTGTTCCCAAATACATGCAAGGCACAAGATAAACAAGCATTCTTAAAGCCTCGGCATTCATTCGTTTTCTTTCTTCTACAAGGGTTCTGGCTTCCCTGAGTTGAATCAGAATATCCTCAACAGCACTTGAAATATTGATTCCACTTTCCGCTGCAAGGGCAATATTATAAGAAAGCATCCTGCCCCAGTTTGTATTGACCGCATAAGCAAAGCTCTTACATGCTTTCTCAATCTGATGAGGATTCCCTGTTTCTCTCAGTTCCAGTAAAAGCTTGATCAGCAGTCTGTTGCTTACTTTAGTATCTTTGTAATTTTCAACCACCTTTTCCATCGCCTCATAAATATTGAAACCTGAAATTCTGTACTGACTCAGTAAATTTCCAATCAGCTTTTCACCTTCATAACTGCTTTTTCTTCTGATTGTTTCAATTTTAATTTTCAACATCAAAACCGGTAAAACACCCATAATAAGTCCTGTCATTATCGCCTTTAAAGGCGGGAAATTTTTCATCCCGACCAATGTGACAAGGATTACCACAAACATCGTTAAAAGGAGGAATTTTTTTCCATCAATTCCTTTACTGAAGGCTATGCCTGTTAAATCATCCAAGTATATAAATAATCTGCCAGAGCCTTCCAGTTCTTTCCTTCTCGCTCTAAGTCTGTATCTCATTTTTAATTTCATATTGTTTTCGACTATTTCTTTATAGAACAGCAACCCGATTCCAATGAAAACAAGGGCGTACAAAACAAATGAAACTGCCATTATTATCATCTTATCCATTTGCTAATTCCTTTAATTCCATGGAGAATTTTTCGTAAATCAAGGCATCTTCCTGCTTTCCTGCGGCTTCTTTATCTCTGTTTATTCTGTTCGTCCACTTCCATGTCTCGTTAGAATAATTATAGGAGCAAATTTCGATTATACTTATCTTCTGGTTTTCGGCATCGAAGCTTACTTCATAAATGCTTTTCAGCCTTTTGTGACTTTTATTTTTAAGTTGAATAAAATGGAAGATATAATCAAAACTGGAAGCCACTTTATTTGCTGTGTAATGGATCTCACCTCCCAGTGTCTTTACAATTTCACTGGCCACATCATAACAAAAGTCCAATGGATTTTTCGTATGGAAGGTTATTTTCATCCTCCGTGTTCCCTTGCTTGCCACTCTGAGTGCCGTATCCAGTGCCAGGCCGTCTCTGGCTTCCGCTACAACGATGTAATCAGCATCGCTTCTAAGAATATTTTTCGTAACGGTTAAAAGCTTTTCGTTATCAGCCAGTAGCTGAATGATGGGTGCATCCGGCATAATTTTATGGAGAGGAATTTCCGGGTCAGTCTCAACCATTACACCTTCAAGGCTTTGATCCTCATAGCTTTGCCATGTAGAAAGAAAGGTGGTTTTACTCGTCCTGACTGCCCCTGTAAACGCAACATTATAACCAAGGGCTACCATGTCGGTAAACAACGGAATTGCCTCATAAGGAATGGTTTTTCTTTTTGCCTGCTCCTCAAAGGAGTATTTGGGAATAATGTATCTTCTGAAGATAATTACGTCTTCCCCGTCCTTTACCAGAGAACCTCTGAAAATTGTCACTCTTGATCCATCCAGCAAATATATTTCATGAAAGTCTTTATCAAGTCTTTCGTCCGGGGTTAATAAAAGGAATGCCCGTATCAGCTGTTCTCTTCGAAATTTGCTTATTTTTTGATCTTTTAAAATCATTTCCCCATCTTCAAGAAAGTAAATTCTGTTTCCTATTATTTTTGCCGAGCTGCTCGATGAAAATTCAGGTGAAAACCATTCTCCAATTCCTGCCAGACCCCAGTTCTCATGATAAATTCCTTCATCAAGGCTTTTATACCAGGATGGAAATATAACATTTTCCGCTTTATGACCTTTGATGTATTCCTTAATTTTGCTTCTAAAGTAATGGACTTCATTTTCGTAGCCAATAATTGCTTTTTTTTGGATTTCCACAATGTGCTCCATGCTTTCCAGCCCAAGATCCCAGTCTCTCATAAACTCTATGTTTACTAATTCACAAAGTTTGGTAAATTCCATCCTATTTTTATAATGTGTGATTCCCTTGGCAATGTGTTCCTCTAAATAAAACTTTTCCATTTATTCTTCTTTCTTGAATCAATCTCATTTTCGCCCATTTTCAACAATATCTGATTGGCAATCAGCCCAATGTCACTCTTGTATTTATCATCCCTGAACTCGATTAAACTTCTGTACTCCATCTCAGCCTGTTTGCCATAATCCACATTTTTTACCTTCATGAGCATATTTTTCTCGAGTTTTAATCGTTTTTCAATGTATTGGAGTGTATAGGGATCTTTTTCTTCAAATTTATTTATTATATATTTTCCAAAGATAATATTTGCTTTTGAAAACCTCTCAGCCTGTTCCTCAAATCTTCTTAAGCTTGATTCCAGCTGTGTCAGAATAAGGTAATTATTATTTGACAGCAGTAACCCGCCAACGGCCAATCCGTTGTCAATCTCGCTTCCTGTATCGCTGATGATAATGTCAAACTGGTCTTCCACCGCTTCCAGCAGATATGCTGCAGAATCGGGGAAATAATACCTTTCTTCATTTTCCTTCATTAGTCCGGCAAGCATATGCAAATTTTCATACCGCTTTGTACCGCCAAGAAAGTCTTTTGAAATGATTATTTTACTGTCAATCTGCATTCGGTAATTGTCTATTGTTTCAATATTTTCTTTCACATAACCTGCATTTTTCCTGCCATTTAAGGTAATTAACAATATTTTAAGGTCTTTTCTTTCATTTGCAATGAGCTCGGCCACTGACTGGGCAAGCATTGTCACCCCCACTTTATGGTCTATCCCATGGAAGGAGAACAACTTATCCATATATTTCGCCTTTCTTAATCATTTATGCCACCTTTCTTATCCATATATGCCACCTTTCTTAGTCATTTACTGACTTTTACTGTTTACAATAATAAGTTTACCTTCTTCTACAAATATGTATTCCTGAATGCTGCTGTATTGCTCCAATGTTGAAATTATTTCAAACTCTGAAACAACTTCAGATCCATGCTCTCGGTCCAGAATTTCTTTGTATCCTTTGGTAATTTCTTCATCTATGACTTCTTTTCCTTGTTCATCCTTCACAAAAGCAACCTGAAACCCACCAAGTCTTATTTTTCCATCTAAGGTATAAACATCAATACTGTCTCCTTTTCTTAAGGAACTGCTGACACTGAAAATCCAGTCAGGCTTTACCTGGTAAATCCCGTATCCTTTATTGATTCCTGCCTTGCCGTCCGAAAAGAAATTTTTGGCAATCTGACTGTTCATTGGAATAATTTGGTTTGAGATTTTTCCATCTATGCCGGATATTTCTTTTAAAGTAATGGGATTACGAATCATGTTTTCACTTAATATGCCAACTTCCTTAAACATCCCGGCATTTACTTTAGTTCCCGGGAAAATATCCTGTTCTGCAACAAAGACCTTTTCCTTCATCACTGCATCCCGGCCTTCCGCCTCCCAGAACACCAGCAATCCAACAGCCATTATAATTAAAAGCACCCCTAAAATCGGCTTTAAAAGTCTTCTCATATTTCCTCCTGAGATTTTTGTTGATTTCTATTTTGTCAATATTTACCATTTATATACATATTTTTACATATTCTTTGAAGCATGTCAAGAGTTAATTTACATTTTTTTACATTATATTTTGAGGGTACAAAAAAAATCCCCCTTTTGCCGCAGATGAAGAATCTTTATTATGCTATAATGCAATATATACTTGACATTAAGCAAACTATATCTTATACTATGCAATGTCAGGAGGTGTATTATGAAAAACAAGCAAATGAAAATTGCTCGCATTGAGCAGGATATGAAGCAGGAGGATCTGGCGAAAATTGTAGGAGTTACCAGGCAAACCATAGGTATGATCGAATCAGGAAATTATAATCCCACATTAAATCTTTGCATTTCCATATGTAAGGCGCTAAATAAAACTTTAAATGAATTATTCTGGGAGGAAACAAAATGAAAAAAGAATTTATTAACGATGAAAGAGATACGGCTCAAAGACGAAAAGTCGGAAGCGAAACCTGCAACCTTCTAATACTTGGTTTACTGCTCTCCTTACTTATACAGCAAACTATAATGGATGCCCCTTTTGAACAGTATGCCGCGGAATTCATCTGTTTTTTTGCAGCTTCATTTTATATTGTCGTCAGAAATCTTGCTTTAGGAACTGATTTTATTACAAGAAGAGAAAAAAGCAGAAAATGGCTTATCATCAGCAGCCTTGTCGGCGGATTAACCATGACAGCCCTGCTAAGTTATGCAAATTACGCCGAGTACGGTGACAGGCACAACTTTATTACCTTTACCGGAACCATACTGATATTCTTTATTACTTCAACAGCCCTCATGTTTTTTGGTTTTTCCTCACTATATGCATTAAACAGAAAAAGACAAATTAAAATTGCCAAAAAATTGGATGAAGAAGAAAATGACCTGGACTAGGAACTCTATAAGCCCTTTAAGAAGGCTGATATACGAAGCTGGTATTGACATTCTCTCCATTTGACCATAGAATGTACCTTGTGCGAAAAAAAATTGATGGAGTGTGAAAATGAGTTTATTAATTGTAGAAAACGTTACCCATGGCTTTGGCGGCAGAAGAATCCTGGAAGATGCCAGCTTCAGATTATTGAAAGGGGAACACGTTGGGCTAATTGGCGCCAACGGTGAAGGGAAATCAACCTTTCTGAACATAATTACCGGCGCCCTTCAACCGGATGAAGGAAAAGTTGAATGGTCCAAACACGTTACCGTTGGATATCTTGATCAGCATTCGACATTGAAACCTGGTACGTCCATTCGCAATGTCTTAAGGGATGCATTCAGACATATGTTTAACCTGGAAAATGAAATGCTTGCTTTATATGATCAGATGTCTCAGGAAGATGCTGATATTGAAACACTGATGGAAGAAGCCGGAGAAATTCAGCATATGCTGGAACATAGCAGTTTTTATACAATAGACTCTAAAATAGATGAAGTTGCAAACGGCCTCGGCCTTGGATCCATCGGACTTGAAAATGATGTGGCTCAGCTGAGCGGTGGTCAGCGTACAAAAGTATTACTTGTAAAGTTGCTTCTGGAAGATCCTTCCATACTGTTACTGGATGAACCTACCAACTTTCTGGATTTTGAGCATATAGAATGGTTAAAAAAATATCTGCTGGAATATGAAAATGCCTTTATTCTCATCACCCATGACATGGAATTCCTTAATTCAGTAGTTAATGTAATATACCATGTTTCAGATGGAGAGTTATCTCGTTACACTGGGGATTATGACAGCTTTATGCATATGTATAAGGTTAAAAAAGGTCAGGAAAACAAGGCCTATGAAAAGCAAAAACAGGAAATTGAAAAAATGGAAGATTTCATTGCCAGAAATAAAGCCAGAGTTGCAACCAGGGGAATGGCAAATAGCAGACAAAAGCGTTTAGAAAAAATGGACGTTCTGGAAAAACCCAGAGACAAACCCAAACCTAAGTTTAAATTCAAAGAAGCAAGAACGCCTGGCAAATTCCTGGTGGAATGCGATGATTTAGTTATTGGTTATAAAGAACCTTTAACAAAACCTGTTACCTTTTCTATTGAACGTGGTACTAAAATTGCAATAACAGGAACCAACGGTTTAGGGAAAACCACCCTCTTAAAAACAATACTGGGAAAGATAAAGCCTGTCTCTGGTCAGGCAGTCCTTGGTGATTACCTTTTCCCGGGATATTTTGAGCAGGAAGCAGGCAGAGACAGCTCTGAAACAGCATTGGAATATATGCTTGCCCTTTTCCCTTCCTATGCGAATGCGGAAGCAAGAACTGCCCTTGCCAAGTGTGGACTTACAAACGAACATATTACCAGTCAGATGAAAGTGCTGTCAGGTGGAGAGAACGCCAAGGTTCGGCTTTGCCAGCTGATACAGAGAGAATCGAACTGGCTGATTCTGGATGAGCCTACCAACCATTTAGACCTTGAAGCAAAGGAAGAGTTAAAAAGAGCATTGATTGCTTTTAAGGGATCCATCTTGATTGTATGTCATGAACCCTCTTTTTACGAGGATTGGGTCACTGAGGTTTGGAATGTTGAAGACTGGACACTTAAAATTATTTAGTGAAAAAGTAAACCCCTGGGAATATAGGTATGAAACTCTAATTCTGGGGGTATTTTTTAACTTGTAGTGTATTTTGTATTAATTGCAATGTCTTTGTTTGCACCGTTTTCTTTTGCACCGGTTTCTTTTGCAACGGTTTCTTTTGCAACGGTTTCTTTTGCAACGGTTTCTTTTGCAACGGTTTCTTTTGCAACGGCTTCTTTTGCAACGGCTTCTTTGTTAACCTGAAAGCTGTAATTAAATAAATATAAGGTTAACTCCCTCTTTAAGAAACAAAATAATGGCACCCCAGCCCCAAGAATTACACTGATTATACAATAATATTTAACAGTATGCCTAACTCTAATCATAAATTTACACTAATTCTTAAATATTAAATAATTAAAGGGTAGAATCTGATGAACTCGAAGCATGAGTTTCAGTTTTGTTAACCTTTATTTTCTTGGGAAATAGAAAAAACACCTAACAATTAAGGGATTGTTAGGTGAACAGTACTCTATATTTATATTTGTAGTATAACTTTCCTTATAAATGGTGCTATTTCCTTTAAAGCACTACCAACCATAACCTTTTAATATTAAATATATGCCTGGAACCCCTAACTATTCACACATATTCACACATATTCACACATATTCACACATATTTATATAAATAGGGTCGAAAATTAGCGCTTAGCACTTAGCATTTATTAGCAATTACAAGACATTAACTATATCAGCTTCCACAAATCATTTAGAATTGATTTTTTATTTCAGTTTCAAAAACTCTTTTGTACGTACTTCCACATTTTTTGCCCCAAATACTGCCGAGCCGGCTACCACAATATCAACGCCTGCATCCACCACTTCTTTCAGATTTTCGAGCGTAATACCTCCATCAATTTCAATTTCGAAGTTCAGATTGTGAAATTCTCTTATTTCTTTTAAGGCCTCCACCTTCTCCAATGCTGAAGTGATGAATTTCTGTCCCCCAAATCCTGGATTTACTGACATAATTAAGACAAGATCCACTTCTTCTAATATATAATCCAATGTGGAAGGAGATGTAGCCGGGTTTATAGAAACGCCTGCCTTCACCCCAAGTGCTTTTATTTCCTGAATTGTCCGGTGCAAATGAGGACAGGTCTCCTGATGAACAGTGATGTATGCTGTATTTTCAGTGACAAATTCTTCGATAAATTCATCCGGATTTTCAATCATTAAATGTACATCAAAAGGCATCTTAGTTTTCCCCAGAAGGCTTTTCATAACCGTTGCGCCAAAACTTATATTTGGGACAAAATGTCCATCCATTACATCAACATGTATTAAATGGGCTCCTCCCCTTTCTATGGCTGCTACTTCTTCACCAAGCCTGGAGAAATCTGCGGATAATATTGACGGCGCTAATTTCATGATTGTCATTCCTTTCTAGTACTTCTTTTTTTCTCGAATTTCAGTTATTTGTTCAACATAAGACTTATATCTTGATTTACTTATTAATCCTTCTTCTACCGCTGCTATTACAGCGCAGTTAGGCTCTTTTATGTGTCGGCAGTTGTCATATTTACAGTTGCATACAAATCCGGCCATTTCCGGGTAATAAAAATGTAGCTGATCCTCCTCCGCTTCAAGAATTTCAAAAGAGGTAAAACCAGGTGTATCAAACAGCATCGCGCCAAAATTTGTTTCAAAAATCTCGACGTGACGTGTTGTATGTTTGCCACGTCTTGTTTTATGGCTGATTTCTCCAACTTCTATATCTTCATTCGGCATCAGGCAATTTAGGATTGTTGATTTTCCAACCCCAGACGGACCAGCTAAAGCACTTTTTTTGTCCTTCAACAATAGTTCAAGCTCCTCAAATCCGGTCTTCTCCATGCAGCTTACAAATACCAAAGGATATATATCTTTGTATATTTCTTTTATTTTCAGAAGTATTTCCGCTGAGGCAATCTCCACTTTGTTTACACATATGACCACATCGGTTCTATTACCCTCTGCCATAACAAGAAATTTATCCAGTATCGTAAAATTTGGTTCCGGGTCAGCTGCCGCTATCACAACAACCATACAGTCCACATTAGCAATAGGAGGCCTGAGGAAAGAATTGCGTCTTGGTAAAATTCCATTTACGACACCGTCTCCATCATCAAGTACCTGAATTTCCACAAGATCTCCAACAGTTGGCACAACCCCCAGTTTTTTAAATTTGCCTCTTGCCTTGCATTGATAAACCTTATTTTCTACTTTTACATAATAAAATCCCGCTATTCCTTTGACAATAACGCCTCGCATTATTCGATTTCTCCTGTATTAAAGTTAACATTCTTTTGCATGACCACATCATTATCAAAAATAACAGTCACTGTTCCTACACCTGTTCCTGAGAGAGATACTATTTCACTGCCGTTATCCTTGATACGCTGTTCACGTGAAATGATACTATGAGGTCCGCTTTCATCATTAATTGTAACAGTCAGGTAGAATACCTGATTTGCTGCACTTGCATAATCAATATCCAGTGCGATAGCCTTTGAACCAGCGGGTTCAGCTCCCGTACTTACCTTCAGATTCACTGTTGTACCAGGTTTAATATCTGCTCCTCTGACATCCTGCTGCCAGATTACAATATCCTTTGCATAAACATCGCTCATTTCATAAACAATATCCCCAACTTTTAAGTCTGCAGATTTTAAAACTGCTTCAGCATCAAGAACATTCATTCCGACTACATCCGGTGCTGTTTCCTGAGGTCCTTCACTTACAGATATATCAATGGTTGAACCAGGTTTTACTTCTGAGCCCGCATCAGGCGACTGTTTTGTAACGATATCCTTTGGCAGATCGCTTGCTTCAACTGTGGTTGAACCCTGATTAAAGCCATATTTATCCAGCAGGAATAAAGCATCCTCTAATGACTTCCCGACAAGGTTTGGCACCATGCCTTCATTTACACCTTTGCTGATGCTGACCACTACAGATTTGCCTGCCTTCACCTTGCTGCCGCTGGTTGGAATTTGAGATACAATCTGGCCTGCCTCAAAATCATTATCAATAACCTCATCACCTTTTTCAATGGTTAATTTGGCATCCTTGAGAGCCACTTCTGCCTCCTCATACGTCATACCCGCCAAATCGGGTACTTCTATATTATTGTTTGCACCCACTGCGGAAATTCCGGATAATATTAATGCACTTACAGGTATTGCACAAATAAGAGCAAGCACTGCTGCCGCCGCTTTAAATTTATTGAATCTGAACTTCTTTTTCGGCTTTTTCCCTTTTGTATTGTTCAAGTCATTCTCCTTTGTATTTTCTGCAACTGCAGCAGCTGCAACTGCAGAGATCGGCTGATCCCCAAGTATGAGTGTTTTTGCTTTATTCTCTGGTGCACCTACTATATTCGCTACAATATCAGCGTTTTTCAATGCTTCGAGCATTTCATCCGCAGAGGCATATCTATTAATGGAATATTTATTTGTTGCCTTCATAATAATATTTTCAACAGCTGTCGGCAAACCCTTCACCAGTTGAGAAGGTGGCTGAATTTCTTCATTGATATGCATCAAAGCCACTGCTACCGGATTATCTGCATCAAATGGAACTCTTCCAGTCACCAGTTCATACAAGACAATCCCTAACGAGTAAATGTCAGATTTTTCATCAACGTAGCCTCCTCTGGCCTGTTCTGGCGAAAAATAATGAACGGAACCCATAATTGTGTTTGAATGGCCGACTATTGTGGCTGAATCCACAGCTTTTGCGATACCAAAATCGGTAATCTTCGCAACGCCATCCTCTTTAATCAATATATTATGCGGTTTTACGTCTCTATGAATGATATGGTTTTTATGCGCCAAACTTAAAGCCGAAGCCATTTGTTTGCCGATTTCAATGGCTCGTCTGTAATCCATAGGCCCGTCCTCTTTAATAATATCACTTAAAACTCTTCCCTCAATCAGTTCCATAACGATATAATAAATATTGCCTTCTCTTCCAACGTCATAAACATTAACAATGTTTGGATGAGACAAGCTGGCTGCCGCCTGAGATTCTTTTCTAAAACTTTCTATAATCTTTAAATCCTTCGTAAAATCCGGTTTCAGTATTTTTATTGCAACAAAACGATTTAACAAACGACATTTTGCCTTATATACAACAGCCATTCCGCCGTCCCCTATTTTTTCCAGTAATTCATACCTTCCCGCAAGTAATCTGCTACTCATATTTCCCCCTCATATTCCAAACAAATTACAGTAATATTATCACTGCCTCCCTGTAAATTCGCTATAGAAACCAATCTATCACAAAGTCTTTGCATGTCTTTTTCTTCTTTAACGATATCTTCAATTGTATTGTCACCAACTTCCCCATGTAAGCCATCTGTACTCAATATTACAAAATCACCCGCCTCAAGGTTAATTGAAAAAAAATCAATCTCTATTTTTGGCTCTGCCCCCAACGCTCTTGTTATAATATTTTTCTTTGGATGTAGCCGTCCTTCTTCTTTGGTAATGGTACCCGTCTTAACTAATGTATTTACAAATGAATGGTCTTCGGTAATCTGGGATAATTTCCCCTGATGGAAAGAATACGCTCTGCTGTCCCCAATATTGAATATCAGGCATTTTTCATTAAATAAATAAACAAGAACCAACGTGGTGGCCATCCCTTGGTTAATATCTGCAGCACCTGCCTTTTCCAGCAGATTCAGATTCGCTTTTGCTATAACATCCATAAAATAATCTTTTATACTGCTTTCGTCCCAATTCGCTTTGATGGGATTTTCAACCAGGTGTTTTGATATGAATTCAACTGAGGTTTTGCTGGCAACTTCCCCGGAATTATTGCCGCCAACACCATCCGCCACCATATAAACTTTTTGATCTTCTATTATATAATAAGCATCTTCGTTTTTCTTTCTTTTGATACCTATATTTGTGCTGTATCCTACTTTTATCATGCTTCTCCTAAATAAGATCTTCGGCTTTTTTCATTTTGCAGATATAGAATCCATCTGTACCATTTATATTCGGCAACAATTGTATTGCTTCTATTTTCTCAAATTGCGGGTTTTTCCTTAAAAAATCATTTACAACTCTTTGATTTTCGTAGGGGTTGATCGTACAGGTGCTATAAAGCAATATACCGCCAGGTTTTACATAATTTGATGATGCTGACAGAATTTCAATTTGTTTTCTAGGTAAACTGTCAATTTCGCTGGATTTCTTTTTATATTTTATTTCAGGCTTTCTTCTGATGACGCCTAACCCGGAACAAGGTGCATCTACGATGACCCGATCCGCTTTTTCAGCCAGTGCCGAATCCACCCTTGTTGCGTCCCATGTTCTGATTTCAACAATATTCAAGCCAAGTCTTTCAGCTTCTGATAAGACAATATTTAGTTTTCTTTTGTAGATGTCCTGTGCCAATATCCTGCCATTATTCTCCATTTTTTCAGCTATTGCAAGGGTTTTACCACCTGGCGCAGCACAAACATCAATGATGAATTCTCCAGGTTGAGGATCCAGCTTAGAAATGGCAATCATAGAGCTTTCATCCTGAATGGAATAAAGTCCGCTCTTATATAATTCCCCTTCAAGAAGTCTGCTTCCTTTCACCTTTAAGGCATTTTCGCAAAGATTGCTGTACTCAACTTCAATCTCCTTTAGCCCTAATCTTTTGGCCAGATTGTCTCTTGATATTTTAAGAGTATTTACCCTGACAACTAACTCAGGTGTTTTGTTGCCGGCAGCAAGCATTTCCTCGA
>Ga0209386_1000842_pt1 | contig 13827 bp, 13 predicted proteins | sample NGEPertwo_FD_184510 | JGI IMG/M metagenome (GOLD analysis project Ga0209386, IMG submission 184510) | Arctic peat soil microbial communities from the Barrow Environmental Observatory site, Barrow, Alaska, USA - NGEE Permafrost154B-two... | ecosystem: Environmental > Terrestrial > Soil > Wetlands... | reverse complement strand
AACCATAGGCATAATCATATTTGCGGTGACGCAACGTCAGCGCATGACCTGCCAGGTTGATACCGCACAGCGAATTCAGGCGCAGACGCCCGCCGGTCCACGGTTCAGGAATGGCCCAAAGGAAAATCGGCACATCGCAGTGTTCCGTCAGGGCAGCTGCCATGCTGCTATCGGCAAATGTGGCCTGAAAGATCAGTAAAAGGTCAATCGCTTCACCCGCCAGATATTGCGCTTGTTTTAGCGCGGCGGCAATATCACTGACAGGTTCAGAGGGTTCCAGCAGCTCAAAACCGGCGGCCAATAACTGCCGGCGAGCCTGAACAATCATTTCCTGTGCCAGAGGGACGTCAAAAGTATTTCGTACTAAAGGAACAAACGCGATTCGAAGTGAGTTCATTGATTTTCCGCCTGGTAGAAGAAGTTAATTAATGCCAATGCTGCTGCCCCCACAACCCCGGCTTTCCAGCCGAAAGTAGTGGATTGAATGGTAACTTTTTCCCCCATACGGCCAAATGACATCTGTCTTACGGCCTTAATAGCCGGCTCCAGAAAGAAATCCTGTCCCTGTGAGAAAATACCACCCAGAAGTATTTGTTCCGGATTGAATAAGTTGACCACGTTGACAAGAGCAATGCCAAGGTACTCACCGCGTTCTTCCAGCATCTGACGTACGTTCTCGTCGCCCTGTCGACCTGCTATAAATACCCGCTCGATGGCGGAGACATCATCCGACACCTCTAACTGAGCCAGAATTCCATCCGGATTCTGGCTGGCAATTTTATCCGACTGCCGTAAAATTGCCGATTCCGACACCAGCGTCTCAAGACAGCCGCTGTTACCGCAGTGACAGCGCTCACCGCCGTGCATCAGCATAATGGTGTGCCCGATTTCACCGGCACCCATGGTATTTCCACGGTAAATATCACCTTTAAATGTCAGGCCGGCACCAACACCAACCCGTCCATATACAAAGACCAGTGAATTTGAATTGCGCCCGGCCCCAAAATAGGTTTCTCCAATTGCCATGGTGCGCACATTGTTATCCACCACCACCGGCAGGTGCAGCCGCTCCTGCAGGTAATCCCGGATGGGAATATTGCGCCACGAAAGATTGGAAGCCACAATATTTACCCCGGTTGGAAAATCAACCAGACCGGAGGCGCCCACTCCCAGGCCAATCACATGTTCACGGGTAATATTATTGGAGTCAATTAATGATTCGACACAGGCTACCATCTGTTCCAATACAGGTTCAGCCGGCATTTTGACGTCAAATTCCTGATTGCAGGTATCAATAATTTCATCGCGCAAATTGGTTAATGCCACCCGGAAGGTGCCAACACCAATGTGAATTCCAAAAACATAGCGGGCATTTGGCTGCAGCCGAATACTTGTGCGCGGTCGACCAACAGGGCGAATGATATCGTCCGGAATTTCGGATCCATTTTCTTCAACAATGATGCCCTGGTCGATTAGCTCCGACACCAGATTGGTAATGGTTGTATTGGAAAGTTTCGTTCGCCTAGCTAATTGAACACGTGAAAGGCTTTCTTCGTTTAAAAGATTGAGCAGCACAACCTGAATATTGTGCGCCTTGACCAGGTTTATGTTGCTGCCTGAAAGCTGTTGGTTCATTAATTGTCTTCTTTGCCAGGAAAGATTTGAAAAAATAATTATTTTTTCATCTTTAGAAAATAATTATTAACCTATTATAACCACTCTATAAACCTTGTCAATAACCTCCCCAGAATTGCTATTATCACAATTCCAGCCAACTAAATATTAAAGCGCCATTTCGGCGAAAATCCTGCCTAACCCATTAATATCACTCAAATCATGTTTCCCCCCTGAGCAAAAAGACCCCTCAGGCTTATAATTAGCACTATGATCCTACAAAATCCATGCCTTACCTGCGGTGCCTGCTGCGCCCATTTCCGGGTCTCTTTTTATTGGGGAGAATCGGATGAATCAGAAACGGGTACGGTTCCTACGGATTATACTGAGGACATTACTCCTTTCTACAAATGTATGAAGGGCACCAATCAAAAACCAACACGCTGTATCGCGCTGCAAGGTCAGGTTGGAACACAGGTTACCTGCAGCATCTACCAGTTGCGCTCAACAACCTGCCGGGAATTCGGCGTACATTGGCATCATAGTGCCATGCACATCACGCCTGAAGAATTGGATCGCTGCAATCAAGCCCGCAGCGCCTGGGGATTGCCGGCATTGGAATCGCAAATTTCACGGTTTCCATTTCAACAGCCCGCTTCTCACCAGCATCACCGTACGTTAATATATCCTCATCTGGTTCGCAAAGCTCGCCGCGGTGGACGAAAAACCGGGGGTTTTTACAGCAACAATCGCGGCGCATGATAATTTTCCGCAAAAAACTTTAAAAACACCTTTGGAAATCCCGTCCCTTTCGGTTATGATAAGACAATTCAATCTGCCAAAGGAATTTACGGAACTATGCAAAAACAGCGCATTGTCATCAAACTGGGGACCTCCACACTGACCCAGGGTGGTACCGATTTATCCGTTGAACACATCCTTGAGTTTGTGCGCGTCATCGCGCGCCTGCACCAGCAGGGCCATGAACTTGTACTGGTGAGTTCCGGTGCCATGGCAGTCGGTAAGGCTACGCTAGGATATCCAACCCTGCCGAAATATATGCCCGCCAAACAAATGCTGGCTTCTATTGGACAGACCCGTTTGATGGAACTGTATTCCCAATTATTCGGAATTTACAACATCACCGTCGGTCAGGTGCTGCTTACCCGTGAAGATCTGGCTCACCGCCGCCGTTACCTGAATGCCCGTAACACTCTGGAAGCACTTTTGCAGTACCGCGTTGTTCCGGTCATCAATGAAAATGATACCGTCAGTACCGAAGAAATCCGCCTGGGCGATAACGATAACCTTTCTGCGCTGGTAGCCAATATCGTTGAAGCCGATCTGCTGGTTCTGTTAACCGATCAGGACGGTTTATACACCGCCGACCCGCGAACCCACAGTGACGCCAGATTAATCAGCGAAATCAGCACAGCCGAAATACCGAAGGATTACTGGTTGGCTGCCGGCGGCAGTGTCAGCGGACTGGGCACTGGAGGCATGCTGACCAAATTGCAGGCGGCCGATCTGGCCAGACGTTCCGGTTGCATCGTAGTCATTTCGAATGGACGCTTTCCGGAACGGATCTTCAAGATTGCAGCCGGGAAACAATTCGGGACCCGCTTCCTGCCGTTAATCTCCAAAATGGAAAGCCGCAAACGTTTCATGCTGGCCGAAGCCAACCACTGTAACGGTAGCATAGTGATCGATGATGGTGCCGCTGCTGCGATTCGGGGAGGCGGCAGTCTGCTCCCTGTAGGGATCACACATTTGCAGGGCCAATTTCAACGCGGTGACGTTGTTCACATCCGCGATCATCAGGAAAAAGATGTCTGCCTGGGTATGGTCAACTATGGCAGCAGTGACCTTATAAAAATTATCGGTCATCATTCGCAGGATATCGAAAACACGTTGGGCTTCAGTTACGGTGAAGAGGTTATGCATCACAATAATTTGTTGTTTGTCTAGGAGGTTGTATGGTTGATATTATCGCTATGGGGAAAAAAGCTCGCTCCGCGGCACGTCTGCTGGCTCCGGTTGATAGTGATCGAAAAAATGCTTTCCTTAATCATATGGCAACATCCTTAATTGAACGGCAAGATGAGATCATTGCTGCCAACCAGATTGACATCGAATCCGGTCGCAAGAGCGGCTTAAGTGATGCGCTGATTGACCGTCTGTTATTAAATGAAAAGCGCATTGCCGGAATGGCGGATGACCTTACCAACCTGGTAGCTATACAGGACCCGATCGGTCAAATAATCGATGAACGCGTACTCGACAGCGGTATCCTGGTACGCCGTCAGCGCGTCCCTATCGGTGTCATGGCGGTCATTTATGAAGCACGTCCGAATGTCACTGTCGATATCAGTGCACTCGGTCTCAAAGCCGGGAATGCAGTCATCCTGCGGGGTGGAAAAGAAACACTACAGACCAACAATGCTCTGGTTTCACTCATCCAGGACAGTATCCTGGCAAATGACCTTCCGGTTGATTCGGTGCAGTTTATTAATGACCCGGCACGTACGCTGGTCAATCAGCTGGTGAAGTTGGATGAATTTATCGATTTGTTAGTACCTCGCGGCGGCAATAATTTACAGCGCTTCTGTAAAACAGAAGCCACCATGCCGGTTATGCTGGGTGGTATTGGCATCTGCCACTTGTTTGTGGATGAAAGCGCCGATTTAGAGCGCTCATTAAGTGTTATTCAAAACGCAAAAGTCCAGCGCCCAAGTGTTTGCAACGCTCTCGATACCATTTTAGTGCACCAGTCAGTAGCTTCTGATTTTCTTCCAAGGGTGGTGGCAAACCTGCAAAAGGATTCTGTTACCTTCCGCCTGGATCCCGGTGCCCAGGCAATTCTTGGGGTCGATTCCGAGCGCGGCCTGGAACCTGCCGGGGATGAGGATTTTGACACGGAATGGTTATCCCTGGTTTTAGGCATCCGGGTAGTTGCTAACCTGGATGAAGCCATTGAACATATCTGGCAGCACAGCACTCACCATTCAGACGGCATTCTGACCCGCAATAAAACCAACAGCGACCGCTTTGTTGCTCAGGTCGATTCAGCTGCGGTGTACATCAATGCCAGTACCCGTTTTACCGATGGGGCACAATTAGGGCTGGGCGGTGAAGTGGCGGTCTCAACCCAGCGTCTGCATGCACGCGGTCCGGTCGGGTTGGAAGGATTAACCACCTATAAATGGGTCATGGTCGGCGACTATACCGTGCGCAAATAACCTTTTATTTTCAGAAAAATCATTAATTTAATTGATAGCGCTCGCTGGCCGATAATAAATTTTCGGTTACCAATAAATCAAGGAACAGGTCCACAATTTGAGGGTCAAAATGGTGTCCGGACTGCTCCTGGATATAACGGGCCGTCACATCAGGGGTAAGCGCCTGGCGGTACGGACGATCGGAAGTCAACGCATCCCAAACATCAACAACTGAGAAAATACGGGCTTCAATCGGAATCTCTTCTCCCTTCAATTGCTGTGGGTAGCCACTGCCATCCCATTTTTCATGATGATAGTAAGGAATAACCATCGCCGGTCGAAGATATAAAATCGGTTCAATTAAGCGGCGTGCCTGTTCGGGATGTTGGCGCATTATCTTCCATTCGTCTTCGGTAAGGCTTCCTTCCTTTAAGAGAATCTCATCCGGAACACCCAATTTACCGATATCGTGCAACAGAGCTCCCCGGCGGATTTGAAGTAATTCATAACCGGAAAAACCGGCCCGTTCGGCTAATTTTATTGTCAAAGAGGTTACCCGCTGAGTATGGTTTTCGGTTTCCTGATCACGCAAATCCATGGCGCGCGACCACCCTTCCAGCGTTTGTTGATAGGCCAGCATCAAATTTTCATTTGACAGCCTCAGGTTAGTGACCATATTCAATTTATCAATTGCAATTGCCAGCTGGTTGGTGAGTACTTCGAAAAATTCGATTTGTTCCCGATCCCACAGAATTTCTTTTTTCGAAAGAACCTCAACAATACCCAATTGTAAGTCTCTATTCTTAAGCGGTGAAACAGCGTAGCCCACCATAGTTGGATCCTGAATGGGATGGTGGCTTGGGTAAGTACGCTGACTGTGGATACCTTTCTTTGCATTTTGGATCACCAGCACGCCGGTACAGGAGTTGGCGTAACCGGCTGATTCTGCAGCGTAATTATCATCAGGTTCGATCGTTCCATAATTAATATAGACATTTTCCTGGTCAGGATCAGGATTATAAATCGTGATGGCGGCCCCATTCACACCAAGGCTGCTGGTAAACTCGACTAAAAGCAAATCGATCAGATTCTTGGTATCCAGGTTTGAAAGAATTGTATCGTCAAGCTTTCTTAATGTAGATAAACGCTGGATTTGTGTCTGGTTATCCTGAACCAATTTAGCCGCATAAAGTGCCTGCCCGGTAATTTCAACCACAGCATTGAGCAGATGAATATCGGATTGACGCAAATTTATCTTTCGGGCAAAACCTACCAGGCCGCGTACCAAACCAATCGAAATTAATGGCGCTGCCGCAAAAGACCCTCCCTCCGCCCTGAATATGGAAGAGCTAAATTCCTCTGGCATAGGATAACTATCCGTAACGGTTTTTGCTTCACTAAATATTGCGGCCAGCAATGGATCTTCATATGGCAGATATTGAATTACAATGTCATCCTCATTGCGTGTCAAAAACGTCATCTTCATGGAACGATAGACATTATCCGGTTGACCCAGATAGACGATATCGGCCTGAAAAAGGGACCTTAAATGGTAAAGGATTTTTGTCGCTAATTCGTGGGGATCTAAAATGCCGCGGATTTCTTTACTAAAGCTGGCAATATTTTCAAGCTCGCGTTCATATTCCCAATGAACACGGAACTCCCTTAAGATGGTGTTAAACAGCAAAACGGAAGTGACAAATACAAAGAACCAACCTTTGTATGTTTGCATACGGATGTATGATTGCGGCTCTCTGACAAGCCACGCCAACAGCTGGTCGGAAAAAAGGATCCATAAGGCTGCAAATACCAGATAGATCAATGTTATTCGTAAAATTGGTTTTAATCGTTTCAAATAAATCCCTGAAAGTAAATATAACTTTTCATCGTCTGACCATTATAACCAAAGATATTCCGCAAAGCTTAATCCTGTCTATCGAATTAACCGTAGATTATTATTAGAAAAATTTAATCTAATAGCATCTTAAGCTTTGGCAGAATCAAACTATTAATATCACCATCATTTTTCGGTACAGTGATATTGTCCAATAACGCCCAGGTTTCTTTGTGAGTAAGGCTGCCTCCCGGTTGAACCAGTTCCAATGGCCCCAGCGTTTCAAGCTCGGTGAAATTACCGTCGCTGTATACCTGCGATTGTGTGCCGCGGTCCGGATAATTAGCACCTGCAATTACCGGGGACTCTTTGTAAAATAAGTTGCTATTGTTGGCATAAGCAAGCCATGCATGTTCAGCTGATAACCCGATTTTGAAGGGCTGCCTGGGGTTTTCCTGGTGCTGGATGCGGACATACTGGTAACCAGACTGCCAACGCGGATCACTGAAATCGGTGTACGGCCAAAATACCAGGCTGCCGGTTGGGAGCAGGTTGAGCGGATGCGGACCTCTTGGGGGCAGCGGCAATATGGCGGTTCCACCCGCCTCCATGACCGATAAAGCCCAGGGAGCGTATGTCAATGCCCAATCACCCCGGTTGGTAATCCTGTAACTGAGCGCCACTCTGGCCGCAGTCGGGTGCAGATTTATTTCGATTTCCTTGGCAATCACAGATTCAGCGGCAACCGAGGTTCGGATGATTACACTCTGCCCTTTTTGCTCCCACTCGATTGCGTGGTTATCCGGTAAATAAGTCGTTTTCAGGTTCTCCGGTGCGGTCCAGACACGATGTCCTCCATATAAACGGAAGTTATCATCGGCTTTGAAACTGTCTAAGTCGTGCTGGTTTAGATAAAATTCATTCGGCCCGCCGCTGAAACCGAAAAATAAAATCCTCGGGCCGAAATCCAACGGGCATACCAGATCAAGAATGCCATTGCTGATTTTGATTGCTTTGAACTTGTTTTGAAAAAGCGTTTGCGTAACAGACAACATTTTGTTCCCTTCCAATGACAGGCTTCCGTCTATTTTATCAACAAATAAATCTCTTTAAATAGAGAAATTTGAATCATAGATTTTCTTTATATAAAGCCAATGGTAGACATTCTCTTCCAACCTTCTCAGCCAAGGTCTTTCATAGTGAATGGCTTACCATGCCCGGGATAAACCGTTGAAATCTTTTCATCCACCAGACTGGCAGCGCTGGCTAAAATTGCCCGTGAATCATCAATCAGGGTGGTAAGCTGCGGTCCCTTGGTATTCTCAAACTGGTCGCCGCAGAATAAATTGCCTTCAAAAGTCAGAATGCCGATGGATCCTTTAGAATGACCTGGTAGTTTAATGATTTTTGCTTGTAACCCGTTCTGCGAAAGATCAAACCGTTCGTCAATCAGAATGTCTGGATCAAACCGGTCCGATTTTCTGAACCCGGTAAAAAGCGGTATAAGTTTGCGAATGATAAAATTCGGTTTTTTACGGTTGAAAAACATATCCCCTTGTTGAACCATGCCTGCATCCGCAGCGTGCATGGCAATCCTGGTGTCAAATAACAACCGCAGGAAAGCAGCGTTGCCCGTGTGATCAAAATCGCCATGGGTCAGGATTATCAGTTTGAGTAAACCTGGGCGGCAGCCGGCTTTTTCAAGTTCCTTTACCAGCTTCTCACGCGTGTTTGATCCGCCGGTGTCAATCAGGATATAACCTGCACCTGTGTCTATAAGATAACAATTTACAGACCCCATTCCCAAGGGCAGTGTTAAGGTTATCGTTGTAATAGATTCCTGCAATTCGTGCACCTATTTAGAAGACAAACCTTTAGATAGGAAAAAAATAATCAATATCCATCGACCATAATCTTTCGGTTGCACATGCAAGGTATTAATAAACATGTGTCAGAAACCGGAATTCTTTCATACTATTTTTATAAGTGGTCTGCCAGCCAGGTTTCCACATCGTCCAGTACACGTGCACGGTCCGGTTCATTAAATACCTCGTGATACATACCCTCGTAAATCCTAATCGTCTTATCTTTGGATGCAGCCTGATCATAGAGCATCTGTGCACCGCCCGGGTCAACCAGTTTATCATCGCTACCCTGTACCACGATAAAGGGAAGGGTAATGGTGTTTACTTCAGCGGTCACACGCATCATAGCCTTCAACATTTCAGCAGCCAGACGCGCCGGTGTCTTACCATGAAAAACCTGGGGATCATTGGCATAAGTACTGACAACCTGGGGATCACGTGAAATGGTACTGGCATCCAGTGCCAGCACGCCCGCTTTCGGTGTAATTTTTGCCAGAATCTTACTCATTGTAATTGTCATCGGAGAAACGCTGCCACCGATTTTAATGGCTGGCGCAGATATGACAGCGCCTTTGAAATCTGCCTGATGATCCAGCAGATAATAGGTTGAAATCAATCCGCCCAGGCTGTGACCAAGCAGGAAGAAAGGTTTGTCCGGCTGCCATTCTTTTACCATTTTGTAGTAAATATTGAGTGTATCTGTGTAGTCTTCAAATTTGTTTACATATTCGCGGATTCCATCAGATTTTCCATGTCCGATGTGGTCCAGTGCATAGAAAGCATATCCAAGCGGGACGAAGTGATCAACCACGTTCATATAACGACCGCTGTATTCGCCTAACCCGTGAACCACCAGCAAAACAGCTTTGACATCCCCATCCGGTAGCCAGCCCTGATAATATATATTAGCGTTCCCCGACCCTTTGAAATTACCTTCAATATGCTTCATGATTTTCCCTTATCCTGTTTTATAAAATTAATCGATCACTGATTAATAACTTTGTACTCTATCAAAAGCGAATGTCCCGGTTATCCACTCTGGATGCAAACCTTTTGATGAAATCAGTATAGCATTGAACTGGTTAAAACCGATGCGGAAAAAGGGTTCGAATTCAATTGGAAAACACCGTATCGAAAGTGAATATGAAGCGTCGTAATGATTACAGAGGCTATTTATACCCAGGTGTTTAAAAAATGGAGGAAAATAAATGAAAAGAATATCCGTAATTCTGACGTTGGTTCTATTAATGACTTTAGTAATTGCTTCACCAGTTTTGGCCAATAATGGTAACGGCGGCGGTCAGAGCCGCTGGACTGTTGGTCGAGTTTTCTTAGTTGGAGGACAACAAAACTTTTCCCTGGTTGGGACCATCTCGGAAGTAGGAAGTGATACCATCAATATCCAGACCATCAATGCCAGGTTTGCCGGGCAGGTTATAGCCGTTCAGGTATCTGACGGTACACGTCTGTACCAGTGGACCGAAACCGGCAAGGTTGTAATTAGTCTCGATGATATTTCCGTTGGTCAGTCAGTCAATGTAAAAGGTAAAATGATAGCCGAAGACTATCTGGCTACCACCGTTACCATTGATGTACCACTCTACTGCCAGTAATAGAGTCCATTACTTTTATGAACAAGGTTCGATAAACCTTAGCGGAGGCTTTAACACGGCCTCCGCTGAGGTCTTATTTATTATCTTCTCCATTTTTATATAGAAATTCGAACCCTCAGCTCTTATAAATTCACCGTTTATTATTGGTTTAAATCAAAAAGCACCTGCTAAAAATAATTTAGTAGGTGCTTTCATTTTCTTACCCCGAGATTCCGCCCTGTTTTTTTACTTATCGCATCAATTTATTAAACGCCTGCATAAAACTGCTGGCTACCAACTGTGTAGACTGCTGGCGATGTGGCTGATTACCCATTCCGCTGGCTGCAGTGAACGCATCCACCATGGCGTTAAGATTATCTTTTCCGCCTTGTTTGGACTGCATGAATGCCATACCGGCCGTCATTAAGTCGCCAAGGTCAAGTCCATCACTGAACCCGCCTGCCTGCTGCTGGTTACCGCCGCCCAATCCCCCCAAAAGAGAGCCAAGCAGACCACCACCGGATGATTGTTGGCTTGAATTGTTGTCCTGAGCAGCGTTATTCGTTAAACCGCCCAATAATGAACCCAGCAGATCCCCGCCGCCAGCCGGCTGCTGTGGTTGAGCCTGTGAAGCTGATTGTCCACCGCCTAAAAGAGTTTGCAGCAATGCGAACCCGCTTTGGGCATCCAGTTTTTGAACGCTCATTTGCTGCGCTGCCTGGCTTAGACCGGCAGCATATTTTTTCGCTGAACCGCTTTTCCCGGTTTTATTTAATACATTGGCCGCATAAGTCAGTGCTTCACCAGCATTGCTTCCTTTTTTTTGTTTCAAAGCGTTTGTGATGGTCTCAAAAGTATTTACCATATTGTCGCCATGGTCATTGTTATAAGTGTCCGCCTGATTCAAAGACTGTTGATTCTGACTTAATGTCTTTGTTACTGTCTGAAATATTTTGTAAAGTTCATTGTTTGTTGCTGTCACCGGTTACCTCATTAAGGTTTCTTTTTTAATTCTTCCGGAAGCGGGGGGATTTCAATTTCAAGTCCGGTGCGGATATGGTTAGGATGATCCCCGATGATTGCTTTATTATGATTGTAAATTAAACGCCAGTAGGGTTCCTGAATGGAACCGTAGTGTTCGAAAGCTAGGCTGGCATAGGTATCCTCGTTAGTCCAGACGTGTTTGATGTATTTAGCCTTTTCGGCTTCTTCTGCTTTTCTTTTTGCTTCAGCTGCACGCAGTTCCTGTAATTCAGATTGGTCCTGTTTTTTCTGAAATTCGAGCCGTTTTGCTTCCAGATCATCCATAGCTTTTTGTTTGGCTTCTTCCGCTTCTTTTTTGGCGCGTTCAGCAGAACGCTCCATTGCTTCCTGACGCATTTTTTCGGTTTTAGCTTTCGCATCAGCCGCTGCAGCTTCTTTTTTTGCAGCTTCCTGGGCAGCCAATTCATCTTTATTACTTAATGCATCACTGATTTTTTTAAACAATCCTTTTTTTTCATCTTCTGCCATATCATTCCTCCTTGGAAATATATAAAATAATTGTTATCTTACTTCATATTGTACCAATTTTGTCCCAGTTTTGGTTAGATTTGTAAGAAGAAATACTAATTTTCCAAATTCTTCATTTTTAAAGAAGGTCGGGTCTGCCAGTGTAATCCCTTATTTGCTATACTACCATTGTTATGTTTCGTATTTATTTCAAAACCACTTTCCTTTTGGCCATTGTGCTATTAATTATACTGATAGGTACTGCCTGTTCAAATAACACTGCCACCAGCACTATTGCTGACTCACCTGCTACCAACACTAACACAGTGACCCCATCCACAACGCCAAGTCCTAATCCTTCCCCCACCCCGACGTTTACAGCGACCGTAACACCCACTGCAACAGCTACTGCTACCCCAACGCCACTGGTTGTGGCAGCAGTTGGCGATATTGCGATTTGCGGTCAGGAAGGTGATGACCTGACCGCCGCGCTGATAAAAAATTGGGACAATGAAATTATCATCCCGGGTGACCCGAATAATGAAAACGGCACTCTGTTTGAATACCAGAAATGTTATGAACCTTCCTGGGGTGTCTACCGTGACAAGGTCCATACGGTGGCCGGTAATCATGATTATTACAGTGACCCGCTGCAAAATTATTACGCTTATTTTGGGGATGCAGCCGGACCTCCCGGCAAGGGTTATTATTCCTTTGATTTGGGAGAATGGCATTTTATCGCATTGAATTCTAACTGCGGTTATGTCCTTTGCGGCCCTTCTTCCGATCAGGTAGCCTGGCTAAAAGCTGACCTGGCCGCCAATGAAAATACCTGTACGCTGGCATTCTGGCACAACCCGCGCTTCAGTTCAGGGTTAGCCGGTGATGCCGACTGGTTATGGCCATTCTGGGATGAAATCTATGCATCCGGTGTGGATATTGTTATCAACGGCCACGACCATCATTACGAACGTTTCGCCAAAATCAACCCGGCGGGTGACGCAGACCCGGACCTTGGAATCCGCGAGTTTATCGTTGGAACCGGCGGTGCCAGCCTGCGCGGATTGGATCAGATAAAGGAAAACAGCGAAGTCAGGATCATTGGGCAGTACGGTGTACTGAAGCTAATCCTCTCTGCTGACAGCTACAAGTGGCAGTTTATCAACGTCGATGGTGAAGTGCTGGACAGCGGGACTGATCAATGTAGTAAATAACTGCATTCGTCATAGGGAATACGACCTGTCTGCGTCCATACCAGACCAGATATAAATTTTTTTTCTGATCAGCTAGCAACAAATCTAACCATTACTCAAAATCTGATTTAATGCCTTGAATAATCAGGACAAACAATTGAATACAACTTTTTATCATCTTGTTATTTAGGCATAGCGGCATACCAAACATACCCGTATCGAATTAAGTTTTTCTTAAGCTATTCACAATCAAAATATAAGGACAGCACTACTTGTGTTGAGTTATGATTTTAGTCAAGAGAACGAAATTTCATCTTCTCCCCTTTCAGGTACCGGATGACCAACACATCCGGTATTTATTTTAAGATCAGTAAGTGGTGATTGGGAAATGTAAACAGGAAAAAATGTTTTGGGCGATTTTCCTGTTCGGAATGCTGTCCTTTTTTCATCTATGGTGAAGTAAATGGTTAATATCCCGGATACCTTAAACTTTCTTTAAGCTTAACAACAGCAAACCATAAGGACAGCGACCCTGGGGTTGATGTAAGATAGTAACTAAGATAACGTAATTTCATCTTCTCCCCCTAAGAAATACCGGATGCCCAATACACACCCGGTATTTGTTTTTAAATTTGGAAAATCGCAATCGGTAAATAGGTATTTGGATAAAATGTTTGGAAAATTATTATTCCAAACTAGTTTTCCTTGATAGTCAAAATCATAAGGTTCTACTATTCCTTAAACTTTCCTTAAGCTTAACACAATCAAACCATAAGGACAGAACCGCCGAACCGGTTGTATCATTGTCATCAAGATAAAATAATTTCATCTTCTCCCCCTAAGAGAATACCGGATGGCCACCATACATCCGGTATTTATTTTTAAGGCGGGGATTAGATACTGGTAACAGTAAACTGGCATGCAAACCCGTTATTTTTCAATGCTCAGACCCGATGTTAAATTTTAAATTTATTCCCTTTTTATTCCCAATCACCAATTTACTAGTATGTTAAAGAAGGA
>Ga0209386_1000840_pt1 | contig 13840 bp, 16 predicted proteins | sample NGEPertwo_FD_184510 | JGI IMG/M metagenome (GOLD analysis project Ga0209386, IMG submission 184510) | Arctic peat soil microbial communities from the Barrow Environmental Observatory site, Barrow, Alaska, USA - NGEE Permafrost154B-two... | ecosystem: Environmental > Terrestrial > Soil > Wetlands... | reverse complement strand
ATGATCGAATTTGTGAAAGAAAACCAGGAAGCTTTCGAGAACGGTATGGCGCTTAACATGGGGCAGTTACTTAGCATCCCGTTTATAATTGCCGGAATATACCTGATTTATCATTCCCTGACACATCCACCGGTTATTTACACGAATCAGACAAAGAAATAAGGCTCTATGACGTTTGGTATGTGTAATTGGATTTTGTAATGGTTGCAGCTAGCTATTAGCAACTGGCAACTCGTAGACCCGCATACTAAGAAATCTGAAGTTGTTTAATTATTAAAGGATTAGGGTCAAATAATCAGCACTATCATACTAGCAGCAAGTCGCCAATAGCCAGCAGCTTATTGCATAAATCGTTTGAAAGCAGTATGCAAAATTTACCCACACAATCCGTCGTAAAACCAGAAATTATCTGAAGATGAGACAATTTTAAGATCAAAAATCTTCAGATTGTCTCATTTTTAAATCCTCCAACCTCCTTCACTTCGATCCGGGAATAGAATTTCATTCATTGTTATTCCCCCCTATTTTTTCAACCAATCTCTCAGTGATATTATTCCAATTTGAGACGTTTTCGCTCAATTTTTCATTGAGCGCTCAATTATAAAATAATTTAACTCGTCGCAGAATGCGCAAATACATTTCAAAAGAGATCCTGTCTGTGGCGAAGTGCAGTGATAAATTTCAAAACTAATCCGACATGCCGCAATGTGCGCGGCTTTTTCATAAAACAAATTTCACATTTCGCTTATAGCGCGCCTCTCTCTTAAAAATAGCTAGTCTTTTCGCTTATTGCGGTCGGTTAAAATATTTTAAGAATATTAAAAAATAACATTGAAAACAGATGAAATCTTCTTAAATTATATATAAATTCGTTGTGGATATCATCTGAATCAAACGTTTAAACCTGATTTGCTATGAAAACAACAATTATTCGTGTTCATTTAACCCATCTGCGCAACAGCGAGTATTCAATATTCGTAAATCAACTTGTCGAGATATTCTCAGACTTCGATCCGGAAGCGCTTCACCTGAAAAAGGCCTTCGAAAAACTCACGGCAATGTTGCCCATTCTTGCCAAAATAAAGGTGCAGGATCTGAGCAATGTATTAACCAAATCGGTGCGTGATACGGCGACCGATCGCGCCAATCTATTCACAGCCATTGTGAGAATCGTAAAAGCACTACGTAAACTGAGCATGCCCGCGATCGCTCCACATGTTGTTGTTTTAAAACGTTTTCTCGATTTTAACGGGCGCGACATTGCCAAGACCGGTTACAATATTTGCACTCAACGCACAATCAATCTGCTGGATGATTACGATACGAAAGCCGATGTGAAAACAGCTGCCGAAGCACTGAATCTTGCAATTCTATTCGGGGAGTTGCGTAATGTGAATACGCGGTTCGAGAATTTGTATATGCAACGTTTGGAGAGTGATGCCGCTATTGAAAAGGTTGATTCGCACGCCATCCGAAAGGAGCTCAATATTGTATTGACTGACTTTTTCGATGCCTTCGAATTTTGCAGTTCGGAATTCGACGACCTGGACTATGTAACTCCTGCCAAAGAACTAAATGAGCTGATCGGGAATTGCAAAACCCAACTTAAAGCACGCGCTACCCGAAGCAGGAAAAGTAAAAAAGAGGTGTTATAACAAAGTATCACTTTATTATACATCTTTTAATATAACTGGCTGTAACCTTTCTGCTTTATATCTGTTTTAATAGTTATATTTTAAAGTAAATTATATGAAATCGCCATGATTGTAAAATCACAAACCGAAATAAATTGGAACGAAGTGGAAATCTGCGAAGCAAATATTTCCTCATCGCGATTCCATGTGGCCATTAAAAAACAAATTATATACTTATGAAATTACTCTTCGCGTTTTTTGTTCTTCCTTTATTGATCAATGGAAGCATTTGGGTGAATAATCTTGAGCAGGCTGAACAAAAAGCCCGGACAGAAAACAAGTTCATCATGCTTAATTTTTCCGGTTCCGATTGGTGCGGACCATGCATCCGTATGCACAAAGAAATCTTTGATAATGAAGAGTTTCTTAAGTATACCAATGATCATCTTGTAATGGTTAATGCCGACTTTCCCAGAATGAAAAAGGACCAATTGCCGAAGGACCTGCAAAAATCGAATGATGCATTGGCTGAAAAATACAATTCCGAAGGCAGTTTCCCTTGCACATTGTTGCTCGACAGTAATGGAAAAGTAATTTATACCTGGAAGGGATTTTATAACAAAGGCGCCGAATCGTTTACATACGAAGTGAAACAGTTCGTTGAAAGTCACCAAACTAAACAGTAATATACAGTTGGATATATTTAAAAAGGAATTGAAACTGATGGGTAATCAGTTTGAAATTACTGTTGTCGCATCCAATTCCGAATGGGCTTATGAACGGATTGACGAAGCGGTAAACGAAATAAGCAGGATCGAACATATCTTATCAACCTACAAGGAAGAGAGTGAAACAAATCTCATCAATCGTAATGCAGGTATTCAGCCGGTAAAAGTGAGCGATGAAGTGTACGACCTGATTGAAAGAAGCATCCGAATTTCTTCCATTACACAAGGTTCGTTTGATATCAGTTATGGCTCCATTGATAAACGTCTTTGGAATTTTGACAAGACTATGACATCTCTTCCAAGTAGTTCAGCTGCAAAAAAAATGGTGCGACTGATCAATTATAAAAATATCGTCCTTGATAAAATAAATAAGACCGTTTTTTTGAAAGAGAAAGGAATGCGAATCGGGTTTGGAGGCATCGGCAAAGGTTATGCCGCCGAAATGGCAAAGGCAGTCATGAAGAAAAATGGTGTTGAAAGTGGTATTGTGAATGCATCGGGCGATTTGGCAGCCTGGGGTTTTCAACCCAATGGTGACCCGTGGACAATCGGAATCGTGCATCCTGATTTGGCCGGCCAACCTTTTTCGTATATGAGCATTACTGATGGTGCGGTTGCCACTTCGGGTAATTATGAAAAATTTGTAATCATCGACGGGAAAAAGTATTCACATACGATTGATCCAAAAACAGGTTTGCCTGTAAGAGGAATCAAAAGTGTTACAATCATTTCACCCAATGCCGAGATATGCGACGCGCTCGCAACGCCCGTTACTATTTTAGGGATCAAAAACGGCATTGATTTAATTAATCAGTTGAAACATGTCGAATGCATCATCATTGATGACAACAACAAGCTATATACATCAAAAAATATTCATTTGTCTTAATCGGAAAACATGCTGAAAAAAAATATTTTAACAGGGATACTGGCGGTAACGGTTTTTAGTTTTTTTCTAAGTTCTTGCACAACTGTAAAAGAGTATCAAAAGAATAAAATCAATGATTCCGAAATGGAACTGTCTGCCAGGAAAGTAGAAAAAGGTGAAAACAGTTTTCAAACCTACAGTGAAGGCGCATCGGGAGCCAATGGTGGTAAAGTAGGTGGCGGTTGCGGGTGTAACTGATGTTGAGAATTGTTTTTAAGAAAATTTCATCCTTTTAGAATCATCCATTATGCGTAAGATTTGTTTAACAGTTGTAGGAAGTTTCCTTCTATTTATAAATTCTTTTAGCCAGACATCTGCAGATAGTACATCCGAATACCATAGCCCCATACTGAAATTGGAAGAGGCTAATCTGGTTTCTAACTATTATTCGCAAACTGGCAACCACTCGGCAATAACTGGAGGTTTGGGCACACAGAAAGTGAACGATTTTTCAAATATCATTGAATTAAAATACGTAAGGTGGGGTTCAATGGATCGCAAAATCACCCTCAATTTTGATCTGGGAATTGACCATCACACGGCCGCATCTGCGGCTTATGTTTCCAAATCAGCGGCTTCACAGGAAGGTGGCACACGCGTCTATCCCTCTGCTGACTGGCAGATTGAGAATAGTAAAAAAAGAACAACTTTTGGATTAGGCGCAGCGCTATCTTTTGAATATACGTACCATTCATATAGCCTGAATGCACTTTATTCGAAACATTCAGCAGATAAAAACACGGAGTTTAGCGCCAAGGCAAATTTATTTCTTGATGCTGTAAAACTGGTTTATCCGAGTGAATTTCGACCGGTCACTTCTACTGTAACATCGGCAAGCGGCAGCGGTGGTGGTTCTCCGCATATTCCATCTAAATTAAGAAGCACTTTTGCCACTTCATTTACCTTATCGCATGTAATAAATAAAAACATGCAGGTTGCCTTAATCGGAGATGTGGTAGAACAGGCTGGTTATCTGGGATTACCTTTTCACCGTGTATATTTTAGTAATAAAACGGTTGCTGTTGAAAAATTACCCGATACAAGATTTAAACTTCCGGTGGGTGTACGGTTCAATTATTTCGCGGGCGATAAAGTCATTTTCAGGACCTATTACAGATACTATGCAGATAGTTGGGGAATTTCTGCGCATACGGCTAGTATTGAAACTGCAGTAAAGATTACACCGTTTATTTCAGTGAGTCCATTCTACAGGTATTGTACGCAAACAACATCCGATTATTTTGCACCAAAATATGGACATCCGGTCACAGATCCATATTTCACAAGCAATTACGATTATTCGGCTTTTAATTCCAGTTACGAAGGGATCAACTTCAGGTTCACTACTGCCAAAGGTTTATTCGGAATTGAGAGCCTCAATATGATCGAATTAAGATATGGTCACTATGGACAAACAACAGGTTTAGTGGCCAATAACTTTTCTTTGAATCTAAGATTTAAGTAATTTTTGATTGTATTGCATCATACATCATCTCAATCGGATGAATTATTGTTGTTCTTTTTTGTACCCGAATGATCCGGTATTCTGCAATAATCTTCTATGTATTATTTTTTGTAATTTTGAAAAAAACAAATTATGACCGTCTCCGATTTAAAACTGAAAATATTCCGACAAATTGATTCTTTAGAGAAGAATCGATTAGAAGAGCTTTATGGCATTTTAACTAATTTCATGAACGGGCAAAATGATATAAATGATTGGGGTCAATTAACTAAAGAGCAACAGCAAGGTATGCTTGATGCAATCGATGAAATAGATTCGGGGAAGGGAATTCCCCATGAAAAAGTAATGGAGGATATCCGCAAGAAATATCAACTATCTTCGTAAAAAATGGAATATGAAAAATATTGAAATGACGGCTGTTTTCGAACCATGCGATGAAGGGGGATTCATTGCATATGTGCAAGAGATTCCGGGCATTAACACCCAGGGGGAAACCATTGATGAAGCAAAAGAAAACCTTGCTGACGCAGTGAATATGGTATTTGAGGAAATGAGAGCGATGAGCGATAAGGGAAAAACGAATAAAAAGATTACTCAAACAATGTCTTTCAGTTTCTAATGAATAGAACCAAGTTGGTCAAATTCCTTGAAAAGAACGGATGCATCTTCATCCGTGAAGGAGGAAGCCATACCCTTTACAGAAATATCAGCAACGGCAAGATATCAACAGTTCCGCGCCACCCTGACATTAAAGAGAACTTATGTCGTAAGATATGCAAAGACCTTGGTATACCGGATATTCTAAAACCATAACGATTAATTTCTTCATTCAAATATTACCGCCTCATACATCACCTCAACCGGATGGATTGCCGTTTTGCCTGTTCCGTCTTTGATATGGTGCCGGCAACTTGTACCGGGCGCAGCAATTGTAACCGATTTGGCACTATTACGAACTTCAGGGAAAAGTACCATTTCGCCAATCTGCATCGAAAGATCGTAATGTTCCTTTTCGTATCCGAACGATCCTGCCATTCCGCAACAACCTGTTTTCAATTCCTGTACCGAATAATTCTCAGGTAAACCAAGCATTTGTCGTGTCGATAGGGAAGAGGCGACCGCCTTTTGCTGACAGTGGGCATGGAGCTTAATCTCCCGTTTGTCATGGGTGAATTGCTCAGAAGTAATGTTTCCTTTCTCCATTTCTCGGACAAAAAACTCATCAAATAAGAGCGCATTTTTACCCAACTCAACTGCTGTTTCCTGCAATTGCTGATCGACCAGTTCCGGGTATTCGTCGCGGAAAGTAAGAATTGTTGAAGGCTCAATTCCGATGAGTGGCGTCTCCGGTGAGATGATATCTTTCAACAGCAATACATTATCTGTTGCAATCTTCTTGGCTTCACTTACCAGTCCTTTCGAAAGGAAGGTTCTGCTGCTTTCGCGATGTTTCGGAATTACCACTTCATACCCAAGCCGGTTTAAAAGCAGAATCGCTTTGATCCCGATGTCCGATTCCTGGTAATTGGTGAATTCATCGGCAAACAGGTAGACTTTCCCCTTAATGCCAGCTTGATAGGGTTGTTTCCCGGCCCAGCTTCTCAAACTTTGTTTGGAATATCCGGGGATTTTCCGCTTTGGATGAAAACCGATCAAACTGTTAATCCATGATTGACTTAGAAAGAAGTTCGTGAGAGGGTTCATCGCCATCGCGAGTTTCGCCAGACGAGGTAAATAAGCGATCAGTTTTGCCCTGAAAGGTATTCCGTTCACGTCGTAATATTGCTGCAGGAATTCGGCCTTTATTTTGGCCATATCAACATTCGACGGACATTCCCCCTTGCATCCCTTACATGAAATACAAAGATCGAGTACCTGGTAAATCTCTTTTTGAATTAGCGGGTTTGTTTTGTCGGAATGGTGCATAGACTCCCGCAAGATATTGGCACGGGCGCGTGTCGTTTTATCTTCGTCGCGTGTTGCCATATAAGTGGGGCACATCGTCCCACCGATGATTTCCGATTTACGGCAGTCTCCTGAGCCGTTGCATTGTTCCACCGCCCGCAGATAACCATGCGAAGAAGAGAAATCGATTGATGTTGGAATTTCAGGATATCTGTTGGTTAATTCGAACCGTAGGTTTTGGGTGATCGGCGGAACTTCGGTAATCTTCCCGGGATTCAATACGTTCCAGGGATCCCAGGTATGTTTAATCTCTTTGAAAAGGTTATAAATCTCATCGCCATACATAAACGGGATAAACGAACCACGTAACCTTCCGTCACCGTGTTCTCCCGACAGCGAGCCCCTGAATTTCTTGACAAGTGCTGCAACATCCTGTGCAAGCGAGGCATATACTTTTTGATCTTCCGGATCTTTTAGATTCAATAATGGCCGCAAATGCAACTCACCTGTGGCAATATGGGCATAAAAGACACAATTCAGTCCATATTTTGCAATAATTGTTTTAAATTCTGCAACATATGCAGGTAGCTTTTCGGGTGCAATTGCCGTATCTTCGATCACGGTTGTACTTCTTTTATCGCCCGGAATATTAGACAGAAGACCTAATCCTGCTGTACGCAATTCCCATACTTTCTTTACATTGTCATCTCCAAAAATGAGCGGAAAGTGGTAGCCAAATCCCGCTTCGGTGAGCTCTTTGACCATCGCAGCGTGAGCCGATTCAATTTCTTCACGTGTGTCGGCTGTAAACTCTATCATCAGAATTGCTTTAGGATCACCTTCAATAAAGAAGCGGTTTTCGCGCTGCGAAAGGCTCTCTTTTGTGCAGTTCATGATGATATCATCCATTAGTTCAATTGTCGAAGGATGGTGCTTTAAAACAATTACATTGGCATAAAGCGCTTCTTCGAGTGACGAAAAATGGGCTGGTACCACGCATTTTATTTTTGGCGGCAACGGAATCAGGTTCAATTTGATGGCAGTCGTGAATGCAAGCGTCCCTTCGGAGCCGGCAAGCAGTTTCGAAAAATTGAAAGTCTTGCCATTTCCCGTGAAAGGATCAGTATCCATCAGAAAATCGACTGCATACCCCATATTCCGGCGTGCGACAGCAGCTTCCGGATAAACTTCCGTGATTTTATTCCGGGTTTTTTCGTTCGAGAGGACGTCCCTGATCTGACGATAAATCTTTGTTTCAAGTTTATCAGGATCCGATCCGCATTTGGCTTCGAATTCAGCTTTAGTCAGCGGGCCAAATACCGCTTCAGATCCGTCTGCAAGCAACGTGTGTACCTCAAGAACATGTTCACGAACACTTCCGTAGATAAGTGAACGAAGACCGCAGGAGTTATTTCCAAGCATCCCACCCAATCGACAACGGTTTGTGGTCGAAGTTTCGGGGCCAAACTGTAATCCGTATGGTTTAAGGTAAATATTTAATTCCGAAAGGTTTACTCCAGGTTCAACGATGATCCAACGTTCTTCTTTATTGAATTCCAGCATGCGATCCATGTATTTCGAGATGTCGATCACAATGCCGCCACCAACAACCTGTCCGGCAAGTGAAGTTCCTGCACCACGCGGGATTACTGAAGTGTGATGTTCGCGTGCAAAAGCGAGGACTTTGCTTACATCCTCTTTGTGCCGCGGAAGAACTACAGCTTGCGGTAATTCGCGGTAGGAGGAGGCATCGGTGGAGTAAATAATGCGATGAATATTGTCGGTATAAAATTCACCATCAATTGCCTGAGATAATTCCTTAAACGGAAGGTCGTTTTTCATATTTGTGCGCTAATTGCGGGCTAAAATACAAAAATCGGGAACAAAAAAATCCCTCAAAGTAAATACGATGAGGGATTTATATCTAAATCGTTGATGGTATGAAAACTACATCTGTGGAACCATTTTCCCGTTTTCAACAATAACTTCGTAAAAATAACCGGCTCCGAAATCTTTTTTCAGCGTAACAGAACCTTCAACAGTTACTACGTCGCCAACTTTTGCAACATCGCTTGTTGTAACGGTGATATCAAATGAACCATTATTATTGGTTCCATCCTGAAGATGTATCCAGTTCTTTCCCATAATTTCAGCATTGAATTTTACGACTTCGCCCCTGATTTTTACAGTTTTCCCGGCATACGTATCTTTTTTTGCATAAAGATCGGAAATTGTGATACTACCTTCAACTGGCTCAACCTTAATTCCTTCTTTAGCAACTGCAGGCTGGTTTCCTTTTGATGAATTATCCGCGGTGGCTTTCATGTTTGTAATAGGTTGATCGCTAAACTTATCAACAAAAACGATGGACTTAAAAGTTCTTTTTAATTCTTTACTTACGAAGTCGTTCATTTCTACACTTGGCTGGTAGTAATAGGATTTACCGGTTTCCACTTCCCTCTTTGAAATAGCTATCCAGTTTTCCTTGCTATCTTCCGTAACACGGACATAGGTATAGCTACTGGATTGTATCACCTCTTCAGCGGTAACTTTATGCACATTCGGTGCCAGATTCTCGTTGGCTTTGTTTTTTTGTTTGCATGATATTGACAGCATGATTGTTGCTGCAAGCAGAATCAAGAGATTTAATTTAATTTTCATAAACATGTTTTATTATGATTTTCTATTTACGGGACAAATATATTCATATTTCTGCATATATGAATGTTAATTCAAGTACACACAAATAGTTTTCTGCGGTATAGGTAATATACAATGATATTTTATATTTTAGTGGGAAATTAAATCATTACCAAACAATCAAATTTACAATGGAACGAAGAAATTTTATCAAAGCATCAGCTGTTGTTGCTGCAGCTTCAGCAACAGGCACCGTAATGGCTTCGCCAGCAACACCTTCTGCATCAAAAGAGATCTATGAATGGAAAGTGTATCATTTTAAAAATGGTGGGGCAAAGTCCAAGATTGACAGTTTTTACAAAGATGCACTTATCCCGTTTCTGAAAACGAAAGGGGTGAAAGTTGGCGCTTTTGGTGAATATGGTCAAACTGAACCTCCTGTGATTTATTATTTGATTATTTATCCTTCAATGGCTGAATACCTGGCGATCAAAAAGGAACTTTGGAAAGACAGCGGATTTCTGAATGCTGCGAAGGGCTATTTTGAAACGACTGCAGAGCTTGGCACTTTCACCAGGTATGAAACTTATCTGCTCGAAGCATTCGATGCATTTCCTCAGTTACATATGCCATCAAAAGATCGTACCTTGATTGAGTTGCGCACTTACGAAAGCAACAACGAAGAAGCCGGGCAGCGGAAAATAAAGATGTTTAACAGTGAGGAGATTGCGCTTTTTAATAGTGTAGGACTTCGCTGTGTATTTTTCGGAGAAATCCTTGCCGGACCGCAAATGCCAGCACTCATGTATATGGTAGAACACAAGGATATGGCTGAACGTATTGCAAACTGGAAAAAATTCGGAGAAAGTGACGGATGGAATGTATTGAAAAACAAAACCGAATATGCCAACACGGTAAGTGTGGTTAATAAAGTATTTCTTGTGCCGCTCGACTATTCACAGATTTAAATATAGCAACTGGCTTTTGGCTTCTGGCGGTTTTCACAAATTGCTACCTGCCAAGAGCCAGTTACTTATTCAGTGTTTCTTAATTGGTTGACCTTGCCTGATAATTTCTCGCTCTCTCTTTTTCTTACCCTCTCCAAGTCATTCTTCATCTAACTGCTTCCTTAACTTCTCCATAAAACCGTGTAACTTTCTCTGTTGGATCGCCGGCACCAAGGGTTTCGATGGGAATATAACCCCTATATCCTGAGTTCTTTAGTATGGCAGCGATTTTTTTCAGATCGGTCTTCGTCTCAACATTGTTAATGAAAACCGTCTCTTTAATTTGCCAGTTGATCGCATAGGGGACGACTTGTTCAATCTCTTTATATGGATTATCGGTAGTTCTGAAACTGCCAATGTCGAGAATTAATCCAAACCAATCAGATTTTACCTGTTCCAGGATCTCTTCCACGTCAGCCGCTGTTTTCAGAAAATCGTTGTGGTTTTGAATGCCCACCATTACGCCATGTTGCGCTCCGAAATCGGCACATTCCTGCAAGTCTTTTCCCATCCATTCGACAACCTGTTTCCTTGTAAATCCTGCCGGAACTTCTTTACCGGCAAAAACGCGAATCACTGGCGCACCCAGTTTTGAAGCCACGATAATCCAGTCTTTTACCAGTTGAACTTCCAGCTTTCGCTTTTCGGGGTCGGCCAGCGTAAAGTCATTGCGAACCCCGGTTCCGCTGATATCAAGTCCCAGAAGAAAAGCACATTTTTTATATCGGTAGATCTCTTCATCAGAGGGAACCTTCGGATAGGTGGAGAAGTAGTAACCAGTAAGATCGGCCGCTTCAAAACCTACCGATGCGCTGATCCGAAACATATCTTCGACGGTCATCGTTTTGGCCATTAATGGCTGGTTAAACGAAAAGCAATTGAGCCCGATTTTCACCTTCGTAGGCTCAGTCCGTTTGATCCTTTCGATGGCGAAGACTCCTTCAGCCTGAATAAAGATTAAAACCAATACGAAGGTGATTTTTAAATTTCTCATATTAAAGTGACTAATGATATTGATATCCGGAAGTTGTTGTTAAATATTGACTGTCAGTTTACTTGTTGTTCGCAGAGGATCAGTTTTTACCTGATTTTAATAGCTCCATTCATCTTTCCATTCCAGAAATGGAGTACCCTTCTGATCAAACTGTACGGGAAGCCATATGTACCGGCCATCGATCGCATTTTCTGGAACCCAGCGGTCTGCCATAAAGATGAACTGACCTTTTTTCCCGGGAACAGGAAGAATGTAAGTGCTTTGCGAATTATAAGAAATTTCAGCTTTGTCGCCAAGACAAGGATTCCCAATAAAGGACCATTCACCCATTATTGAATCGGCAGACATCAAACGTGCGGCATTGGGTGCCCAGCCTGTGCAACCAGATGTGATCATGAAATACTTCCCGTCCTTTTTAAACAACGAAGGGGCTTCATTATGACCGGCAGGAGCTACGGTAATGTATTTCCCCGTAAAGTCGGTGTAATCGTCATTGAGTTCCGAAATATGAAGTGTCAGGTTCTCTTCCGATGCATGAATATGGTATGCTTTTCCGTTGTCATCCACATAAAGTGCCATGTCCCGTGCCATCTGACCTTTGGTGAAATCCCGCTGTACAAATAATCCCTGTTTAACTGCCGTTTTCCATTCCTCGCTCCAGTCCTTAAGTTTTTCTGTGAATTTCAAGGCTTTTTGTTCGTCGGTAAAGTTTACCGGCCAAATACCGGCATTGGGATTGACACTTTTTAGCCATGAGTAAGGACCCGCTACACTTTTACTTACTGCAACACCTGTCATCGCGGCAGCGTAACCCATTCCTTTTAGTTCGTGGTGAAACCACATCACAAACTGTTTACTCTTTTTATTGTAAATCACCTTTGGGCGTTCAATCACGCACCCTTTTTGGATCAGACTGGTTGTATCTTCACTAATCCTGAGGGCAATCCCTTCATCTTTCCAATTGTAAAGGTCTTTCGACGAATAGCAATGTACGCCAACCAACGTGTTATTTCCTTTTCGTCCCTCCGTTTTGTGTTCACCAAACCAATAATAGATTCCATTGTAATTAAGGATTCCTCCACCATGGGCATTGATATGAACACCATTGTTATCGGGCCAGATTGCTCCGGGCTTAAATGATTTCTGTTGCGAAAACAAGGTGCAAACCGAAAAAGCTAATAGTAAAGTGAGGATCGTTTTCATCTGAAAATTTATGTTTATGGTAGTTTTTATAGGATAAAAGTAATAAAACAGATCGGTTTCTCAATTGATGATAGTTTTTTGTTAAAAATAAATTGAAACATATAGTTTTATAATTTTCAAATAAATAACTTGCGCCTACATTAACAACGCAATAACATCTCTAAATAAAGCATTATGAGTAACGAATTGTTTGGGAAAATAGTGAAAAGCCTTTTACTACTTTCAACAATGGCAATTTTGGCTGGTGCCTTATTTAAACTTCAACATTGGACTTATGGAAATGAACTCCTTAAATGGGGAATTATTGTTAATTTAGTCCTTAGTGCATATGAAATCAGCAGATTAAGGAAAATTATATCAAAATATGAAAAGTCAGATATTAAGGTTGGGTAACTAATTTGACCATTAAAATGACAAAATAATAATCATCTGCTTTGTACCATATTAATATTAACTAAAAATGGGAATCTGGCCAATACTAATGACCTTTACCTATGCGCACGAGGCTTATCTGGTTAAAGGATACCTGGAGTCAAATGGCATCGAGACAATAATAAATGATGAATTGACAGCTCAGGTTGCAAGTATGTATTCAAATGCGATTGGCGGGGTTAAGCTTCGTGTCAGTGAATCGGATTACGATCAGGGGATTCAACTGCTGAAAGATGGGGGATATTTGACGGAGGAAAATTGTATGAGCGAGATTAAAATCGAAATCGTTGAATTGAATAAAACCACCAATAAGAAAATTTGTCCTTTTTGCGGTTCCGATAATATTGCATTAAATAGTAAACCGGGTATTCTAACTACGATTGTATTGGCAATCATAAACATGGCTGTTATGATAGGCACCATCTATCCCCGGTTTAAAACTTCCTTTAAATGCTTCGATTGCGGAAAAGAATGGAAATACAAAAAAAAGTAAATTTGCTTAAATTCAATCAATATGAAATGAGCATGATTCAAAAATCACAAATCGAATTGATAATAAACTTCATGCGAATCGAAGATCAACGGAGTTAATTCCATCTGACCTTTAAAAACAGATTATTAACAGATGAAATCGCCATGATTAAAACCACGAACTGAAATGAATATTCCTCATGGCGATTCCATGTGGCCTTAAAAAACAAATTATATACACATGAAATCAATCATTTTCACCTTTACTTTGTTTTGCTTTTCACTATTTTTGGGATTTTCACAACACAATACTTCGGTAAATTTTAAGCTGCAATTTTGCCGTAAACCAATAGTTCTTTGACAATTTTTTGATTTTTTGGCGTGTTAGGGTTTATAGCAAACATGCACATAAATCGTTCGAGCATCATATTGT
>Ga0209386_1000839_pt1 | contig 13840 bp, 14 predicted proteins | sample NGEPertwo_FD_184510 | JGI IMG/M metagenome (GOLD analysis project Ga0209386, IMG submission 184510) | Arctic peat soil microbial communities from the Barrow Environmental Observatory site, Barrow, Alaska, USA - NGEE Permafrost154B-two... | ecosystem: Environmental > Terrestrial > Soil > Wetlands... | reverse complement strand
TACCAAACGAACTATATCTGCCTTGAATTCTTTATCATACCGTTTCCCGTTGTTTGACATAATTTTCGCCCCCCACAGGTTTAGTTTACACTAACTTCCCTGTGTCCGGCGAATCGGGTATACGTCAGCCTGTTATTTCCATTTACCTTGTTTATATTCCACATATTTTAAGGGTTCGACCTTACTGCGTCCAATTTATCACACGCTTATTATTGGGGGTGGGTGTTGATGAATTCACTAGTAGCTATGAAAGCGTTTTGCACTGAGTGCCTTTCCCACTTATAGGAATGTTTTCTCTGCTAATTGATATCCAGGTAACGAATATAAACATCAGTAGAACACCCAGTAACTGAACGCTTTGTAACATCGTCCTAAACCAAACAGCCGAGATGATCATCGCGGTTAAAGGCTCCACGCTTGATAAGATGCTCGTCTCTACAGCACTAATATATTTCATGCTGCCTAAAAACAGGACGAACCCCATGGTACCCATTAAGACTAGACAAATTATTAATAAGGCGATGTCAGGTTGAAGTAAAAGTGACCATTCATTAGAGGTCCATACGTGATTGCCAACGGCAAGCACGCCGCTGCTAATTAACATACTCCATCCAACAATGATTAAAACGCTCCATTTCTGCATTAGACGGACCGGATATAATGTGTAAAAAGCAAACGCGAGACCTAATCCCACGCCCCAAAGCAGTGCTTTTGTACTTACTAACAAGCTGCTTAAGGAGCCATTGGTTAACAATAAAAAGAGACCGATTAATGTTCCGGCTATTCCAATAATTTGACATCGTGGGGGAATTTTTTTATGATTCAGTGAAATGTATAGCATAACAAAAATTGGCCCCGAAAATTGTAATAACGTGGCTGCAATTGCATTACTACTTTCAATTACCATAAGGAAAGAATATTGCAAACCTAACATGCCGAAGATACTAAAAATAATGAGTTGATTTCTATATGAAGGGATCTTCCAAACCTCAAAAATATCTTTATTTCTAATAACCATCAACGATAATAACAGTATTCCAGCAAATGTTGCTCTAATAGTTAGCAAAAACGGTACCGATAAATTAGTATTATCCAAAATCCATTCGATAATTGGTCCAGTTGCTCCCCACAACATCGCACCAATAATAATCATAAGTAACCCCTTTAAACGTAACATCTTTATAAAACGCTCCCTCCCATCTTTTCATTAATATGTTCGAGCTTTGATGTAATCTCAACTTCTACTGTGAAAACCATAAAACGCAAAAAAAGCAGGTATAATCCTGCTTTTTCTTGTTAGATAAATAATGCGAAGTCAATCTATAAGCCGAGTTCTGTTCCTCCGTATGGAGGTGATGATCATCTATCTCGAACCGCCGTTACCGACGGCCTCTAGCGACCTTACCCGGGAACAAAAACGGGCCGTTCATAGTTCCCCTATTCAGTCTTGCTCCAGGTGGGGTTTACATGGCCAGCCAGTCGCCTGACTGCCGGTGAGCTCTTACCTCGCCTTTCCACCCTTACCTAGCACTCAGCAAGCTGAGTACTGGGCGGTATCTCTCTGTTGCACTTTCCTTGGGGTTCCCCCCACTGGGTGTTACCCAGCACCTTGCCCTGTGGAGCTCGGACTTTCCTCAGAGGCGACCTTTCGGTCCCTACCTCCGCGATCATCTGATTGGCTTCGCTAAGTAATCTTACTAGAAAAATTAGCTTTGGTCAAATGGAGAGTTTTACCTAACGGGTTCTGCCCTTAATTTAGGCTTGCTTTGTGCCATCTCTTCCATCTCATCATCAATGTCCATAAGTGCCGTTAACCACTTAGCACGGTTTTCTTTGCTTTCTGCTAAATTAGTTAAAACTTTTTCGCGTTCTTTTTGTAGAATCTCTGATCGATTCAGTAGCATAGTTTCTCTCCTTTCATGTTTTTTTATAAAATAACTCTAAGGTTTATTTTCAGGATTATTCTTCTTGAAAACATTACATTTTCAGACTATTGCGTTATCCTTAATTTCAATATTACAATATGCACCTACCTATGTCAATTGGTTTGAGAAAGTTTTTTAATGAGTTGGCCATCAGACCACTGAACCGCTGGACCATTAGTCATCTATCCCGTCATAACCAAGGCGAACGATTGCTTGAACTGACTCGAATTTCAAGGCCTTGCAGGGCTTTTTCCGTTAATAGATAACGATACATAGCTTCCAGCATGGGTGCTTCACTCAGGAAATGCCCGAGATCGCCAACCGCCATGCCTCCTTCAAGGGCCTCCAGCGCTGCATGATGGTCAACGTCACCAGTAATGAGAAGATCTACCCCTTTAAACAACGCCTTCTGTACAAAGCGAGCGCCACTCCCATTCACGATGGCAACTTTTCTCACAACGCTCCCTAACGACCCCGCCAAGCGAACTCCCGCTAGTTCATAGGGATGTGCATAGACGCCTGGCTGGCTTAACCCTTCCAAAAAACGCTTCCAGACATCACCTAAGTTTTCAGGATTCGGCAGATACCCACTCACCCCATACCCTCGTTCCTCTCCATTCTTGAGAAGTGGTCTGAGATGAGGCTCTGACGCTTCAAAAATCTTCATATCTTGCAGTCCAAGCACTTCACCGAGTACTCGGCTCGAAGAGACTATGGACTGATCTAAATTAGTATGGGCCGCGTAATAGCCAATCTTATGCTGTAATAGTCGAAGTGGAACCTGAGCTGCAGCATTATCTGCTCTCAAATTTTTGAGTGGTCGAAAAATAATCGGATGATGGGCTACGATGAGCTGGGCGCCATAAGCTTTCGCTTCTTCCACAACCTCTAAAGTCCCGTCCAAAGTGATGAGGACGCGCTCTACAGGGGTGGCGCCACACCCCACGAGCAAGCCGACATTATCCCAATCCTCTGCCCATGATTTTGGCGCTATTTTTTCTATGACCTGAGCCACTAACTCCGTCTTTATTGCCATAATCTTAACCCCTCCACCATCGCCGACTCCCCAGATACTTTTCGGATTTTATGGATCATCTCTGAGCTATGTGATTTTTTCATTTGCTCAATTTGGTTTACAAGCATGCTCCTGTATTCGCACATATATCGTGTCAAGAGATCCGACCGTTGTTCCAAGACGAGCGGACCGAAATGCCAAACTAGTTTCTGCACGAGTTCTTGAAAATCCGCCTCTAAGAGACCACCCTGCTCAAGAAGAGGTTGTAAGCGTTCCGACCACTGGCGTTCAATAGTTTTTAGTTGATCTCTGTCCCAGCCCTCGTCCTTAGAATATGCCATAACGACATAGATTCGGTGATCTTCTTCAACTAACTTTTCTGCCTTAAGTCGCCATCCACTCTCCAACAAAGCCAACCGCACAGCTCGTTCTGAGCCTTGAGGTTGCAAGATCAGATGCTGCACAGCCTCTAAAACATCTGGGCGAACAGAGAGAATATCTAGCATGGTTTTCCCGCCCATTCCCGCAAGCGTTAAGACATTGACTTCGTCCGACTCGAGTGGCATTAACCCATCACCGAACCGCACATCAATGACGGCTTCTAAATGCCGCTCTTTGACAGCTGCTAAGGCAGATTGGTACGGGCCTTCGTGGACATCAACCGCCACTGCTTTTAAGATTTGCTGTGTTTCGTAGAGAGCTATCGGTAAATACGCATGATCTGTCCCTATGTCACCAAGCCTGGCACCCTTAGGGACAAATTCTGCGACTGTTTGCAAGCGTCGACCTAATGTCACTGATAAAGTCATAGTTCACCTCATTAATTCTAGGGAGTTATCCCTTAACCAAAATTCCTCTTACCCAAGCTATGCATAGTATACACTATCTCCTAGCAAAGGAGAAAATGAGAGATGGCATAAAAAAGGCCCCTCAAAGAGGGGTAGTGAGGAGAAAAGTGTTTGAAGAACGCAAGGTCTATATTTCAACCTTAAAAACAAGTTATTAGCTGATGTACTTATAATAACCCTTATTTGTGACCATTCCGCGAGCTGTTTATGAAGAAACTGTGAATTTTTACTCTTTTTTGTTTCATTCCGGATATACATCTCGCCTCAGCTTTGACAGATACCATACTTTTTCAGGCGATAAAGTAGCGTCGGGCGAGAGATCCCCAGATATTTAGCGACCTTTGTCTGGTTATAATTATGCTTCTCCAAGGCCTTGATGATCAGGTGTTTCTCCAACTCTTCCAGAGTAAAACCGCCGTCAGCAAGATTTATGACGGGTGTTGTTATTTCCTCTAGACTATTCAGTAAGTCCTTAGGGAAATGTTCCGGCTTAATTTCAGTGCCCTGACAAACAATGAGTGCTCTTTCAATGGCGTTCTGAAGCTCTCTGATGTTACCTGGCCAGTTGTAGTTGGTTAGAATTTTCATGGCCACTGAAGAAATTTTCTTGGTATGGGAAGGATCAAATTTCTTCAGGAAATGATTCACCAGAAGGGGAATATCTTCCTTCCTTGATCTGAGCGGTGGCATACTGATTCTCATGACATTTAACCGATAATAAAGGTCCTCCCTGAAGGTTCCATTAGAGATGGCCACGGCAAGATCTCGGTTCGTGGTGGCAATCACCCGGACATCGACATCAATGGTTTCAGTTCCCCCAACTCTTTCAAAACACCGCTCCTGTAGTACCCGAAGTAACTTTGCCTGCATACTGATGGGCATTTCACCAATTTCATCCAGGAAAATAGTCCCTTTATCTGCAATTTCAAAGCGACCCTTTTTCTTATTAGCGGCCCCCGTAAAGGCACCTTTTTCATGGCCAAATAGCTCACTTTCTAACAGCTGTTCAGGAAGGGCTGCACAGTTTATCGCTACAAAGGGCATATCGACTCGGTTGCTAGCCTTATGTATTTCCACAGCAACAACTTCTTTACCGGTTCCACTTTCTCCAGTGATCAGAACCGTTGCACCCGTGTTTGCGACCTGGCGGATCAAAAAGGCAACCTCTTGCATAGCCTCACTCTGACCGACCATTTTCCCATATTTCTTACCTAATTCTTGACGTAAAAAATCAACCTGGTTCTCTAAACAAGAAAGATGTAAGGATTTCTTAACTTGTATTTTGATCTCTTCTAGCTTAAACGGTTTAATAATATAATCCGTAGCGCCAAGTTTCATCGCCTCGATGGCAGTGTCAATGGTCCCGTGGGCAGTGATCATAATGACCGGAATATTGGGGTTTATTTTCTTGATCTCTTTTAGTACCTCGATGCCGTCCATATCGGGCATCTTTAAATCCAGTATTACCAGCGAAGGTTCGTTTCTATTGGCCAAGTCAATACCTTGTAAGCCTCTCGTCGCGGTATCAACCTGATAGTCTTCGCGAGTTAGTGCCCTCTCAAGGGCCCAGCACATTTTCTCTTCATCATCAATGACTAGAATTCTTGGTGCCAAGAAGATCCCTCCTATCGCAAAGTTGTGGTATTACGGGGAGACTGATACTAAAGGTTGATCCTTTGCCCAGGTTGCTTTCTACTTCAATCGTTCCACCATGTAATTCGATGGTTTGATGGGATATTGATAATCCTAGACCTGTGCCTGTTTTTTTGGTCGTATAAAAGGGATCAAAAATTCTATTCCTTGCCTCTTCTGAGATGCCCTCACCGGTATCAGAGAAACTAATCATAACCATGTTGTCTGTCTCCTTAGTGATTATTTCTAATTTCCCTCCCGAAGGCATCGCTTCGGCCGCATTAACAATGATATTAACAAATACCTTTTTTAGCCTTTCTGTATCTGCTAAGATCTTTGAAATTTTGTCATCAAGTTTCAATTCCACTTTTATCGTCTGTTGTCTTAACATTGCTGCTGAAAAGGAGAGGACTGCGTTGATTAAATCATTGACGGAACACTCCTTAATAGAAGAGTTGGTGGGACGGCCATAGTCCAGCAGTTCTTGAATTTCCATATCCTGACGGTTCACCTGTTCGTCGATAGCCTTAGTATACTCCTCGATGCCGCTCATTTGAGAGTAATCTTGCTTCATCAGTTCGACGACGGTTTTAATAATAGCGATGGGATTACGCAGTTCATGAGCGACACCCGTGGCTAAACGCCCAAGTGCAATCAGATGCTCTGACTGCTTTAATTGATCCTCAAGGCGTTCCTTTTCAGTGAGACCTACCGCCATCCGGTTGACTGCTCGGGCCACTTGACCCATTTCACCCGACATTTCAGGCAATAAATGATGTATATCCTTCTCCATGTGCTGTAATCCCTGCTTTAATTGGTCAACCGCCCTAGTGATATTTCTGATGATAAGCAGCGTTCCAATCATGACTAAGACTAGGATGCCAAGTGTGAAATATCGCAATAATTTCCGAAAATAATTGCTCTGGTAAAAGAAGGGGTCAAGTCGCTCCCCTGCCCATATTATCCCAACAACTTTCCCTTTTAGTACAACAGGACAAATATACTCTACCACTTGATCATCCCAACTACCAGAAATTCTAAAGAGTGGTTCATTACTCATGGCAGTGGCTACCAGGCCTATCTTAGTACGGTCAAAGATCTCACTCTCTCTCTGGGCTTCTTCTTCTGGAGAGAGGGAACGATAGCTATGTAAGAAACCTAGTACCGTAATCTTCTCTGTACTGGGTATATAAAGGCCGAAGCGAATGCCGGAATTCGCTGGGAGCTGGCGTTCTACGACCCCGGTAAACTCGTCATTAAGCGTCGTTGATGAGAGATCCTCTGCCTCTATCGCTAGAGACTCCATATTTTTTGTCAATTCAGTGTTTGTGCTTTTGACCAAGGACTCCAGTCTATGCTCTTTGTCTAAGAATATAATTTCATCAGTCCGTGAAGAGAAAAAGAAATCATACATCAATGCCACTAAAGGCACAAGCATGATGGCCGCAACGATAATTACGATCTGTTTAGTCAAAGTATTACGTTTAAAATATGAAACTCTACGTTTTTTCACCCTAATTGGCCCCCCATAATTTAAATATTCTAACAAAACTATTTATATAATACATTTATTGAAGCATTGATACACTTGCATCAATGCTTCAATCTTTTATAAAAACAGAGCATGGGGAAGATAAACTGAGTATATGAAGTTTTCTGTCATTAATTTAAGTGTGTAGCATTTGTTACACCTCTTGATACTTTTGAAGGATTAACGCCTGCAACTGGCGGGTACTAGGGTTGGCATGCATATTGCAATATAAAGGATTGTATCACAGAAGTCGCGGATTCCGAGCATTTTATTTTTTAGTGAGGTGATTTTCATTGCCATTTAAAGTGAATTGCGAAAACTGTGAAGGCCTACTGATCAAGGGGGAAGTCTACAATCATAAAGGCAAGTATCTTTGCGAAGATTGCTATGTCCTTCACTACTTATTCGACCTGGAAGCCCCCAGTGTTGATTTGCCAGATGTACCGCCTGGGTCGAAATCATCTCGGAACGCGCTCAAACTATCCGCTAAAAGTTAAGGTGACAAGCTCATTGTGAGTTGATGAGGGGGAGCAAAGAAAGAAAGTAGAGTGATATTCATAAAATTGTTCATGCATCTAAGTTAATCCAAACTAGTCTAACCATAGGAGGGATAAATATAATGTTTGAAGTTTTCTTTACACATGCCAGTTCTTTATTTACAACAACAAATCTCGCTGTGGCGCAAGCAGCTGGTACACCTACAGTGCCTTGGTGGGTATGGCCTCTTGCATTACTTGTTACTACCTTTCTAATTGGGATAGTAGCTGCGCTAGCCGGAGTTGGTGGCAGTGTATTGTTTGTGCCAATTGTCAGCAGCTTCTTCCCTTTTAACTTTGATTTCATACGTGGGTCTGGCTTGTTCGTAGCTCTTGCATGTTCGTTATCCGCGGCGCCTAAACTTCTAAAATTAAATCTAGCAAGCCTACGATTGGTGATTCCCTTGGCCTTAGTTGCCTCCATTTCAAGTATAGGAGGTGCTTATCTAGGTCTCTCACTGCCACAAAGTATTTTAAAGATTTTATTAGGGATTTTAATCACAGGGATCTCAGTGCTTTTCATGTTTTCTAAAAATAGTGAGTTACCTAAAATAGGCCAGCCCGATGCTTTAGTTCGTTATTTAAAAATTGGAGGTTCTTATAACGAATCATCAACGGGTAAGGATATTACATGGTCTATATGGAGACTTCCAGCCGGACTGTTACTTTTTAGTGGTATTGGAATCATCGCTGGAATGTTCGGGATTGGTGCAGGATGGGCTAATGTGCCAGTACTGAATATGGTACTTGGCGCACCCCTTAAAATCGCTATCGGCACTAGTATGTCACTGTTAGCTATCACAGATACTTCAGCAGCATGGATCTACCTGAATCAAGGTGCTGTACTTCCGATCATAACGATTCCCTCGGTCATTGGGATTATGGTGGGCTCACGGGTAGGGGTCCAGCTACTAAAAACTGCTAAGCCAAAATCTATCAGGTATATTGTTATACTCATGTTATTGTTTGCAGGATTAAAATCTTTACTAGACGGATTAGGATGGGGGTAAAATATTATGAGTAGTCAATCACAAGCTTATACTCAAAATGTTAATGCTAAACCTTATGTTAAGAAAGAGAAACATGCTTTTCTAACGAACGTGGAAGTGGATGTCGAGGTAAGTCCTGAACAGAATACGTATGCAAATATTTTGCAATTTTGCTCATGGGCTGGAATTGTGGTCATGGTAATAACGTTCCTTCTTTATGTGGGTGGCCTATTTAGCCCTCTTATACAACCTGCTGACATGCCACTATATTGGGGATTAAATGTGACTGACTACTTGGCGGTAACAAATTCTCCTAGTGGTTGGAACTGGTTGTCATTGGTTAATCATAGTGATTACCTAAATTTAGTGGGTATAGCTTTTCTGGGGATTGTCTCAGTGCTTGGGTATATTTCACTATTTGTAAACTACGTAAGCAAAAAAGATTTGCCCTATGTTATCATGGTTGGTTTGGAAATTGTAGTGATCGTTTCAGCTGCTTCTGGCGTCTTTCGCGTCGGTTAAGTCGCATAACTGAATCATCAATGTTCATGTGATTTAAGGTTCAACTATATTAACAAGCGTTATTAAGGATCTGCTTTCTAGAAAGTAGGTAGAATAATAGAATCCCCAAGAGATTTATCTCTTGGGGATTCTATTCTGTTCTGGAATAATATTGCTAAATCTATAGACGAAGTACTTTACTCAATGGTATTCTTTACTTGTGTTCATTGACCAAGTATAAGAGGAGGCACGGTTATGGTTATGGGAATCATTGCGATCGCCGTTATATTGGCTATTTTTGGAATTATTATGATTGATTGTAACCAACAGCAGGTAGAGAAGGATATGGCTAAACCTCAAGGGCCACATCGCATAAAGGTATGATAGTCCGCACATATATCTGACGTCACTCGCTCAATATGTTTTTCTCAAGAACCACAAATTTATTAGATAAGTAAGGTTTAACCTCACCTGTTTCATGATAGCCCATACTTTTCCAGAATTTCATCCCTATGTTGTTTCCAAATAGAACACCTAAACGGACTTTGTCGAGTTGATGACTAATAGCCCACTCTTCTAACGCTACATATGCCTTGCTACCAATTCCTTTCCCTCGACTGAGAGATTCAAGTACCATTAATGCCAAAGTTAATGTTTTGGGGCCAGAGTAACCACTGATCAACTCAATCACGCCTACTAGGTGTTCGTGACCCTCAACAAAAATGCCCAACAAGACTTTATCCTCTCTCTCGACTTTTTCAGGTCTTGCATCGAATAAGTCTTGGGCAGCAGACAATTTTACAGGTCCCTCATCCTGGAAAATAAGATAGTCAGAACATCTTAGCAATAATGCCTGAAGTATCGGAAAATCTTCTTTTGTAAGTACTCTCAATTCTACGTCCACTTTTATCTCCTTACACGTCAAATCATGAAATTATTATTCCTACAGAAACTGCTTCCTAGTTTTTTTCAGAAATTGGGTAAAAAGACCATTTGCCACAGCCTGGACACCTTAATAGTTTGGAGCCTCCAATTATGTTTAATCCCAGGATATGCTGAAGAAACGTTATCTTGAAATTTCCACCGCACTTGCTACACATATATTGCATACAAGAACCTCCTAACTTTCTATGTTTACTCAGTTAGGGTAATATCCAACTTCAAATTAAGGATAATCTGGGTCGAAATGAGCCACCGGTGGCGCAAAATATCATTTTAAGCTTTCTTTCAATAACTCACTCTCACATCTATAAATTCCACACCTTCAAAAACATTCCTTCTATAGTTATAAAATAACAGCCAAAACAGAGTTCTAGCTGTTATTATATTTACATGAATTTCTCTATTTCATAAAGTTACGGGGCTTAACTGCGGTTCAGGCTGTTGAAGAAAACACCTATCTTTTAAACCGTTGTTTCCGTATGTTCCGTCATTCATTTTTTCTTCTATTGACATTTCTGAGCAATAATTTTATTCATTGCATGCTGGTGTGGTATGCCAGAGGAATCACAGTCAAAAATTACTTCTGAACATTCTCGAATGAACCAATCGTGATAATGCGTAAATATTTCTCCTGAGATCCATTGATACGCAGTAGGTTCCTTTTCAGGGGGTGGACTTATGAACGGTTTGTTTACAAACACATTTAGAACATGCAGCCCATTTGGCTTGGTAAATTGTTTATAGTTTCTAAATATTTCTTCACGCAAGTGCGGTTTAATATAATGCAAAACACCACTTGAAAACAGAATATCAAAACTCGTATCTAACCGAAAATCCAGAATATCCGCCTTAAAAACCTTGACTTGAACACCGACTTTGTCGGCAAGGCGTTTTGTTTTCTCAATACCAGCATCCGAAATATCAAACCCGGTTACGTCGTATCCATTTCTCGCAAAGAATACGGCGTCTTTACCTTCACCACAACCAACATCTAGTAATTTTAAATGAGTCGATGGCGGCAATAAGTCAAGTATACGTAAACATATTTTTGAAGGTACAATACCCCAATAATACTCTGGAGTCTTGTATTCTTCTTCATAGATGGTTATTTGTTTGTCGTAAGAAACGTAACCTAATAACTTATCAACAGTTATGTCAAATAATTGTGACAACCTTGGCAACAAACTTATGTCTGGCATCGTCTGAACTGTTTCCCACTTTGAAACAGCTTGAAATGATAATCCAAGTTGTTTAGCCAGGCCCTCCTGTGTTAACCCCTTTTCTTTACGATATCTGCATATATTCTTAGCCAATCTGTCTTTCATATCTTTCACACTCCTTTACAACTTATTTTAATATTTCAAAAGGAACGTTTCAATAACTCAGTATTTGATATTTCTGCAAACTCAACTCCTAGTTGAAAATTAACAGCAGTTAGACCAATCCATTTTGCAAAGTTATCAGAATCGCCTGTCTAATTAGGATTAATCTCCACCTCAACCATCCTTGCTTTAGTTGAGAGATTGCTCCGCTCAAAACATACAGTGGGTATATTTCGTTCATACATGAACAAAGCTATCTTAATATGAAATGCAGGTGAAATAGATGCCAGAAAAACAATGGATAATCAAGTTCAAAGATAGCGAGCATAGAATTACCTTACACCATGGAACCATTGTAAGGAAATATAATGTCGAGCTCAATGGTGACCCCATAAAAGCGCTGAGAACAATCATTGAAAAGGGGGATAAACTTACATTTAATATAAACTCACATACATGCGTTCTAATAATCCATTTTGTAAAAGGTGGGGGTAAATATAAGTACGACTGCATCGTTGATGGAACTTCAGTTGAAACACAGCAGGTAGCTGAAATACCGCCTGAGTGGAATCCCCCTAAACAAGGGTGTCTTAAGCAGATTTTTATGCAAATATCATCTTGGATAGGCTTAACAATTGTAATAGGGATTATTAGTGTTCTTACAGGCTTTAGCTCTGATAAAATTGACTTAATAATAGGTTTGGTTGTTGGCGCAATAATTATATACGCTGTGCTAAGGCATCTTCTGATGAGAAACAAATGAACTCATCTTGTGCAAGTTACATCGCTTTAATATTTCATTATTACCAGCACCTTAATGAGCATTAAGATTTAATATTTTCTATAGAAATAGCCCGGACTGGTGAGCCATCGGCGTTTCTGTTTTTCAGTGGCATAATACTTAAAATAAAATACTCACTGCTAATGGAATCTAAATTTGTCAAGTTCTCAATAATGATGATATCTTTTGGCATTAATATTTTATGAACAGCAAATGTGGTTGATTTTATATGATCAATTGAAATTGCGTCAATACCAATGCCCTTCAAATTGAAATCAGACAACCATATAGCTGATTCTTCACTCAAAGAAGGAAAATCTTCATAATATTTTTGATCTCCCCAGTATTTACTCCATCCTGTTTTTATAATAATGAACTCGACACTTTTTATTTTATTCTGATAACGCTTCAAACTGTCAACGTCTATTAATTTAATTCTTTTATCTGAAAAATCCAGGATGGTAGCATTTCCAATAAAGTGTTCTATATTAAAATTATCTAAATAAGGCCCATGACTGAGCATATGAGCCGGTGCATCTATATGCGTGCCAGTATGTGAGTACATAGTAATTTTCGCCTCTCGAAAACCATCCTTCTCTAGTGTATTTGCCTTTTCAAAAATTGGCTGTTCAGTTCCTGGGAAAACAGGCATGTCCGAATCAATTATATGTGTTAAATCCGTAACTTTCATAATTAACGTTTCACGCTCCTTCATCCGTTAATATCTATTTTGGATCTCGGTTGTTGCCAACTTAGTGACTTGCTTGATAAAATTGGTTTTTGCATCGGTATAGCCATCTCTGTCATACTCGTACTTTTTCTGTAACTCAATTTTCAGCTTGCCATATTCATCAGCAATTTCAGGATGTGACAAGAGATAATCTCTGAAATAAAGCTCACCCCAATGGCCACTATACCTAACATGAACATGAAAAGCCTGCCCCTTAAATCCCTGAGAAGTATATCCTTTCATAAACATCATGCAGGGTTGTGGATTATTGAGTTGCTCACTGTATATGTATCCCACTGACTGCATGTTCAATATCAGCTTCTTTAAATTAGTATTATTATTTACTTCAATAAGAATATCAATTGACGGCTTTGCTAACAGATCGGGTACTGATGTACTACCATAATGATTCATTCTGACAATGTTCTGTATTCCGGCAGCCTGCTCTATCACTATTTTTTCAGTCAAATAATTTTCTTTCCATACTTGGCGATGTTCACTTAAAACAATAGGGAATAAGGTCCATAGTTCTTCTTTTAACATCTCATGTAAAGGTTTATTCTTTTTCAACTAAGTCACTCCCCCCATGCCGATGCACCATACCACTTTAATTTTTTATTGCTATGGTAAGGAAATGAGGACTCATCGCCATAATATTCTTATCTTCCTCAACCATTCTTGCCATATCTAATATTGTTTTCTTGCTATCTTAAATTTCCCAAACTGTATCTAAAGTGGGGACGATCCAAGTTGGTCCTTCAACAGCATAGCTTTTTTCTACCTTAAAACCAGCATTTGCTAGCTCATTTTCAAACTCTTTGGGTAAATGAAAGTAAGACCGCGCAATGAAATAAGGATATTTGTTAGGTCTAATATGCTGACCTTCCTCTATCTCTCCCCGTATCATATTTGTGAATTCTACTTCATCCAAAATTTTATTACTTGACCCATATACAGAGAGTGACCCTTTCCCGATAAACCAGACACCAAAGAGTTAGTGTTTTCGCCCGAAATCTTAACTATCCTTAAAATTTCATTTCTTGTGATATCTTCAGGCTACTAGCTCCTTAGTTTGTGAAGCCAAGCTC
>Ga0209386_1000838_pt1 | contig 13842 bp, 12 predicted proteins | sample NGEPertwo_FD_184510 | JGI IMG/M metagenome (GOLD analysis project Ga0209386, IMG submission 184510) | Arctic peat soil microbial communities from the Barrow Environmental Observatory site, Barrow, Alaska, USA - NGEE Permafrost154B-two... | ecosystem: Environmental > Terrestrial > Soil > Wetlands... | reverse complement strand
CTGTATTCGGCGTGGACCTACCTCCAGAGCAACGTCGACGAGCATGCGGCCATGGCCGCATGCTCGTCGACGTTGCTCTGGAGGTAGGTCCACGCCGAATACAGGACGAGGGCAAAAACGGCGGCTGCGACACCAATTGAGATCAGGCGGGATGTTTGCATCGTGGGGCTGCTCCCTCTTGTAAAACGGGGGGTAATTAGACGCAATCCCAGTATTCGGGCGGAGTGTAAAGCTGGTGCAAAGAAAGAATAGGCTCCCTCTTTAGCCCCGTGACTCAGATTCACCCCGACAGGCGACGGGCTGGGCGGACGACTTGATCGCCCGCCACGGGCAAGCGGCCGGGATAACCCCTCGCCGCCTCGGCCATTACTCCAGCTGCATCTTGAGGCGGCGGGCTTTTTCGGTCGCCTGCAGCTTGGACAGGGCCTTGGCCTCGATCTGGCGGATGCGCTCCCGGGTCACCCCAAAACGACGCGCGACTTCTTCCAGCGTGCGGGGATGCTCGCCCTTTAGCCCGAAGCGCAGTTCGATCACCTTACGCTCTCGGTAGGGCAGAGTATTCAGCACGTCGGTAACGGTGTCTTTGTCCAATTGAGAGGCCACCGCGTCAAACGAGCGAATCGCATCCTCGTCTTCGATGAAGTCGCCGAGTTCGGAGTCCTCTTCCTCGCCGATGGGGGTCTCCAGCGAGACCGTGGTCTGGCTGATGCGCAGGATCTCCCGGACTTCGGCCTCGGTCGTGCCCATCTCTTTGGCCATCTCGTCCGGTCCCGGCTCGCGGCCCATGTCCTGCAGCAGTTGGCGCTGCACCCGGATCAGCTTGTTGATCTTCTCCACCATGTGCACGGGAATGCGGATGGTGCGGGCCTTGTCGGCGATGGCGCGGGTGATGGCCTGACGGATCCACCAGGTGGCGTAGGTCGAGAACTTGTGCCCCTTGCGGTAGTCGAACTTCTCCACCGCCCGGATCAGTCCCAGGTTCCCCTCCTGGATCAGGTCGAGAAAGCTCATGCCGTCGGTGTGGTAGCGCTTGGCTATCGAAACCACGAGGCGCAGGTTGGCCTGGGTGAGCTGATGCTTGGCGGCGATGTCCCCCCGCTCGATCCGTTTGGCCAAGAACACCTCTTCCTCGGCGGTCAGCAGGTTGACCCGGCCGATCTCCTTGAGGTACATGCGGACGGGATCGGTGGTGTGGACGTCGTGAGAACCATCGTCCGGCGGCACCTTGTAACGGGGCCGAGAGCCGTTGCGATCGGTTTCCGAATCCTCCGCGGAGGCGCCGTTCGGCTTGTAGCCGTCCATCAGCTCGACGCCCATCTCGAGCAGCCGGGTGTAGAGCTTCTCGATCTGCCCGGTGGTCAAATCGACTTCGGCGACAACCTCTTCAATATCCTCGGAGGTAACGTACCCCCGTGATCTCCCAAGGTCGTAGAGAGTTTCCAATTCCTCGATGCTAATGTCGCTGCCTCCTGAGCGGTCTCTCAAGCGGCGGCCGGCGCGGCCGGCCCCAGAGAGTCCCAAGCGTCTGAGAAATTTGGGCTGCTTAGACCTTGGCTTCGTCGCCGTTCTGAGGGACTTGCTCCATCAGCCACTTGGCGCCGTAATCCCGCATGTGATCGATCAGCGGAATGAGGTCCACGCCCATGTCCGTAAGAGAGTATTCCACACGCGGAGGAACTTCGGCGAAACTGCGCCGGCTGATGATCCCGGCGCGCTCAAGGCCTTTGAGCCGCTCCGATAGGGTCTTGGGGCTGATTCCCGCCAGAGAGCGCTCGAGTGCGCTGAAGCGGTTGATGCCTTCGGAGAGGTCCCTCAGGATCAGAAGAGTCCATTTGCCCGAGATGATGTCGGCCGTCTTGAGAACCGGGCAGACGTCCTCACTCACAATCGTGTGCTGCACATCTGATCCTTCCTTAGCGCCTTTATTGGAACGGAGAGCCGGGCCTGCGTTTCAGAGGGCCGAAGTAGAGTGGTAGAGGAAACATAAAATTAACAAATCGCACCTCGCTATACAAGCGTGCACGATGAGGCTTTACCGAAGTAATAATTAGGCTTCCAGGGCTTTGCGGAGGAGGCTGTTCGCGAGTTGCGGGTTCGCCCTGCCCTTGGTCTCCTTCATCACCTGACCCACGAAGAAGCCCATGACCTTCTTGTTGCCGGAGCGATATTCCGCGGCCGCGGAAGGGTTGGCGTCGACGATACCCGCGACGATCGCTTCCAGCGCGCCTTTGTCGGAGATCTGGCCCAGGCCCCGCTCCTCGACGATTTGGCCGGGCTTCTGGCCGCTCTCGGCCATGGTGGCGAAGACGTCCTTGGCGAGCTTGCCGGAAATAGTGCCGTCCGCGATCAGCCTCAGCAGTTCGGCCAAGTCCTCCGGAGCGACCGGGGACTCTTCCACGGTGAGACCCTGAGCGTTCAGATAGGCCGAGAAGTCCCCCATCACCCAGTTGGCGGCCAGCTTTGCGTCGCCCTCGGCAGCCACCCGCTCGAAGTAGTCGCCCAGGGAACGATTGCCGGCGAGGACGCCCGCGTCATACGCAGAGAGGGCGTACTGCTCCATCAGCCTTTCCTTGCGGGCGGCCGGAAGCTCGGGCAGCTCGGCCCGCCGCTTCTCGATGAATGCCTCGTCCAGCACGATGGGCACCAGGTCGGGTTCGGGGAAGTAACGGTAGTCGTGGGCTTCCTCCTTGCTCCGCAGCACGGAGATCGAACCGGTGGACGGATCGAAGTGGACCGTGGCCTGCCGCACGGGCTCGCCCGCCTCGAGATCGCTCAGCTGCCGCTCGATTTCCGCCTCGAGACCCCGAGCCAGGAAACGGAAGGAGTTCATGTTCTTGAGCTCAGTCTTGGTCCCCAGCGGTTCCCCGGGCCGACGCACCGAAACGTTGGCGTCGCAGCGCAGGGAGCCCTCCTCCATGTTGACGTCGGAAACGCCCAGATGCTCGATCAGGTTCTTCAAATGGTTGAGAAAAAAGCGTGCCTGCTCGGAGGAGCGGATGTCCGGCTCGGTCACGATCTCGACCAGCGGGGTGCCCCCGCGGTTGAAGTCGACCAGCGAGTAGTCGGCCCCGTGGATGCGGCCGGTGGCTCCGCCGGCGTGCACCAGTTTGCCCGCATCCTCCTCCATGTGCACGCGGGTGATGCCCACCCGGTGGGTGGAGCCGTCCTCCAGTTCCACATCCAGGTGTCCACCCACGCCCAGAGGCAGGTCGTACTGCGAGATCTGGTAACCCTTGGGCAGATCCGGATAGAAGTAGTTCTTGCGGTGGAAGATGGTGTGATGCGCGATGCCGCAGTCGAGCGCCAGGGCGATCCTGGTGGCGTATTCCACCGCCCGCTCGTTGGTCACCGGCAGGCTCCCGGGATGACCCAGGCAGATGGGGCAGACCCGGGTATTGGGCTCCTCGCCGAAGGTGACCGCGCAACTACAGAACATCTTGGTGTTGGTCTTCAGCTGCACGTGGATCTCGAGGCCGATCACGGCCTCATATTCGCCGTTCGCTCCGTGGCCGCCGCTCATTCGGTCACCTCCGTCAAAGCCGGCCGGGCCCCCAGTTGGAACTTCTGCTCCAGGGCGTGGGCCGCGTCCACCAGCGCCTGCTCGCCGAAGTGGGGCGAGATCATATGCAGGCCCACCGGCAGTCCTTGGGAAAAGCCCGCGGGGAGGCTGATCGCCGGCAGACCGGCCAGGTTGACCGGGATGGTGCAGAGGTCGGACAGGTACATCGCCAGTGGATCGGCTGTGCGCTCGCCCAGCTTGAAAGCCACGCTCGGCGAGGTGGGCGAGATCAGGTAGTCGTAGTCGGCAAAGGTCCGGTTGAAGTCCTGAATTATGAGGGTGCGGGTACGCTGCGCCTGACCGTAGTAGGCCTCGTAGTAACCGGCGGAGAGCACGTAGGTGCCGATCATGATCCGGCGTTTGACCTCCGGTCCGAAGCCCTCGCTGCGGGTATGCGTGTACATCGAGAGCAGATCCTCGCCCTCGTCCGAGCGGTAGCCGTAGCGCACGCCGTCGAAACGGGCCAGGTTGGAGCTCGCTTCGGCCGGCGCGATGATGTAATAGGCGGCGATCCCCCGTTCCACGCTGGGCAGACTGACCTCCTCGACGACCCCTCCGAGAACCTCGATCGTCTTGCAGGCGTCGTTGAAGACCTCGCGCACGCCGGAGTCGATGGCTTCGCCCAGGAACTCCTTGATCACGCCGAAGCGGCGCCCGGCCAGATCCCGCTCGGTAGGTAGCCGAATGGGCTCGCGCAGACCGGTGCTGGTCGAATCGAGGGGATCCTGTCCTTCCACGATCCCGAGCAGCGCGGCGGCGTCACTCACCGTCCGCGTCAGCGGCCCGATCTGGTCGAGCGAACTGGCGAAGGCGATCAGGCCGTAGCGGCTGACCGCGCCGTAGGTGGGCTTGAGGCCCACCACCCCGCAGAGAGAGGCGGGTTGGCGAATGGAACCGCCGGTATCGGTGCCCAGGGCCCAGGGAGTCTCGGCGGCGGCGACCGCCGCCGCCGAACCTCCGCTCGAACCCCCGGGAACCCGTTCGAGATCCCAGGGATTGCGGGTGGGCTGAAAAGCGGAATTCTCCGTGGAGCTGCCCATGGCGAATTCGTCCATATTCAGCTTGCCCAGGATGATCAGGCCGGCTTCGTTCAGCTTGCGGATGGCGGTGGCGTCATAAGGCGGCCGGTAACCGGAGAGGATGCGCGAGGCGCAGGTGGTCTCCACGCCCTTGGTGGCCAGGATGTCCTTGACGGCGATAGGCACGCCCTCCCAGGGCCCGCGTTCCTCCGCCGGCTTGGCGTCGATCGCCGCCGCCTGCCGCAAAGCGGCTTCCTCGTTGGTCAACAGGTAGGCGCCCACCTGACCGTCCACTCCCCGCATGCGGTCCAGGTAAGCCTGCACGAGTTCGGTGGCGGAGGCTTCTCCCGACTCCAGGAGTTCGCGGCAGCGAACTCCACTGAGCTCGTAGACGTCGTGACTCACGGCCCGCCCCTAACCCATCCGCGGGACCGCGAAGTGTCCCGCCTCGGCGTTCGGGGCGTTACTCAGGGCCTCGTCCTGGGTGAGCCCCTCCCAGGTCTCGTCCTTGCGGAAGACGTTGGTGAGCGCCACCGCATGCGCGGTCGGCTCCACGCCGGCAAGGTCCAACTCGCCGATCTGCTGCACGTAGTCGATTATCTGAGAGAGCTCGGAACCCATACGCGCGAGCGCATCCTCGTCGAGATGCAGACGGGCCAGACGGGCAACGTGCTCCACTTCTTCGCGGCTAATCACCTGGGAATGCCTCCTGGTGGCGGGGCGGGCGACGGCATTATAGCAATGGAGCCGGATTAGACCGGAGCGCGGGAGCCCCTGAAAAGGGAGCGGGCGCCCTACCGGGCGCCCGAAAGAGGAGAAAGGAGAGTTTGGATGGGAAACTCTCATCCCTTCCATCGACAAGCCTGTCGGTAACTTTAGCGATTCCTGCAAAAAAAGCCCCGCTCTACGGCGGGGCTCTTCATTTCGTCTGTCCGCGCTCTGCGCGGCGGTCAGCGCTCCTAAAGGACTTCTACGTTCGTCGCCTGCAGGCCCTTTGCGCCCTCGGTGATTTCGAACCGCACTGCTTGACCTTCGGTCAAGGTGCGGAAGCCTTCCGTCTGAATTTCGGAGAAGTGCACGAAGCAATCCTCACCTTCGGGCCGCTCGATGAAGCCATAGCCCTTTTCCGCGCTGAACCACTTAACGGTCCCTTCCAACACGATCCCTCCGTGAATCCTGCGGGCGGTCTTTGCAGACTCGCCCATTGCGATACCGCGCTCTGCATTTTGCATAAGCGCCGCACCACAATAGCGCACCGCGATTCAGCGGGTCAAGGTGCAGAGCTAAAGCAGGTCCTTGAGGTTCTGAGCATCGCGGTAGGCGCGGAGGCGATTTAGCGTCTTGGCCTCGACCTGGCGGATGCGCTCGCGGGTCACCCCAAAACGCTCGCCCACCTCCTCGAGCGTCCGCGGACCTTCACCTTTGAGGCCAAAGCGAAGCTCGAGCACCCTGCGCTCCCGGTGCGACAGACTATCGAGCACTTTGAGCAGTTCCTCGTGGCGGATCTGCCGCGCCACCACCTCGAGGGGCTGATCGGCCTCCGAGTCCTCGATGAAGTCACCCAGTTCCGAATCTTCCTCGTCGCCCACGGGCATTTCCAGAGAAATGGGCTCTTGCGCTGCCCGCTGGATCTCGCGTACCCGCTGAACCGTAACCCCCATGGCGTCCGCCAACTCGGTCACCGAAGGCTCGTGGCCGTTGTCCTGCAACAGTTGACGCTGCAGCCGGTTGAGGCGATTGATGTTCTCGACCATGTGTACCGGCACCCGGATGGTGCGCGCCTGGTCGGCGATGGCGCGGGTGATCGCCTGGCGGATCCACCAGGTGGCGTAAGTGGAGAACTTGAAGCCCTTCTCGTGATCGAACTTCTCCACCGCGCGGATCAGGCCCAGGTTGCCCTCCTGGATGAGGTCGAGGAAGAGCAGCCCCCGGCCTACGTAACGCTTGGCGATCGAGACCACCAGGCGCAGGTTGGCCTCGGTCAGCTGGCGTTTGGCCTCCACGTCCTTATCCCGGATGCGCTGGGCCAGGTCGACCTCGTCCTTCGCGGTGAGCAGCGGTACCCTGCCGATCTCCTTGAGGTAGAGACGGACCGGGTCGTCGGACCCGTGGTCGACCGAGACCACCAAGGTATCGAGGAACTGCTCCTCCTCGGCGTAGCCCTCTTCGTTCTGGTCTTCCTTCGGGGACACGTCCACGCCCGCTTCCTCCAGGCGGCCGTAGAGCGTCTCCAATTGCGCGGCACTGAGGTCGTAATCCCGCAGGCTCTCGCTCAGCTCTTCCGGGGTCAGGCTGCCTTTGGCCTTACTGCGCTGAAGGACCTCCTCGAAGGCCTCACCCACCATCTCGCCACGAACCGTCATACGCTATGACTCCTCCGCATTGAACAATGCCCTGAGCCGACTCTGATAACGCTCCAGATTGACCAGTCTACGCTCTTCGTCGGCGCTGAGGCCCTCCGACGAAAGTTTGGTTCTCATCAACGAGATGATCCTTTCCAGGTTGCGGTCCTGAAGTCTCAGGTTGTGCTCGCGCAAAACCGCCTCGGAATAGCGTGAACCATCCGCCTCGAAGGCCATGCGCACGAAAAGCCGGCCCGCTTCGTCGTCGGCGCGCGCCAGTTCCCTCACCTTCTCGGCGAGATCGGACGCCGCGAGGAGATCGGTTAAGACCAGGTAGACCTGACGGTTGACCGGGTCCGTGAAGTGCTCGGGCGTTAGCGCCGCGAGCAGCGAAACGGCCAACTTGGGATGAGCGACCGCCGCGCAGAGAAACTCCTTTTCGAGTTCCGTGTCCCGGGAGAGAGCCCGCTCCAAAGTATCTACGTGGCGTTCCCCCCCTGCGGCCCCCGTCCGCGGCCGAGCACCGCCGGCGTTGCCTCCTCTGCCCGACTCTCTGCCCGACTCCTTGAGAAGCAGGCTCACGTTCTCCTGGCTCAGCCGCAGCCGGTCCGCGATGTTGGCGATCTCTTCCTCGGTTTCTTTGGGAGAGGAGGCTCTGCGGAGGAGGGCACGGACCCGCTCAAAGGCCCTCACCCGGCCCTCGACGCTCTGGAGGTTGCTTTCATCGAGCGCCCGCCGGACCTCGAACGCCAAAAGGGAGATCTTCGAGGCGACCAGGGCTTTGGCTTCTTCCGGGGAGCGGTCCTTGACCGCGTCCGCGGGATCGCTGCCCGCGGGAAGGGGGATCACCATGGCACGCAGACCCTCTCCTCGAGCCACCTCGCCCGAGCGGGCGATGGCTTCGATGCCCGCCGCGTCGGCATCGAACATGAAACTCACATGCTCGGTGAAACGGGCCACTAGGCGAAGCTGATGGGAGGTGAAGGCCGTGCCCATCGAGGCCACCACATTGCGCACCCCCGCCTGCGCCAACGCCAAGACGTCGGTGTATCCTTCGGCGACGATCACCTCGTCGGCCTCCGCGATTGCGCGGCGTGCCTGAAAAAGCCCATAGACCAGCCGTCCCTTTCGGTAAAGCGGGCCTTCGGGGGAGTTCAGGTACTTCGGTTTCTCGTCTCCCAGGACGCGCCCCCCAAACCCCAGCACCCGGCCGCGATGGTCGATCAAGGGGAAGAGCAACCTCTCGCGGAAACGATCGTAGCCGGCGCCTTCCCGACGGATCAAGAGCCCGGCCGCCTCCATCTCGTCTTCCGAAAAGCCCTGCCGCAGGGCGCGCTTTTGCAAACCGCGCCACTGGCCGGGAGCCAAACCCAACCGATACTCTCGGCAGACCTCCTGGTCCAGTCCGCGCCCATCCAGGTAGGCCCTCGCCCGCTCGCCCTCCTTTGAGTCCCACAGCCAGCGCTCGTAGAAGGTGGCGGCTTTCTCGATCAGCTCCTGCAGCCGCCTTGCCCGGTCGCGCTCCCCTTCGTCGCGGCCGCCCTCCTCGTATTCGACCGGGACTGCGAAGCGTTCGGAGAGGTGCTCGACGGCCTCGGCGAAAGACAGGTTCTCGAGCTGCCGAATGAAGGAGACCACGTCCCCGCCCTCACCACATCCAAAGCAGTAGTAGAGACCCTTGTCCGCGCTTACGGAGAAAGAAGGGGTCTTCTCGGAGTGAAAGGGACAGAGTCCGGTGTAGGTGGATCCCCGCTTGCGCAGGCTCGTGTAGCCCGAAACGACATCCACGATGTCGGACGCGCCTAGCACCGCCTCGACGCTAGAATCCTTGATCAAGGCCACTGACCCGCTCCCCTGGAGATCCCCCGCAAATAGCCCGGATCGGCCCCCTTCGACTGCCCTGGAGCGACCGAACGTTGAGTATAGCAAGCGTCCCGGACGGCGCGGCAGGGTGCCCCTTCTACCTGAAGAAGACGACCGTCACCAGCATGAAGACCGGCACCAGGATCAGGGCCGAGTAGGCCATGTAGCCAAAGAAGGAGGGCATGTCCACGTCGGCCTTTTCGGCCATCGACTTCACCATGAAGTTGGGGGCGTTGCCGATGTAGGAATTGGCTCCCATGAAGACCGCTCCCGTGGAGATGGCCGCCAGGAACCGAGCCGGGGAGATGCCGAGCGCCGACAGGTCGGTGCTCATGAGGGCCCCCGTGGTATCGAGGTCCAGCAGGCCCTGGGCGGTCGAGGTGAACGTCAGATAGGTGGGGGCGTTATCCAGAAACGAGGAGAGCACACCGGTGGACCAGAAGAACTGCCAGGGTTGGTCCAGGCCAAGCTCTCCCCCTCGGGCTTCCAGTATGGCCAGCGCCGGAATCATGGCCGCGAAGATCCCCGCAAAGATGATCGCCACCTCGGCGATGGGGTCCCAGTTGAAGTGATTGGAGGCACGGGGGCCCGTGGGCGCCGCCTTCAGAGACAGCACCAACATGGTGATCATGAGCACCTCGCGCAGGAACGGGAAATGAATGGCCTCGCCCAGTTCGAGCAGCGGACTCGACAGCAGAACCGCCGCGATCACCCCCCCCAGATACAGAAAGTTGATCCGCCCGGCGATGCCCGAAGGCAGGTAAGAGCGGGTGGCCAGGTTGACGAATTTGTGACGATCTTCCCGGTAGGCCCGCGTCTCCAGGATGAGGAAGATCCCGATGACCACGAGCACCGTGAAGGCCCACTGCGGAAAGAGTTGGAGCGTCCAGAAGAAGCCCACCCCGCGCAAGAAGCCGAGGAAGAGGGGGGGATCCGCCAGCGGAGTCAACAGACCCCCGATATTGCAGACTATGAAGATGAAGAAGATGATGACGTGTTTCTTGCGGGTCCGGTCGGCGTTCGCGCGAAGCAGCGGGCGGATGAGCACCATGGCCGCGCCGGTCGTGCCGATGAAGTTGGCCAGCACGGCCCCGGCCAACAGGAAGCCCGCGTTCGTGTACGGCGTGCCCACCAAGTGCCCGGTTACATAGATACCCCCCGAAATGGTGTAGAGGGCGGCGAGAAGCACGATGAAAGAGATGTACTCGTGGCCGGTCTCGAGGATGCGTTCCCAGCCCTGTTCTCCGTGCTGCAGAAGCAGATAGGCCAAAACCGGAAGGCCGAACCCCGCCGCGACCACGGCCATATTCTGGTTCTTGTGAAACCAGTGGGGAATGGTCAGGGGGAAGATCGCGATGGACAGCAGCAGCCCGGCGAAGGGCAGCACCATCCACCAGGGCAGTAGCGATCCCAGTTCCTCGTGCATCCGTCCTCCAAGAGCTTGCGGAACCTTCCCAAAATCCCCCGTGACCTTGTATCACAGAGGGGATTGAAGCAAAAAGGAACGAAAAAAAGGAGCCGGGGCGGGGGCCGCCGCCGGCTCCTTTCGAGCGGTTTCTCTAAGCGCCGTGAATCGAGGCGAACACCGGCGCGAACACCAGGGCCACCACGCTCATCAGCTTGATGAGGATGTTCATCGAGGGGCCGGAGGTGTCCTTGAACGGGTCACCCACGGTGTCGCCGACCACAGCCGCGGCGTGCGGATCAGATCCCTTGCCGCCGTACATGCCGCCTTCGATGTACTTCTTGGCGTTGTCCCAGGCACCGCCCGCATTGGCCATCATGATGGCCAGCAGGAAGCCCGCGACCAGCGCACCCGCAAGCACTCCACCGAGGGCGACGGGGCTGATCAGCCCGACGACCAGAGGGACGATCACGGCCAGCAGGCCGGGAACCACCATCTCCTTGAGCGCGGAGCCGGTGACGATCGACACGCAGGTCGCCGAATCCGGACGGGCCGTGCCCTCCATCAGGCCGGGGATTTCCCGGAACTGGCGGCGCACTTCGTCGATGATCGCACCCGCGGCGCGGCCGACGGCGTTCATTGTCAGGGCGCTGAAGAGGAAGGGCAGGGCGCCGCCGATGAAGAGGCCGATGATCACAGCCGGACCATCCAGCATGTCGAGAGTCAGGGCGCCGCCGCCGAAGGCCTCGAAGGACTCGGCGTATGCGGTAAACAGAGCCAAAGCGGTCAGCGCCGCCGAACCGATGGCAAAGCCCTTGGCGATGGCCGCCGTGGTGTTGCCCAGCGAGTCCAGTTGGTCTGTCCGCTCCCGGACCTCTTTGGGCAGTTCGCTCATCTCGGCGATACCGCCGGCATTGTCCGCGATCGGCCCGTAGGCGTCGACGGAGATGGTCATGGCGGTGGTGGAGAGCATGCCAAGGGCCGCAAGGGCGATGCCGTAGACCCCGGAGTTCTCCAGGTCCACGTTGTCACCCAGATAGAAGGCGGCGGCGATGGCCGACACCACCAGCAGCACCGGCACGACGACGGATTCCATGCCCACGCCCAGGCCACGGATGATGTTGGTGGCCGTTCCGGTCTGTGAGGCTTCGGCGATGCCCTTGACCGGACCGTAGTGGTCGGAGGTGTAGTACTCCGTGATCTTGCCGATCAGCACGCCGGCAATGAGGCCGCCGGCCGTCCCGTAGAAGAAGCCCAAGTATTTGGTCCAGCTCTCCCCTTCCTGCGGCAAGATGAAGGCGATGGTCAAGAACATGACACCGATGGTGAGCGCGGTGGCCACGTAGGTCCCGTTGTTGAGCGCGGTGTGCAGACGGGCGCCTTCACGGGCCCGGACGAAGAACGTGCCGACGATCGAAGCGAGGATACCCCCCGCGGCGATGATCATGGGCAGGATGATCAGCGTGTCGTTTCCTCCCAGATTCGCCAGTACGGCGCCCAGCGCCACCGTGGCGATGATGGAGCCCACATAGGACTCGAAGAGGTCTGCCCCCATGCCGGCCACGTCGCCGACATTGTCGCCCACGTTGTCGGCGATCACGCCCGGGTTGCGCGGATCATCCTCGGGGATGCCCGCTTCGACCTTACCGACGAGGTCGGAACCCACGTCGGCGGCTTTGGTGTAGATACCGCCCCCGACCCGGGCAAAGAGCGCGATGGACGAAGCGCCCAGTGCGAAGCCGTTGACGTACTCAGGCTCCCGGAAGATCAGCCAGATCATGGACACACCCATGAGTCCCAATCCGCCGACGACCATGCCCATCACCGAGCCACCCTTGAAGGCGACGTCGAGTGCCGGTGCCAGGCCGGTGCGGGCCGCGTGAGCGGTCCGTGCGTTGGCGCGGGTGGCGATCAGCATCCCCAGATAGCCGGCGGAGGCCGACAGAATGCTACCCGTCAGATAGGCGATCGAAGTCTGCCAGCCTAGGCCGACGTCCCAGATGAAGCCGACAACGGCGATGGCGATGGCCACCACGAGAACAAACCAAACTAGTACTGAATACTCGCGACGCAGGAAAGCCATAGCCCCTTGCTGGATCAGCTCCATGATCTCCCGCATGCGCTCGGTGCCGACTTCACGCTTCGTCACCTGGCTCGCGGTCCAAGCCGCATAGGCCAGCGCGACTACCGCAACGACGGCCGCGATGATTGCCCAGGTTTCTACCGACATACCCCCAGATCCTCCCTAACTCGTCTGACAACTCTCCCTGCTACCGCTATCGGCGGCTCCGTGAGGCCTCGCCTCCGGGCCCGCACGGTTGCGGGTACTTCTATATCAGGCCTTCTTCGCCTCCCTCACCATAGCCTCCTGCCGCTGGGCAATGGGATGCACCGTTACTATGTCGGCCAGATTGTGGCCGATGGTCCTCTCGACGCCCTCCACGAGGAGGACGATGGGCCCGTCGAAGGGCATCCGCTGAAGTACCTCCACGCGCGCACCGGGCCTAAGACCCAGGGAATCGATGAAGGAAAGGATGTCGTGCCCTTCCTGGAGGACGGTTGCGACCTCGCTGGCCTGTCCTTCCTCCAGCAAAGAGAGCGTGATCACCGAAGGGAACGACTCCTCCGGCAGCTGCGGGATGGGGAAACCGTGAGGGCACATCTCGGGCTTCTTGAGTGCCCTGTACAAACGTTCCTCCACTTTCTCCGGCAATTCATGCTCGAATTGGGTGGCCATCTCATGCGCGTCCTGCCAGGGGAACCCCAACATATCGGTGAGGAAGCGCTCCACGATACGGTGCCGGCGCAGCGCCCGCGTGGCTTCTCGCCGCCCTTCCGCGGTCAGGCGCACGCCCCTGTAGGGAACGTAGTCCACGAGCCCGCGCTCGGCCAGTTTCTTGGCCATGTCGGTCACGGCGGGAGCGGTGTGCTCCATGGCATTGGCCAACTCACTCATGGTGACCGGCCCTTCGCGAGGACCTTCGCGCTCCTCGAGCTTGAAGATCTGCTTCAAATGCTCCCGCGCGGCGCGGTCCGTCAACCGCCGTTTATGTTCACCATCGCCCAAAGATTATGCCCGCTTTGCGAAAATAGTTAAGCTCATTTAAATCGGGCGAAATGCTACCCGCCGCGCCACTTACCTGTCAAGACCGAAGGCGGGCAGGCCGCTAGGAATTCTGCAGGCGGAGCTGTCCGATCCGGAGGCCGCGGCCGGTCAAGTCTTCGTACTTTCCCAGCGCATAGCGGTCGGTCATCCCCGCCACGTAGTCCACCACCGCGCGGGCGGGGTCCGCGGCGGCCGGCGCCGCCGTGCCCAACGGCCCCGTCGCGCCCGCAACGGCCGTTCTGCCCATCGCGTCCATCGCTTCCATCGCGTCCATCGTGCCCGCAGTGCCCGCCAACGCGGGCAACTCCTCCGCATGCGCCATGTAGTGGTCAAAAAGAGTGCTGAGCACCCGGCGGATCAAGAGGACCTCTTGGGCGCTGATGGAGCGCACGTAGACCGTCTCGAAGAGGAATGCCCGCAGTTCCGCCATCGCCGCCCCGATCGCAGGGCTCTGGGCGATGTCGCCCCGGTCGGCGCTGGTGTCCACCAGGTCGTGCACCAGCGCGTCGATGCGCTCGGTGCTGGTAGGCCCCAGAACGGCCAGCGAC
>Ga0209386_1000836_pt1 | contig 13853 bp, 11 predicted proteins | sample NGEPertwo_FD_184510 | JGI IMG/M metagenome (GOLD analysis project Ga0209386, IMG submission 184510) | Arctic peat soil microbial communities from the Barrow Environmental Observatory site, Barrow, Alaska, USA - NGEE Permafrost154B-two... | ecosystem: Environmental > Terrestrial > Soil > Wetlands... | reverse complement strand
CCGCAGCCGTGCCGATCGGGTCTGAGGGCCTGCTCACCCTGCCGTACTGGAACGCCGCGCAGACGCCGTACTGGGACCCGCTGGCGCGGGGCGCCGTCGTCGGCTGGCACGGACGGCACACCCCGGCACACCTGTACCGATCCGTGCTGGAGGGCGTCGGTTTCGAGCTGAGGCTGCACCTGGAGCGGCTCGAGGAGGTCACCGGGCAGCGGATCGAGCAGATCCGTGCGGTGGGCGGCGGGGCACGCAGCGAGCTCTGGGTGCAGATCGTCAGCGACATCACGCAGCGGCCGGTCCGGGTCTGCTCGGCGGGCGAGGTGAGCGCGCAGGGTGCGGCGGTGCTGGCCCTCGGCTACCTCGACGGGCGCCCGGCCGGCAGCGGACCGACGCCGGAACCGGACGGGCACGACGTCGTGCCGGACCGCGGGGCCGCAGCGACCTACGGCGCGCTGTTCGCCGTGTACCGCCGGCTGTACCCGCAGCTGCGCGAGGTGTTCACCGAGCTGGCGGCGATGCGCACCGCGGAGGCGCGCCGCCACGAGGGGTAGCTGATCAGCCCCGGAGGGGCTCTCAGGCCGTAGTCGCGGTCCCGCCGGCGTGCCGGGCGAGGACCTCGGCCCGGCTGGCGTCGTCGACCGCGAGCACGCCGCCGTTGGCCACGGTGTCCGGGGTGATCTCGGTGAAGACGATCCGGACGTCCTGGCGGCGGGCGTTGAGGATCGTGACGGCGTCGTCGGTCACGGCTTCGGCGAACTGCCGCCGCTGACCCAGGCTCCGGCCGGCGAGCAGCTCGACGGTGATGTTCGGCATAGCGGGTGTCTCCTCGTGATCAGGTGGTGCCGGGTCGGACGACCTGCAGCGGACGGTGCGGGGCTTGCTGCTGCAGGCGGGTGCGCACCGCGAGCAGCTGCTCGATGACGAGGGACCGCACGTCGTCGTCGAGGCGGCTGACGGGCACGGCGATGCTGATCGCGTCAACGGCGGGGGAGGCGAACGGGAGGCTGATCGCGAAGCATGCGATGCCGATGCACGACTCCTCGTTCTCGATGGCGAAGCCGGTCGCCCGCGCGGCGTCGAGGATCCCGTTCAGCTTTGCCCTGTCGACGGTCGTCCGTGCCGTGAGCGGGGTGAGGACCTCCGGGACAAGTGCGTCGAGCTCCTCGGGGGAGCGGTCGGCCAAGAGCGCGCGGCCCATCGCCGTGAGGTAGGCCGGGAGCCGGCGTCCGACTGCCGAGTACATCCGCAACGGGTGGGAGGACTCCCGCTTGGCGGTGTAGACGATGTGATCGCCCTCGAGCCGGCCGAGGTGGACCGTCTCGGACATCATCTTCGCGGACGCCGACCTGGAGACGGCGATCGCAGGTGCGGCGCACGCCGGCTTCTTCAACGAGGGCCAGTGCTGCGTCAACGGCTCCCGGCTCTACGTCGAGCGCTCGGTGTACGACGAGGTCATCGCCGGGGTCGCCGAGATCGCCCGGAAGATCCGGGTCGGCGGCGGGTTCGACGACGGTGCGCAGATGGGGCCGATGGTGTCCGCCGAGCAGCACGAGAAGGTGCTCGGGTACGTCCGCCAGGGGATTGCCGGTGGTGCCGCGGCGGCGTCCGGGGGCCCGGACAACCCGCGTGACCGTGGCTACTTCGTCGCACCGACCCTGCTCACCGGGGTCACCGAGGACATGGCCGTCCAGCGGGAGGAGATCTTTGGTCCGGTCGTCACCGCGATGGCCTTCGACACCGTCGACGAGGTGGTCGCGGCGGCCAACAACACCAGGTTCGGCCTGGCCGCCGGTCTGTGGACCCAGAACGTCGCCACCGCCCACCACGTGGCGGGACGGCTGCGCGCGGGCACGGTCTGGATCAACAGCTGGCACGCGGACGACATCACGCTGCCGCGCGGTGGCTACAAGGAGTCCGGCTGGGGCCGCGAGATGGGCGCCTTCGGGGTCAACGACTTCACCGAGCTCAAGACGGTCATCGCCGGCATCGGATGAGGCGGGTCGGTCGCCGGGAGCGCAGCGCGCCTGGCGGGCCTGTCGTTCGGTCGGCCGTCGGTGCCGGGGTGCGTCGCAGGATCGGTCCCGCACCGGTACCACCACGGGAGGAGACGCTGATGAGGGTCGTCCTGGTCGCCGGAGGCAACCGCGGCATCGGCCTGGGGATCGCCCGGCAGCTGCTCGCCGACGGATTCGCCGTCTCGATCCTGGCCACCAGGGGAGAACCCACTGAGCTGCTGGACGAGCTCCGCGAGATCGGCGACGTGCGGTACACGCGCGGCAGCGTGGCCGAGGCCGTCGGCCATGCCCGGTGTCTGGCCTCGCCTGGACGCGCTGGTGAACAACGCCGGCGTCGGACCGACGGTGCGCGGAGACTTGCTGGACGCCACCATCGACAGCTTCGACCGGGTGCGGGCGATCAACCCGCGCGGACCCGGTCTTCTGACCCAAGCATTCGCCCGGGCGGTGATGGGGCACGGCCCCGATGCCGCGGCCGGGCTGAACCTGCCGGACGCCTTCCGGTTCACCCCCGACGGCGGCGCCCTGGACGCCCAGGTGCAGGAGGTCGCCCTGGTCCCGGGCCCGGTAGGGCAGGTCGAGGCCACCTGGCGCCCGGTGCGTCCCATCCCGGCCGACGACGGCTTCTTCGAAAACGTCTGGCGAGAGTTCCGCACTGACGGGAACGCCTGCTGACATGAGCGCTCGCCGCCCACGTGTGCCTCGGAGCCCCCATCGGGCAGTCGAACGGGCGTTCGATGAGTGTGGGTGGTCGGGGGGAGGCTAGGCAAACCACCCCAAGCAATCCGCTGCACGGCAGAGCCCATGAGGAAGGATGACGCGCATGACCACCACAGCCGTCGGGACCAGGACACCACGGGCTGAGGCTCTCACGCGTACGTCGACCTTCCCCCGCTTGCGCTACATGGGCTCGAAGTACCGCCTTCTGCCCCACCTTGCGTCGGTATTCGAGGACGCCGATGGCCGTCGCGCCCTCGATGCGTTCTCGGGGAGCGGCGTCGTGTCGTACCTACTGAAGGCGCAAGGGTTCGCAGTCACCTCGAACGACTACCTCCAGTTTCCGTCGATCATCAGCGAAGCCACCGTCGTCAACGACGATGCCGTCCTGACAGCCGAAGACATCGAGCTCATCTGTTCCCCGGCCGCCGACGACCGCGACTTCATCAGGAAGACCTTCGACGGCCTGTACTTCGACGCGGACGACCGCGGATTTCTCGACTCCGCCTGGTCGCACATTGCCGCGATGACGGGTGCGAAGCGGTCGCTGGCGATCTCAGCGCTGGTTCTGTCCGCAGCACGCAAGCAACCCCGTGGGGTGTTTACCATCACGGGCCGCCGTTACGACGACGGTCGCCGTGACCTGCGCCTGACGATGCGCGAGCACTTCCGCGAGCGTGCCGCTGAATACAATGCCGTCGTGTTCGACAACGGGCAGCAGCACGAGGCGCTCGCGCTCGACGTGTTCGATGTCGATCCCACCGGCTACGGCCTCGTGTACCTGGACCCGCCCTACACGCCCCCGAACGACGACAACGACTACATCAAGCGGTACCACTTCCTCGAGGGGCTGTCGGTCTACTGGGAGGGCCAGGAGATCATGGCGGGCACCAAGACCAAGAAGCTGGTCAAGCGGTTCACCCCCTTCGCGTACAAGCGCACGATCACCGACGCACTGGGCCGCCTCTTCGAGCAGTTCGCCGACTCCACGATCATCCTGTCCTATTCGTCCAACGCGGTGCCGGACGCCGCCACCATTGTCCGCCTGCTCCGGGATGTGAAGGCCGAGGTGACCATCTACCCGATCGATCACACCTACAGCTTCGGCACGCATGCGGCCGCCACCCGCCGGGCAGTGTCCGAGTATCTATTCGTGGGTCGGTGAAGCGTGGCCATCCCGACGTTCGAGGAGTATCTGGCGACTCTCGGCCACCTGTCGGCGCACGTCGATCCGACCGCGTCGACTCCTGAGGCGGTGAAGATCAAGGAGCTCGCGGCGCAGCTCGCTGGGCTTCCGGCGACGAACAAGCCGGTCCTCAGGGAGTGGGTGGCAGCGCATCCCGAGGCGGTGCCGGTTCTTGCGCTGGCTGTCGGATTGAGCCAGGAGCACTTGAAGAACCTCCTCCGGGACCGATTCGGGACAGCAGGTTGGGTCGCGTTGGCTCAAGCCCGGCCAGACGATCTCATCGAGTGGTTCGACGACGGGTTCGACCTCCTCAGATCGCTCGAGGTGCAAAGGCACCGCCGGTATGCGTTCGGAGATGTCCTTGTTGCGCGCGCTGGCACTCGGGTGACCGCGACGAGCGCGGGAACTACCGGCCGAAAGGTCGAGGACGAGATCGAAGCGATCGCTCGGTCACTTGGCCTGGCCTGCGAGGCGCGCACCCGGTTCACGGGTCGGAACGGCCGCACGGCGCCCGCTGACCTCGTGATCCCGTCCTCGGCAGAGACGCTGATCGCGGTCGCGGCAAAGGGCTTCGACTCGACGGGATCGAAGCTCTCAGACGCCGTCCGCGAGGTACAGGAGATGGCCGAGGTCCGCCAGCCTCGCCAGTTCATCATCGCCGTGATCGACGGGATCGGGTGGAAAGGCCGCACCCAGGACCTAAGGCGCATCTACGACCTGTGGGCGACCGGACAGATCGACGGCATGTACACCCTCGGCACTCTTGACCAGTTCCGCACCGACCTGGAGGGCGCGGCTCGGCTGAGAGGCTTGCTGTAGGACAACCCGGGCGCGCATCACACGAGACGCCGGTGGCCGCCCTTGAGAACTGCTACTTCGAAGAGACGGAGCCGTGAGTGGAAACCCTGACTGCGCTGACCAGAGCGCGCCTGGTCCCGGTCGTAGTGATCGACTCGGCAGCCGACGCCGGCTTGTTGGGGGCGGCGCTGGTGGCGGGTGGTCTGCCGGTGGCGGAGGTGACGTTCCGGACGGCGGCTGCGGGTGAGGCGATCCGGGCGCTGGTCGCGCGGGGGGACATCCTGGTCGGGGCCGGCACGGTACTGACCCCCGAGCAGGTCGACCAGGCCGTGGCGGCCGGGGCGAGCTACGTGGTCTCACCCGGCTTGAGCCGCGCCGTCGTCGAGCGGTGCCGGGAGCGCGGGGTGCTGGCCCTTCCCGGCGCGGTGACCGCGACCGAGGTGCAGGCGGCCCTGGAGCTGGGGGTGAGCACCGTGAAGTTCTTTCCGGCCGGCACCTCCGGGGGCGCCGCGGCGGTCGCGGCCCTGGCCGCCCCGTTCGGCGGGGTGCGGTTCGTGCCCACCGGCGGGATCGGGCCGAAGAACTTGGCGGACTACCTGGCCCTGCCCTGTGTCGCCGCGGTCGGGGGCTCCTGGATGGTGCCGAGGGACAGGATCGCGGCGGGGGACTTCGAGGGGATTCGCGCACTCACCGCCGAGGCGGTTGCCCTCGCCCAGCAGTCCTGAGATCCCGGTGGCAGCCGGCACCGACGGAGGATTGACGATGACCGATCCGATGGCCCCTGCGGCCGCGCTCGCCCTCCGACCGGCCCCCGCGTGCCGGTACGACGCCGTCGCGCTGGGTGAGGTGATGCTGCGCCTCGACCCCGGCGAGGGGCGGATCCGCACCGCCCGCTCCTTCCGCGCGTGGGAGGGCGGCGGGGAGTACAACGTGGCCCGTGGCCTTCGCCGGGCGTTCGGCCTGCGCACGGCGGTGGTCACTGCGCTCGCCGACAACGAGGTGGGGCACCTGGTCGAGGACCTGATCCTGACCGGCGGGGTGGACACCGAACTGATCCGCTGGGTGCCCTACGACGGCGTCGGCCGGGCCGTGCGCAACGGCCTGAACTTCACCGAGCGGGGATTCGGCGTGCGCGGTGCGGTCGGGGTGTCGGACCGCGCCAACACCGCCGCATCCCAGCTGGCGCCCGGCGACGTCGACTGGGACCACCTGTTCGGGGACGTCGGGGTGCGCTGGCTGCACACCGGCGGGATCTTCGCCGCCCTCAGCGAGACGGCGGCACAGGTGGTGCTCGAGGCGGTCACCGCCGCTCGACGGCACGGCACGGTGGTCTCCTACGACCTCAACTACCGGCCCAGCCTGTGGCAGGCCATCGGCGGCCAGGCGAGAGCCCAGGAGGTCAACCGGGCGATCGCTCCGTACGTTGACGTGATGATCGGCAACGAGGAAGACTTCACAGCCGCCCTCGGCTTCGTTGTGGAGGGGGTGGACGAGCGCCTCTCCACCCTCCCGGTGGACGCCTTTGCCGCGATGATCGACCAGGTTGCGGTCGCCTACCCGGACCTCGCGGTGATCGCCACCACGCTGCGGACGGTGCGCAGCGCCACCGTCAACGACTGGGGCGCCCTGGCCTGGTCCCGGCCCACCGGCGTCGTCCGGGCCGCGCACCGCGAGCGGGTGGAGATCCTGGACCGGGTCGGCGGCGGCGACTCCTTCGCCTCCGGCCTGATCTACGGCCTGCTCGACGGCCGGCCCCTGCACGTCGCCGTGGAGTACGGAGCCGCCCACGGAGCACTGGCGATGACCACCCCCGGGGACACCACGATGGCTACCAGGGCCGAGGTGCTCAAGCTCGCCGCGGGCGGCAGCGCCCGGGTCGACCGGTGAGACCTGGCGGCCGCGTCCCGGCTGGCGTCCGAGGGCTGACCGGGGTCGCTGTCGCGACCTACCCGGGCGACACCCCGACGGACGGCGGGGTCCCCAGGCGGGCCGGGATGAACTCCGCGAGCTGGTCCGGCGTCAGCGGCCGCGCGAAGAGGTATCCCTGCGCGCGCTGACAGCCGAGGTCCATCAGCATCTGCTGCTGCGCCCGGGTCTCGATGCCCTCCGCGATCACGTCGATGTCCAGCCCGTGCGCCATCATGATGATGGTGCTCACCAGCTCCCGGCTCCGCGGGTCGGTCTCCAGACGGGCCACGAAGCTGCGGTCGATCTTGAGCGCGTCGATGGGGAAGCGGTGCAGCGCCTCCAGCGAGGAGTAGCCGGTCCCGAAGTCGTCGACGTGCACCCGGACCCCCATCGTGCGCAGCTCCTCCAACCGCACCCGCGCCGCGTTGACGTTGTCCATCAGGACGCCCTCGGTGATCTCGATCGTGAGCCACTCGGGGCCGAGCTCGCAGGCATCGAGGGCCCGCTCGAGGAGTCCGAGCAGGTCCGCCTGCCAGAACTCGCGGTGGGAGACGTTCAGGCTGACCGGGATCACCGTGGGCAGGACGCCGCCGGCCCGCCAGTCACGGACCTGGGTGCATGCCAGGGTGATCAGCGACCGGCCCATCGGCACGATCAGGCCGGTCTCCTCCGCGATCGGCAGGAAGTCGCCGGGCTGAGACTCCCGGCCGTCCGCGTGCGGCCAACGGACCAGCGCCTCGAGGGCCACGACGTCCTCGGTGTCGAGGCGGACGATGGGCTGGTACCGCAGCCTCAGGTCGCCGGCCTCGATGGCCCGGCGCAGGTCGGACTCGGTGCGCAGCCGGTTCATCACCATCCGGTGCATCGAGGGGTCGAAGACCGTGCACGAGCCGCGGGCGCGGGACTTGGCCCGTTACATCGCGATGTCGGCGTCTCGCAACACGTCCTCGGGGCGGGTGTAGCCGAGGGCGCTGGTCGCGACGCCCGCGGAGGCGGTCACCACGAGCGTGTTCCCGTCCAGTTCGTACGGCTCGGAGATGCGCTCCTGGATCTTGCCGACGATCGCGGGCACCACCGACAGGTCGGTGAGGTCCTCCAGGAGGACGGTGAACTCGTCGCCGCCGAGTCGGGCGGCCGTGTCGGAGGTCCGCAGCACCGACAGGATGCGGCTGGCCACCTCGCGCAGCAGCAGGTCGCCGGTGGTGTGGCCCAGGCTGTCGTTGACAACCTTGAACCCGTCCAGGTCCAGGAACACCGCGGCGAAGTGCTCGTCGGGATGGCGAGCGGTGCGGGCGATGGCGTAGCCCAGCCGGTCCAGGAAGAGCGTCCGGTTCGGCAGGCCGGACAGGTTGTCGTAGAGCGCCTGGTGTCGCAGCTGCTCCTCCAGGGTGTGCTGTTCCGTGATGTCGGTCATCGACCCGACGAGCCGGATGGCGGGCTGCCCGTGGCCGGGCACGGCAAGGGCTCGGCAGAGCGCCCATCGGTAGCTTCCGTCGTGCGCTCGGATGCGGTGCTCGTGCTCGACACCGTCCGCAGCTCCGCTCCGGCACTGGTCGATCGCGTCGGTCAACGCCGCCAGGTCCTCGGGGTGGACGCGCCCCAGCCACTCCTGGGGGTCCCGGCCGATCGAGTTGTCGTCGTAGCCGAGCATCGCCTTCCAGCGTGACGAGAAGTAGATCCGGTCCAGCACCAGGTTCCAGTCCCACAGCCCGTCGTTGGCCGCCGATGCCGCCAGCCGGTACCGCTCCTCGCTGGACCGGATGCTCTCCGCGAGGCCGCGCTCGCGCCGGTAGGCCTCGGCCAGGTCCTCCCGCTGCTGGCGCAGGGAGTCGAGCATGACGCCGTAGTCCAGCGCCACGCCGAGCATCGCGGCCCACTGGAAGTACGTCTCGCGCCCGGTGGGGCTCGCGGCCTCCGGTGGTCCGACGACGGCCAGCATGCCCCAGTCCGCCTGATCGGTCTTGATCGGCAGGACGACCACCTGGGTGCCGGGGCGCGAGCCGACCACATGAATCAGCTCCGGCGGCGGGAACTCCTCAGGGCGTACCTGCCGCAGCTCCGGTGACCCGACGCCCGCTCCGAACATGCTCACGATCTCGAGCTCCCGCGGGTCGGTGCCCACGGCCCAGAGGGCGAGGCAGCCAGCCTGGACCGGCGCGTGCCGCAGCCACTCCAGGGCGGCGGGGTCGCTCCGCTGCCCGTGCAACAGCTCCATGCTGATGTCGTACTCGTGGCGCAGAGCCACCTGGAGATGAGTAATGGTCAGCGTCTGGTCGCGGGTGCGGACGGTGCCGAAGGCGAGCGCGATCTCGCGTACCCGCTCGTCGACCCGGGCGCGGACCTGCTCGGGGTCGGACGCCTGCGCCACCAGCCGCCTGGCCGCTTCCTGGACCGCGGAGACGACGGCGGTGATGGTCTCGCCGCGGGGGTGGTGGCGATAGATCGTCTCGACGGCGGCGTACAGCTCCGTTGCGGTCCGCGGGCCTCGATCGGGGTCGACGACCGCGTCGGCGATGGTGACGCAGGCGGCCGTCAGGACGTCGCTCTCCTGGGCGACGGCGAGGATGCCCATCGGGCCCTCGGCGAGGGTGCGGGTCAACCACTCCCGCGGTGGCAGGTCCGCCGGGACGGCGGGCGCCCGGCCCAGGCCCGGACCGACCGGGACCGGCGCATCGGGTGTGCAGCCGCACGAGCCGCGGGCGACCAGCGACGTGGGGACCGGGTGATGCCCGGGCGCGACGGCGTCGCCGGCGAGCAGACGCACCAGGAGGCGGACCGCCTCGACACCGACCACCTCGACGTGCTGGTTCACGCTCGACAGCGGCGGGTCCTGCTGCTCGCCCTCCGGGGCGTCGTCGAAGCCGATCACGGCCTGGTCCTCGGGGATGCGGTAGCCGGCTTCCCGGAGGGTGGACATCACCCCGATGGCGTTGAGGTCGTTGCCCGCCACCACGGCTGTCGACGGCAGGCCGGCCTGCACCATCAGGCGTCCGGCCAGCTCGCCGCCGTCCGAGGTGCTGGACCCGGTGTCGTAGAACAGGTCGGGGTCGGGCTCCAGGCCCAGCTCCCGGAGCGCGTCCTGGTACGCCTGGTACCGCTCCGCCAGGTCGGCCTGCGCCGGGTGGCCGGCGAACCCGATCCGGCGGTGCCCGTGCGCGTACAGGTGGGCGACGGCCTGCTGCACGCCCGCACGGTTGTCCGGTGCGACGGCAGGCACGTCGAGCGCGGGTGACTGGTGGCTGGCCAGCACGATCGGCATCCCCGTCGCGTGCAGGTCGGCGAGGTACTCGGGGGTCACCGCGGCGGTGACCACGATGACGCCGGCCACCCGCTCCCACGCGACACGCTCCACGTGATCCGGCACGCCGGGGTGGGTGTCGCCGAGCGCGGCGTCGAGGGTCTGGACGACGACGGACCGGTACCCGGACGCCGTCGCCTCCTTCATGATGCCGGTGAGCACCGTGCCGAAGTAGGGCCCGGAGACGAGCGGGATCAGGACCCCGATGGTCCGTTCCTGTCCCACAGCAGCTCCCTCGGACACCACCCCGCACGGCGCGGCAGCGCCACGCATGATCCCCTCAGCAATCGGCGCTTCGGAGGGGCTACATGAGGCCAGAACCCGCCCAGGAGGTGCTGATCACCCGGCGCCCCTTGGACGTGACGTCCGTCCGGGTGTGCGCCTTACCGGTGAGCTGCGGGGCGTCGGCTCGGGTCGTGAGCCGGCGACGGGTGTCCGGGTCGAGCGCCGGCCCCGCGGGGGCCGGTGTCGACGGTGATCCGCAGGGGTCGCCCCGCCACGCGGGCGCTGCCGATCCGCCGGAACGCCTCGGGGGACAGGTTCGCGGAGATCTCGATCAGGCTGAACGAGGGGAAGATGTCGATCTTGCCGAGGTCCTTGCCGGTCAGACCGCCCTCGCCGGTGATCGCGCCGACGATGGCCTCCGGGCGTGCCCCGTGGGTGTGCCCGACCGCGACCCGGTAGCGAGTGCCGGAAGCGCGCCGAGGCGCGCGCCCCGCCGGGCGGTCGGCGGCGGTGAAGGTCACCCGGCCGTCCGCAGTGCGGTCGGCTCCGCGAGCGGCCTGCGACGGGGTCTGCTCGATCTCCTCGGCGGCCGCGGTGCCGGGCCCGGCGTCGCCCACCGCGAGCGCGGCCAGCACGGCGGCCAGCTCGGCGGCGTCCGTCCCGGTCTCGGTGAGGAAGGTCGCGACAGCGGTGCGGTACATGTCCAGCCGATCGGCCTGCTGACGATCGGCGACCTGCCCCAGCAGGACGCGCACCTTGTGCGCCGAGACGTCGGCGGGGGAGGGGACGGTGACCTCCTCGAGCCGCTGGCGGGTCATCCGCTCGATCGCGCGCAGCCGGCCCTGTTCGGCGGGGGTCACGAAGGTGAGGGCCTCGCCGGTGCGTCCGGCGCGGGCGGTCCGCCCGATCCGGTGCACGTAGGCCTCCGGCTCGGTCGGCACGTCGAAGTTGACCACCAGCCCCACCCGGTCCAGGTCGAGACCACGGGCGGCGACGTCGGTCGCCACCAGCACGTCAAGCGTCCCGCCGCGCACTCGCTCCACGATCTTCTCGCGGTCCTTCTGCGCGACGTCGCCGGAGATGGTCGCGGCGGACAGGCCGCGGGCGATCATGGCGTTGCCCACCTCCTCAGCGGCACCCCTGGTGCGGGTGAACACGATGGCGGCGTCGGCGTCGGAGGTGGCCAGGACGCGGGCCAGCGCCCCGATCTTGTGCCGGAAGGGCACGACGGCGTAGGTCTGGCGCACGCTGGTGACCGTCGACGCCTGGCGGGACACCGCGATCTGGACCGGGTCGGTCAGGTGCGCGGTGGCCACCCGCACGATGGCTGGCGGCATGGTCGCGGAGAACAGGGCGACCTGTCGCTTGGCCGGGGCCATCGACAGGATCTTGTCGACGTCCTCGGCGAAGCCCATCCGGAGCATCTCGTCGCCCTCGTCCAGGACCATGAAGCGCACGGCGTCCAGGCGGAGGGTGCGCCGGTCGAGGTGGTCGATCACCCGGCCGGGCGTGCCGACCACCACCTGGGCACCGCGGGCCAGTGCCCGTTGCTGGGGCAGGAAGGGCGCGCCGCCGTACACGGCGACCACCTCGACGCCGGACAGGTGCTTGGCGAACGACTCCAGCGCCTCGGCCACCTGCATCGCCAGCTCGCGGGTGGGCGTGAGCACGACGGCCTGCACCGCCCCGAGACCGGGGTCGACCGCGGCGAGCAGGGGAAGGCCGAAGGCCGCCGTCTTGCCGGTGCCGGTCTGCGCGACGCCGGTGATGTCCCGGCCGGCGAGCAGGGCCGGGATCGCTGCGGCCTGGATGGGGGTCGGACGCGTGAAGCCCAGGTCCAGCACGGCGCGCAGCAGCGGCTCGGGCAGGCCCAGGTCGACGAGGTCGACCTGGGCCTCGGACGTGGGCAGGGCGCGGTCAGTCATGGCGGCGGGCATCTGTGTCCAGTCGGTCGTCGAGTCGGGAGAAGCACGGCCGGCGGCCGACGTCGCAGTCCCGATACCTCGGCCGGCGGACCGGCTCACACGCACCGACGGGCGCTGACGCTCGTGGTGACACACAGGGAGGCGCGACGCACTCCAGGGGTTCGTTGCCCAGTCTACCGGGCGGCACCCGGTTCCGGGCACCGGCGGGGGCGGTGACGGTCAGCCACGTTCCCCTGTGGATCGGCCCCGAGGCCGGTCAGCCGCGCGGTACCGTCCGAGCGGCGACCGGGGCAGGACCAGGATCCCGGTGCCTCAGACCGGGGACCCGCAGACGCGCCTCCGGTGCGGGCGGGGGAGCGCGACGTGGACGAGAACGGGACGGACGCCCAGCGCCCCGAGCGGCAGGCAGCACCGACCGATTGGTATCCCGACCCGACCCGGCGGGCCCTGCTGCGTCAGATGACACCCATCGGGTGGGGACCGTGGCTGTCCGACGGGCGGGAGGTGTGGTTCGACCGTCGTCCGGTCCGCCGACCCCTGACGCCACCTGATCTGGCCGCGCTCCAGTTCGTCGACGAGGTCCTGATCCCCGAGGCGAGGGCGCGCGACCTGGTCCTGCCCGCGCCCGCCGACGTCCGTGCACTCCTGGACGACCTCGCCGCCGAGGCACGTCGGGGTCCGATGCCCTGGGGACCGGCATGGGCCGACCGACCGGCCGTCGCGCGCCGGCCGGTGCCGGCACCTGTGTTCGGGACCGGGCCGGTCGTCGAGTTGTCGCGGGTGCCGACGGCGGGCCCCCGGCCCTTCGCCGGACCGCCACCCGGCACCGCACCGGCGGGGTTCCCCGGCCAGATGTCGCCCCCGGCCTGGCTCCCGGCCCACTCACCCGAGGATCCGCGGGCCGCCGCACGACGCGAGGCTCGCCGTCAGTCCCGGGACCGGACCCGCGAGGCGATCGGGTCCGAGCTGGCCGTGCACGGGCTGGCATACCTGGGCGTGCTGCTGCTGTTCGTCGGCGTGTTCGGCCTGGTCGCCTTCGCCTTCGGCGACGTCAGCCCCAGCCTCCGGCCGATCGCCGAGCTGAGCGCGGTGGTCGTGCCGTTCCTCGCCGCGCGACTGATGGTGCGCCACCAGGCTGCCGTGGTCGGGCGGGCGCTGGAGGTGGTCGGCGGCCTTCTGGTCCCGATCATGGCGATCACCTCGCAGGTCGACGGCTACCCGCTGCCCCGCGATCCGAAGGGGCCGGCACTGGTCGTGGTCCTCACGCTGGTCTGTCTGGTCTCCGCTGCGGTGCTCGCCCTCTGGGCGCGCCGGCACGGGTCGAGCGGTCTCCGGTACGCGGTGGCTCCGGCGGTATGGCTCGCGGCTGCGATGGCGACCATCGCGGTCGGCCGTCCGATGCCGTCCGGCCAGGACGTGGCAGTCCCGAGCAGTCACCAGGTGTCGGCCATGGCGCTGGTGCTGGTGCTCACCCTCGGGCTCGCGCGGCTCCGCCCGGACGCCCGGCTCGCCCAGGCCACCCTGACGTCCGGAATCCCAGGGGTGGTGGTGGTCGCACTGCTCGCGGTGCTCACCTGGGCGGCCGACGAACGACCGGTCGTGCCAGTTGCGCTGACCGGCGTGCTGCTCCTGGTCGCGGTCGAGCTCCTCCGGACCCGCGTCCCCGCCGCGGCGGCCGACGTCGTCGCACCGCTCTGGTGGGGGGCAGTCGTGCTCACCCTCGGGTCCGTCGCGCCGGCGGGCCCGGTAGCCGCGATGGCCGCAGCCGGGTTCTTGGTGCTCCT
>Ga0209386_1000834_pt1 | contig 13868 bp, 10 predicted proteins | sample NGEPertwo_FD_184510 | JGI IMG/M metagenome (GOLD analysis project Ga0209386, IMG submission 184510) | Arctic peat soil microbial communities from the Barrow Environmental Observatory site, Barrow, Alaska, USA - NGEE Permafrost154B-two... | ecosystem: Environmental > Terrestrial > Soil > Wetlands... | reverse complement strand
TAGATAAAAACAAGATACCGGAACAAGCTAGGACCTGGGTGAATGAGACATTAACTTATACTCATGGCTATGGGGTAGTGGTAAATTCGGTTAATAAAATAAGCGGAGAAGGTCTCCCTAATTTGTTAATTAAAGATATTCCTCCGGTCTCCAATGTAGATCTGACTATTACCAGACCGGAGATTTATTATGGAGAGATAACTAAAGGATATGTCATTGTAAAGACTAAAGCCAAAGAGTTTGATTATCCTAAAGGAGATGATAATGCCTACAGCACCTATAGCGGAAATGGCGGAGTGCCTGTCTCTTCCCTGTGGAGAAGGATTTTGTTTTCAATAAAATATTCTAATCCGCAAATTTTACTTACCACTAGTTTTACTCGTGAGAGCAGAATCATGATTTATCGAAATATTCAGGAAAGAGTTAATAAAGTAGCTCCTTTTTTGGGTTATGATAACGATCCTTATATGGTAATTTCCAAAGAAGGGAAATTGTTCTGGATACAGGACGCCTATACCACATCCAGTAATTATCCTTACTCTACTCCTTTTGCTAATCCTCCTAAGGGTTCCTTTAATTATATTAGAAATTCGGTCAAGGTGACCATTGATGCCTATAATGGTACTATGGATTTTTATATAGTAGATCAGAAAGACCCATTAGTTAAAGTATATCAAAATATATTTCCTCAACTGTTTAAGAACTTTGACCAGATGCCCGAGGATTTAAATGAACACATCCGTTATCCTAAAGACCTCTTTCAAGTACAAGCCGAGCTTTATTCTACTTACCATATGACAGACCCCGATGTATTTTATAATAAGGAAGATTACTGGAATACTCCTAATGAGATTTATGAGGAAGATGAAATCAGGATGGAACCATATTATATTATAACTAAACTTCCAGGGTACGAAAGGGAAGAATTTATTTTAATGACTCCCTTTACTCCATCTACCAAGAGTAATATGATCGCCTGGCTAGCTGCTAAAAGTGACCAGCCGGAATATGGGGGCTTGATTGTTTATAAATTCCCCAAGGATAAACTTATTTTTGGTCCGATGCAGATAGAGGCAAGAATAGACCAGGATTCGGAAATCTCTCAACAGTTGACTCTATGGGGGCAGAAGGGTTCTACGGTTATTCGGGGAAATTTACTGGTAATCCCTATAGAAAAATCGATAATCTATGTTGAGCCTTTGTATTTGCGAGCTGAGACGGGTGAGATTCCCGAGCTGAAGAGAGTAATCGTTTCTAATGGTTCTGATGTAGTGATGGGGAATAGTTTGCAAGATGCTTTAGAGAAGCTCTTTGCCAGAACTTTTAAAGAAAAAGAAGTCACAGTAACTGGCGAAGAAAAAACTCTTAAAGATTTGATTAAAGAAGCAGCAGGATATTACGAAAATGCTCAAAACTTCGCTCGCGAAGGTAACTGGAGCAAATATGGAGAAGAACTGCAAAAACTTGAACAGACTTTGAAGCTGTTAGAAGAAGCAAGTGGGAGAGAATAGGATTAGTCGTTAGTATAAAACGGGTTTATAGTTTATAGATTTTCGTTTTTAGATAAAAATAATCCGTTTTCAGCTTTGATTATTAAATATGTAGGGGCAGACCTTGTGTCTGCCCCTACATATTATACATTATTATTTTTTTCTCGAGATACGGTTTTATGTAGGTCATTGTAGACGTATTGCAATACGTCTATGCTACATGCTAATAATTTTCTGGCTTCTATTTTTCACTACGAGATATTAGATACGTTTTTTACTATCTTAACCAATTAACCAACTAACCATTTCTATGCACCATATCCGCTAAACCAACCCCCACATTCTCCCGGATTAACAATATTCAAATAAAATTCACAAAAAATTTCCATAAATTTCTGTCAATAATTTCTTGACAGGAGAATAAAATTAGTATAAGATGTAATCGTTAACAATTGTAAACGTTTACATTATATTTTTAGATAGATTTAAGCATTTTCTCAAAGGGATTGAATATGAAAATAAATATAAAAGATGTGGCTAAAAAAGCAGGAGTTTCTACTGCAACTGTTTCCAGAGCTTTAAGTGATTTCCCCGGAGTCAGGGATAAAACCAGAAAAAGAGTTCTAAAAGCCGTATCAGAATTAAACTATGAAATAAATGCAGTTGCCAGGAACCTGAGACAGAAAAAGACCAATTCCATCGGGATAATTGTAGGGAATGTTCTTTCGCAGTTTTATTCAGTCATCGCTAAATCTGTGGAAGATACTGCAAATAAATTTGGTTATCATACCATTTTATGCAATGGAGACGAAAATCCTGAAAAAGAACTCAATTATCTAAAAGTTTTAAAGTCTAATAGAGTAGATGGAATAATACTCATTCCTACCGGTAAAAATTCAGAATATGTTCAGCGCCTGATAAATTCAAGAACCAAAGTTGTGCTTTTAGACAGGTTGATAGAGGGAGTAGATTGTGACGCTGTTTTGGTTGATAATACTAATGGAGCATATAAGGCAGTAAAGCATCTGATAGATCAAGGTTATAGAAAAATTGGAATAGTGGATGGCTACTTAGACCGGACTACCGGTGCAGAAAGACTGAGAGGATATTTGCAAGCAACAGAAGAAGCGGGCATAGCCAAAGATGACAGCCTGATTAAAATTGGTAATTTTAAAAAAGAGAGTGGCAAAAAATTAACCAGGGAATTATTAGAACAACCTAATAGACCAGAGGCAATTTTTACCACTAATATAGATATGTCCATGGGTGCATTGATTGCTATCAAAGAGATGGGTTTTACCATACCCGATGATATAGGTATTGTTTGTTTTGATGATTCTGATTGGGCTTCTATATTAGAGCCGCCCATAACTGTAATAAGACAACCCGTATATCAGCTTGGCTCCACAGCAGCTGAACTATTAATAAAAGAGATAGAAGATGAAGAGAAAAATTTAGATCATAAACCAACCGTAGTAACTTTAAGTACAGAGCTGATAATTAGAGAATCTACGAAGAAAAAGATACAAAACAAATTAAAATAAATATTTTTTAATTTACCGAAAATCGAAATGCACAAAAGATTATTTTCTTGTTTGTAAATAAGAATAAGTTCATTGAGAGCGGAGTAGGTTTTGTAGAAAAAATTATAGGAATCCAAAATGATAAAGTACTTTATTGTACAAATAAAAAAAATTTAAATAATTATAATATGGAGGCAAGATGAGCAGCTTATTAATAAAAAATGGAGACGTCTATATTCCGGAACATCAAGGGAAAAAAGACATATTGGTTATCAATGACAAAATCTTTTTCATTGACCAGAATATTTTAACCTCAGCATTGAATGGTATCGATAAAAATATGAAAATCATTGATGCTACAAAGTCTATCCTTGTTCCTGGCCATATCGACCAACATGTTCATATTAATGGCGCCGGTGGCGAGGGAGGACCTCGATATCGCACACCACCCGTCCCATTCAGTGAATTTGTGAAAGCAGGTATAACTTCGGTTATAGGAGTGTTGGGTACCGATGGTTTTGCCAGGTCATTAAAAGCCCTCTTGATGAAGGCAAGGGCATTGGAACAAGAAGGCATCAGTACCTGGATATATACCGGTGCATATTCATGTCCATCACCGACCATCACCGAAAGCATTTTATCTGATATCATTTTAATTGATAAAGTCATTGGTTTAAAAATAGCTTTATCCGACCATAGGGCTTCTCATCCCACTTTGGATGAATTCAGAAGAGCGACCTCTGATGCAAGAGCTGCCGGTGTACTTGCAGGTAAAGCAGGCGTGGTCCATATACACATGGGAAGTGAAAAATCCGGCTTGAGCCACTTGTTTGATATGATTAAAAATACCGAAATACCCATAGAACAGTTTGCACCCACTCATCTAAATAAAAAAGATGAAGCATTTTTTCAGCAGGTCGTAACCTTTGGCAAAATGGGCGGGTATATCGATTTCACTATCGACTCTTCAGATGAAGATAAATCAAGCAAAGCCATGAAACCCGGCAAGGCCATTAAAAGACTGCTGAAGAATGGTATTTCAATTGAAAAAATTACCCTAAGTACCGATGGAAATGGCAGTCTTCCAAAATTTAATGATAAAAAAGAGTTTGTCGGCATGCGTATTGCATCCGTCTCATCTCTGCATCAAGAATTTATTAGCCTGGTAAAAGAGGAAAAATTTTCCATAGAAGAAGCGGTTTGTTTAACTTCCACCAATATTGCTAAACATTTAAAATTGACTGAAAAAGGAGAAATAACTGTAGGGAAAGATGCGGATATTCTCGCATTGGATAAAGAGTCGCTTAAAATAAAACATGTGATTGCCCGAGGTAAGATATTGATGGAAGACGAAGAGGTCATAAAATTTGGAACCTTTGAAAAAAAATAAAATCATACAGCCACCGATATATGCTCCGAAAGTAACCGGATGTATGTTGAAACCGGAATACTGGATAGAAAAAATCGGGGATGTAGGCAACTAATTTTAAATAAAGAAGAGATAATAGCACTCAATAAAAAATCCTTTAGAAAAATGAAATTCAAAGTATTTGAGGAATGGTTATATGATTTGGAAACATATCCTGAAACAATATTACTTGTGCTTTTGAAAGAATTCATTGAGTAGTTTATAGTTTAAATATAAAGGAGGCATGTATGTTAAAAAAGGCTAATGTTAGAAAAAGTGGGAAATGTGATCTTCCTAAAATTCTGCCGGTAAGAGAACAGTCAAATCTTATCACAAAACTGGTGATGAATCGTTTAGACACGGTTCTGCCCCTGGCTATGAAAGAAGCCGGTTTGGATATGTGGATTATCCTCTGCCAGGAAGACGACCTTGACCCTATTTACAAAACCATGATTCCTATGGATTGCTGGAGTCCAATTCTACAGATGTTGATTTTTGTTGACGAAGGGGATGGAAAAATAAAGAGATATAATGTATCCGGCACTGATACCAAAGATCTATACGAACGACCCTATATTGGTCAATTGGAAGAAAAACAGTGGCCCGTTCTTTTGGATTTGGTGAGCAAGCGGGACCCCAAAACTATTGGAGTTAATATAGGTACCGTAAAATGGAGCGGTGGTGGTCTCACTTATAATCTCTATCAACAGCTTAAAGAAAAACTACCCCGTAAGTATTCAGAACGTTTAGTATCCGCCGAAAAAGCAGCAGCGCGGTGGGGTGCAACTCTGACAAATAGAGAAATCGACCTTTTCCAGCATGTAATAAAAATTGCCCACTATATTATCGCCGATTGCTTCAGCTGTGCAACCATTACTCCCGGAGTTACTACCGTAGACGATATCATATGGTTCTATTGGCAACGGGCGATTGACCTGGGACTGGATTTAGCCTTCAGACCATATTTCTCTATTATACGAAATGAAGTAGATTCCATATACTATGGTAAAGGAGATAATATAATTCTTCCGGGTGACGTAATTCACTGCGATGTAGGTATTAAGTATCTCAGACTGAATTCGGATAATCAGCATCTTGCCTATATTTTAAAACGAGGTGAAACAGACACACCTGCAGGACTGAAATCTCTTATGACTCAAACCAATCAATTGCAAGACATTTTTATGGACGAATTTCGGAGAGGGATTTCCGGAAACGAATTACAGCAAAACATTCTCAAAAGAGCCCGCAAAGAAGGCATTTACAATCCCAAGATATATTCCCATTCTTTGGGATTATTTCTCCATGAACCGGGGCCATTAATCGGATTACCATGGGAGCAGAATAATCCTCTACCACGGGGAGAAACGCTTATGGAACATAACTATGCTTTTACCATGGAGTTAAGCACTGAAGGATCAGTAAAGGAGTGGAGTAATCAGAACGTCAGATGTGGCATGGAAGAACCCGTAGTCTTCACCGAAGAGGGATGTCGTACTTTAAACGGCCGACAGACAGAATTCTATTTAATTTAATCATTATAAAACGGTGTTGTTTGAAAGCGATTAAAACCCTATTAGTAATATTTATATTTTTTGGGGGAGGTGAATTTTATTATTAGAAGCTAGATGAAGATTTCTTAAGGAGGTGGTATTTATTGGGATTTAAATGGAAATAGTGAATTTTTAAGTTAAAATTTTCTTTTTACTTTTTTGTGCTTGAAAACTTCTTTTACTTCTTGAATGTGACGACGTTAAAATATATAGTTTAATTTATTAAAATAAGGAGGTATTTTAGTAATGAAAGATTTATACATAAAAAATAACTTATGTAAGATAGTTTTTGGTCTATTATTAATAGCCTTGGTTTTCACGATTGCCATGACCTCAATTGCTCAATCCGGAGAAAAGGTTTTGACGATTGCTAGTGATATTGGGTTGGATAATTTGGATCCGCGAGTGTTACTTTCTACTTTCCAGGCGGTGGTTCAATATGCGATATTCGAACCGTTGGTTCGTACCCATAATGGCGATCTTTTGCCGGGAATGGCGGAGACTTGGGAAATTTCTGATGATGGAATGACCTATACTTTCCATCTACGCGATGCCAAATGGTCAGACGGTAAACCGGTTACTGCTGGTGATTTTGTCCATGCTTTTGTTCGTATGTTTGAAATATGTCCGGCAAGTTCCATTTTTGATGATATTAAAAATGGGGCCCAATTGCGTGCAGGGGAAGTGCCTCCGGAACAATTGGGAGTGCAAGCACCGGATGACAAAACCGTTGTTATTACACTTAAAAATCCGGTACCCTATTTTATGGGCTTGATTGGCACGAACCTTGGTTCTCCGAGCCGGGAAGATCTTGCAAAAAAATACGGTGACGGATACGGTGCTACTGCAGAATCACTAGCCAGTTGTGGCCCGTTTATCCTAACAGAATGGAAACATGAAGATAAAATAGTAATGGAGAAAAATCCCGACTATTGGAATGCGGACAAGATAAAACTTGATAAAGTAATCGTTTATATTCTTCCTGCTGAGCAGACTCAGCGGAATATGTTCGACACTGGCGAAATTGATTATTACATTCCACGCAGTGAGGCTGAAGCGGCTGAATATGAAGCCAAAGGCATGTTAGTAAGATATGTGAGGGGAGGGATCAGGGACCTTCATATAAATAAGCATGGCCAGAACGACCCGGTCAAAGCGAAAATTTTAGGGAATCCCAACTTCATGAAAGCGATTTCTTACGCGATTGACCGTCAAGGGTATATTGACAATGTACTACAGGGAAACGGCCTACCAGCAACGGTGCAAACTCCCCCGGTGACCGGGATATACCCCGGCAAGACCTGGGGCGAAGCGAGCACCAATTACGGTAAATATCATCCGGAAACAGCCGATCTAGCAAAATCGAAAGCATATATGGATAAAGTCCTCGAAGATATGGGATATAGTTCGGTCGACGAATTCCCTGAATTTGACTTTCTGACATCTGTGGATCCAGAAGACCCGCAAGATATCTCTGCTTATTTATTAAGCGTTTTTACCGATATGGGCCTTAAAATCAACGTTGTCTATGCAACCGGAAAGCAATATTATAACAATTTGTACAAACCGGCACTGGCATATGATTTCGCTCGAGCTGGTTGGGGTCCGGACTATGATGACCCACACACTTATATGGGATATTGGACCTCGTCATCGATGGATATGGGTGTGACCTTTGAAAATCCGGAGTTTGACGCGCTCCTGGATAAGGCAAATAAGGAAACGGATCTGGTCAAGCGGGCGCAAATCCTCAATCAAGCGGAAGCCCTATTCTCAGATATTGCCCCTTGCATTCCCCTCATGTGGTTTAAAGGTGCAATAGTGGTTCAGCCCTGGGTTAAGGGATTGACAACCGCTATTTCCGGATTGGCCGTCGATTATATTTATGTCGATATAGTAAAATAACTTGAAATGACTGTGGCTGCTGATATTACTCAGCAGCCACAGTAAAATTCTTCCTTGTTGGTAAAATTAAAGCAGGGGAGAGCGATGAGGTCATTTCTAAAAACTCTATATATAGAGTTTTTAGAAGTCTCAGTCATTAAATAAATCTTGATGGACTCAGGAGTATAATCTCTTTTTTACCTTCTTTGCGCCAAATCAAAGTTGAAGAGAGAGACGGGACAGTCTTTTTGCTTTCTTTTAAGATAGGGGAGGAATCATGGCAAAATATATATTAAACCGGGTGTTGGTCGCTATTCTGACAATGTTTGTCCTGACGACGAGTACCTTTTTCCTGTTACGACTCGTTCCAGGCGACCCATTTGCCGGTCCGAAAGTAATTCCAGAAATCAAAGAAAGATTAAGAATCCATTACGGTCTCGATAAACCGCTTGCTGAACAATATTTTATCTATATGGGCAATATCCTTCGCGGCGATTTCGGTTATTCCCTGGCAAAACGGGGTTATAGAGTTAATGAAGTGATTAAAGACGCTTTTCCCCAATCGTTGGATTTGGGAATCCGGGCGATGATTATGTCGATCATTTTTGGACTCTTTTTTGGGATTATCGCCGCTTTAAACAGGGGAAAGCCATTGGACTATTTAACTGTTGTTTTGGTGCTTATCGGAATTTCAGTGCCAAGTTTTGTTGTTGCCGCGCTACTACAGTACTTTTTTGGAGTTTATTTGAAAATACTACCGGTCGCCCGCTACGATACTTTTTTGCATACGCTGATGCCTTCGTTCGCGTTGAGCCTGGGAACAATGGCTGTGTTGGCCCGATATATGCGCGCCAGCATGCTGGAAGTGAATACTGCTGACTATATCAAAACGGCGAGGGCAAAGGGTTTAAGAAATACCCAGATTGTTATCCACCATCAAGTTCGCAACGCCCTGTTCCCGATTTTAACAATTTTAGGACCGGCGATTGCCATGGTATTAACAGGCTCTTTTATTATTGAATCTATATTTGCTATTCCGGGGCTGGGGCGTCATTACGTTCTGGCTATACAAAACCTGGATTATACACTGGTTATGGGGTTGACGTTGTTTTTCGGTTTCTTTTTGATAGTGATGAATTTACTGGTTGACTTTATGTACGGAATTATTGATCCGCGCGTACGTTATACCCGAAAATAAAGGAGGTGGCAATATTATTAAACATAAACAGCAATTATTTACGCCATTAGACCATTCAGAGAAAATAGGATCAATATTAGAGACGGAAACAATTGCTTTTTGGAGTGATGTTTGGCGTCGCTTTCGAAATAATAAGCCTGCCTTGATCGGGATTATTATTATTATTTTTTTTGTAATATTTGCGATTATCGGTCCGTTAATGGTACCTTATCAATATGATAAAGTAGATTTGTTCAGTACTTATAAAAATCCCGGCGGTGAGCATTGGTTCGGAACCGACGCTTTGGGGCGTGACATCTGGTGCCGAATTTGGATCGGTGCCCGAGTGTCTCTGTTTATCGCTATTGTCTCCGCGCTCAGTCAGATGGTTATCGGAATTATAGTCGGTTCGATTTCCGGCCTTTCCGGCGGTAAGGTCGATATGATTATTATGCGTTTTGTCGATATCCTGATTGCGATTCCGTTTTTGATTTGGGTCAGCCTGTTTACGTTGGTGATGGGACCGGGTATTCTATCAATTATTCTTGCCTTTTCTTTGACCCAATGGAAAGGAATGGCCCGCCTGGTTCGCGGTGAAACCCTGCGCTTGAAAGAGACGGAATTCGCCATTGCGGCAAAATCAATGGGCGCATCCACCTGGCGTCTGATTAGAAAACATATTTTCCCGAATGTTTTACCGGTTGTGATTGTTTCAACGACTTTTCAGGTTACTAATGCGATTTTCGGCGAAGCTTTTTTGAGCTACATCGGTCTCGGAATACAGCCGCCAATGACTTCATGGGGTAAATTGGTGGCCAGTGGAATCGCCGAGATGCGGAGTTTTCCATACATGCTGTTTCTTCCGGCGGTGTTCATAAGTTTAACGATGTTGTCATTACAGTTGATCGGCGATGGCCTCCGTGATGCTACGGACCCGAAACTACGGCAGTAAGAACCCCCCCCAAAAAAAAACTGGCGAAAGCGAAGGTATCTAAATGGACAACGAAAAATTACTGGATGTAAAAAATTTATCGATTTCTTTTCATACATACGTTGGAGAAGTGGCGGCCGTTCGGAATGTAGACTTCTATTTGAAAAAAAGTGAAGTGCTTGCTATTGTTGGTGAATCAGGAAGCGGCAAAAGTGTTTCGACTCAGGCGATTCTGGGGCTTACGCCGATTCCTCCGGGGGAAATTAAGAGCGGGAAGATATTGTTTAAAAACGAAGATCTATTGAAATTTGATGAAAAAAAAATGAGTAAAATCTGCGGTTCGCAGATATCGATGATTTTTCAGGATCCAATGACATCTCTGAACCCGACGATGAAAGTCGGAAACCAGATCAGAGAAGTACTGCATCAACATACCGATATAAGCAGGCGGGAAAGCAGGGAACGGACGATTGAGCTAATGACGTTGGTGGGTATACCGGAACCGGAAGTACGAATTAACCAGTATCCTCATGAGCTTTCCGGTGGGATGAGGCAACGGGTAATGATCACGATGGCGATGGCTAACCGCCCCGATATCTTAATTGCCGATGAGCCGACCACGGCGTTGGATGTTACGATTCAGTCACAGATATTCCGTTTATTAAAAGAACTAAGGACGGAATTTGAAACGGCTATTATTTTGATTACCCATGATTTTGGTGTTGTCGCAGGCATTGCCGACCGTATCGTGGTAATGTATGCCGGTAAAGTTATGGAAGAGGGAGAGACAGACCAGATATACTATAAACCACGGCATCCGTATACGGTGGCTTTGTTAAAAGCAGTGCCGAGTTTGGCGGACAATGAAAAACAGAAACTGCGAACAATTAACGGAACCCCGCCATTTCTATTAAATATTCCGCCGGGCTGCCCTTTTGCCGATCGCTGTGATTATGCAATGCGGATATGTAAGGAAAAAGAACCTCAATATTTCCAGTTTGGAGATAATAGACGGGTATTTTGCTGGTTGTACCATGACCAGGCAGCTGAGCAATTTCAGCGATTCAAAGATAGGGAAGGCAGACTTCAATGAAAGAAAAGATCATAGAGTTAAAGAATTTAAAGAAATACTTTTACCTGTCTGGAAAAAGGATTTTAAAAGCGGTAGATAATATTAATATTGAAATATACAGAGGTGAAACTTTCGGGCTTGTCGGTGAGTCAGGATGCGGAAAGTCCACTTTAGGCCGAACTATTAAAGGTATTTATAAACCTACGGCGGGACAGGTGATTTTCGAGGGTAAAGACATCTCGAAAATGAATAAAAATAATATGAAATTTTATTTTCGTTACATGCAGATGATCTTCCAGGACCCCTATTCCTCTTTAAATCCAAGAATGATGGTTAAAGAGTTGATTAGTGAAGGATTGGAAATCCATAAAATTGGTACAAAAGAGACACAAGAGCGGAAAGTATTCGAAACACTGTACCTCGTGGGGCTTAATCCGGAATATGTTACCCGGTACGCCCATGAGTTCTCAGGTGGCCAAAGGCAGCGGCTGGCAATTGCCCGGGCTTTAGCTGTAGAACCGAAGTTTATTGTCTGCGATGAACCCATATCGGCTCTAGATGTGTCAATCCAGGGGCAAATTGTTAATTTACTGAAAGAGTTGCAGGAGAAATTCGGATTGACATATTTGTTTATAGCCCATGATTTATCTATGGTCAGGTATATAAGTGACCGAGTCGGTGTGATGTATATGGGAAGACTGGTGGAAATAGCTGGGAAGAGAGAGCTGTTCGAAAATCCTCTGCATCCATATACTCAAGCTCTTCTGTCTTCCATACCTATCCCCAACCCGCGAAAAGAACGGGAGAGAAAGGAGATTCCAATTGAAGGGGAAATTCCGAGTCCTCTGGAAATAATCGCGGGCTGCAGTTTTAAAACACGATGCCAGTATGCAACGGCTATATGTGATCAAATGGAATATAAATTAATAGATATTGGTGATGGGCATTCTGTAATGTGCACAAAATATTATTAATAGAACCCAGAGGGATGGATTTAGATCGTATCTTTTTCCTGAAGAAGATACGGCAAGTTTATGAGGATCATACCATAAGCTATAAGGGAAGAAAGTTGAGATTCTTCTCACGAAGACGAGATTTAGTTTTGTCAGAGCATATGTAGAGGTAGATAAAAGTATTTGACCGGCTCTATTCTATCTTCTACTGAGAGAAAGAACTTAAATACAGAGCTATTGCCATACTAAAGAAAAGATATGTTTCTTCTAAAGTTAGTGCTTTAGTTGGAGCAGGGGTATGACATTTTTATTTTGCAAAAAGTATTACATATTTACTTTGGGTTGACAAAATTTCCATAAATTTCTGAAAGGAGAATTTAATTTTAATATAATATAATCGCTTACAATTATTAACGATTATATGATTTATTTTCCAAATTTAGATAATTTTCATTAAGGAAACAAATATGAAAATAAATATAAAAGATGTGGCCAAAAAGGCAGGGGTTTCTACCGCAACCGTTTCCAGAGTTTTAAGAGATTTTCCCGGGGTCAGGGATAAAACCAAAAAAGAAGTTCTTAAAGCCGTATCGGAATTAAATTATGAAATAAATGCAGTTGCCCGAAACCTAAGGCAGAAAAAGACCAATTCTATCGGAATAATTGTGGGAAATGTTCTTACCTCATTTTTATTCAGTTATTGCTAAATCTGTGGAGGATACCAACAATAAATATGGTTAAAATACCATATTTATGCAATGGAGATGAAAATCCCGAGAAAGAACTCAACTATCTAAAAGTTTTAAATTCTAATAGAGTAGATGGAATAATACTCACTCCTACCGGTAAAAATTCAGAATATGTTCAACACCTGATAAATTCAAGAACAAAGGTGGTACTTTTAGACAGACTGATAGAGGGAGTAGATTGTGATGCGCTTTTAGTTGATAATGCTAATGGCGCCTATAAAGCGGTAAAACATCTGATAGATCAAGGTTATAGAAAAATTGGAATAGTGGATGGCTATTTAGACCGGACTACCGGTGCAGAAAGACTCAAAGGGTATTTGAAAGCGATAGAAGAAGCAGGCATAGCTAAAGATGATAGCCTGATTAAAATTGGTGATTTCAAAAAAGAAAGTGGTGAAGAATTAACTAAAGAGTTATTAAAACAACCCAATAGACCGGAAGCAATTTTTACCACTAATATAGATATGTCCATGGGTGCTCTTATTGCTATTAAAGAAATGGGGCTTACCATACCCGATGATATAGGCATTGTTTGTTTTGATGATTCGGATTGGGCCTTGATATTAAAACCTTCCATAACTGTAATAAGACAACCTGTGTATCAGCTTGGGTCTACAGCCGCTGAACTGCTAATAAAAGAGATAGAAGATGAAGAAAAGAATTTAGATCATAAACCAACTATAGTAACTTTAAGCACAGAGCTAATAATTAGAAATTCTACAAAAAAACGAATATTGGTTAATTAAAAAATAATTTAAAAAATTTTAAGTTATTCTAAGAAATTAGATTTATTAATAGTAATAATTAGAGAGGTGAAATATGCCAAATATCCAAAAAAGACTTTCAGGAAGACTTCCCAAAGTCGGTATCCGTCCTATCATCGATGGACGCAGAAGGGGAATTAGAGAATCGTTAGAAAATCAAACGATGGATATGGCTCGAACCGCCGCTTCTTTAATTACTGAAAACTTAAGACATTCTAATGGTTTACCGGTAGAATGTGTCATCTCCGATACCACCATCGGAGGTGTAGCAGAAGCCGCCAGATGTGCCGATAAATTTGCCCGGGAAGGAGTAGGAGTATCCCTAAGTGTAACTCCCTGTTGGTGCTATGGCATGGAAACGATA
>Ga0209386_1000831_pt1 | contig 13882 bp, 11 predicted proteins | sample NGEPertwo_FD_184510 | JGI IMG/M metagenome (GOLD analysis project Ga0209386, IMG submission 184510) | Arctic peat soil microbial communities from the Barrow Environmental Observatory site, Barrow, Alaska, USA - NGEE Permafrost154B-two... | ecosystem: Environmental > Terrestrial > Soil > Wetlands... | reverse complement strand
AATCAAGAAGTATGTAATGTACCAGGAAAAGGAAGAACGAATGGAAGAGCAACAAAATATCGACTTCGACTCGGGCCCCTTATAGGGGCTTATCAAGTCCACCTTCTAAGAGGGTGGATTCTTTAATCCGGATATTGCAACTTTCTGTTTTTTTGTGCGTCCTTATTAGTAAGTATTTAATTTGAATATAGGAGACAAGGCTCACTTAAACCGGGATTTGTCTCATAATAAAGGGTCTTATTTATAGTTTATTAACTCAATTACTTTATCATGAAATCACGATTAATTACATTAATTGCAATTCTGGTAATTACCGGAACACAGTTGCTTGTCGCTCAGACAAGCCAAAAGAGGGAAGTTTCGGCTTTCACTGAAATCTCATTGAGGATTGGTGCAAATGTTCATCTGAAACAAGGAGAGCAGCAGTCCGTTGAAGTGAAATGTAGTGAATCGACACTTGCAAAATTAATTACCGAAGTTAGTGACAGGAAGTTAGTGATCCGATATCCAAACGATTCCTGGTTTAGTAAATGGAATCCTGGAACGGTAGACATTTATATAACGATGCCACAGATTGATGCACTTGTTATTGCAGGATCAGGATCCATTTTCTCGGATGGTAAAATTGAATCCAGAATTTTGGATGCAACGATTAGCGGGAGCGGCGATATTAAATTGGCGGATCTCAAAGCTGAAAAGGTTTCTGCCACCCTTTCGGGTTCCGGGAATATTCATCTTTTCGGCAAGCAGAATGCAACTGAACTTAAAGTTGCCATCTCTGGCTCTGGAAATGTAAAGGCAATTGAATTTCCGACTGACAATGTATATGTTAAAATATCGGGCTCAGGAAATTGCTGGGTAAACTCTACTAAAAATCTGGAAGTTAAGCTTGCCGGTTCGGGAAATGTCGTTTACCGTGGAAACCCTTCGGTTGATTCAAGTATTGCCGGTTCAGGGAAGGTGAAGGAAGATAAATAGCTGAAATTGTTATGTTATTCTGACGGTTGACAACTGATTACAGGCAAAAAGCAGACTGTTACCAGTTGTCGGCCGTTTATTTTATTTCCTGATAACTTCAACCTGGCCTCCTACCCCCAGTTTGATAATACCTGATGGGTTTGATCTCGATAGGTCATTCTGTCGAAAATTGACGATAAAATCAACTGATTTCTTTATTTCATCACTGATTTCTGCAAAATTCCGGGGCGATATTTGTCCGCTGATGTTGGCTGAAGTTGAAACCACAGGTTTTCGGAATCTTTGAATCAATTGTTGCGTGAAAGCTTCATTCGTAATTCTGATACCGATACTACCGTCCATCGCAATTAAATTAGTCGCGAGGTTTTTTGCGCCAGGATAGATAATCGTTAACGGGGTATCTGCAACTTCGATAAGTTCCCATGCAATTTCAGGAACTTCAGAGATATAAGAGTTGAGTAGATTAGGGTTTTCCATCAAAACAAGCATACTCTTTGTATCCTGTCTTTGCTTAATTTCATAGATACGTTTGACAGCTACGGCGTTTGTTGCATCACAACCGATTCCCCAAATTGTGTCAGTAGGATACAGGATGATTCCGCCTGAGCGAAGTACCTCTACCGCTTTTACAATATCGTCGACAAAACTTGTGTTCATGATTCTTTGTATTCAATAAAGTGTTTATTCTCGAATGGGCGATAGTTGAACAATTTTTCGAAATAATACAGCACAAAATATCGGCCGTTAAACTTTTTCTTTTTCGTTGATAGCTCAGGATGCCAGTTAAGTGCATCAATACGGGGTTGCATCACCAGTGGATGCGTACCTCTGAATTGTTTGAGACTATCAATTCCTTCTTCATATTTGTATTCTTCAGATACCTGATCTGAGGTTCTAATATGCTTTGAGTCGACCGACCAATATTGTTTAGATCCTTCTAATTTATTCATCATCAGTTTAGGTGGTCTTACCCAGCCATAATGGTACATATTGGCATCAATAAAAACACCGGTCAGTTTTTTTGCATTTTTCCAGCGAAAACCCTGGGCATCATTCCATGATCTTATCTCTTTGTTATTTCGGATAATCCGGATTTCACTCCTGTACCAGCGTCTTGAATCGGCATAATAATCGAAGGTGCCGTAAAAATGGGTATAATGCATAATCAGACCGTCAACTTCTTTGACGTTCAGGTATTTTTTCATTGAAAGCACAATTCCCGGCAGATACTTTTCATGCATTACTTCGTCGCCCTGAATATAAAAACACCAATCGTATTCTGCGGGGATGAAATCAAAAGCTTTATTGGTTTCAGAAGCAAGTACACGACCTTTTTCACGTAATGATGGATCCCAAACTGTATCAATGATTTCAATTTTATCAGAATCGATCGATTCTATCAACTCCCTGGTTCCATCATCAGAATCGCCAACTGCTACAATAAATTTGTCGCAAACCGGTAGGACAGATTTAATAGCTTCGACTACAGGATAATCGAATTTAACTGCGTTTTTTACAAAACTAAAACCGCAAACTTTCATTCGTATATTTTAGTATTAAGTTGTGCTGTATATCTTTTGGATCGAAGTGCATAATTTCGTAAATTCCAGGTGCCCGCTCATGGAACTCGCATGAGTTTATTGGCTTCGCCGATCTTCGATTCATCTTCTTTTTCGGTTTTTGTACCATACTCGTTTCATGAGCATATTTTTTGTGCAAACCCTTGAATGTTGCGTTCTTATAATTTAAAATCAGGTAATCCATCGAAATCAAGTGTTGCAAAATAATCTTCGAGTGTTTCGGCCCTCCTGATCTGAATGACTTCACCATCTTCGCGAAGCAATAGCTCGGCAGATCGAAGCTTTCCGTTGTAGTTAAATCCCATGGAGTGTCCGTGAGCACCAGTGTCGTGAATAACAACAATGTCTCCTGGTGCCAATTTGGGTAATACCCTGTTAATTGCAAATTTATCATTGTTTTCACAAAGTGAACCTGTTACATCGTACATGATTTTAGTTGCAACATCCTCTTTGCCAGGCACTGAGATATGATGGTAGGAGCCGTAGAGAGCAGGTCGCATTAGATTGGCCATACTCGAATCAAGACCAGCGTATTTTTTGTAGGTGTTTTTGATATGAAGTACCTTACTAATAAGGTATCCAAATGGTCCGGTGATGGCGCGTCCGGATTCGAAGTAAAGTTTAATAGGTTTCAGCCCATTTCCAAGAATGTACTTCTCGTAATTAGCTCTGATGGCATCACTCATTTTTTCCAGATTTACCTCCACCTGCTCGGGTTTGTAAGGTATTCCGATCCCTCCACCAAGATTGGCAAATTCGAAAGTGATATTTAATTTCTTCGAAAGGTCGGCGATCAGTTCAAAAAGGATCTGAGCTGTTCCTGCAAAATAGTCTGAACCAAGTTCATTGGAAGCCACCATCGTGTGAATACCAAAACGTTTGACACCTTTATCTATTAGTATTTGGTAACCTTCGAAAAGCTGGCTTCTTGTGAATCCATATTTTGCTTCTTCCGGATGTCCGATAATGGCATTTCCCTCTTTTAAGGAACCTGGATTATAACGGCAACAAACGAGTTCCGGCAAGCCAATATTTTCGTCAAGATATTGAATATGTGCAATGTCGTCGAGATTGATGATGGCACCCAGTTCCATCGCTTTTTTAAACTCTTCGGCAGGTGTATCGTTCGAAGTGAACATGATTTCTTCGCCCCGCATTCCAATCCGCTCGGCCAATTCAAGTTCTGCAATTGAACTGCAATCGATTCCAAAGCCTTCATTTCGAAGGATCTTCATCAGGTATGGATTTGGCGCAGCTTTAATTGCATAATATTCTTTAAACCCTTCATTCCAGGAAAATGCCTTTACGAACCTTTTGGCATATGATTTCATCCCTTTCTCGTCGTAGATATGAAAAGGAGTCGGGTACTTTTCGATTATTTTTTCTAATGCTTCTTTTGTAAAAGGAAGTTTTTTTTCTGTCATAAAATTATAAATTAAAGCGCTGCAAAATTAGGAAAATTAAGCACATAATGCATTCAAAGAGAGAAAACCAATTGAGGAAAGTATTCAAAAGTTGAATGAATTGTCAAATGATAGCGGAATTGTCGAATCTAAAATGAAAGTAAATTAACTTAAGATTAATTAGTGATTAACTGTGATATGTTCTGATAACACTTCAACAAGTTGAAATGGATAAAAGTTTTTGATCGCATATGTCATTTCCAACTTACCTTTTTTAATACTATGGGCTTTCTGCCCGTTGCATTTTATTTAATCATCTGGTAAAGTATTGCATATTAGAATTAAATATCGATCTCGGAATTTATGGATTGAGTTCATGGGAATCAGTAAAGGCCGGAGATTGTATCCGGCCTTTTTCATCTACAAACAACTTTTTTGTTATCGCGGAAAATTCTTAAAAATCATTCCGACTACACTATTTATTTGGTTCTCCCTGGTTTCTGTGCGCGGGTTTACCAGACCTTCAGCAATACCTTCCCATATCATCTTTTTCTCCTGAACATCTATCAAATCTATAAAAAGTGTTCCTTCTATTGATTTATTTACATCAACATAGGTGTTGGACATTCCAAATCCACGATAGTACATTCCACCATAGTAATTGGTGTTTGCAGTGGCAGAATATTTTGTTTTTCCTTTTACAAAAGCATTTACCAAAACATCAGGAGTGGTGGCAATCTGAAAACCTTTTGCTTCCATCTCTTTTGTGATGGCATCTTTCAGCCTGCGCAGGTTTAAATCATTCAGCGTTACCTTGTCAACCTCTTTGCTGAAATTAAATGTTTTGTATTTCGAAAAGTCAGCTTTCCGGTCGTAGTCGGAACTCACTTTAATGCTGGCACATCCGGCCATAACAACTACCAGGATGACTGGTAAAATCATTTTTAAAAAATTAGTTTTCATAGCGGTAAAATTTAAATTATACATGGTTTTTGAATTATTACTAATCTAACGTTGTCTTCTATTCCCTCGGTCTCTCTGCGGGTTTTGCGCGGAAGCAGATGGTGACGATGAATTCTTTTCACGTGCTGAACTTCTGCTTGATGATTGTGAATTTGAAACTCTGCTTACGCGTTGTGCTGATCTGTTCGACTGTTCAGAAACTGTTGATCTTTGACGCTGAGAAGCCTCTCTTTGTTGAGGCGCAGCTGATCTTTGGGATTGTGAAGCTTCCCTTCTTTGTGGGGCTGAAGATCTTTCATATTGAGAACCATTTCTGCCAGATGCTGCTCTGCTTCCTGCATTATTTGAAGAAGTCGCGCGATTTGTTGATTGTGAAGTATTCTCCCGAACCCTTACCTTACCAGATTGATTGAGTCGTGGATTTCCATTGTAACTTCGATTTGTTGTCGTGCCTTGTTGCAAATTGGAGGTTCTACCCGGATCTGCAGATGCAGGAGATGATTCCCTACGAATCGTACCACTACCAGTTCCTGAACCTCTGCGGTTTGTCGAACCTTCCGATCTTCCGGGATTTACAGTATTATATACTCTGCGATTGACTGTTCCTCCTGGTCTTTCATAACTTCTCTGTTCATTTCCACGAAGATTGACAGTACCGCTTGTTCCTGCTTTTTGTCGTGTATTTGAATAACCACGCTGTTGTGTAACCCCGGCGTTACCTCTTCTTGCAGAACCGGATTCCATTGTATTTGGTCGACGGACAATGTTGTTCCCTCTTTGATGGTCAATTCTTTCAAGGGTTGAGTTGTTTACCCTCGGGTTATTGATCACATTTGATTCAATTGATCTGTAAAATCCATTATGCGGCATAGAACGATTCGAATTGCGATAACGATTCACATAAAGGTTTTCGTAATAGCTGTAATAATTATACGATAAATGTGGGAACAATGTAGGATGGTAATAAGATTGCCAATGAAGGAAGTGATAGGATGGAAGTCCAATAAAAACGACATTCCCATAATTATTTCTGTAAAAACCAGTGTTATAATAAGTTGGCAAGGGTCTCCAGTAAGGGTCAGAATACCAGTAAGGATATCCAAACCAGTAAGGATAACTATTGATGATCCTCACGTTTACAATTGGATCTGATGAACTTTCGTACCTTGCCTCATTATTTTCCTGTGCATATTTATCTGATGCTTCAAGCATTTCGTTATATGCTTCAGGGTCGTTCTGTATCTGATTCTTATAGGCATCTAAATCTTCTTTGTTCTGTTCAGCAAGTTCCTGTGAAATTCTGTTTAGATTACCTATAATCCACTGAGGATCTTCGCTGTAAGTTTCGCCAAGTAAAGTTGTAAAATCCTTATCTTCAACCAGGATAGAGACAATTTCCGGATATGCCAGCAGAGCATTTACACTCTCGCGTGTCTGTGGATTATAAGGTTCGAGGTATGATTGAAAAGCTCTATCAATTTCGCTGTTTAGCTGGTCGATACGTTGAAGAACATCATTGTACATTCGCGCATATTTTTTTGTCGTTTCGTGAATGTCTTCGGGGTATTTCGAAACAATACTATTGACTTCAGAATTGGTGGGTTTTCCGTTGCTGACCAACTCTGCGATAAGGTTTGGATAGCGGGCCATATCGTAAAATGCGGCCTGTGCATCACGGTCATAGTCATTAATAATTGATCTGAACTCATTCTTCGATCTATTTTGCAATTCTTCAATTTTACTTAGCACTTCAGGGGTTTGAGCTACCTGAAGAATATGGCTTTGAATTTTCTCGTCATAACCTGCAATTGCATCAACTGTGGTGCGGTCTTCCTTTATCATTTGCAATAGCGCGTTTTTATTCTCCGTTTGGGCTTTACCTTGGATTGAAAAGCTCATTATTATTGTTAGAATTATAAAAGACAGTATGTTACATCCAATCTTCCTGGGTCGTATAGAAGTTTTCATGACTAACAATTTTAGTTGTACACCTAATCGTAAACAAAAATTCTGCCAAAAATGAAGAAATGCCGAAAGTTTAATTTTTATTTTAGATGTTTTAAAACTGCTTAATGGTTAAATAATTGGGATATAGATTATTTTGAATTTATTTTTTTGGTAAATGTGAATCAGTTTTGTAGGTTTGTAAATGAAAACTATCAAAATGGTTTCAGTTTAATAACTATTTACAATCCTTACATTAACAAAATAAAAAAAGTGATATGAGTTTGATGAGCAGATTTCCCAAACTGAATTTCAAAATTATGTTGGGTTTCCTATGGACTTTGATCGCAATAATTTACATTGCGTTTCGATTCATGTTTATCTCAGATATTCGACAAATCGATTGGATAGCATCGGGAGCTATGTTTACAATGGGAATACTTTCGATTGTTGAAGGTTCAAAGGACACTAAAAATAACACCAGTCAAAATTCTGATGCAGATTGATCTAATAAGTAATGAGCTGTGATTTAGGTGATAAAAGAGGGGCAAGGATGAAAACATATATTTCGATATTAAGAGGTATTAATGTTAGCGGAAAGAATCTCATCAAAATGAATTCTTTGAAGGAGATGTATGAAAGTAGAGGTTTCAGGAATGTTACGAACTACATTCAGAATGGGAACGTCGTATTTCAAAGTATCGAAATGAATTTGGATGTATTGGAGCAAATAATATCAGAAAGCATATTAAAGCGATTTGCCGCTACTGTCCCGGTTTTGGTAAGAGAGGTTTCGGAGTTGAAAAATATTCTGGTCCAGAATCCGTTATTACAAGAAATTAAAGATGACTTCACGAAACTTCACATTACATTTTTATCTAAGGCTCCCGAAAGGCAATTTTTAGAAAGCATTGATAATTCTGGCTATTTGCCCGACAGGTTTTTCATTATTGGAAGAACTATTTACCTTTTTTGCCCAAATGGTTATGGTAAAACGAAGTTGAGCAATAATTTCTTTGAAAATAAGTTGAATGTAAGTGCAACAACAAGAAATCTCAGAACATTGATGGAATTAGTGAAACTATGTGACCAGATTGATTCTAAAGACCTTTAGCGTTAGCGATTAAAGGAATGCAATTTGATGTAAGTATTTCAACAGTATAACTCCGATATTTTCGTAATTTTGGCGGTTGTCCGAAAAATATCGATATTGGAACTCAAGGAACTGCTCAAATATTACACTTCACACCCCTCCGTAATCGGGTTGCGCGAAAAGATTGCTGAATCTGGTGCCGCAAAAATTTCACTTACAGGACTGACCGGATCGTCGTCCGTCGTAGTATTAAATGCTGCATTTCAGATAAATCAGTTTAGTACAATTACAATTTTAAGCGATAGGGAAGAAGCTGCCTACTTCTTTGATGATCTCAATGCCTTGGGTCTGGGGGAAAACGTTTTATTCTTTCCGTCATCTTACCGCCGAAGTTTCGTCCACGAAAGAATTGAGGGTGAGAATATCATATTCAGAACTGAGGTGTTGAATAAACTGGCACTGAATGAAACTGGTTATATGATAATCACTTATCCTGAGGCAATCATGGAGAAGGTGATTTCAGGAACGGGACTCGCAAAAAATACGCTTCATATTCGAAAAGGTGAAAAGCTATCCATTTCGTTTATCAATGAGGTATTGTACGAATATGGATTTGAGCGTGTTGAATTTGTTTACGAGCCAGGCCAATACTCACTTCGTGGGTCGATCATCGATATCTTTTCATTTTCGAACGAAGATCCTTACCGGATTGACTTCTTTGGCGATGAGGTAGATTCGATCAGAACCTTTGATATTGAAGACCAGATTTCGAAGGAGACTTTGACCCGAATTTCGATTATTCCCAATATTCAGGAGGGACTTCAAAACGAAAAACGGGTTTCCCTCTTCGATTTTTTGGATAAAAAGATGGTAGTTGCAGCTAAAAGCTTCACCTATGTTTCGGCTCAGATTAAACAATTGCACCTGGAAGCAGCAGAAAAGTTTAGCGATACTGAAATAGCGGACCTGGTTATCTCAGGTAAGGAGTTTAAAAGTGGAATAACCGGTTTTACTTGCGTTGAGTTTGGATCTGCGCATTCTTTTAGTCCGGCTGATGAATTCGTTTTCAACACTTCCAAACAACCTGTATTTAATAAGAACTTCGATTTGCTGGGTCAAAACCTTAAAGCGAACCGGCAAAAAGGGTACAGGAATATACTTTTGACATCAAGTCCCAAGCAGATTGAACGACTTCATGCTATTTTTGATGATAAGGGTGATCCGCAAAAGATTGATAGTTTGTTATTTGCACTAAATGAGGGATTTATAGATCACGATCTGAAAATCTGCTGTTATACCGATCACCAGATTTTCGAACGTTATCATCGTTTTAATTTGCGCTCTAAAAAATCATCAAGACAAGCAATTACAATTAAAGAGTTGAGTAAGCTTCATCCAGGTGACTTTGTGGTGCACATCGATCATGGTGTGGGAAAATTTGCAGGTCTGGTAAAGACGGAGGTTAATGGGAATATCCAGGAAGCGATACGTTTGATATACAGGGATAACGATTCTTTATTGATCAGTATCCACTCGTTACATCGGATCGCAAAATATAAGGGAAAAGAAGGGCAGGAGCCCACAATTAATAAATTAGGTACTGCGGCATGGCAGAATCTTAAAACCAAAACCAAGAATAAGGTTAAGGATATTGCCCGCGAATTGATCGCGCTTTACGCCAAGCGAAAGATGGAGAACGGATTTGCTTTTTCAGCTGATTCGTACCTTCAGGAGGAGCTGGAGGCAAGCTTTATATATGAAGATACCCCTGATCAGTTGAAGGCGACCTATTCCATCAAGGAAGATATGGAGAAACCAATGCCTATGGACCGTCTGGTTTGTGGTGATGTTGGTTTTGGCAAGACAGAAGTGGCAATCAGAGCTGCATTCAAAGCCGTTACTGATAGCAAACAAGTTGCGGTGCTGGTTCCGACGACGATATTGGCCTTGCAGCATTATAAAACATTTAAGGACAGATTAAAGGATTTCCCTTGTAATGTGCAATATATTAGTCGGCTACGAAATTCAGGTGATGTAAAAAATGTTCTTAAAGAATTGAGTGAAGGTAAAGTCGATATTATTATAGGTACCCACAAACTGATTGGGAAGGATGTGAAGTTTAAGGATCTGGGGTTGTTGATCGTCGATGAGGAACAACACTTTGGGGTTTCGGTCAAGGAGAAGTTGAAACTGTTAAAAGCGAATGTTGATACATTGACTTTGACGGCTACACCGATTCCGCGTACACTTCAATTTTCGCTGATGGGTGCACGTGACCTCTCCATTATTAATACACCGCCACCGAACCGATATCCGATTAATACCGAGGTGAGTGTTTTTGACGAGGAGATAATCCGTGACGCGATCAATTACGAGGTTGCCCGCGGTGGACAGGCTTTCTTTATAAACAATAGGGTTTCGAATATTTATGAAATTGAATTGCTGATAAATCGGCTTTGTCCGGGTGTTCGTACAATCGTTGGTCATGGTCAGATGGAAGGCACGAAGCTTGAAAAAGTGATGTTTGACTTTGTGAATGGTGATTTTGATGTACTTATTGCAACCACAATAATTGAATCTGGTTTGGATATCCCGAATACCAACACGATCATAATCAATAATGCCCAAAATTTCGGTTTGAGTGAACTTCACCAATTGCGTGGACGTGTTGGCCGGTCGAATAAAAAAGCATTCTGTTATTTAATGGCACCACCGTTAAATGCGATGTCTGCAGATGCCAAAAGACGTTTGCAGGCCATTGAAGAGTTCTCCGAAATCGGAAGCGGGTTCAGCATTGCAATGCAGGATCTCGATATTCGGGGTGCTGGTAATTTGCTGGGTGGCGAACAGAGCGGATTTATCGCAGATATCGGTTTTGAGGCTTACCATCGTATTTTAAATGAAGCAATGATGGAGCTGAAATCGGGCGAATTTCAGGATCTTTTTCAGGATGAAAATGCAGAGGCGTCGGGCGCTTTTCTTGATCTTAGCTATGTAAACGACTGTAATATTGATACAGACCTGCAGTTGCTTTTCCCTGACAATTACATTTCAAGCGTTTCGGAGCGGATGCTGCTTTACCGCGAACTGGATAATATGGAAAATGAAACGATGGTACAATTGTTTGAGAAAGGACTCATCGATCGTTTCGGACCCATTCCTGAACCTTCGCGTGAGCTGATTGATGTAGTCCGCTTGAGATGGATTGCCATTTCTCTTAACATTGAGCGGATCATACTCAAGGAATCAAAGATGATTTGCTATTTGCCATCTGATCCTGCGTCGAATTACTACCAAACGGTTCATTTTCAAAAGCTCATGCAGTGGATCGTTCAGAACCCATCAAAATGCCGCGTAAAAGAGGGGAGAGGGAAGCTTAGTATCAATTTCACTGAAATCAAAACAATACGCAAGGCCGTCAATATGTTGACTGGTATTGCTGGGAGGGTAAGTGAATAATGTATTGTTAATAATTCGATGAATAATCAGTTGTGATTGATATCAGATGCCTTTTTTCCTGATACTCATTAAATACTCATCTGCAGTCATTACCGGAATTTGTGATTCTTTAAAATCCTTTCCATTTCTTGTAATCAAGATACTGCAATTTGATTTTAAAGCACTAAAATATTGTAATGAGTCCTCAAAATCGGAAAAGTTTGAATTAAGTCCTTTTTCAATTATTACTTCATCAAGGTTACAAATCTCTGAAATAATCTTAAACTTCCTCAGTTTGTCTTTCGCTTTTTCTGTATTTTCAAATTTTGTTAAAAAATAACTCACAGTTGCATACGACAATGCAGAAGCGACCAACGTAACCTGGCTTTTATCTGCAAGAGTTGCAATCTTTGCAATTGAATTATAAAATGGTATTCGCTCTCCCAATAAATCCAACATTATATTGGTGTCAATAAAGAGTTTAGTCTTCATTTGTATTTTTCTGTCAGATAGTTTGAATAATCATTTTTATAATCCAAATCAGAAGGTATTTGAATACCTGAAGACATACTCCTCACAAAAGGTGAAATCTCAATGTCAGTTTTGTTATTTATTGAATCTCCTTTAATTGTTAATGATTGAAGATATGATTCAATAATTCTTGACAAACTTCTATTGTTTGATAATGCATATTCTTTCGCTCTTTCAATCACTGCCTTATCAAGTTTTAACGTCAATTTAGTATCCATCGCTAAAAGGTTTATACGTACAAATATATGAAATGAGCCCGTATAACGCAAGTGTTTTTCATTATTTTTTTCTTTGCAATTGTGCCAGTATTTCATATTTGAAAGATTTTTGGCGCCAAATTGTCTGATAATCAGGATTGGCAGATCTTTTGTATAATCAGGTATAATAATCACATTCTATTCAATTTGGTGTAGGTTATCAATAGACGAAAAACTAAAAAATCAATGATATGAATTTTGACAATTTCACAATAAAGGCGCAGGAGGCGGTAAATCAAGCAGTTAAAATTGCAGAGGGGAATAATCAGCAGGCTATTGAGACTGGACATCTCCTGAAAGGGTTGATGGTTAATGCTGAGAGTGTAACCGGTTTTCTGTTAAAGAAATTGGGTGTTAATGTTTTGATATTCAATGCAGCGCTTGACAAAATCATCGTAAGTTATCCAAAGGTTACTGGAGGGGAATCGTACCTTTCGTCGGCCGCCAATTCGGCAGTGCAAAAGGCAGTTTCTATTTCACAGAAAATGGGCGACCAATACGTTTCGGTCGAACATTTGTTGCTGGGACTTTTGGACGGAAGTGATTCTGTTAGCCGTTTGATGAAGGATAGCGGAATTAGTCACAAAGAACTGGATGAGGCGATTAAAGCGCTGCGTAAAGGGTCAAAGGTGGATAGCCAGACAGCTGAGGATACCTTTAATTCACTGAATCGCTTCGCTGTTAACCTGAATGAACGGGCAAAGTTAGGGAAGCTTGATCCGGTAATCGGACGTGATGAAGAGATTCGCCGGGTCTTACAAATATTGTCACGACGCACAAAAAATAATCCAATCCTGATCGGAGAACCAGGAACGGGGAAAACAGCAATCGTTGAAGGTTTGGCCCAAAGGATTGTCAGGGGAGATGTTCCTGAAAATTTGAAAGACAAGCAGGTTTTCTCGCTCGATATGGGAGCGTTAATTGCTGGTGCAAAATACAAGGGTGAATTTGAAGAACGTTTGAAAGCCGTTATCAATGAAGTGATTCAGGCAGAAGGCAATGTGATTCTTTTTATTGATGAGATACATACATTGGTTGGTGCCGGCAAAGGCGAAGGCGCGATGGATGCTGCCAATATTCTTAAGCCAGCTTTGGCTCGTGGAGAATTGCGGGCAGTCGGAGCAACTACTTTAAGCGAGTATCAAAATTATTTCGAGAAAGATAAAGCGCTGGAACGTCGCTTCCAATTGGTAATGGTTGATGAACCAACCACATTAGACGCGATCTCAATTCTTCGTGGATTGAAGGAACGATATGAAAATCACCATAAAGTAAGGATCAAAGATGATGCAATTATTGCAGCAGTTGAACTTTCACAGCGCTACATTACCGATCGGTTTCTTCCTGATAAGGCCATTGACCTGATGGATGAAGCCGCCGCAAAACTCAGGATGGAGATGGATTCGCTCCCGGAAGGGCTCGATGAGATTGATCGTAAACTGACACAGCTCGAGATTGAACGCGCCGCTATTCAGCGTGAAAATGACACCTCCAAACTGGAAAAACTGGAAGAGGAGATTGCCAACTTAAAGGCAGATCAAACGAAATACAGGGCATCGTGGCAGGCCGAAAAAGGGGCGATTGAGGCTGTACAAAATGAGAAGCTATTGATTGAAGACCTGAAGTTGCAAGCTGATCAGGCTGAACGTCAGGGTGAATATGGCCGTGTTGCCGAAATCCGCTACGGTAAAATAA
>Ga0209386_1000829_pt1 | contig 13884 bp, 13 predicted proteins | sample NGEPertwo_FD_184510 | JGI IMG/M metagenome (GOLD analysis project Ga0209386, IMG submission 184510) | Arctic peat soil microbial communities from the Barrow Environmental Observatory site, Barrow, Alaska, USA - NGEE Permafrost154B-two... | ecosystem: Environmental > Terrestrial > Soil > Wetlands... | reverse complement strand
ACGTGTTGGTCGAGAAGCGCGAGTGCACCACGGCCAGCTCGGTCGCATAGCGAGGATCGGACAGGTCCGGGAAGAACTCCTCGAGCTGCTTGGTGGTCAGCATCCCCTTGTACGTCAGGGTCCGGCAGGACAGCGACGCCAGGTACACGCCCACTTCGTGCTCCACGCGCTTGCGCACCCGGAACGCCCGCCGCTCGAGGTCGATCCCGGCCAGGGTCGCTGTCGGGTCGGCCACCACGAGGTGCCGGAACGCCGGCATGCTCGAGCGAGCGGTCAGGCCGACGATCTCGGGCTTCACCGGGACGTCGCGCCAGGCCAGCAGCTCCAGCCCCTCGTCCCGGACGATCTTCTCCACCCCGACGACGGCGTCGTGCTGGGCGTCCGCATCGGTGGGCAGAAACGCCAGCCCGATCGCGTAGTGACCCGGTGCCGGAAGGTCCGCACCCACGACGTCGCGGATGAACGCGTCGGGCACCTGGGTGAGGATCCCGGCGCCGTCACCGCTGTCGGCCTCGGCGCCCACCGCGCCGCGGTGGTCCAGATTCGCCAGGGCGGTCAGTGCCGCGTCGACGATGTCCCGGCCCGGGGTGCCCCGGAGCGTTGCGACGAAGGCCACCCCGCAGGCGTCATGCTCGGCCGCAGGGTCGTACAGGCCCTCGGCGGGCCTGCTGAGCTGCGGGTGGGACACGGGCACCGTCCTCACTGCGCCGGGAGTACCCGGAGTGATCTGGGGATGCGGGACGCCCTCGGCCCGGGGGGGTGACGATACCGGCCATGAAGGCCCTACCCCAACACCCGACACACTCACCTCACGCCGGGGTGTCGTCCTCGCGCTCGGCGTCGTGCTCGTCCTTGTGCTCGGCGTCGTCCCCGGCGGGCGGGAGATCGGTGGTCGGGGGGAGCTCCGGGCTGGGTTCACGGCCTGGATGACGTCGCCCTACCAGCACGAAGGCTACCAGCGCCGCCACGCCGACCAGGATGGACGTCCAGACGTTGAGCCGCAGGCCGGCGATCCTCTCGGCGGGGTCGATGCGCAGCATCTCGATCCAGAGCCGACCGGTCGTGTAGGCGACGACGTAGGCCCAGAACACCCGCCCGTGGCCCCACCGGTATCGCCGGTCCAGCCAGATCAGCAGGGCCGCGGCGGCCAGGTTCCAGAGCATCTCGTACAGGAAGGTCGGGTGGAAGAGCGTGTCGGATGGCATCCCGTCCGGGAACGTCGGGCCGGCCGGATCGATCCGCAACCCCCACGGGAGGTCGGTCGGCGAGCCGAAGAGCTCCTGGTTGAACCAGTTCCCGAGCCGGCCGATGGCCTGGGCGACCAGCAGGGCCGGCGCGGCCGAGTCCGCGAAGCTGGCGAACCGCACGTGCGCACGCCGAGTGCCGATCCACGCCCCCACCGCGCCAAGGGCGATGGCGCCCCAGATGCCCAGGCCGCCCTGCCAGATCGCGAACGCCTTCATCGGGTCGCCGCCCGGCCCGAAGTACGGCGCCGGAGAGGACAGCACGTGGTAAAGGCGTCCGCCGACGATGCCGAAGGGCACCGCCCAGAAGGCGATCTCCAGCACCGCGTCGGCCTCGCCACCGCGGGCCACCCACCGGCGGGTGGTGATCCAGAGCGACACGACGATCCCGGCCATGATCGCCAACGAGTAGGCCCGCACCGGCAACGGGCCCAGGTACCACACCGACTCGGGCGGGCTGGGGATGACCGCGGGCAGCACTGCTATCACCGGACGTCTCCTCGCACTCCGGCGGCCAGGCCGCCGACGACCTCGGCCAGGTCCCGGAGGCCGGCTGCGGTGGACGTCGCGTCCTGCAGCGCCCGCACGAACGCGCTACCGACGATCACGCCGTCGGCGTACCGGGCGACCTCGGCTGCCTGCGCAGCCGTGCTGACCCCCAGGCCGACGCAGACCCGCTGGGCACCGGCGAGGCGCGCGTCGGCCACCAGCGCCTCGGCATGCGCCCCAACGGTCGCCCGGGTGCCTGTGACACCCATCGTCGATGCCGCGTACACGAACCCGCGGGATGCCCGGGCGGTGATGGCGAGCCGCTCGACGGTGGAGCTGGGGGCCACCAGGAACACCCGGTCCAACCCGTTGGCGTCGGACGCGGCCATCCACTCGGCGGCCTCGTCCGGGATCAGGTCAGGAGTGATCAGGCCTGCGCCCCCTGCTGCCGCCAGGTCCCGTGCGAAGGCGTCGACCCCGTAGCGCAGGACCGGGTTCCAGTAGGTCATCACCAGGATCGGTACGCCGGTCGTGGCGACCGCCTCGACGGTGCGCAAGGTGTCCGCCACCCGCACCCCACCGGCCAGCGCCTGCTCGACGGCGCGCTGGATGACGGGGCCGTCCATCACGGGGTCCGAGTACGGCACCCCCAGCTCCACGACGTCGACGCCCGCGTCGACCATCGTCAGGACAGCGGCGACCGACGTCGCCACGTCCGGGAAGCCGACGGGCAGGTAGCCCACCAGGGCACTGCGGCCCTCGGCCCGCACCTGGTCGAGCCGGTCGGCCGTTCGGCTCGCCGTGGTCGCGGTCACCGCGCGTCCTCGTCCCGCAGGGCGAACCACGTCGCAGCGGTCTCGACGTCCTTGTCGCCACGACCGGAGAGGTTCACCAGGATGGTCTCGGTCCGACCGGCCGCCGCAGCCTCCTCTCCCAGCTGCATGGCGCCGGCCAGGGCATGAGCCGACTCGATCGCCGGGATGATCCCCTCCGTCCGGCTGAGCAGCAGGAACGCGTCCATGGCCTGGGTATCGGTGATCGGCCGGTACTCCGCACGACCGATCGACGCGAGCCAGGCGTGCTCCGGGCCGACCCCGGGGTAGTCCAGCCCGGCCGAGATCGAGTGGCTCTCGATGGTCTGTCCGTCGTCGTCCTGCAGCAGGAACGACCGAGCCCCGTGCAGGACGCCGGGCGCGCCGCCACTGATCGTCGCCGCGTGCCGCCCGGTCTGCACGCCGTCGCCGCCGGCCTCGAGGCCGACCAGCCGCACGGGGTCGTCGAGGAAGGCGTGGAAGATCCCGATCGCGTTCGAGCCGCCCCCGACGCAGGCCGCCACGACGTCCGGCAGCCGGCCGGTCAGCTCGAGCACCTGCTGCCGAGCCTCCACACCGATGATCCGCTGGAAGTCCCGCACCATTGCCGGGAAGGGGTGCGGTCCGGCGACGGTGCCGAAGATGTAGTTGGTGGTCTCCACATTGGTGACCCAGTCCCGCAGCGCCTCGTTGATGGCGTCCTTCAGCGTGCGCGACCCGGCCCGCACCGACACCACCTCGGCGCCGAGCAGGCGCATCCGTGCCACGTTGAGCGACTGTCGGCGGGTGTCTTCCTCGCCCATGTAGATCACGCACTCGAGGTCGAAGAGCGCCGCAGCAGTTGCCGTTGCCACACCGTGCTGACCGGCACCGGTCTCGGCGATGACTCGCTTCTTGCCGATCCGCTTGGTCAGGAGCGCCTGACCGAGCACGTTGTTGATCTTGTGCGACCCGGTGTGGTTGAGATCCTCGCGCTTGAGGATCACCCGGGCGCCCCCGCAGTGCCGGGCGAACCGCGGCACCTCGGTGATGATGCTCGGACGGCCCGTGTAGGTGCGGTGCAGCCGGGTCAGCTCGGCGGCGAACTCGGGGTCGTGCTTGGCCTTGCCGTACTCGGCCTCCAGCTCGTCCAGGGCGGCGACGAGTGCCTCGGGCATGAACCGCCCGCCGAAGTCACCGAAGTACGGCCCCGACCCGGCTGCCTCCTCCAGGGGATGCGCGCCCCCGACGTCGGCCGGTCCGGCCGTGTCGCCTGTGCCCGGAGCGGGCTGCACCGAAGCCCCGCTGCCCGGATCGGTCACTGCCGTACCGCCCGCAGCGAGGGATGGGCCCCGGCCGCCACGAGGTCGGCGACGGCCTGCCGGGGGTTCCCGCCCGTGACCAGGCTCTCGCCGACCAGGACGGCGTCGGCACCGGACCGCGCGTAGTCCATCACGTCGTGCGGTCCGCGAACACCCGACTCGGCGATCCGGACCACGCCGGACGGGATCAGCGGTGCCAGCCGCGCGAAAGTGGTCCGGTCCGCGTCAAGGGTCCGCAGGTTGCGTGCGTTGACCCCGATGCACCTGGCCCCGGCGTCCAGGGCCCGGGCCACCTCCTCGGTGTCGTGCACCTCGACCAGGGCCGTCATGCCGAGTGAGTGCACGCGCTCGACCAGTGATGTCAGGACCGTCTGCTCGAGGGCGGCGACGATCAGCAGGAGCAGGTCGGCCCCGTGCGCGCGGGCCTCCCAGACCTGGTAGGGCGTGACCACGAAGTCCTTGCGCAGCACCGGCACGTCGACCGCGCCGCGCACGGCGTCGAGGTCGGCCAGGCTGCCGTTGAACCGCCGATGCTCGGTGAGCACCGAGATCGCGACCGCCCCGCCGACCTCGTACTCCCCCGCGAGCCCGCCCGGGTCCTCGATCGGGGCAAGGGACCCCTTGCTGGGGCTGGAACGCTTCACCTCGGCGATCACGCCGACCGCGGACTCGTCGTGCAGGCGACTCATGCACTCCTTGGCGCCGGGCAGCCGGGCGGCGCGCTCCTTCAGCGCTGCCAGGGGCACTGCGGCCTGACGCTCGGCCAGGTCCTGCCGCACGCCAGCGACGATGTCCTCCAGGACCGACACCTGCGCCACCTCCCCTGTCCGACCCGCCCCCCAGCGGGCTTGACCCCATGGTAGGGGGCGCCGAACGGCCCTCCTGCCACGCCCATCTGGTGGGACCGCTCAGCCGACCAGCCACGGGGTGAGCCAGGGCACCAGCGGTGGCAGGTTGCGCAGGACGCCGAAGACCACCGCAACGGCGAACCCCGCCCAGACCACCCAGGTGGGCACCACCGGCCCTGACCGAGAGGTGGCCCGGCGCACCCAGGCCGCCCACCCGAGCACGAGCAGCGGGAGCGTGACGACCAGCAGGGCGTTGAAGGACAGGGCCGCCGGCAGGTCGCCCTGGCTCAGGGCGTGCACAGCACGCAGCCCGCCGCAGAGCGGGCATGCCACCCCGGCGAGCGCGAGCAGCGGGCACAGGGAGAGCCGGGTGCCGCCAGGGTCAACGACGGTCGCCACCGCGGTACCGAGCACGGCGACGACACCGACGATGACGGGTGGGCCCAGCCGAGCGGCCGAAGGCAGCCGGCGCTCGGTCACGACCCCCAGGAGTACTGGTACTGCGAGTTGTGCATGAGCTCGTCCCAGCCGACCGTCGCGACGAGGATCCCGAAGACGACGATGCCGATGATCGACAGGACCGTCGCGATCCACCCGATGATCAACCCGGCGCTGCCCAGGCCCCCGTTGTTCGCGCGCCCCTCGGCGGCCGCACGCTTGGACTTGCGCCCGAGGATGATCGCCGGGACACCCGTGAGGAAGCCGAGGCTGCAGACGAACGCGGCAAGACCGAGCACCAGGGACCAGACACCGAGGCTGTTCTGCTCGGTCCCGCTGGTTCCGTAGTACCCGGGTGCCGAGGGGTAGGAAGGGGCGGCCGGGTAGCCCTGCTGACCGTACGCCGGGGGCTGCTGGCCATAGGCGGGCGGCTGCTGGCCATAGGCGGGCGGCTGCTGGCCATAGGCGGGCGGCTGCTGCCCGTAAGGGTTCTCGCCCGAGGGCTGGTACGGGTCCTGCGGACCGTTGGGCGTGCTCATCGCTGCTCCTTCGACGACGGATCGATGTCCGAACCGGACTCGGCACTTCCACGGGCGGGACCAGACGGCTTCGGCTGACCCAGACCCAGCATCTTCAGCAGCCGGCCCACCAAGAGACCGACCACGATCACGGCAAGGCCCACCCAGAAAAGCCACGGCTTGGCCGCAACGACGGCAACCGCCGACACCACGGCACCGAACATGACAACGGACACCGTGACCCAGGCCGCGGTGGTGTGCCCGTGGTTCGTCGGCGGCGCGACCATCGGCAGGTAGGCCCTCTGCGAGCTCTCGAGGGGCTTGTCGACCATACGTGTGCGCCTTTCGTCAGGTACGGCGAAGACTAGCGAACACACCTCGGCAGGAGTGGGCGACGCGAGGCGTCAGGTGGGGTCCTGGCCGCGGCTGAGCGCGTCCCAGGCGGCGGGGTCGTCCGCACCGGGCGGTCCGAGGACGCCGGTCACCGGCTCGTGGCGGGCACTGGGAGCGGCCCATGCCCGCGAGGTGAAGACCGCGAGACAGCCCACCACCGCCGTCACGAGGGCCAGCGCGAGCGCGACCCACGGTGCCGGGCTGACAACGGCGGCACCATCCAGGAGCCCCACCCCGACCGACTCCCGGGCCGCAGCCACGGCGGGCACCGCCGGGTCCGCGAGCACGGACAGCACCGCCGCGACGGCCACGCCTGCGCCACCGACGACGACGACCCCGGCCAGCACGGCTCCCCAGCGTCGGGCCATCGCCAGGGCCAGCGCGGACGCGACGATGAGCAGCCCGGCAGCGCTCACGGCCGGTGCGGCCTGGACGCCGGTCACCGTGACGTCCGCGCGCTCCGACAGTGGCGTCCAGGTCGCCGCCCGCACCCACACTGCAGGGGTGGTGCCCAGCAACGCCGCCCCCAGCCCGGCAGCGACCACGACCACCTGACGGCGGCCGCGCGAACCAACCCACCGGCTGCGCAACGGTCCGGCTCGATCGGTCATCGGCCCGCGGGCCGCAGCCGGGAGGCGATCTGCACCGCGCGGACGGCCGCCGCGGCCTTGTTCCGGGACTCCTCGTACTCCAGCGCCTCCACCGAGTCCGCGACGATCCCGCCGCCGGCCTGGACGCTGGCCCGGCCGCCGCGGATCAGCGCCGTGCGGATCGCGATCGCCATGTCCATGTTGCCGGCGAAGTCGAAGTAGCCGACCGTCCCGCCGTAGATCCCCCGGCGGGCCGGTTCCAGCTCGTCGATCAGGGCGATCGCACGCGATTTCGGCGCGCCGGACAGGGTGCCGGCGGGGAAGGTCGCCATCAGGGTCTGCACGGCGGTCGCGCCCGGATGCAGCCGCCCCACCACCGTCGAGCAGATGTGCATGATGTGGCTGAACCGGCGCACCGCCATGAAGTCGACGACCTCGACGCTGGTCGGCACGCACACCTTCACCAGGTCGTTGCGGGACAGGTCGACCAGCATGATGTGCTCGGCCCGCTCCTTCGGGTCCGCCAGCAGCTCGGTGACCAGCGCCGCGTCGGCCTCCGGGGTGCCGCCGCGGGGGCGCGAACCCGCGATCGGGAACGTCGTGACATGCCCGTCGGTGACCTTCACCAGCGTCTCGGGGCTCGAACCCACCACGGCGAACTCGGCCCCGACGGCGTCCTGCAGCACCATGCAGTACATGTACGGGCTGGGGTTGATCGTGCGCAGCACGCGGTAGACGTCCAGCGGGTCAGCCGGGCAGTCCAGGTCAAGGCGCTGGGAGACGACGACCTGGAACACCTCCCCCTCCCGGATCGCCTCCTTGCCGAGCCGGACCGCGGCCTCGAACTCCGCCCGACTGCTGCGGAACTCCAGCTCCGGCTCCGGCGCTTCGACGAGCACGCCGGGCGCCGTCGTCGTCCGGCATCCCAGTGCCGCCTGCAGCGCGTCCAGGCGCGCGACGGCGTCGGCGTGCGCCTCGTCAACGCGCTCGTCGGTCGCGTCGAAGTTGATCGCATTCGCGACCAGCCAGACGGTCCCGTCGACGTGGTCGACCACGGCCAGGTCCGTAGCCAGGCACAGCGCCACCTCCGGGATGCCCAGCTCCTCCGGCGCCACCCTCGGCAGCGTCGGCTCCCAGTGGTGCACCACGTCCCAGCCGAGCGCGCCCACCAGGCCGCCGGACAGTGGCGGCAGCCCGGGCACGGCCGGGGTCCGCAGGGCCTCCAGCGTCGCCGCCAGCACCTGCAGGACATCGCCCTCGAGCGGGACACCCACGGGCACGTCGCCCAGCCAGACGGCGCGTCCGTGCACCGCCGTGAGGGTGGCGCGGGACGCAGCACCCACGAACGAGTACCGGGCCCAGGTGCCGTCCACCTCGGCCGACTCCAGGATGAAGGTGCCCGGACGTCCCTGGGCCAGGCAGCGGTAGAGGCCGACCGGCGTGACGTCGTCGGCGAGCAGCCGTCGCACCACCGGGATCACCCGGCGGTCGTTCGCCAGCTCGCGGAAGGTGGCGAGGCTCGGCCAGGTGGTCCCCCAGGCCAGGTCGACCGGGACGTCGGGGGCGATCGCCGCGGTCACGAGACCGGTCCCGGCTGGTCGCCGACGACGGCACCGAGCGAGCCGCCGGCCTCGAAGCACGTGCGGGTACCCGTGTGGCAGGCCGCGCCCACCTGGTCCACCTGCACCAGGATCGCGTCGCCGTCGCAGTCCAGGTGCACGGACCGCACGTGCTGGACGTTGCCGGAGCTGTCGCCCTTGCGCCAGTACTCCTTGCGGGACCGGCTCCAGAAGGTCACCCGACCGGTCGTGAGCGTCCGGTGCAGCGCCTCGTCGTCCATCCAGCCGACCATCAGCACCTCACGGGTGTCGTGGTCCTGGACGACGGCGCACACCAGGCCGGCGTCGTCCCGCTTCAGGCGGGCTGCGACAGCGGGATCGAGCGAGGAGGCGGCTGCAGGCACGGGCCGATCCTGCCACGGGACTGCAAGGTGATGCCGCTGGTATTCAACGGAGCCGACCTGCGCGAACGCTCACCGGGTCTGGGCGAGCCATGCGGCGTGCATCGCGGCGTAGGGGCCGTCCTCGGCCAGCAGCCGCTCGTGCGGGCCCACCTGCACGACCCGCCCCTCCGCCACGACCACCACCAGCTCAGCGGCCTCCGCGGTCGACAGCCGGTGCGCGATGGTGACGGTGGTCCGGCCGGCGGTGAGCTGGTCGAGGGCCCGGGCGATCCGCACCTCGGTCGCCGGGTCGACGGCGCTCGTCGCCTCGTCCAGCACCAGCACGTCCCCACCCGCCACGTGGGCCCGCGCGAGCGCCACCAGCTGACGCTCACCGGCGGACAGCCGCTCGCCACGCTGCCCGACGTCGGTCGTCACGCCCTCCGGCAGGTCGGCGAGCCAGTCGGCCAGGCCGAGCTCGGTGAACGCCTCGGTTGCCACCTCTTCCGGTCCGTCCTGCCGAGTCGGCCCACGCAGGCCGTACGCCACGTTCTCCGCGATCGTGCCGTCGAACAGGAACCCCTCCTGGGGCACCAGGACCACGCGGGTGCGCAGGTGGGCCAGGCTCAGGTCGCGCAGATCGGTGCCGTCCAGGAGCACCTGTCCGGCCAGGGGGTCCACCAGGCGGGCGATCAGCCGCGCCATCGTCGTCTTGCCGGATCCGGTCGCCCCCACCACGGCGACCTTGGCGCGGGCCGGCACCACGATCGACACGTCGTCCAGCACGACCGGTCCGTCCGGGTAGGCGAACCCGACCCCGCGCAGCTCGACCTGGCCGGCGCCACAGGAGGTCGGACTCCCGCCGCCAGGGGGATCCGTGATCTCGGCGCGGGTGTCGATGACGCCCAGCACGCGGCGCCAGCCCGCGAGTGCGTTCTGCAGCTCGTTCAGGATCTCGGTAGCCATCTGGACCGGACCCGTGAACAGCTGGACCAGGAACAGGAAGGCCAGCAGCCGCCCGGCGGTGATCCGGTCGTCGACACCGAGGAGCGTGCCAACCACCACGACGGCCGCCAGCACCAGGTTGGCGACCAGGACGCCCGAGGAGAACACCGCTGCCACCCGCGTCTGCGCACCCACCTGGGCGTCCCGGGTGTCCCGGACGGCGGCATCGATCCGCCGCTGGGTGCGCTCGCCCACGCCGTACGCCCGGATGGTCTCGGCGCCGACGACCGCCTCGGAGATCGCGCCGAGCATGGCGCCCGTGCGAACCCGGACCGCCCCGTACGCCTTGCTGACCCGGCGCTGCGCCGGACGCAGGATGAGCATCAGCGGCAGGAAGGCCGCCCAGACCACCAGCGCGAGCGGCCACGAGTACACCAGCATCAGCACCGTCGCGACGCCGATCTGCAGCACCGAGACGAGCAGCATGATGCCCCCCCACTGCACGAACAGGGAGATCGTGTCGACGTCGCCGGTCACCCGGGACACCAGGCTGCCGCGGCGCTCCGTGCCCTGGGTGTGGACCGACAGGTCGTGCACCCGGCGGAACGCCGCGACCCGGAGCTGGGCAAGTCCCGCCTCGCTGCGCTGGACCAGCCGCATGTTGACCAGGGAGGAGCAGACCCCGGCTGCGACCAGGACTGCCGCGGCCAGCGCGACCAGGATCGCCACACGACCCAGCCGCGGACCCGCCGCGGCGAGGATGCCGGTGTCGATCGTCTGCTGGACCGCCATCGGCACGACCACCCGGCCGCCGGCGGCGGCAACGGCCAAGGCAAGGGTCACCCAGAGCCCCTCGGCCATCTGCGGCGACACCTGGAGCCCTCGGCGCAGCGTCGCCAGCGTGCCCAGCGTGCTGGTGGTCTCCAGGCGGACCGGCACCTGGGGCTCGTCGTCCTGCCTGCTCACTCGGGTACCCCCTCCCCCTCGACGTCGACGTCTTCGGCGTCGACGTCCTCGGCGCGCCGCGCGGACTCCCGCAGGTAGGCGGTGGCGAGCTCGGCGTATCCCGGGTCGCGGGCGATCAGGTCCGCATGCGGCCCCCGGTCGACGATCCGGCCGCCGGCGAGGTGCACGACCTCGTCAGCCAGCAGCACCGAGGACATCCGATAGGCGACCAGCAGCACGGTCGGCCCCGTCCCGGGACCCCACCCCGCCCGCATCCCGCCGAGGATCTGCTGCTCCACCCGGGGGTCGACGGCCGACGTCGCGTCGTCGAGCAGGAGCAGCCGGGGCACCCGGATCAGGGCCCTGGCGATCGCGAGCCGTTGGCGCTGGCCGCCCGAGAGGTTCGCGCCGCGCTCACCCAGGGGCGCGTCCAGAGCACCCGGCAGAGCCCGGACCACGTGGTCGACGCGTGCCACGCGAAGGGCCGCCCACACGGCGTCGTCGTCCGGCGCGGTCGGGTCGTCAGGGTCCTTGAGGGTGACGTTGGCCCGGACGGTGTCCTCGAACAGGAACGTCTGCTGCGCGACGTGGGCCACTTGCGCCGCGACATCCGCGGCCAGCAACCGACGGATGTCGACACCGTCGAGCTGGACCGAGCCCTCGCTGGGGTCCCGCAGCCGGGCCAACAGTCCCGCGAGGGTGCTCTTGCCGGCGCCGGTCGGGCCGACCAGCGCCACGGTCCGGCCGGGCAGCAGCTCCAGGTCGATCCCGGTGAGCAGCTCCTGCTGGTCCTCGCCCGACGGCACCCGCACCGTCGCATCACTCAGCCGCACGTGCATGCCGTGCGGGCCGGCCGGCAGCGGGGTGTCCCCCGCCGCCTCACCGCCCCGGGCGTCCAGCACCCGCGCGATCCGGTCGTAGCCGACCAGGGCGCGCGGCAGCTCTCCCAGCACCCAGCCGAAGGCGCGCACCGGGACGGACATGATCGTCAGCAGGTACCCGGCGAACACGATGTCGCCGGTCTGCACGGCACCAGCCGCCGCTCGGTGCGCCCCGACGAGCAGCACGGCCAGCGTGCCGAGGCTCGGCAGCAGCTCGATGACCGGGTCGAAGACCGCCCGCAGGCGGCCGACCCGCACGTTGGCCGCACGAAGCTCGTCAGCCCGCGCGGCGAACCTGGCCTCCTCGCGGTCCTCGGTCCCCAGCGACTTGACCAGGAGCAACGCCTCGAAGCTCTCGTGGGCCACGTCGGCCACCCGGGCCCGGAGCTGCTGGGCGTGCGTCGCTGCCGGGCTCATGTACCGCTGGAAGACGACGTTGGCCAGGGTGGCGAGCGGGAGCACGGTCAGCGCCGTCAAAGCCAGCCACGTGTCGATCGAGAAGAGCGCGACGGCGGCCACCAGGATCATCACCACGACGCCGAGTGCGAACGGCAGGGGGTTGAACACCCCGGTCGCGGCCTCGACGTCCGAGCTGGCGTTGGCCAGCAGCTGTCCGGTCGGGTGGGCCCGGTGCCAGGACATCGGCAGACGCAGGTACTGGCGCGTCACCCCGCGCCGATGGCCCGCCTGGATGTCCGCGTACCCGACCCCTGCGAAGATCCGCCGTCCGGCGACGCCGACGGCGAGGACCACCGCGACCGCCACCAGGACCAGCCCGGCCGTGCCCAGGTCCGCGCGCGCACCCTTGTCCCCGGTGAGCGCCGGGATCACGACGCGATCGGTGACCATGCCGAGCAGCTGGCTGACCCCGACGGTGGCGGCACCGAACACCGCGGAGAGCCCGACGGCGAGCAGGTAGGTACCGGGGTTTGCCGCCATCCCCCGCCACATCAGCTGGACCGACCGCCGGGCGACGCCGCCGCTGAGGGCCGCCGGTCGCGCGGCGTCCCGGCCGGCCGAGCGGGGGCGCACGAGCACGGCGTTCCTTTCGTCGAGGGGAGTGTCCCAGCATCTCATGGGCCGCCGACCGCGGTCCCGCACCGCCGTGCCGCGGGTCGGCCGCCCGCCGGACCTCACCTGGCCAGGGCACCACACCCCGGCGAGACTGTGACCATGCACGGCACCGATCGTGAACGACTGCGGCGGACTTTCGACCAAGCCGCGGCGACCTACCACCACGCCCGTCCCGACTACCCGGACCAGCTCCTCGACGACCTCGTGTCGGTCACCGGCCTCGATCGCACGTCGCACCTGCTCGAGGTCGGCTGCGGCACCGGCAAGGCCACCCTGCCGCTCGCTCGTCGGGGTCTGCGCATCACCTGCGTCGAGCTCGGCCCGGCGCTCGCCGCGCAGGCCCGACGGAACCTCGAGGACTTCCCGCGGGTCGACGTCGTCGTCGAAGGGTGGGAGGACTGGGACGGACCGACGGGCGCCTTCGACCTCGTCTACGCGGCGACGGCATGGCAGTGGCTGGACCCGACAACCCGCTACGCCCGGGCGGCTGCGCTCCTGAGGCCGCGAGGGCACCTCGCGTTCTGGGACGCCGATCACGTCTTTCCACCCGGCGGTGACCAGTTCTTCGCGCAGATCCAGCCCGTGTACGACGAGATCGGTCAGTCATTGCCGGACGGCGCGTCCCGGCCGGCTCCAGGCGAGCTGCCGGACCGACGGGCCGAGATCGAGGCGAGCGGGCTCTTCGAGGTGGTCGACCTCCGCCAGTACGCGTGGACGCTGACGTACGACGCCGACGGGTACCTCGACCTGCTGCGCACCTTCTCCGGCCACATCGCGATGACCGAGGCGAACCGGGGCCACCTCTTCGACGAGATCCGACGCCGCCTGGCACAGCGACCTGACCCGCGGCTGCGCAGGGCGTGGGGCGCGGTCCTGCACGTCGCCCAACGGCTCGGGTGAGGGTCAGCGGACCTCGAAGCCGGCTGCCCTCAGGTGGTCCTTGACCTGACCGATGGTGAGCACACCGAAGTGGAACACGCTCGCCGCGAGCACGGCGTCCGCGCCGACCCGCACCGCCTCGACGAAGTGCTCGGGGGTGCCCGCTCCGCCGCTGGCGATCAACGGGACAGTCACCTCGCGGCGCACCACAGCGAGCATCTCCAGGTCGAACCCGTCGGTGGTCCCGTCCGCATCCATCGAGTTGAGCAGCACCTCACCGGCGCCCAGCTCGACCGCGTGGCGAGCCCAATGGACCGCGTCGATCCCCGTGCCGCGGCGTCCGCCGTGGGTGGTCACCTCGTAGCCGGACGGGGTGGGCCGGCCGCCGGTAACCACCCGTCGTGCGTCGACCGAGAGGACCAGGACCTGGCTGCCGAACCGCTCCGCGATCTCGGCGACCAGCTGCGGCCGGGCGATGGCTGCGGTGTTCACCCCGACCTTGTCGGCACCGGCTCGCAGGAGCTTGTCGACGTCGTCCGTCGACCGCACGCCGCCGCCGACGGTGAGCGGCACGAAGACCTCCTG
>Ga0209386_1000827_pt1 | contig 13899 bp, 10 predicted proteins | sample NGEPertwo_FD_184510 | JGI IMG/M metagenome (GOLD analysis project Ga0209386, IMG submission 184510) | Arctic peat soil microbial communities from the Barrow Environmental Observatory site, Barrow, Alaska, USA - NGEE Permafrost154B-two... | ecosystem: Environmental > Terrestrial > Soil > Wetlands... | reverse complement strand
TCGGCGGCGTCGAGCTGCAGCTCCATGTCGGCAAACAGGGCGGCCCAGCGCATGCGCACACCGTAGGGCCCGGTCGTCGCCTCGATGCCCGACTTGTCCACAACCTGGACGCGGCGTCGACATATCAGGTCAGATCAGTCACCATCATCAGACATCTACTGGCAGCACTACACATCGTCCCTGATGATCCTTCCGGAGGCCGCCGTGCCCACGTCGTCACCCACCGTGCACCGAACGCCCAGGCCGAACCACGTGCCCGGACCACGCGTAGGCGTGCTCCGCGGATCGGCCGCTACCGTGCTCCGCGGATCGGCCGCTACCGTGCTCTGCGGGGCTCTTGGCCTCGCCCTCGGTGCGACCGCCGCTCGGACGACGGCGAGCAGCACCGGTCCGATCGGCCTCGACGTGCTCGTTGCAGCCCTTGCGCTGGGACTCGGGGCCGCCGCGGCGGTGGTCCTCGCGGTCGGCTGCGGCCTCCTGACGGTCGCGGCCCTCGGCCGGGCCCTGGGGCGGTCGCTCGACGGGCTCGACGCCCTCGCCGCGAGGCTGACGCCGGCCCTGCTGCGCCGAGCGGTAGCCGTCACGGTGAGCACCGGGCTGGGGCTTGCCGCCGCGACCGGAGTGGCGTCCGCGTCGGAGCCGGACCTCGGTTGGCAGGTCACGACGTCAAGCTCTGCCTCGGGCACCGACGCGGCCCCTGGTGGGGCGGCCGGTCCTGGCCGACCCGAGCCCTCCGCCGAGGTCCGGCCCGGTCCGGCAGGAGCCGCGGTCGCCCCGCAGCCGGCGGCCACCGTGGCGATCCCGTCGACCCGACCCCCGGCCAGCACTGTCACCGTGCTCGCCGGAGACAGCCTGTGGCGGATCGCGGCGGCGCACCTTCCCGCCGGCAGCAACGACGCCGATGTGGCCTCCGCCTGGCCCCTCTGGTACGCGGCCAACCGCGATGTGGTCGGTCCGGATCCCGGGCTGATCCATCCGGGACAGGTGCTCACCGCCCCCGCTGCCGAGGAGTCCGCATGAGCGCCGTCGCACTGGCCGGTCCCGGGCCGGGCGGCCAGACCCGCGCACGGCCCGCCGCGTCCGGGCAGCAGACCTCGGCCCGAGCCCGACCGTCGAGGCTGCTCCTGCCACCCTGCACGGAACCGGACCCACGGGCGCCGGCGGTGTCTCAGGTGGCTGTGCCGCAGGCCCGCTCGGTGCTCTCGCCCCTGACCGACCGCGCGTGGCCGGTGGCATCCCGCCGGATCGGCGGCGACCCGGAAACCGAGCTGCCCGATCCCACCCGCCTGTGCGGCGCCGTCGTGCTGGCAGCGGTCGAGGCGCTATGCAGTGCCCGTCCGCTGGGCCAGCTCGCGCGGTGGGTCAGCCCGGAGGTCTACGAGTCGCTCGCCCGTGCCGCCCGACCCAGCCTGGAGGGCTCCGTCCAGCGGGGCGCGGTCGTCCGGGGCCTGCGGGTCTGCCGGATCAGCGCGACCGTGGCCGAGGGGTGCGCCGTCCTGCACGACGGCGTGCGGGTGCGGGCCGCCGCCGTGCGGTTCGAGGTGCACCGGGGCAGCTGGCGCGCGACGGTGCTCCAGATCGGCTGACCGCGCCGGGACTCGGCGGCTCGGTCAGGCCAGGCGATCCGGTCGACCGACCGCCCTCACTCCTCGTTCTTGCCGTGGCAGAGCTTGTACTTCTTGCCCGACCCGCACGGGCACTGGGCGTTGCGTGGCGTGCCGGGGAAGGTCTGGCCGTCCTTCTCGGCAGCCGCCACTCCCCCGCTGCGGCTGCTCACGTGGCTGCCTCGGCCGGCCTCACCGTCGACGCTCGGCGCCGAGTACTGCAGCGGCGCCCGTCGCTCCGGCCCGTCCAGGCCCTTGGCCAGGAGGGTCGGGGCCGTGGCCGATCGCGGCGTGGCGTCGCCACCGGTCACCGGCGCGGTCGGTGCCTTGGCGCCCGCCCCGGACGCCGCCCGGCCCGCCGCCGCAGCCTGGGCCGCGCGCCGGCCGCCCGCGCCGCGACGCGAAGGCGGAGCCTGGCCGGCCGATCCGGCTGCCCCGGTTGGCGGAGCGCCGTCGGAGGCGGGGGCTGCGCCGTTCTGCGCTGCGCCGTCTCCCGCCGCAACGGCCGCCTCGGCCTCCTCAGGAGTCTGCGGCACCGCCACCTTGACCTCGAGGTTGTACAGGAAGGTGATCGACTCCTCCTTGATCGACTCGGTCATGGCGGCGAACAGCTGGAAGCCCTCGCGCTGGTACTCCACCAGCGGGTCGCGCTGGGCCATTGCCCGCAGCCCGATCCCGTCCTTGAGGTAGTCCATCTCGTACAGGTGCTCGCGCCACTTGCGGTCCAGCACGGAGAGCACCACGCGCCGCTCGAGCTGGCGCGTGTTCTCCACACCGAGCTCCTCCTCGCGCCGGGCATAGGCGTGCTTGGCGTCCGAGAGGATCTCCGTCAGGAGCAGGTCGTGGGTCAGGCGGGTGGCGTGCCCCGCCTCTTCGATCACCTCGTCCGGCGTGATCGAGATGGGGTAGACCACCTTGAGCGCGGTCCACAGCGCGGGCAGGTCCCAGTTCTCCGGGGTGCCCTCGGCGGTCGCGCCCTCGACGTAGGCGGTGGTCACGTCGGCGACGAAGTGCTGGATCTGGTCCTCCAGGTCCTCGCCCTCCAGCACGCGCCGACGCTCGCCGTAGATCACGGAGCGCTGGCGGGAGAGCACGTCGTCGTACTTCAGGACGTTCTTGCGGATCTCGAAGTTGCGCGCCTCCACCTGCGTCTGCGCGCTCTGGATGCCGCGGGAGACGAGCTTGGACTCCAGCGGGAGGTCGTCCGGGAAGGCGGCCCGGTTCATCATCGACTCGGCAAGGCCGGAGTTGAACAGCCGCATCAGGTCGTCGGTCATCGACAGGTAGAACCGGGACTCGCCCGGGTCGCCCTGACGACCCGACCGGCCGCGCAGCTGGTTGTCGATCCGTCGGGACTCGTGGCGCTCCGTGCCGAGCACGTACAGCCCGCCCAGCTCGACCACCTCGTCGTGCTCGGCGGCGCTGGCCGCCTGGTTCTTCGCCAGGGCGTCCGGCCAGGCGGCCTCGTACTCCTCGGGGTTCTCCGCCGGGTCAAGGCCCCGCCCCGCGAGCTCCTGGACGGCCATGAACTCCGCGTTGCCACCGAGCATGATGTCGGTGCCACGGCCGGCCATGTTGGTCGCGACCGTCACGGCACCCTTGCGGCCCGCCTGGGCGACGATCGGTGCCTCGCGAGCGTGCTGCTTGGCGTTCAGCACCTCGTGCGGGACACCAAGGCGCCGGAGCATCTGGGAGAGCCGCTCGCTCTTCTCCACGCTGATGGTGCCGACCAGCACCGGCTGGCCCGCGGCGTGCCGCTCGACGATGTCCTCGACGACCGCCTTGTACTTGGCGTCCTCGTTCTTGTAGACGAGGTCGGACTGGTCGATCCGGATCATCGGCATGTTGGTGGGGATGGGCACCACGCCGAGGTTGTAGGTGCCCTGGAACTCCGCGGCCTCCGTCTGGGCGGTGCCGGTCATGCCCGAGAGCTTGTCGTAGAGCCGGAAGTAGTTCTGCAGGGTGATCGTGGCGAGGGTCTGGTTCTCGGCCTTGATGGCCACACCCTCTTTGGCCTCGATGGCCTGGTGCATGCCCTCGTTGTAGCGCCGGCCCGGCAGCATGCGGCCGGTGTGCTCGTCGACGATCAGCACCTCGCCGGTCATCACCACGTAGTCCTTGTCGCGGTGGTACAGCTCCTTGGCCTTGATCGCGTTGTTGAGGAACCCGATCAGCGGGGTGTTCAGCGACTCGTAGAGGTTCTCGATGCCCAGGTAGTCCTCGACCTTGGCGATGCCGGGCTCCAGGACGCCGACGGTGCGCTTCTTCTCGTCGACCTCGTAGTCCACCTCGGCGTTCATCCGCAGGACGACCTTGGCGAACTCGGCGTACCACTTGTTCGCGTCGCCCGACGCCGGGCCGGAGATGATCAGCGGGGTCCGGGCCTCGTCGATCAGGATGGAGTCGACCTCGTCGACGATCGCGTAGCTGTGGCCGCGCTGGACGAGCTCCTCGGGACGCCACGCCATGTTGTCGCGCAGGTAGTCGAAGCCGAACTCGTTGTTGGTGCCGTAGGTGACGTCGGCCTCGTACTGGCGGCGCCGCTCCTCGGGCTTCTGCCCGGTCACGATGCAGCCGGTGGTCAGGCCGAGGAACCGGAACACCCGGCCCATCAGCTCGCTCTGGTAGCTGGCCAGGTAGTCGTTCACCGTGACGACGTGCACACCCTTGCCGGTCAGGGCGTTCAGGTAGGCCGGCAGGGTGGCAACCAGGGTCTTGCCCTCACCGGTCTTCATCTCGGCAATGTTGCCCAGGTGCAGCCCAGCCCCACCTTGGATCTGGACGTCGAAGTGCCGCTGGCCCAGCGTGCGCCGGGCCGCCTCCCGGACCGCCGCGAAGGCCTCCGGCAGGATGTCGTCGAGGGTCTCGCCGTCCGCCAGCCGCGCCTTGAACCGGTCGGTCTCCTCCCGCAGCTCGGCGTCGCTGAGGGCGGAGAAGCTGTCCTCCAGCGCGTTGACCTGGTGGGCGATGTTGGCGAGCTTCTTCAGGATCCGGCCCTCGCCGATGCGCAGGACTCTGTCGAGGATCGACGGCACGCGTTGCTCCAGACGTGTCAGCTGCCCGCGCCGGACGGCCGCGGGTCCGGCCTGCGACGCCCCGCCCGTCAGGGCGCGGCAGAGCGCAGACCACCAACCATCGTAGGCGAGGCCGGCGGCGACCCGGGGCGCGCGTTCGCGATGAGCGGACGACGCCGCGGCGCGGGAGGGTTCGCGTACCGAGGTGCGAACGGCGCAGGCCCGCCGGACCGGAACGCCCGAGCCGACCGCGGGAGGGGTTCGGGGTGGACGCGCCGGCAGCCCGTTGTCAACTCACCGCCTCAGCCCGCGGCCATCGCGTCGTCGAGCCCGGCCACCAGGTCACCGTGCGCCTCGCCGGACACGGCCACCTCATCCAGTCCCAACCAGTCGGCCATCAGCCGCAGCTCGTCGGCCAGCTCGACGACCGCGTCCGCCGGCGCCACGGGCTCCAGGTGGGCGGCCTGGACGCGAAGCACGCCGGCCTGGCGGTCCGCCTTGAGGTCCACCCGGGCGGCGATCCGGTCGCCGAGCAGGAACGGCAGCACGTAGTAGCCGTGCACCCGCTGGTGGGCAGGGGTGTAGATCTCGATCCGGTACCGCAACCCGAACAGCTCCTCGAGCCGGCGACGCTCGAACACGAGCGGGTCGAACGGGCTGAGCAGCGTCCGCCCACTCACCGAGCGCGGCAGCGTCGCGTCCCGGTGCAGGAAGACCGGCCGGTCCCAGCCCCGGACCTGCACGGAGGCCAGCACGCCGTCCTCGACGAGCTCGCCGACCGCGCGACGGGCCTGCGCGACCCGCAGCCGGAAGTAGTCGCCGAAGCACCCCGCCGTGCCGATCCCGTGCGCCCGGGCGCCGATCTCCACCAGGGCCCGGACGGCGTCGTGCTCGCTCGGCTCCGGCAGGGCCAGCACGGCCGGTGGCAGCACGCGGCTGGTGAGGTCGTAGCACCGCTCGAAGGCGGGGTTGCGCCGGGCCGCGGTGACCTCACCGGTGAAGAACAGGAACTCCAGCACGCGCTTGGCGACCGTCCAGTTCCAGCCCCAACCCGTGCGCACCCGCGGATGCTCGGCCGCGTACACCTCGTGCACCTCGCGTGCGGTCACCGGGCCGCGCTCGGTGATCAGGGCGCGGATCTGGGTCAGCACCGCCGAGTGCTGCAACGGCACCGACGCGATCGACCCCCACGCTTGCTCGCGGTACGCCCGCTGGCGCCAGCCCAGCAGCCGGTACGTCGTCGGCGGGACGAGCGACGCCTCGTGCGCCCAGCACTCCACCAGCCGGCGCGGCGCCCGCCCGCTCGCCCGGTCCAGCAGCCCGACGTCGTACGGCCCGATCCGGGAGAACGTCGGCATCAGGTGGGCGCGGGCCAGCACGTTGACCGAGTCGATCTGGAGCAGGCCGAGCCGGTCGACCACCTGCTGCAACCCGCGCATCCCGGTGGCCGCGTCCCGGCGCGGCCGGTCCAGGCCCTGCGCACGCAGAGCGATCCGCCTGGCCTGCGCCAGGCTCAGCTCCTCACGCCGCCGGGGCCCGACACGCGCCGACCGAACCGACGGCTCGGCGGGGGGCAGCGCCACAGGTGACAACTCGGGGGGCGAGGACGGCACCCGGCCATCCTCGCCCCCCGCCGACATGTTTCGCGCCCGGGCCACCCGCGGGGCCGACCGAGCGTTAGACCGCCTGAGCGGTCACCGACACGGGGCTGTCCAGGCGGATCACCCCGTAGCTCCACCCGCGCCGGCGGTACGCCACCGAAGGCAGCGCCGTCTCGGCGTCGATGAACAGGAAGAAGTCGTGCCCGACCATCTCCATCTCGTACAGGGCGTCGTCAACGGTCATCGGCTGGGCCGTGTGGATCTTCTCGCGGATCACGATCGGGGAGTCGCCGAGCACCTTCTCCAGCGTGCCGTCGGCCTGCTCGGCCACCGTGACTGCCTCGCTGCCGGGCGCCTCGGGCGCCTCGGCCGACTCGGCCGACTCGGCCGCCTCGGCCGACTCGGCGGCCCGCATCTCCACCGGCGTCAGGGTCATCGACCGGTGGTGGTCCTTGCGCCGGTCCCGCGCCCGCCTCAACCGCTCCATCAGCTTGGTGGTGGCGATGTCCAGGGCCGCATAGGGGTCGTCCGCCCGGGCCTCGGCGCGCACGACGGGACCCTTGCCCAGAACGGTGAGCTCGACGCGCTCACTGATCTCGGACAGTCGCGGGTTCTTCTCGTGCGTGACCTCGACGTCCACCCGCTGCGCGCGTGGCGCGAGCTGGGCGACCTTGGCGAGCTTGTCCTCGACATGCCGGCGGAACCTCTCAGGGACCTCGGCGTGACGACCGACAATGACGATCTCCATGGCTGACCTCCAGTGGATGGGACGGGGGGACCTGGTCGACTCACAGGTGGGATGCCGAGCACCACCTCCTCCGGCCGGAGCCGCCACCCAGAGTGCAGGTCGGGTCGGAAACCCGGCCGCACCAGAGGCACAGCTCCATGCACCGACGGTAACCCCACTGTCCAGTCGAGAGAAGGTGTGACGCGGGCGGTTTGTGACCCAGCCGTAACCTTCACCCGGCCGTTGGGATCTATCCGACCAGACGGACCTGTTGATCGCCTGTGTCACGGCCGAGAACGAACCCGGCCGACCCTGCCGGCTCGCGCACCTCGTAGTCCCCGAACCATCCGCGTACCCGGACGCGGCCGGCATCGTCGGTGCGCATGGTGGTCGGCGCGAGCCACCAGTCACCCTTGACCAGGTCGTGCAGGGCGTCGTACGACGGTTTGGGCGTGCCGTCCGCCCGCACGAACCCGCCCGGCGCGCCCAGCCAGGCGCCGTCGTCGGACAGGCCCCAGTAGGTGACCGCCTGGACCGCGGGGTGGGACGCGAGGGTCCGGTAGTGCCGGACCACCTCGTCGGCCTGGCGCTCCTCCCCCTCCGGCGTGGAGGGCCAGTCCGGGATCCGGTAGTCGTTCAGGTCCTCGATCTCCGGCGGCATCAGGTGCCCGGACAGCAGGGTGGTCTCGGTGAAGTGGATCGGCAGGCCGTATCGGGAGAACCGCTCGAGGACGGCCAGCGTCTTCTCCTCCCCCCAGTAGCCCTGGTGCATGTGGCTCTGCAGGCCGAGCACGTCGATCTCGATGCCGGCCTCGAGCACACCCTCGATCAGGCACTCGTAGGCCGTGGACATGTCGAAGTCGTTGAGCAGCAGGGTGGCGCGCGGGTTCGTGGCGCGCGCCTCGTCGAAGGCCAGCCGCACCGTCGCGATCCGGCCGATGTCGCGGCACAGCCGGGTGATCCCGTTGTCGTCCTTGTCGAAGACCGGCATGATCACGGCCTCGTTGATCGCGTCCCAGGTGTCGATCAGGCCCGCGAAGTCCGCGACGTCCCGTCGGATCCGCTCGCGCTGGACCTGCTCCACCTCCCGGGTGGGCAGGTCCCGCAGCCAGGGTGCCGTCACGGTGTGCCACAGCAGGGGGTGGCCCTTGAGCGCCACGCCGCGTTCGGTGAACCACTCGGCGGTGCGCAGCAGCCGCCGGGTGTCGGGCTTGCCACGCTCGGGCTCGAAGCGGCCCCAGTAGAACGGCAGGGTCGCGGTGTTGAACAGGTCCAGCCACAGGTCGGCGAGGTGGCTGAGCGCGTCGACCGATGCGCCGCCGAAGGTCTCGACCTCCTCCGGTCGCCGCGCCGTCTCGCCGTTGGCCAGCGGGATGAGGTCGAAGCCGATGTTGCCGAAGCCGAAGGCGTGCCGGCGCTGCGCGACGACGACGTCCTGGTCGGCGACCGGCCGGCCGGCGCCGTCCCGGACGGTGACCGACACGTCACCGATGCGGTGGGCCATCGTCGGGTCCGGCGACAGGGACGTCGGCGGGAAGGGGCGCATCGGGACCTCCTGGGTGGGTTGCACGCCAGCCTGCCACTGAGGTCACCGCCGCGTCGGGGACGGCGTGGCGGCGAGCACGACGGCGCCCAGCACCAGTCCACCGGCCGCCTCGAGGGCGCGGCAGCACGCCGCGAGGGTCGATCCTGTGGTGACGACGTCGTCGACCAGCACGTGCCAGCGTCCACGAACGTCCGCCTGCCGACGCAGGGCGATCCCGCTGGTGTTCCCGCCCCGGGCGCGCGCTCCGAGGCCCACCTGGTCCGCGGCCGCCCGACGCCTCAGGACGGGGGCGGTCTGTGCCGGCAGGCCCCCGGCGGTGAGCCCCTCCGTGACGCCCGCCGCGAGCAGCCGCACCAGGTCCGCCCCGCGACGCCGTCGGGCGGCCGGGGTGGACGGCACCGGCACCACGTGCAGGGAGCCCGTCCACAGCGGGGTACCCGAGGGCCCACCCGCTCTGCCCGACGCCGCGCCCGACGCCGCGCCCGACGTCGCGCCCGACGCCGACGCCCGTCCGCCCAGCGCGGGGGCAGCCTCCTCCCCCGCCCGCCGGACCGCCGCCACCAGCTGCCCGGTGAGGTCGCGACGCCCGCGGTCCTTCCACGCCACGACGACACCGCGCACCGGACCGGTGTAGGTCGTCACCGTCCAGACCGGCAGCGGTGGCCAGCCATCCATCTTGTCCAGGCGCGGGACGTCCTGCTCGCACCGACGAACCGGGTGGGCGAGCGTCGCGGCACACACCTCGCAGAGGATCTCGTCCGGGCGCCGGCAGCCCGGGCACTCCACCGGGAGCACCAGCCGCGCGAGGTCGCGCGCGGCCACCGTCACGCGGCTCAGGGACGCACGTTCGGCTGTCATGCAGCGAGCGTGCCCGACGTCGGGCCGGTGGCGCGGCCGTCCACAGCCTCAGCCCGGGAACACTCAGCCCGGGAACGCTCAGCCCGGGAACACCGGGTCCCGGACGTCCACTGCCACCTCGGTCCAGCCGGTTCCGGCCTGCTGCAGCAGCACGCCGTCGGCGAGGATGTACAGCCTCTCCTTCGCGGCGGCCAGGCCGGTCACCCCTTCCTGGAAGGGCAGCGCCCGGGTGGGGCCACCGAGCGGGATCCGATATGCCGTCACGTCCCCGACCCCGCTGCTGCCCAGGGCAGCGAGGGTGATCTCATCCACCCACGCCACCTCGGTGACGTCGTCGAGCGAGGCGCCGACGGTCAGCCGTTCCTCGCTCAACCGCTGCGGCTGACCCGTCTGTGGATCGCGGACCACCGACGCGACCTGCACGTCCGCCCTCATGTCGGGGCCGACGGACACGATCGCCACCCGGGTGCCGTCCCGCGAGACCCGGATCGACCGCAGCTCCCGGCCCTGCAGCCAGTCAGCGGCCACCTCCACCGGTCCCTCGCCTGGACGGACCGACAGAAGCTTGCCCGACGACGTCCGCTCGCCCGTCCACACCCAGCCGTGCCTGTCGATCGACGGCGCCAGGAGGCTCGTGCCCTCGATCAGCAGCAGCGGCTCGGGGCCGTCCGTCGGCAGCTGGTAGAGCCGGGCCGAGCCGTCGAGCACCACTCGGGTCTCGCCGTCGAGGCTCACCGCCGGACTGTTCGCAGCGAGCCCCGCCAAGGAGGCTGCGCCGTCCACCGGCACAACACTGTCGCGCCCCTCGACGACCGCGAGCTGGTCGCCCGAGATCACGAACGGCCCGGTCTCCGGCGACACATCACGATCCAGGGCGGGCACGCCGTTGGGCGTCCACGGCAGGCCTCCCGCCGTGACGACAACCGCGGTGACCACCGGGTCCGTGAACCGACCGAAGGTCGCCTCGAGCTGCGCCTGCATCAGCTCCCGGTCCGCGGACCGATCCACCCCGGACGAGAGCTCAAGGGTCAAGATGCCTGCGGACACCGTGACGCCCGCGGGGCTCAGCCCGGTACCGGCGGGGATCCCCGTCGTCACGCCGTCGCGGAGCCAGGGCGACGGCCCCTCGAAGAGCGCTGTCGCGGTCGAGACCACGAGGTTCTGCGCCGGGAACCATCGCAGCTCGGGGAGCAGCCCCTTCTGGTCCGCGGTGGCGAAGTAGATCCGAACCTGACGGTGGGAGTCCCGGAAGCTCGGCAGGCTCATCAGGACGCCGTCCTCGAGCTCAGCGATCCGCCACTGGTCGGACGCGTCCTGCTGCAACGTGAAGTTCATCTGGCGTGCCGTCGCCTGGGACGCCGACTCGGTGTAGCGGCCCGCGTCGTCGACGGTCGCCACCTCCGGCACCTCGACGACGACCGTGTCGTGCGCGGCCCCCTGGACCTGCAGGTCGCCCGAGTACACCACCGTGCCCCCCCGCGGGCGCCACGTCAGGCCCGCCACGGGCGTCAGGAACTCGAGGGCCTTCTCGAAGGTGTCCGAGTACACCCCCGCCTCACCGGCCCGCAGGAAGCCGGCGACGATCTCCTCGGGCGGCGCATCGGGCTCGGGTCCGGCCGGCAGCGGGATGCCGATACCGGGTTCCGGCAGATCGCCGGGCACGGAGACGATCCCCCCCGACGTCGGGATGCTGACGCACCCGGACAGCGCCGCGACCAGCAGCAACGCAACGGCCACCGCCGTTCGACGGCCCGCGACGGCGCCTCGCGCCTGGATCGGGTGGTCGGTCATCGCGCCTCCAACCGGTCCAGGTCCGGTACCGCCGCCGGGTCTGCGGCGCCTTGCACGGGCACCTCCACCGGTGCGTCGACCGTGTCGATGTCCGGCGGGACGAGCGGCAGAGGCGAGTCGGTCAGTGTGATGCCGGCCCGGCGCGGCAGGGTGAGCCGGAAGCTGGCGCCGCGTCCCGGCCGGGCCCACACCTGTAGCCAACCCCCGTGCAGGCGCGTGTCCTCGATCGAGATCGCCAGGCCCAGACCGGTCCCGCCGGTGCTGCGCGCCCGCGCGGGGTCCGCGCGCCAGAACCGGTCGAAGACGCGCTCGGCCTCCTCCGGGGTCATCCCGATCCCGTGGTCGCGCACGGTGATCGCCGCTGCCCGCTTGTCCGAGGCCACCCGGATCTGGACCGGGTTGCCGACGGAGTGCTCGATCGCGTTCACCAGGAGGTTGCGCAGGATGCGCTCCACCCGGCGCGGGTCGATGTCCGCAACGGCGGCTCGGTCAGGCATCTCGACGTCCAGCCAGACGCCTCGCCGGCCGGCGAGGGCCGTCGCCTGGTCGACCGCGATGATGACCACATCGCGCACGTCCCGGCGCTCGGCGTCGAGCATCGCCGCGCCGGCGTCGAACCGGCTCATCTCCAACAGGTCGGCGAGCAGGGCCTCGAAGCGATCGAGCTGACCGGTGAGCAGCTCGGCCGACCGGGCCGCCGCCGGGTCGAGGGCCGCGCGTGCCGCGTGCAACACCTCCGCCGCGATCCGGATGGTCGTCAACGGCGTCCGCAGCTCGTGCGAGACGTCCGAGACGAACCGGCGTTGCAGCGTGGACAGATCCTCCAGCCGGCGGATCTGCACCTGGAGGCTCTGCGCCATCTCGTTGAAGGAGCGGGCCAGGGTCGCCATCTCGTCCTCGCCACGGACGGTCATCCGCTCGGCCAGGTGACCGTCGGCGAGGCGCTCGGCGACCTTGGCGGCGATCCGCACGGGCTGCACGGCCTGGCGCGTCACGAGCCAGGTCATCGCCCCGAGCATGACCATCAGCCCGACGGCAGCCAGTGCGAGCACCCGCTGCATGAAGGACAACGTCTGCTGCTCGGGCCCCAGGTTGTACAGGTAGTACAGCTCGTACTGGCCGCCACCGATCGTGACAGCGGAGCCGATCACCACACCCGGGTCCACACCGTCGTCCTCGGCGCGCTCGATTGCCACCGGGACGCGGTGGATCTGCTCTGGGGACGCCTGGACAACATGGCGCAGCTCGGACGGGATCAGTCCGCTCAGCTCGAGCGCAGTCGCCTGTTCGCTGACCAGCGGCGCGCTCACCTGACCAGGGGACCGCAGCAGGAAGACGTCGCGCTTGCCCGCCCCGCCGACCTGGAGCCGGCCGATCACCTCGCGGAAGAACGCCTCCCGGTCCTGGCCGGTCGAGGCGTTCGAGGCGTCGAACCGCGCGCGCGCCTGCTGGGTGGACTGGGCCGCGTCAGCGACGAGCTGGTCGATGCGCTGGTTGTACAGGCCGTCCCTGATCCAGTTCGAGAGGTAAGCGCCGAGCACCGTCAGAGCCACCAGGCCGATCAGCATCGCGGTCGTGACGACCCGGAGCTGCAGCGAGCCGCGCCACCGGTGCACCACCGACGCGAGAGCCGATACCACCCTTCGCCAGGCGCGCCGGACGGCTCGGCCGGCGCGTGCCCACGGGGCCGAGGATCGACCCGACAGCATGCTCACGGCGCCTCGGTGCCCGCCTTGTACCCGACGCCGCGGACGGTCTGGACGATCTCGGGGTGCTCGGGGTCGTGCTCGATCTTGGACCGCAGCCGCTGGACGTGCACGTTCACCAGCCGGGTGTCCGCCGCGTGCCGGTAGCCCCAGACCCGCTCCAGGAGGACCTCGCGGGTGAACACCTGCCACGGCTTGCGCGCGAGGGCCACCAGCAGGTCGAACTCGAGCGGCGTGAGCGGGATCATCGCGCCGTCGCGGGTCACCCGGTGGCCGGTGACGTCGATCTCCAGGTCGCCGATGGCCAGGTGCTCCGGCGTCGGCTCGTCGGTGTGACGCAGCCGGGCACGCACGCGGGCGATGAGCTCCTTGGGCCTGAACGGCTTGGAGATGTAGTCGTCGGCACCCGACTCAAGGCCGAGGACGATGTCGACGGTGTCGCTCTTGGCCGTCAGCATGACGATCGGCACCCCCGACTCGCCTCTGATCAGCCGGCAGATCTCGGTGCCGTCCTTGCCCGGGAGCATGAGGTCCAGCAGGACAAGATCGGGCTGACCGCTCCGGAACGCCTCGAGCGCGTCGTCACCGTGCGCGCAGAAGAGGGGCTCGAAACCCTCCGAGCGCAGGACGATGCCGATCATCTCGGCCAGCGCGACGTCATCGTCGACCACCAGGATTCGACCCTTCATGCAGCACATGGTGTCACTGCCGCGACCCTGGACGCACGCGTCGTGCGGCACCACCCCGTCGGGGGCCGCTCCGTGGCACGATGGGCGCGGTCCGGCAGCATCGTGCCCTCGGCGCGGACGCGCGGCCGGCCGTCGAGGAGTCAACGAGGAGACCGGAGACCTGCGGTGAGCGACACGCGCGACCCGAACCTGGCCGGGCCTGCCGACCCGCCGCCCACGACGCCCCCGGGCTGGGGTCCGGGCTACGGGCAGCCGCTCGGGTACGGACAACCCCAGTACGGTCCGCCGCAGGCGGGACAACCCCAGTACGGGCAGCCCCAGTACGGCCAGCCCCAGTACGGCCAGCCCGGCGGCTACCTGCCC